>JAESGV010000127.1_pt1 | contig 107247 bp, 108 predicted proteins | sample 9269781 | NCBI WGS metagenome assembly JAESGV01 (sample SAMN15741586, study PRJNA653496) | algae metagenome | isolation source: Tildeniella torsiva UHER 1998/13D and co-occurring heterotrophs from... | place: Slovakia: Slovak Paradise National Park, Hrabusice, Kosice Region | collected 2000-01-01 | reverse complement strand
GCACGCCGCCTCGTTTTGCGCTTGCGGACCGAAAGGCCTTCCTCGCGATAAAGCCGGTAGATGCGGTTGACGCCGGACGGCTCTCCCTCCCGCCGAAGTAGGATGAACAGTCGCCGATATCCGAAGCGTCGGCGTTCGTTGGCGAGATCGCGCAGCCTCGACCGCAGTTCGACTTCCGGCGGGCGGCAGGACCGATAGCGGATCGTCTTTCGGTCAGCGGATATGATCTGGCAGGCCCGCCGTTCCGAAATGCCCATGACGGACTTCAGATGCGCGACGGCGTCACGCTTGGCGGCAGGCCCTACCATTTTTTTGAAAGAAGCTCGCGAAGTATAGCCACATCCAGCATCTGTTCGGCCAGCAGCTTCTTCAGTTTTGCATTCTCTTCTTCGAGCGCCTTCAGACGCTTCGCCTCCGAGACTTCCATCCCGCCGTATTTGGCTTTCCAGTTGTAAAAAGTCGCCTCAGAAATCCCATGTCTGCAGCACAGGTCGGCGGCTTTCGCCCCTGCTTCCTGCTCCTTCAGCACCGCAATGATCTGTTCTTCCGTAAATCTCTGCTTCTTCATTCGTCCGTCCTCAATGGGCCGGACTCTAATCAATTCTGGAGGAAATTCTCAGTGGCAGGTCAATTGACGGGGAGATCATGAGGATCGCGATGGCTACAGAAATCGATACGGTGCTGGAATGGCAATGTCTTGGGATGCGCGCACGGAGGGCTGGCATATCGGAAGATGCAAACCCTCTGCTTCTCAACAAACCAGCAGCAAACGGGTTTTGCTTCGAGCAGTGGCGTTTAAATTTTGAAGCATGGCTCTTCGGATGGTCTATCGAGGACTCCGTCGACTTAAACGGTGCTTGATCTTGGGAGCCTGTCCTCCAACCTGGAATTTTAATCAGGCGTTCCAGCGCTTGTCGTGTTCAGAAGTCCGGGGTGCAGAGGCCAGGAAGCATTTTTGGACTTTTGCGTGGCTCCTGGTCTTCGGGTAGCAGGCGGCGGTTCGCGCGTTGCCTAGGCTCACTGCGCGCCTCCACGACGGTTCGAAGTGGCAGGCGTGCGGTCTCTCAGGCAGACGATGACGCCAAGCTTAGAGGTGCTATCTGTGCATCCATCGTCAGTGGTTTTGCCCCCTCTCCTTTAGCAGACTTGCTGCTTCGGGGCCTGGTAGCGCTTTTGAGTAAAGGTAGCCCTGACCGAGCATACATCCTCGCTCAAGCAGCAGCTTCTCCTGGCTCTCAAGTTCAATGCCCTCTGCGACAACTTTGATCCCGGTGCGCTGCGCAATATGCAAGAGGCCCTCTATGATTGCAGTGCTGGCCTCGTTGGCGCCGAGGAGATCAATGAAACTCTTATCGATTTTGATTATATCAACGGGGACGGTCAACAAATGGGTCAAGGAAGCGAAACCTGTTCCAAAATCGTCCAGCGCGATCTTGAAGCCGGCCTCTCGCAATCGTTTAATCTGGCGTGCAATTTTGCCGTTTCTGTCGCCAAGATAAACGGACTCGGTGACCTCAAGAATTATGTGACTGAGGGGGATGTTGGCCGACGTGAAGGCGTCCTTTAGACACAGCAGGAATTCGTCGTCTGATAGATCGCTTGCCGAGACATTGACACCGACGTGCTGGAAGGGAATTGAGGAGGCGAGCCATGTGCCGATATCTTTGGCGACACACTGGATCATTTGTCGGGTGAGCTCGCCTGCCACGCGCGCGTCTTTCGTCGCCTCATGGAAATGTCCGGCGGCCAGGACCGTGCCATCGTCAAGCCTGATACGGGCAAGCGCCTCGGTTCCGACCATATGATGAGTATCAAGTCTGCAGATCGGCTGATACCAGGCTTCGACCCTTCGTTCAGCGAGCGCATTGGATAAAAGCTGGATCGCCTGGTTGCGTTTGCTAATCGTCGTTGCGACCTTCGGGTCGAAGGCGGTCCAGGTGCCGCGGGCAAACTCCTTGCCGTGGTACAGAGCCTGATCCGCCTGTTGCAGAAGATTCATCTCCGAGCCAGGTTGCGCTTCGCTCGCCAGTCCTATCGTGACGCTGGGCACCATCTTGATCCCAGCGCAAGTCAGCGCTTTGGCAGAGACGAGACGGATCTCTTCAGCAAGGTTGGTTACCTGTTCTGGCAGAAGTCCCTCAGCAACTACGGCAAACTCATCGCCGCCGATGCGGAAAGCTTGTCCCTCAACGACAATTTCCATGAGATGTTTGGCCGTCGCTGCTATCAAACTGTCGCCGACGAAGTGTCCAAACGTGTCGTTGACCTGTTTCAGATTATCGACGTCGATCAGAAGGATTGACCTTGGAGCTCTTGGGGATGCGTTCACCACTCGGCGGAACGCTGTTCGATTGGGTAGGTTCGTAAGGCTGTCCGAGTATGCTAGGCGCTCCATTTCCGCGATCCGCTCTCTGTGCTCGAGGGCGATCATGCATAGAGGGAGGCAGCCCTCCACAATGCTTTGTTCGAGGGGAGTCGGCCCCCGACACTCCCTGAAATATAAAGCGATGGTGCCGATCACCTTACCAGCGCGCGAGAGAACCGGGCTTGAAAAGCATGCGCGCAATCCGAGTGGCTTTACGAGATGAGCATAGTTACGCCACCGCTCGGCATCTTGAAGGTCAATATCCGTCACCGCTTCGCCCGTGACCGCAGCTGCACCACACGAGCCCTGTTCGGGCCCTATCGGTTGACCTGCGATTGCTTTGGCAAAAGATGGGTCCAGGTTTGGGCCGGCGAAGGGCTGCAGGCGGGCTGCATCGTCGACCAAAAGGATTGTGGCGGTGGTCGATGGCAGCTGGGTCTCCAGGAAGAGGCAAAGCGCCTCAAGCGCTTGCGCAGGCTCCTGACCTTCAGCCAGCATTTTCAGAACGACGTTTTGCACCTCTATAAGCATGCTTGCGCCTTTATCTCGCCCCTCGCTGACATCGACATGTGCCCTCGTGCTCAGAGGTTCAAATGCGATGGTACATCTTGAAGATGTAGCGTCTAACAAATTTTAATGAAGACGAATATTCAAAGGCATCTGGCATTTTTGGTAAACAATGCATGCACTTCGCGTTGCATCTTTGCACACTGTCGGTTCCTTTTATTCTCCTCGATCTGAAGCACGCCAACGTGAAACGGTGTTTCGCAGGCGCTGCAATCATCGCTTCTCAGGCTCCGGCGGTCGGATCCTGAAATGGGCGATTGCTTGCAAAATCTTATCTAATCGATTTTCGAGAAATTAAGCGGAATGGAATACAAAGAAGGACCTCTTTCCGCGAGTTCGCCCATGAACCGACTGTTCCGCCAGAAGCCATTTTTAGCCGTAGTGCTGCCGCTGGTCGTCGCCACGCTCACAACCGGTCTGTTGTTCGGTGCTTTGTTTCTCTCTACCCTAAAGTCTGATGAAGCGGCGATCCAGCGTCAGCGGGACCTTTTGAGCTTGGTTGTAGGCAAGCTGGAGGAGGAAGTCGCCCACAATCAAGAAAGCGCAACGGTTTGGGACGACGCAGTCACACATGTGCAGCAGCGGAACCAGGACTGGATGTCGTCAAACCTTGGCGAATGGATGCATACCTACTTCCGCCACGACGCAGCGCTCATCCTCGACAATCAAGGCAGCCTGATCTACGAATTCATTGCCGAACCATCTAGATCTGCTTCCGGTGTAACCATCGCAACTGTGGCGGCGCCGCTGGTTTCGAAGCTGCAGCAAAGACTTGTTGCCGGTGAAGTGGCCACTGGCACCACGATTTTGTCCGTTGGCGAAAGTGATCTGCTCGATCTGCATGGGCGGGCAGCGATTGTCAGCGTCAAACCGATCGTTTCCGACAGCGGAGAAATCGAGCAGGAGCCCGGCGCCGAGAATCTCCATGTTGCCGTTCGCTATCTGGATGGAGTGCTCCTTTCGGAACTGGCTACCGACTATCAGTTCGAGAACCTTGCCTTCGTACGCACTCCGGCTGTCGGTGCCGATGTTTCCAACGTCACTTTGCGGTCTGGATCCGGACAGACAATCGGTTATTTCCAGTGGAAACCCTTCACTCCAGGAGCCAGCGTCATCCAGGCTGTGTATCCGGTCGTTCTCATGGTGGGCGTTTCGGCATTCCTGCTGATGAGTTTCCTCGGGCATGCGATTTGGCGACGCTCTCGTAGCCTTGCGGCGAGCCAGCGAGAGCTGAGGCAACTCGCGATGCATGATCCTCTGACAGGACTTGCAAACCGGACGACGTTCCATCGTACCCTTGTGCAGCGTCTCGAACGCGCTGGCACAGAAGACGGCGTTGCGGTCATGTTTGTCGATCTGGATCACTTCAAGGAGGTCAATGACACCTTCGGGCACCCGGTGGGAGACGCGCTCATCAGGGAGGTTGCGACCCGCCTGCTAGAAATCGCACCATTGGCGCTTGTGTCTCGCATTGGCGGCGATGAGTTCACGGTCCTTCAAGATGTAGGCGATCATTGTGAAATCGAACTACTCGCCGGACGGATCATCGAAAAACTACGTCTTCCGTTTCAAATCGAGGGCAGTCTCATTACGGTTGGAGCGAGCATCGGCATCTCGCTCGCCGCACCGGGATTGGAGGCGACTGAGATGACAAGACGCGCCGATATCGCTTTGTATCATGCCAAGGCTGCTGGTCGGAATACCTTCGCGGTCTTCGGTAGCCATATGGAGGAAGTGCTCAGGCGTAGACGAGTGCTGGAAACCGATCTGGCGTCCGCGCTTGAAACCGGGACGCAGCTGGAGGTGCACTACCAACCCGTTTATTCAGCCAAGGATGGGCGCATGTCGTCCATGGAAGCTCTCTGTCGTTGGAGTCATCCGACTTTCGGGGCGATATCGCCTGACGTGTTTGTTCCGATTGCTGAGGAGTGTGGACAGATACAGGCGCTCGGTCTTTACGTTCTGGAAGAGGCCTGCGGCCTCCTTGCGGACGTCCCAGATTGCGACGTGGGTGTGTCCGTCAATGCCTCGGCGATCGAACTGATGTCGGCTGGCTACTCGCTTCGAGTGCTGTCGATACTGTCAAAGTTCGGCCTAGACCCTTCACGGCTGGAAATAGAAATTACTGAGAGGGTGGCGACGGATGCCGATGGCAAAGCTGCGACCGCAATCAAGGCTTTGCGGAATGCAGGTGTGAGGTTTGCCGTCGATGATTTTGGGAAGGGCAATTCTTCGTTCGGACAGCTTCTCAACCTCGAAGTAGATCGGATCAAGATAGACAAAATGTTTGTTGATCAGCTTCATCGCGGCGGAGGTCAGCCTCTGGTCGAAGCGATCGTACAAATGGCTCGGCACAAAGGGCTGAAGACTACCGCGGAAGGTGTCGAGACGGCCGATCAAAGAGAAACACTCGCTTTGCTCGGCTGCGACAGTCTTCAGGGCTTCGAGCTATCAAAGCCGCTGAACCGGTTCGACACCATGAAGTTGATGTCTAATCACGAAGATGGAGAGAGGAAGCGCCTCTACAAGGGCGTATAGTGGCTGCTCGGTTCCCGCAGTGACCCGTTCAAAAAGCAGCGGATTGAGGTTGCGTCGACTCCTCACGGCAGTAACAGGGCAGTCTCGGTGCCGACTTCCTTGAGAACTGGGACCTCGACGCAAATGGCGAAGCCACCCTCTCAGAGCTGCAGGATGGCGCGCTGCCAACATCACCTCATCTTGTCTGCCTTAAGAGAATGCACCCGCGAGCATCGTGGTGATTCTTCACGAACGAATGGATCTCATGGGGCGTTTGGCTGATCGTCTGCGCGAATGAAGTTTTGATGCATGGCAGCGGAGATGACAACAGCCGAGCGCTGATGGCTGCACTGGATGGCTTTGGTGCCGACAAGGCGTCTTAAGTATTTGCCTATTGATAGAGGCGCGGCCGCCCCGGAATCCATTTACGGGTTTTGACGAAGGTAATGAAGTCGTCAGCAGCCATCGGCTTGGCGAAGGCATATCCCTGCAGCACATGGCATCCCAACTGCCGCAGCAGTTCTGCATGCGCCGCTGTTTCGACCCCCTCGGCGACCGTTTCAATATCGCGGACCTTGCCAATATCGATGAGGGAGCGAACGAGGCTCTGTTGTGCCTCCGACTCAAGAAGCGGCTGCACCAAACGTCGATCGATCTTCAGCCTTTTGGGTGAGAGTTCAAGCAGACTGATTATGGATGCGTGTCCCGTACCGAAGTCATCGATCTCGATGTCGATGCCAAGCGCCTTGATCGCCTCGATCGCTTGCTTTAGCCCCTCGTCTACCGCATCAAAAGAGATCGATTCTAGCAATTCGAAAGTCAGTGTCCCGGGCCTGATATTCATGGCCTTTAGTTTGCCGACAAGGCTTTCGTCCCGCAGGCGTTGACACGAAACATTCACCGATACACGGGGAATGGCCATCCCTTGGCCCTCCCAGCGCATGGCCTGAAACAGAGCCTGCTCCAGGATCATTTCATCGATCCGGGCAACAACATTGAGGCGTTCTGCGACTGGCAGAAACACATCGGGCGCGATGAAGCCGCGGGTTGGATGTTCCCACCGTGCAAGGGCTTCAACGCCGACGATTTCGAGCGTCTCGGCATCGAATTGTGGCTGAAAGAAAGGCCTGAATTCGCCGCTTTCGAGACCGCGAAGGATGTCGTCGCCAAGCCGTTTGATCTCCACCGTGCGTTGGCGGAGGGCGCCGTTGAAAACGTGGACGCGGTTTCGGCCGCGGCGTTTCGCCTCGTAAAGCGCGATATCCGCGTTGACAAGCAATTGTTCTGGGGTTTCGGAGGGATCGATGCGTGTTGCAATCCCGATGCTCGCCCCAATCCGGCAATCATGGCCCGGAACGGCCATTGGCTCGCTAATCGCTTCGATCAGTCGAGCCGAGAGGACAGGAAAGTCGGCTTCCGCCGGATCGCGACGCGACAGCAGGACGAATTCATCACCGCCAATCCGGGCTATGAAATCTTCGGTCGGCACATGGGCGCGCAGTACAGCCGCAGCCTGTTTGAGCACTTCGTCACCCGCTGCATGGCCCAGGGTGTCGTTGATGTCTTTAAAACGGTCAAGGTCGATATGCAGCAGGTTCAACGGCCGGGGATCGTCGCTTGCGCTCGCAAGCGCGAGCTGTTGATCAAGGTAGCGTCGATTGGGCAGACAAGTCAGGGCGTCGTGCAGCGAGCGGTACTCAAGAACGAGACGCGCCTCCTCGAGCGCTTTGTTTTGAGCCTCTGCTGTGAGCTTTGCCTCCACAAGTTCGTTCTTAAGCCGAACATCTTCCGTGACATCCCAGTTCGCGCCGACGATGCGTTTTGCGCCTGAGGAGGCACGATAGGTCATTCCATGCGCGCGGATATGGCGAATGGTGCCATCTCGTGCAACGATTCGAAACTCGGTGGTATAGGGCTTCTCCGCTTCGATGGAGGTCGAGAAAACCTGTTCCGCACTTTCCAGATCTTCCGGGTGAAGTGTGTCGCGCCAATCTTCATATCGACAAATGGCCTGCTCCTGCGCGATATCGTAGAGTTGCCGCATGCGCGCGTCCCAAGACAGCGTCATAGTCTTGCAATCGTATTCCCACACACCAACCTGCGAGGCATCCATTGCCAGCTGCAGACGATGAGAGGCTGCTTCGAGCCTGTCTTCTCGATCTTGAAGAACGAGAATACGCCGATGCCGGTCGTTCATCAGATAACCGACCCAAAACATCGGAAGGACGATGACGATGGTCAAAAGCGCAAGTCCGCCGCGGAACGGGCCGAGGTCGTGTGGTGGTTGCTGCCAGCCTTTCAGGGGCGACGCGGACATGGTCCAGACATCGTGACCGATATCTATCGACATGACCATCGGCTCAGCGTCCACTGCGGTCACCGTCTTGAAGAACGTTGCGGCAGCTCCGCCATCACGTGAGCGGCTGGACATCGAGACAGCGATATCGAGATTGGATCTAAAACCGCTGCTTTGGAGAAGTTTGTCGAGATCGATCACCGCGGAAGCGATTCCGAAAAATGCGTTGTCTGGGCCGGTGTAGATGGGATAGCGCACGATCACTGCGCGCCCACCCTGTACGAGTTCCACTGGGCCGGTGACTATAATCCTGCCTTGTTCTTCGACCTGCAAAGCCGCGGCGCGCTGACGTTCGTTCTTGCGGTAATCAAGGCCTATGCTCGCTTCGTTGCCTTTGAGAGGATAGACGAGTGAAACCTTGAAGTCCGGTGCGATTGCGAGACTACGTAGCTGGTGGTCGTCGTCGAAAATCCGACTTGCAAGACTTGTGAAACGTTCGGGCGTCATGTCCGGCTCGGTTTCGATGGTCGCGACCAGCCCCTGAACCAATTTGATGTTGCCTAGAATGTTGCCTTCCAGGCGCGACCGCAGTTGGCCAAGTTGTTCGGTCATGGAGGAGCGCAGATATTCTTCCTCAAGTTGGCGCTTTTGCATGTCGGCGAGGAAAACGGCGATGAGCACGGCGAGCGTGGCGACAACCGCTGGAATGTAGTATCCCAGTCCCCGGAAGGAAAGTGGACCGTTCCGCGTGTTCATTGCAATCCCTGTTCCCCCGCGCATCCGCGCCTGTAGCGGGCACCATTCACCTGAGATTCGCTGCTATCGGGATAATTGCAAAAGCAGCTTAATATTTCCTGACAGGAATATAACGCCTTGTGGGATGCGGTCGGGCCCCTCGCAGGACAAGGCTATTCAGTATCGAACCCTTCGGATCGGTCAATGTGAGTGCATGCACTTATCCTGCCGCCCTATTCAAACTAAGACAGAGCGACAAGAGTGCCGTGAGCCATCATCTGTATGTCCACGAGGCTTGCAAGCTTCGTTAATTTCGCCAGTTCTCCCTCGGTCGCTTGTCGTGGCTTTCGGCCGATCACACAGAGCGCGCCCACTCCGTTCAGGAGCCTGGCGCCGGCATAAAATCGAATGCAGGGACCGGATGTCACTAGGGGATTGTTTTGGAACCTGCTGTCGTTCAACGCATCCTCCACGACCATCAAGCCAGGCGTCTCGATGGTGTGCGCGCAGAACGACTGGCTGCGAGGTGTTTCCTTCGTATCCAGACCTACGATCGTCTTGAACCATTGACGGTCGCGATCAATGAGACTGACGGCTGCAATACTAGCACCGGGAAAGAGGCCCAGCGCTTGTTCGGCGAGATCCCGAAACATTCGGTCCTCTGGGGAGTCCAGGATACCGAGTTCATGGACCCGCTTCAGTCTCCGGGCTTCCTGATCTGCGTCCACTGTCAATCCTTTTAGCGGTTTAGAGTCTTTGAGTTTGCGCGAGGATGGCGATTGTTTCGGCTTAGTTATCTGCCAGAAGATCTCAACGGTACGACCACAGCGTCTGGAAGTGCCTCACGGCCAGCCTGACCACTCAAGTTTGCATAACCTTGACGTTTATCGGTTCCCACACGGAACTCGTTTATCAAGGCAGACATCTCTGCGGCGGCATTTCGCAGCCGGCTTGCGGCATCTGTCGCCTTGCTGAGCATCGCGGCATTCATCTGTGTCACTTCATCCATGTGATTGACCGCGATGTTGACTTCAGCAAGCCCGGTTGCCTGTTCTTGTGAAGAGCGAGCCATTTCGGAAAGCACCACGTCAATATCTCCAACTTTGCCCGTCACCTCCTCGAGAGCCCCTGCGACATCACCCACGAGCTTTACACCGCGCTTCACCTGCTCGGAGCTAGACGAAATCAGAATTTTGATCTCCTTCGCTGCCTTCGCTGATCGTTGGGCTAGTTCGCGAACTTCTTGGGCTACAACCGCAAACCCCTTGCCTGCTTCACCCGCACGCGCAGCCTCAACGCCAGCGTTCAGCGCCAGCAGGTTGGTCTGAAAGGCAATCTCATCGATAACACCGATAATTTTGGGAAATCTTGTTGGAGCTCTGATCGATCTCGCCCATCACAACTGCTGCCTGATTCATAACCGTCCCGGAACGCTCTGTTCCGGTCCTGGCGCCCGATGCAGCCAGGGCGGCCTCAAGAGCGCACTCGGCACTACGCCTCACCGTGGCTGTGATCTGGTCCAGCGCGGCGGCCGTTTGCTCAAGGCTCGCTGCCTGCTGTTCGATGCGTCGGGACATGTCTTCTGACGACTGTGAAATTTCTCCGGTGCCCGTTGCGATGATCGCGGAACTGGATGCCACTTTTTTTACGGTAGACTGGAGGCGATCCACCGTCGTGTTGTAATCCTGCCGAAGCGGCTCGAAGGCGGGCTCAAATTGGTCATTGAGCCGATATTCCAGATTATTGTCTGCCAGAGCGGCCATTCCAACCGCGACCTGCGAGATGGCGTTTACTCGCCCCGTAATGTCGGTGGCAAACTTGACGATCGATGTAACCTCGCCATTCAGGTCGAAGATTGGATTGTAGGACGCCTGAATCCAGATTTCTCGTCTGCCCTTGCCGAAGCGTCGAAATTCTGCGGCGTTATATTGCCCCGTCCGCAGTTTGGCCCAGAACTCCCGATATTCTTGCGAACTTGCGAGCATATCATCGACGAACATACGGTGATGCTTGCCCCGGATTTCCTCAAGTTTATAACCAAGCAGCGACAGGAAGTTTTCATTGGCGTCGATGATCTCGCCATTAGGGGTGAATTCTATCACCCCCTGGACCCGTGAAACGGCCGCCAATTTGGCTTCAAATGCTGCGTTCCTCCGATGAGCTTCGGTCGTGTCTGTCGCAACTTTCACAACTCGGGTGACTTTTCCTCGAGCGTTCAGTATTGGGTTATATGACGCTTGAATCCATATCGGCCTGCCCCCTTTAGCAATGCGCTGATACTCTTTTTGATCGAACTCGCCTCGCCGGAGCTTCGCCCAAAATTCATTGTATTCTGCGGACTTAGCATACTCAGCTTCAACGAACATGCTGTGATGCTTGCCGACAATTTCCGACGGCGCGTAGCCCATCGCATTACAAAAACACTCATTTGCCGAGAGGATAGTGCCGTGAGGGGCAAATTCGATAATGGCGAGAGATTTATCGAGCGCGCGGATTAATCCAGCGGCTTTGGCGTTAAAAAGGCTAAATGAACGTCCCATGTCGACAGAATTCCTGAATGTGCAGTGTCGCCATTGGGCGCCTATCGAGGATATGGACCGTTTATTTACGCAGAATTAATCTAGGGCATGGAAATTTAGGCCAAGGCCGCGATGGCCCGAGGAATAGCTCGAGCAGACGTTTGATGGCGTCAGCAAGAAGGGGCCACACCCGGAACTGCGAACGGCATGAGCACCGGCTGCGGACCGCTCTGTCGTCCGTGCTGCTTGAGGACATCTTAATCTCAGTCGGTTCAGGCCCTCATCCTTTCTCGGACAATGTTGCTATCGGCAGGTGAGGTCAAACGGAAGCCAAGAAGCAGGCTCTGAAGGGTGGAGCTTTCGCTGGCCAAGGCTGCGCCAGCAGCGTTCAATTCTTCCACCATGGCCGCGTTCTGTTGTGTCGATTGGTCCAGATGGTTCACCGCGACATTGACCTGCGAAAGGCCGACTGCCTGTTCCTGCGCTGCAATCGCGATGGCGTCCACATGGCTTGCGGCTTCCTGCACGAGCTCGCCAATTTCGGCCAGTCCGGTGCCGGTCTCGGAGACCAGGTCGACGCCTTGGCGAACAGCTAACTCAGAATTTCCGATGAGTCCCGAGATTTCCCGAGCTGCCTGCGCCGAACGCTGGGCCAGCTCCCGGACTTCCTGGGCAACCACAGCAAACCCCTTGCCGGCCTCGCCGGCGCGGGCTGCCTCGACGCCAGCATTGAGAGCGAGCAGGTTTGTCTGGAAGGCAATCTGGTCGATCACACCGATTATTTGACTTATTTGGCTCGATGCCTGCTCGATCTTATCCATCGCCGCCACGGCGTTTCGTACCACTTCACCGGATCGACTTGCTCTTTCGCGTGCGCTCTTCGTTATGCTTCGGGCCAAATCCGAGCGTTTTGAAGTGGCCGTGACATTGGCTGTGATCTGTTCCAGTGCAGCGGCCGTCTCTTCAAGCGAGGCGGCCTGCTGCTCGGTGCGCCTCGACAGGTCATCCGATGCCGAAGAGACCTCGGATGCTCCGCCGGTGACGGTCGCCACTGATTGGCCAACGCCGACCAGAGCTTGCCGCAACTGCACCACCGAGCGATTGAAGTCGTGGCGAAGTTCTTCGAACTCCGGAGCAAAGGCCTCGTTCACCTCGCAAAGAAGGTCGCCGGCAGCAAGCTTCCTCAAGGCCTGCGCCAGTGTGCCGGTTGCCTTGTTCATGCGTGCTTCGGCCTCCGCCTCCGCTGCGATTTGCATATTAGTTCGGTCGCGTTCGGCCTGATCGCGCGTACGCTCTGCCTCCAGTTCCAGTTCGCGATTTCGGATCGCGGAAAGGCGGAAGACTTCTACCGCTTTGACCATATCTCCGACTTCGTCCTTACGGTTGGCAGATTGCCCGGTAGGTTCGAGGTAACCCTCCGCCAATCTGCGCATCGAATTGACTAGCGCCTTCAGCGGACGACTGATGGTCCCTGCCAGAAATACCGACAAGGCGATGACAAGAATGGCCCCGACGATGCAAAGGATCAGAACCGTTACGAGCCGAGTGAATGCGGCTGCGGCGATGGCGCGTGCCTCGTTGCCGAGACGTTCGAGGCTTGCCCTTTCCAGAGCCTTCATTGCGTCAATGCGCTGACTGGCGGCTGCAAACCAGCGATCGGCATTCAAGTCACTGGCCGCTGTTGGACCAGTCCCGATCAAGGTCGACCGCGTTGTTTCGATCTCCTTGGATGCGGGGATGGATAGTTGCGCCGCGTAGGTGGCTTGCCGTTCCTTCTGGTGCAGGGCGAGGAAATTAACGATCAGCACATTTTGCGCGCCAGCCATGCGGGCAAAGGGAGCAATGCGCTCGGGGTCAATCTTGCCTGACGTGATGAAGGTGTTGCCGGTAGCGCGTTCCTGGCCTGCAATCTCCTTTGCCTGCATGAGCAGGTTATAGGCAATCATTTCGGCGGCGATCCTCGAGCCGACACCCTGGAGGGATAGTTCCGAGGCCATGCCCGAAAGCTCGCCAATCAGGCCGCTGTAGAAGTCGAAGGACTGTTTTCCGGTGAAGGAAAGATTGTCGATGGATCGCCTGATGTTGGCGAGGCTTTTCAATGTGTCCTGTGCGAAGCTCCAGCGACGGTTAAGCTCCGCGTTGTCGACGTCCGCCAAGGCATCAGCGAGATCAGGCAATTTTGCCAGAGCCTCATCCGTCAATTGGCGCGCTGTGAGCAGCGGTTGCTTGTCCGTGCTGCCCTTTGATCCGATATATCCAGCGCTCTGCCCCCGCTCTCCTTGAAGCACGTGGATTATGTCGCCCATCGCCGAAATGTTCTCGCTCACTTTGACGACGGTTTGCATCTGCTGGTAGGAACGCCACGAGCTCAGAAACTCCATCGAGGCAAGGGTGAGTGCTGCAACCAGGGGGATCATGATCGCAAGCCAGAGGCGTTTGCTGATCGAGAAGTCGGTGATGCGCATCTTTCAGTATGTCCTGAGTTGAGGCATCATGCCAAGTATCGTAACATCATGATACGATGTGAATTTTAGTGATTATTTGTGTGATTCAGTAAGCACTTATCTAATGGATCCGGCGCGGTTTGACGAATGCCAAGCCCCGAACAAATAAACCTCAGCTTGCGTCAATCCACCGCGTATCTGGACAAAGCTTCAGTCAAAAGCTGCACGTCTTACGCGCAAACTCCAGATGCGAGGACGTTGCTCGATATTGATGGGCGGATCATCGCCTGTCGCCGTGTCGTGGTTCAAGCGATAGCATCCTGTCCATAAGGTAGCCGATATTATCGGCTCCGGCACAGCCACTGATCACACATTCATGCATGTCGCAGATGGTGTCATAGGCTTGTTCGCGCCGCGATCTCGAAACGACCGGAGGCGCGAGCCTGCCGCGTTCCTTGGCCCCGCACGGCCTCAGATACTTCATCATATTCTTGTCTGCCTTGATGCCACCGCCCTAGACGGTCTCGCCGGTGAAGCGCGGAAAGAGGACTTCATTTTCCAGATGCATGTGCTGGACCAGATCGTCGGCGAATTTCTTTGCGCCTGCGTAAAGCGCGCGCCATGAATTGCATGCGCCGTCCGGCAGATGAAATCCGCCTGTCACGTGCTCAAGTTCTGCCAGATGCTGTGCCTCGACGTCATGTTCGTGGCGCATCTGTTCGATGGGTCTCGCCAGAGCTTGATGGTCACCGCGCTCCATGAGCGGGAAGAGCATGAGCTCCTCGCGATGCATGTGGCTGTGTAGGTCGCTCTGGATGCGCTCGAGCAGATTTGCCAGGCCGATCGGTGCATCGGGGTGGCCGCCATGCACCTGCTCGACCTTTGCCGCAAGGGGGATCAGCGAGATGAGTTCTGCGCGGTGGGTGTCGTGGTAGCGTGTCCTGAGGTGCTTGATCAGATCGGCAGTTCCATCCGGTGCTTCTGTCGACGCGGCGTCGACAAGGCCCTGCAATTCGTCCACCAGGGTTTCCGGCGAGAGTCCTGCGGCTTCAGCCGCAGCCTCGATGCTATCTGAGCCACCGCAGCAGAAACTGATGCCGTGACGGCGGAAAAGTGCGGCTGCACCGGGAAGGGAGGTCGCGATCTTTCCGACCGTCTGGCTTGCGTCAAGTTCCATCGAGTTCACCTTGTTTTGCGCTTCAATGCGTTATCGCTGTGGTGCCGACTGTGGTGAGGAATGCCGATCCGGTCGTTGCGCTTTCGCAAACAAGATGCGCTCGTACTCCCCCGCGCGTTATGGCGCATGGGCATTGTTTTTCGCCCGCGATACCCAGGCAGCTCCCTCTCGCCCGTGATGAAAGCCGTTGGAGAACTTGGCTTTGGGATAAGTATGCCCGATCAGTTCGACGGCCTCTCGGGGTTCCATGCTGCCCGACAGCGTTTCCTGGAAGATGGCGGCGATGCGTGCCATGTCGCAGTCCTGTGGTGAGAGACGGAAGGCATTTACCCCGGCCTCTTGCAAGTACTTCAGTTCGCTGAGCAGGAGTTGGCATGTATGCGACATTGTCTGCACGCCATTGAGCACCAGGAATGACTGGCGATCGAGTGTCCTGATTGACAGGCCGTCCGGCTCGTCGCCACAGACGAACTGGCAATTGTCCTTGATCCTGCCCTTGGAACGGGCATGGGCGCAGCGAGCCGATATGGCAAGCGGCATGCGACCGAATACCATCACTTCGAGAGCCACATCCGGCGCGTCGGCGGCGATTCTGGCGATCGAGCTAAAGGGAAGTTCCGGCGGAAGACAGATACGGTCTGCCCCGCGTTGTGCCAGCAAGCGCGCGGTTGGGCTATTATAGACATTGACCAAGGGTCCGACGAGGTGCCGGCGGCCCTTGATCAGGCCGATGGCGGAGAGGTCGTTTACCTCGATGGGGTAGTCCGACGTCTCGATCAGCTCTTTCACGATCCGACTTTCTCGCTCTAAGGTGACGAGAGCCAGCGAGGAAAAGGCCACCGACTTTCGGGCCCGTTCGAGGCGTTCCACCACGTCTGCCAAGTATGGCTCGATGAAATGCTGCCGTTTGGAGCAGACAGTCTCGCCGAGGATAATGTGATCCACGGGCGCTTCGTCTGCGATCTGATAATAGAAATCCCGCCATTTCGGGCCGTCCCAGAGATAGTAGACGGGGCCCAGTGTCAGTTCGGTCATGCTCATCTCCAGCGCTTCTCATAGGCGCCGACCGTTGTCTTCTGCCCTTCGCTCAGCGCTCTCAGCCGGGCCAACAAGGGGCCACGCCCCGAGGGGGCGGTTGCGAGTACCTGGCGCAGCGTCGATACGACTTCGGCCACATAGGCTTTGCCGCGCTGGCGTCCTTCGATTTTCAAGGCGGAGACGCCGGCATCCTTCAAGGCTTCGATTTCGCCCATGACGTCGAGGGACACGGGGTCTTCGAAGGCGTAGCCACGGGCATCGCCGATGTCGAAGCGTCCCTTGCACAGTGTGGGATAGCCGGCGGCCTCCCCATGGCTGAACCGGTTGATCGTATAAGTGCCGAGCTCCGACAACATGTCGGAGCCGTCCTGTCGGTACCGCACATGGCTCGCTGGGGAGCAGACGCCGTTCATATTGGGTGATTTGCCGGTGGCGTAGGAGGAGAGCGAGCAGCGCCCCTCGGCCATGACGCAAAGCCCGCCGAAAACAAAGACCTCAATTTCACATTTGACCTTGCGACCGATGCGGGCAATGTCGCCGATCGTCAGCGTTCTCGGCAAGACGACCCGTTTTGCGTCGAAGGCTTCGACGAGAAAATTGATGGCTTCGGGATTGGAAGCAGACGCCTGGACCGAAACATGCAAGCGCTGCTCTGGATAGTGTTCCCTGACATGGGCCATGAGGCCGAAATCGGCCAGGATCAGCGCATCGGCACCGAGCCTTACCGCGTCGGCCGCTGCGCTATACCAGATCTCTTCGTCGCCAGCCCGCATGAAGGTGTTGAGGGCGACAAATGTCATGCAGCCTTTCTTGCGGGCATAGATAATTGCGTCGCGCAGTTCGTCCCGGCTGAAATTGAGGCCGGGAAAATTGCGGGCATTGGTCTCGTCGCGGAAGCCGCAATAGACCGCATCAGCGCCTGCATCGACGGCTTCACGAAAGGCGGCTGGCGTTCCCGCCGGACAGATCAGTTCCATCACTGGATCTCCCTCAGCGACCGGCTTTGGATTTCCACGGCCAGCCTGTGAACGATGGGGGCGGCCGGTCCCCCGATCCGCGCGAGATCACGCGGAAGGTCGATATCGCAGTCATCGAGTGCGTTTCTCATCGCAAGCATGGCCTCCATGTCCCCGATCACCTTCAGGTCGCGGGAAAAGAACAGAGCATCGGCATCGCAGCGCCCCTCAAGGAGCGCCAGCAGCATGACCAGCGGGGCCTCGACACCTGCATCCGCCGTGAAGGTCTCGTCTTTGCGCACCACCTTGAGACGAGGCAGGTCGGGCTCGATCAGGAAGACTAAGGGCAGATCAGTCGGGGCAAACGAAAAGCGGCAGCTTTTGTATGTGCCAAGGCGCTCGAACATATCGCCATGAGCTAGGAGCACGAGCTTGAAGAGGCGACTTGCCACGAGCTCAATTGATACGAGCGGCATGAGCGGCACGGCTTTCAGCGGGAGAGCCAGAATGGATGTTATCTGCATTGCGCCAATGTGAGTGGTTTGAACCGGCGCAAACCTACGGGAACGGCCTACAATCCAGATTGCTCCAGCGCAAAGACGCAACCGAATTCACAGGTCATAGCGGTCCGCATGACACAGAACGCACCGCCTCGTCGCTACGACGGTCTTCAAGTTTTCATGACCGAACTGGAAAAGCGGGGACGACTTCTCCGCGTCGCGCGGCCGGTGAGCCTTGTTCATGAGATTACCGAAATCCACAGGCGCGTCCTGGCAGAGGGAGGCCCGGCCTTGCTCTTTGAGCGCCCGGTCCGGTCGGACGGTGCAGTGTCAGAGATACCTCTGTTTGCCAATCTGTTCGGCACGCGCGAGCGGATCGAACTTGGCTATGGGATCCCTGGCGGCAAGATTGGTGATCTCGCGGACCTTCTGGCCGAATTGCGCGAACCGAGGCCGCCGGCGTCGCTCCGGGATGCCCTGAAGAAACTGCCTGTGCTTCGCTCCGCCATGGCGCTGGGATGCCGCAGGGTGTCACACGCGCCATGCCAGGATGTCGTGTTCGAAGGCGAGGGAGTCGATCTCAATCGACTGCCGATCCAGTGGTGCTGGCCCGGCGAACCGGCGCCACTCATCACCTGGGGGCTGGTTGTCACCGCATCGCCCTGCGACCCCAAGGATGTCAATGTCGGCGTCTACCGACTGCAAGCGCTGGACCGCAGGCGTCTGATTACGCGCTGGCTTGCCCATCGCGGAGCGGCGAAGCATCATCGACAATGGCAGGCTATGGGGCAGGACATGCCGATTGCGGTCGTGATCGGTGCAGATCCGCAGACAATCCTTGCGGCCGTTATGCCACTGCCGGAAACCATGAGCGAGCTGTCATTCGCTGGCTTGCTCGGAGGAAAGCGCAGCCGTGTGGTGCGGGCACTCACTCAGCCGCTCGATATTCCGGCGACCGCGGAAATCGTGCTGGAGGGGACCGTATCCTGCACCGACACGGCACCCGAGGGACCTTACGGCGATCACACGGGCTATTACAATTCCGTCGAGCCGTTTCCCGTCATGACCTTGAGCGCGATGACCATGCGGCACAATCCCGTCTATCTCTCGACCTTCACAGGCCGGCCACCGGACGAGCCTTCAGTGCTTGGAGAGGCAATGAACGCCCTCTTTCTTCCACTCGTGAAACGGCAATTTCCGGAAATTGTCGACCTCTATCTGCCGCCGGAGGCCTGCTCCTACCGGGCGATCGTCGTCTCGATCGACAAGCGCTATCCGGGTCAGGCACGTCGGATCATGCTCGGGCTTTGGTCGATGCTGCCACAGTTCAGCTATACCAAGCTCATCGTCGTGGTCGATCCCGACGTCGACGTCAGGAACTGGAGCGATGTCATCTGGGCGCTTTCCACGAGGTTTGATGCCTCGCGCGATCTGGTGGTGGTCGATGATACACCCATCGACTATCTCGATTTTGCGTCTCCCAAGCCTGGGCTCGGCGGAAAGCTCGGGCTCGATGCCACCAACAAGCTGGGCGCAGAAACCGACCGGGAATGGGGTCGGGTTCTTCAGATGACGCCCGAGGTCTCAGCGCGCGTCGATGTAATCTGGAAAGAACTTGGACTTGGATCCGCCAAAGCAAGGCCGGGTCTGCCATGATGAGACGTGTCATCCTCGGCATGTCCGGAGCATCGGGGGCAGCGATTGGCCTTGAGGTCGGCCGGCTCCTGGCCGCCATGAATGATGTGGAACTCCATCTTGTCGTCACGTCAGCAGCGCATCGGACGATCGCACATGAGGCGGGCAACGAGGCGCTGGGGCGGCTCATCGGGCTCGCCGATCATTATCATTCGGAAAGCAATATCGGTGCATCGATTGCCAGCGGATCGTTCCGCACGGCCGGCATGATCATCGCCCCCTGTTCGATGCGGTCTCTAGCCGCGATCTCGACCGGGATGACTGACAATCTTCTTATTCGTGCCGCCGATGTTCAACTCAAGGAGCGTCGCAGGCTGGTTCTCCTTGCCCGCGAAACGCCACTTCACCTTGGGCATCTGCGCAACATGGTGGCGGTGACCGAAATGGGGGCCGTGGTCATGCCGCCGGTCCCCTCCTTCTACCGCAATCCAGCGAGCGTGGAGGACCTGGTCGCCCATATTGCGGCTCGCGCCGTGGATCTGCTTGGGTTGACTGACGCGCCCTTGATAGCGGAGTGGAAAGGGTGAGGGTGCGCCTGCTCCCCCTTATCCTTTGCGGGCTATCAACGGCATGTAGAACACCACATAACCCAGGAATGCGGCGATCCAGGCAAGGCCTGCGATCGGCAATAGCAGCATGGTGTGCTGCGGCCAGATTGCGACCAGGATTCTCAGCAGCGCCGAGAGGATGACTGGTGCATAAATGAGCCAGGTGGTCGTGAGGGGCGACGTCAGCGCCTGACCCGTATGGCCTCTGGTGGCGCGGGTCATTACTGCCAGGGTCACAACCCCGAGGCCGCCGGTCGTCCAGGCATGGATACCTGCCGAAGCGAAGCCGGAGTGGTCCACCAGCATCGACAGACCGGTGAGCAAGAAGCCTAAGGGAATAAAGAGATAGCCGACATGCAGGATCGTCACGAGGGGCTCCCCGAGCGTGCGGTCGGGGCACCATCTGACCTGGCGCAAAAGATGCGCAACGCCGGCGACAAACATCAGGCCCCCCGTGGGAAAGCGGAGGCTTTCAAGACCGCCTGCGACAGCGATCCACATCGCCAGTGCCAGGCCTGCAACGAGCATGACGCCAAGATCGAAACGGGCGAAGTTTTGGGGCATCCGTCCCGGATTGTTCGCCTTCAGCCAGTTGCCGGTGAATGCTGGAATGATGCGCCCTGCGACAAGCGATACCAGAACGAGGATCGCGGACAGGGCCAGTCGGTCCGCGATCTCGATCCGCCCGTAGCGCTCGACTTCGTAGTGGAACAACAATTGGGCTGCGCTTAAAAGAACAAGAACAGCGACGATCTTGTAGTTTCGCCTGTTCGAGGCAGTGACGAGCTCCTTCAGAACGAAAAGCGCGAGCACCGGTAGGAAGGCAAGCGCGATGAGAGCGGCGCCGAGCATGCCGGTCCATTCCGAGAAACTGATCGCCAGACGCCCCGCGACCCATAGAAGAAACAGTGCCAAGAGAGGCAGGTCCTTCAATCCTGGCCTGCCGGTCCAGTTCGGCACGGCCGTCAAAAGAAAGCCTGCTATCACGGCAGGGACGAAGCCGAAGAGGAGTTCGTGCTGGTGCCAGGCAACTGGGGGCAAGAGGGTCGGAACATGCATGAAGCCGAGGAACCACGGGACCCAGATAGCTATGGAGACCGCGGCCAAAAACGCGCTGCCCGGAAAGAACAGACGGAACCCGCCAGACAGAAGACGCTGCGAGATGGAGGGGCCGGGAATTGTGGTCATGTCAGCACCTTTCCTGATCCACCGTTGCCGGCGACCAGAGCAGAGGAATATAGGCCTTGGCCCAGAGGAGGAAGGAAAGCGAAAACAGCGCAGAGGAGAAACCGTAAGCGCTGAAGGGCAGGGTGAGCGACGGCGCGAACTCCGAGAGGATCCGCAAAAGAACCGACAGGACCAGAAGCAGGATCGCCATCCGGGTTGTCTTCGAAAAAAGCAGCGGTTGACCGGTATGGAGCAGGCCTGCAATCGAGAGAACCTGCAGGACGCCGAGACCCAAGCCCCCCATTAATGCCAGATGCAGTCCGCCCAGCCACGGCAGGTCCAGGCCAATCAGGGAAAGTCCGCAGACAAGAAGGCCGATGCCTGCCAGCGCACTCGACAGCCAAAGACCGCCAAGTTCGAAGGAAAAGCCTTCGCGTCCCACAAACCCCTCGGCGACCCGATCGAGAAAGGCTGCACCGGCAGCCAACATCAAATAGCCGCGCACGGCGTCCGAGAGCGTGGCCGCCTCAGCCACGATCACCAGCATGGTCAACCCCGCTGAGAGATGGATCCGGCCCGGATGCGGTCTGTAGGGCGAGGTCTTTTCCGTCGGATCAAGGATCAGATTGGTCACTGGGACGGTGATGCGGGCAAGGGCGAGACCCAGCAGGCCTAGAAGCGAGAGCCCAAGAATTCTGATTGCGCGGTCCGACAGGTCGTAGGCTTCCAAGGCAATCGCGATCCGCAGTAGAGCCGCAGCCGCCGCAAAGGTGGTGACGAACAGGATGAAACCCAGGAGACCGGTGCTTTTCTTGATCCAGGACAGGCGTAGCGCATAGGTAAGCAGGAACAGCATCCACGCCTGATCGAACACGAGGCCAAGCAGCCATCCGTTCTCGACGGCGAAGAAGCCCAGCAAGCGGGCACCGGCCCAAAGACCTGCAGCCAAGAACAGGGGGCGCCCACTGAGGCGTTGCGTGTCCGTCCATTCCGGTAGGGCAGAGGTCAGGAAGCCAAAAAGCGCGCCTCCGAAGGAGCCGACCAACATTTCCTGGGCGTGCCAGTGGCGGGGAAGGGAGGAAACGGCAAAAGGTAGATCGAGAGACCAAACCACGACCCAAAGAAAGGGCCACAGCGCCGCATGCAAGGCGGCAAGTGGAAACATCAGTCTGAGGCCTTCGGCGGACATGGCCCTGGCAAGATCGGCCGAGGGAAGCATGCGTATGGCTGGAAGCACACTCATGGCAGCCTCCGCTCGTCATGTTCTTCAACGACGGCAAACAGCGGATGATCGGAAATGAGCCTTCGTGCCGTCTCGAAAATCATTTCCTCACTGCGATGCCCCGGTGTCTCGGGAACAGAGACGCAGTCGAGAATTCCATGGCCGTAGCGGTCGAGAACCGCGATCCGGTGGCAGATCCGCAGCGCTTCATGGATGTCATGGGTGATGAAGAGCCCGCCCTTGCCGCTGTCTGAGGCCGTGGCGACGACGAGATCCTGCATCCGCCTTCGCAAGGCGGCATCGAGTGCGGTGAAGGGCTCGTCGAAGTAGAGGAAATCGGGGTCGGCGACGAGAGCACGGGCAAGCGCCGTGCGCTGGCGCATGCCACCCGACAACTGCGATGGAAACTTTTGCCAGTCGCTCTCTTCCAGCGATACGCGATCACAGGCCGCTGCAATTCTTACCCTTCGCTCGGACCGCGCCACGGGGAGGCCAGATAGGCTGAGTGCCACGTTGGCTTCGACCGTCGCCCATGGGAGGAGGCGCGGTTCCTGAAAGACGAAAGCGCAGCGCGCATAGCCTCGCTCGACTTGGCCGTGGCGGGGGATAATCAGCCCGGCGGCGATCTGGGCAAGCGTGCTCTTGCCGCAACCGGACGGTCCGACCAGCGCGACCATTTCCCCCTGGCTGACCTGCAGAGTGACCTGTTCGAGAACGGGGCGGCCGAGATAGACGTGCCCCACGGCTTTGAGCTGGAGGAGGGTCATCGGCGTACGCCCCAGGGTTGGGCGGCTTCCCGCCATGCCTCGGCTTCGGCGCGCAGTGGCTGAACAACTCCATATTCGACACTGATCAGCGCAATGACCGACAGGAGGATCCACGCAAGAGCTGCTTCCACATCGAGTGCGGAACGGGCATTGGCGAGCGCGCCTCCTATACCGCCGGCATTGGCCAGCAACTCGGCCATGACTGCTGCCTTGAAAGCCGTGCCCAGTGCCATGACCAAAGCAGGAAATACCGCATGAAGCATTTGCCGTAGGGATATCTGAAACAAGCGGGCCAGCCACGACAGGCCGGCCATACGTGCCATCTCTTCCAATCCCCGGTCTCGTGTCTGGATGCCCTCGGCTGCACCAACAAAGACAAGCGGCAAGGCGGCGATAGCCGCGGTGGCAATGACCGTTCCGGCCCCCATGCCGAACCAGATCATCAGAAGGACGATCCAGGCAATTGGCGGGACGCCGATCAGCAAGGTTACCTGCGGACGCGCAAGCCTCATGATCGCCGGATGGTATCCGGCCACCACGCCTGCCATCGCCCCAAACACGGCGGCGAGTGAAAAGCCGGCGAGCGCCCTCAGGCTCGTCGACACCACCAACATCTGATTTTCGGAGTCTGCTGCTAGCTTGAACAGGGTCTGGATCGTCTTGGCCGGTGCTGGCAACACGAAGCTGCCATAGGCTTCGGCTCCGAGCTGCCAAACGGCTGCAAAGACGGCAAGGCCGCTGAAACCCGCCCAGCCGGACCAGAGGAAGCGCGCCACCCTTCCCGCACGATAAGCTAGGCCCATGATGATCCAGCCCTATAGATAAAGTGACGCGTCCGGCATGCGACCGCCCACCATCTCGGGATGCCTCTCTGCCACGGCTTTGAGCAGGGTCTCGATCGGTCCGTGCGCATCACGCGCGGCAATGGCGACGAGGTTCGAATAGGGGATCGACGCCTCCAGCACAGGCCATGGGAGTTCAAGTGCCGACGCGGCCTGGCTCGCAGCCGCTGCCGGATTGGCGTTCACCTCGACTGCTGCCCGTGCAAGTCCCGCAAGAAGCGCGGTCGCCTGTTCCGGATGATCGTCCAGGAAGTTTTGCGTCAGGGCGAGACCTGCCTGGGGCATGACCGGCGTACTTGCGGTGACCATACCCCATTCCTTCTGCATGTCGATGACGCGGTGAAGCGCCTGACCACCTGTACTGGCCTTGAAGATGGCGGCAGAGACTGCCGGTTCGGGTAGTAGCGCCGTGTCGATACGCCCTGCGAGCAGCATCTGAACGGCTTCGATTGGCGTGCCGGCCCGCTCTACCTTGACCTTGCCGGTCATTCGATGGTGGGCAAGCGCCGCATCGAAGACAAGTTCCGGCGTGTCATTGGGAAATGGCACGGTTACGCTTTGACCTTCGAGATCGGCGAAAGCCGCGATTTTATCGTTGCGCGACACCATATAGAGAAGGCCATTGGTCATTACGCTGGCCAGTTTCAAGCCAAGTCCGCGCGTATGGAGATTTGCCGCCGCCGTTGTCGGCATGACTACGGCTCTCATGGATCCGGACGACAGGCCCGCCCGCATTTCATCGGGCGTGCGCCAGACCCTAAACTCCACCTTATCTGCGACGTTGCGCAGCAGGCCTTTGCCAACCGCATAGGCCAGCGTGATCGATGGTCCGGCAGGAGGGCCGAAGAGGACGAGTTGGTCGAGGGAGGAAGCGCGTGCCCGTGTGTTGAGGAAGGGAAGGGCAAGGGTCGCTGCGATGCCAGCGCATAAAGTGCGACGGGTTGTTGCATAGCCTGCCGCGTCTGCCTCAATGATATTCGCCTTGCTGACCTGTTTCAGGGTGTTGGGCATCCCGCTCTCCGAAAATTGATTTATTTCCTCATGTTATAGCCGTCCACGCACGGATGTTTGACGTAGAGCAAGTAGTGTGTGGAATTACCGGCTGGAATCGTTCTCAGATGTCGAGCGCGAGAATCGGGTCTGCGCCAAACAGGGCGGCATGGCCTCCTGCGAGCAGCCAAAGTGTGATAAGCAACGTCACGGCGAGCCCGGCTACCAGATGTCCATCCAGACGCAGCTTGGCGCGTCCGGAGAGCATGGCGATCAACGGAAATATGGATGTTGATCTCTCGACTGGTAACCAGTCTTCTCCCATCCTGCGTCTCGCGCGCTTTTCCGCGACAAGGATACCGACAGCAGAAAACAGACCGAGGCCACCGAAGACAAGGAGCGATCTGGTGTCACCGTTTGCTGCGAGGTGGCCGAGAGACCAGAGGAAAAATCCCCACAAGACCGGATGGCGGGTGAGAGTTGTAATCGCGCCAGGTGTAGTGCCTGTCATGAAGCTGATAGATGCGGGATTGGGACTGATTAGGCCTGCCGTGACCAGAAAAAGCCCGAGTGGCGACAACACGAGATTGGCGAGGATGCTCCGGGAATCCGGCCGCCAGATCTCTACATACTCGGTGTTCCAGGCGGCATGCAGGACCCATATCAGTAGTGCTACGGATGTCGTCGAATAGACTAGAAGGTAGAGCCGTAATCCAAGTGCAGCGGTTAGCCTTCCGCGGATGGTTGGTAAGGCAGGCACCGAATGCAACAACGAGAATGCTGCAAGCGCAAGAACGATCTGGGTCATGTTGGAAGCACCTGCGTTTCGGGTTCCACGTTTAGAAGCTGCTGCAGCAGCATCTGCTCCGCAGTGATATGGCGCCGGACAGCTTCCTGAAAACCGCGAACCATATGGGCCACCGTTTCCAGGCTCAGTCTGCATCGTTTGCGAGCGACAGCGGCCAAAGTGAGAGATAGCTCACGGGCCGCGCGACGGTCGACGCGATGTTCGGACTTGACCTGATCGAGAAGAAGGGAGCCGAAGCACGAGCCGGCATGCAACTCGAGGTCGGGGTAGAATTTTTGCTCTTCCAGAGTGTGGGCCGCTGCGACCAACGGCTCGATGTGCTTGGCAACCTTCTGGATTCCGCGGGGGATCTCACCCGCGTCAAAGTCCGTGGCCAGTTCCTCCAGCCTCAAGCAGAGAACAAGAAGATCTCGGTGCTTGTCCTCAAGCGCCCTGACCTCGGTGGCCGTCAAGCTGGATCCAGTCGTTTCCATGGTTCGCTCCTCATTGGCCCAGAAACAGGACGACCCCGATGACAAGCGAAGCCAGCACGGCAGCAAGCGTGCCTCCGCCCTGGAGTACCCCCATGCGTTTCAGCATCAGGGCAAAGCCCATGATGACAGGTGTCGCAACGACAAGGCCGATTTGTGCATCCGTCATTTCAGTCATTCCCTTCTGTTGTGGAAGCACTCTGCCTTGTCTTTCGTCAGTCTTCTTTGCGCTCCCACAAAGAGCGCTTCGGATTTTCCTTTAGAACCGATCCCTACCAACGGGAGATCTGACCATGGCTATGCAAACGAGCCTCCAGGACGAGGCAAAGGACGACCACCTGCTGCTCTGGATCCTGGTGTGGAGCGAGCTGATCGCTTTCGGCATCCTGATCCTTGGCTTCCTCGTCGTGTCGACCTTTGATGCTCAGGCCTTCGAACTGGCGCGTCTGCATTTAAGGCCGGGGATCGCCGGCGCGAACACGCTTATCCTGCTGGTCAGCGGTTACTTTGTCGCCGTGGCTATGCGAAGTCGGCTTGATCTCGAGGCGGTGAAACGGCCGTTGACGATTGCAGCCCTGCTCGGCTTCTGCTTCGTGGCGGTCAAGCTCTTCGAATACTGGGGTGAGGTTCGCTACGCTCAGGATGCAACGCTCGACACCTTCTTCGAGCTCTATTTCATCATCACCGGCTTCCATCTGCTGCATGTCTTTTTCGGCGCTATTGCTCTTCTTCTTGTCGCCTGGCGCCCGGCACGGGAAAACCTGGTTCTGATCGCCACACTCTGGCATGTGATCGACCTCGTCTGGTTGGTCATCTTTCCCATTCTCTATCTTGCGTGAGGCTTCTCATGACCCGCAGACAGCACGAGGATTTGGTGGGTGTGCTCGCCATGCTGATGACCTTCGCAATTGGTGGCGCGATTGTTACGGCGCTCGCCGGTCCAACGATCGTACCGATTGCCGCCGTTCTTGCGATTGCCTTTGCCAAGGGACGGCTTGTGGTGCTCGACTTCCTCGAACTCAGGGGCGGACATCATCCCATGCGGATTGCGCTCATATGCTGGTTGAGCATCATTCTGATCGCCGCCCTGTCTCGGTCGCTGGTGGTCCTTCTTTTGGGCTGAACATTCGCGCCGTTGCTTGCCAAAGCGCAAAGAACAACTCCGATCACTCTCTATGAAAAGAACATCCCGCAGAGCCGGCGAGGGGATCGCCGAAGCCTTCGAGGCGGGGAAACCAGGTCGGGCCTTTCAAGCCTGGCAGACGGAAGGACAAGGGCATGGCAGAGCGCCTGACCAAGACCGGAGCGCGCAACGTCTTCTATGGCGGCTCCATTTTCTTTTTTGCGATCTTCGTGGGGCTCACCGCCCACAGCCATTACTACATCCGCACTACTTCAACAGATGAATCGACGCTGACCGACAGCGTCGCGCGCGGCAAGCATATCTGGGAAAAGAACGCCTGTATCAACTGCCACTCGATCTTGGGTGAAGGCGCCTACTTCGCGCCCGAACTCGGCAATGTCTGGACCCGCTGGGGTGGCCAGGACGATCGCGACGGTGCACGCGAGACGCTTCGTTCTTGGATGGCGGCACAGCCCTCTGGTGTCGAAGGTCGCCGCCAGATGCCGCAATTCAATCTGACCGACGAAGAGATCAACGATCTCGCAGACTTCCTCGAATGGACCAGCAAAATCAAGACGCAGAACTGGCCGCCGAACGAGGCTGGCTGAGCCCTTCGTGACCCAAGGAGACACAAAATGAAATATCAAAGCCAGAAGGTCGCGATGCTGTATTTTTACGGTGCGCTCGGCCTCTTTATCGCCCAGGTCCTGTTCGGGGTTGTCGCGGGTACGATCTACGTTCTGCCCAATACGCTCTCCGAGCTCCTCCCTTTTAACATCGTCCGCATGATCCACACCAACGCCCTGATCGTCTGGTTGTTGATGGGCTTCATGGGCGCGACCTATTATCTGCTGCCGGAAGAAGCGGAAACCGAGCTTTACAGCCCGAAGCTTGCTGTTGCGCAGTTCTGGATCTTCCTCATCGCTGCTGCCGCCGCGGTCGTCGGCTATCTCTTCGGCATTCATGAGGGGCGCGAGTTTCTCGAGCAGCCCTTCATCATCAAGATCGGCATTGTCATTGTCGCATTGATGCTGCTGTTCAACGTCACCATGACATCGCTGAAGGGTCGCAAGACTGTCGTCACCAACATCCTGATCTTCGGTCTGTGGGGTGTGGCGATCTTCTTCCTCTTTGCCTTCTACAACCCAACGAACCTGGCACTCGACAAGATGTACTGGTGGTATGTCGTCCACCTCTGGGTCGAAGGCGTATGGGAGCTGATCATGGCCTCGGTGCTCGCCTTCCTGATGATCAAGCTCAACGGCATCGACCGCGAAGTGGTCGAGAAGTGGCTCTATGTCATCATCGGGCTGGCGCTGTTCTCCGGCATTCTCGGCACGGGCCATCACTACTATTGGATCGGCGCGCCCGGCTACTGGCAGTGGATTGGGTCGCTGTTCTCGACGCTTGAAGTCGCGCCCTTCTTCACCATGGTCATCTTCACCTTCGTGATGACTTGGAAGGCCGGTCGCAAGCATCCGAACAAGGCAGCTCTTCTGTGGTCGATCGGCTGCTCGGTCATGGCCTTCTTCGGTGCCGGCGTCTGGGGCTTCCTGCACACACTGTCCTCGATCAACTACTACACCCACGGCACGCAGGTGACGGCAGCCCACGGACACCTCGCGTTCTTCGGCGCCTATGTCATGCTCAACCTTGCGATCATGGCCTATGCCATTCCGGAAATGCGCGGCCGCCAGCCCTATAACCAGTGGCTGTCGATCGCGAGCTTCTGGATGATGTGCACGGCGATGTCGGTGATGACCTTCGCGCTCACCTTTGCCGGTGTCCTGCAGGTGCATCTGCAGCGCGTGCTCGGCGAAAGCTACATGGCCGTCCAGGACCAGTTGGCCCTGTTCTACTGGGTCCGTCTCGGCTCCGGTGCCGTCGTGCTTGTGTCCGCCCTGATGTTCGTCTGGGCCGTGTTGATGCCGGGCAAGGAAAAAGAGCCTGCCTTTGGCGGCTATGTCGAGCCTGCCGAGTGAAACAGCGGCCCCGCTGTTTCAAAAAGCGGCGGGGCTCCCCAATTTTGAGGATCAGGAACATGAATATCATCGCCCGCAACATTCAGCCGGATATCCCGGCCTATTCTCCAGCCGGCAACGAATGCACTCTCTTCGAGACAGCCTGGACGCGGCAGTTGCCGCTTCTCCTCAAAGGACCGACAGGCTGCGGAAAGACCCGGTTCGTCAGTCATATGGCGCAAAGGCTTGGCTTGCCGCTGACCACCGTCTCCTGCCACGACGATCTGGCGGCTGCCGATCTCACTGGCCGTTTTCTTTTGAAGGGAGGTGAGACGGTCTGGGTCGACGGACCGCTGACACGGGCAGTCCGTGAGGGCGGTGTGTGCTATCTCGACGAGGTGGTCGAGGCGCGCAAGGATGTCGCCGTCGTGCTCCACCCGCTCACCGACGACCGGCGCATCCTGCCATTGGAGCGGACAGGCGAAGAGCTTGAAGCGCCGCCGGCCTTCATGCTCGTTGTCTCCTACAATCCTGGCTATCAAAGCCTCCTCAAAGCGTTGAAGCCCTCGACTCGCCAGCGTTTTGTCGCCATCGAGTTCGACTTCCTGCCCAAGGCCAGGGAGATCGAGGTTGTCTCGGCAGAAAGTGGACTGCCTGCCACGGCTGTAGAGCCATTGGTCGAACTGGCGCGGCGGCTGCGGGCATTGAAAGGTCATGACCTGGAGGAGGGCGTCTCGACGCGTCTGCTGGTTTACTGCGCGAGCCTCATCGATGCCGGTCTTGCGCCACGGGACGCCGTTCGTGCCGCCATGATCGAGCCGCTGACCGACGAACCTGACGTGCGTACCGCACTCCTCGAACTGGCACAGGCGGTCATCCGCTAGGAGAATGTCATGCTGGACTTTCTGGAGCTTGAGGAGACGGTCGGGCGCGCCTGGCACAGGCTGGCAGGGGATACCCGCACCTGGCCGCGTTACCCCGAAGCGGCTGTCCTGCTTGAAGACGTGCTTCCGGTACTCTCTGTCTGCTTTCGTGGCTTCGGCGGTGAACGGACGGTTCAACTGGTACCGGCGCGGGCTAAGACCTCGCAACACCGGCTGAAGTTCCGGCAACGCATGGGGCTCGGCGAAGAAAAGCTCATTCATCCGGCGCGGGACGAAGCTAGCGTGATGTTGCCCCCAGTCTTGGATCTCATGCCGGAGCAGTCGCTCAATCTTGACCTCTATGTGTGGCTGGCCGCAGCCATGGCCGTGATGCCGCTTCAACCGATGACCGAGACTGATCCCCTAAGGGCCGATCTCGCCCTCATGGACGCGGCGTCGGCGCTCGAAGCTGAGGTCCTGAAAACCTTTCCCGGTCTCGTCGATCGCTATCGCAGGCTTTGCCGCGCCCTTCTTGGGGAGCGCAGACGCGGCTCGCTTCCGCGGGTGGAAGGCCTTTTGGAAGACCGCATCATCGATCTCCTGCGTTGTGGCGCAGGCCTTGCTCCGCTTTCGGCAGGGGATGACCTGCCGGACCGGGCGCCTGCGGGATATTTGCCGATCTTGCCCGTGCCGCTCTGGCCCAATGCAGTTGTTAGAGAAGAATGGGCTGGCCGCCAGGAAATCGATCAGCCAGTTGGCTCCAGCCAGGGGGATGCGCAGGCGGCTGGACGCCATGTGGCAATCCGCGAGAAGGATTCCGCCGCCAAGGGCGAGCGCAGCCCCTTCATCCTCAATCGCTTCGAGAAGATCCTCGCCATGGCCGAGATGGTCAATGTCGACCGTCCCGCCGACGACAGTGACGATCACGATGCGTCGGCCGCTGACGAACTCGATGAGATGGTGCTTGGAGAACGCAAGGGCCGGCCAGCCGCAAAATTTCGGTTCGACTTGGACTTGCCGCCCGAGGCGCTCATCCATTCCGCGATCGAAGCGGAACTGACCTATCCGGAATGGGACTACAGACGTGGGGTCTACCTGAAGGACCATTGCCGGGTCTTTGCCGGTCCGGCCTGCGAACAGGACAAGGCGCCGGTCCAGTCATCCGAGATGAAGGCGATGATTCGCCGGGTGCGGCGGCAGTTCGAAGCGATGCGTCCGCGCTATGAGCTGCTGCGTGCACAGGTCGACGGTGCCGATCTCGATCTCGATGCGGTCGTGCGCAGCCGCACCGAGCTTGCTGCGAGCGGTGAATGCTCCGACCGCATCCACCTGGCAAGCCGGCCGCGGGCCCATGATCTTGCGGTGACCCTGCTGGTCGACGTCTCGCTGTCGACCGACGCCTGGTTCAACGACCGCCGGGTACTCGATGTCGAGAAGGAGGCGCTTCTGGTTCTGGCCGAAGGGCTGGCTGCCTGCGGCGACATGCATTCTATCTTGAGCTTCACGTCGAGACGGCGGGACTGGGTGCGCGTTGAGACGATCAAGGACTTTGACGAGCCGATGGGTGCCTTGGTGCGCCATCGCATCGCCGCGCTGAAGCCCGGTTACTATACCCGCATGGGAGCAGCCCTACGCCACGCGACGGCCAAACTTGCCGAGCGTCCCAATCGCAAGCACTTGCTTCTTGTCCTGACCGATGGAAAACCGAATGATGTCGATCACTATGAGGGACGTTTTGCGCTTGAAGACACACGTCGAGCAGTGAGCGAAGCAAGGCGGCGTGGCATCCATGTCTTCGGCGTCACGGTCGATCAGGACGCTAAAACCTATGTGCCGGCTGTATTCGGCCACCATGGCTATGCCGTCGTTCCCGACATTCGCCGCCTTCCAGCGGCCTTGCCACAGATCTACCGCGCGCTCGTCCGCTGATCCGCGAACGCGCAAAGGGAAAGCCCGGACCGAGCGATCGGACCGGGCTTTCTCTTATTTCGTCGCTTTGTCTCAGGCCGCCGTGGCGTGTGTTCTGCCCGTTTCGCCGAGATAGGCGTCAAAGCACGACGCCACCGTTCGAACGAGGAACCTGTGCTTTGTGTCCACGCTCAGCACATCGCCACGCCAGGTGACAATGCCTTCCTCCAACAAGGTCTTCAGCGGTAAATTGGCTTTTCCAATGCCCTCGTCCGGAAGTTCAAAGCCATCCGGCATGGTTGAAAAATCCACCTGGAAGTCGCACATCAGCCGTTCGATGATCCAGGCTCGGACGCGGTCTTCTTGGGTGAGGCGATAGCCTTTCGACGTGGCCAGTTCACCGGATGAGATAAGGCTTGCATAGCGTCCGATGGCAACGTCGTTTTGCGCGTAGCCTTCCGTTAGGCGTCCAATCGCCGAGGAACCGAACCCGATCAGCGTTGATGCAATGTCGGTCGTATATCCCTGGAAATTGCGGTGCAACGCCTGGCAATCGGCGGCGATCGAAAGTTGATCCTCAGGAAGCGCAAAATGGTCGAGACCGATCCGTCTATACCCGGCTTCGCACAGGGTTGCCGCGATGGCTTCCGCCTGCGCATGTCGTTCATGGGCATCGCCGAGCGCTGCCGTGTCGATCAGGCGTTGATGCTTCTTGAAGGCCGGGACATGGGCGTAGCCGAAGACGGCGAAGCGTTCAGGGCGCATGGCCGAGGCCACACGGGCAGTTTCAATCGCAGAGTCGACATTCTGATGCGGCAAACCATAGATCAGGTCGAAGTTGACACTTCTGGCTCCTGCCTTGCGCAGGTTCGAAAGGGCTGTTTCGGTCTGTTCTGCTGACTGGATGCGATTGATCGCTTTCTGCACCTTGGGATCGAAACTCTGAACGCCAAGGCTAGCCCGAGTTATCCCCGCCTTCCCCAGTGCCTCCGACATTTCTACGGTCAGTGTTCTTGGATCTATTTCCACCGCAAATTCGGTCGCGCCGCCGATGCCAAAAGCTGCGGCGAGCGTCGCAGTGAGGTCGAGGAATTCCTCTGGCGTCATGATCGTCGGAGTGCCGCCGCCGAAGTGAATGTCGCTGACATCCTGTCGTCGCCCGATGGCTTTCGTCACCAATCTGATTTCCTGTTTGAGCACTGTCAGATAGTCGAGGATTGGCGCATCTTTCTGGGTGATGATGGTGTGGCAGCCGCAATACCAGCACATGGATCGACAGAAGGGCACGTGAAGATAGAGTGACACCGGATCGCTTTTCGGCACCGCGGCCAGCCAGTCCCGATAGGTGCCGGCTCCGATACTGGGCGAGAAGCGGGGGGCGGTCGGATAGCTCGTGTAACGGGGCAAGCGGCTTTCGCCGTAACGGCGGATAATCTCTGCGTTCATGATATCGCTCCGGTTTCATGCCGCAACGATAGCCGCTCGCCGAAGGACTTCGTTGTCGAAAGGCAAACAGGACAGGCTTTCGGGGATTTGCTTGTCACAGCACAACGATGCCTAGGCGCGGGTGTTTCAGTATCCTGTGGTGCAGCCGAGCTGCATGCGACCCCGCAAACCCGCATCGAAGAAAGCCAGCGAATGACTGTTGTAGACGATCATATTCTCAAGCTCGACGTGCGCGAAATTCCGCGCGTGGAAAGGCATCCTCGTATATTCGGAATGTTGAATTCGCTGCTTCCGGATTATCAGTTGATCTTGACCGTCGATCATGATCCGGTTCCGCTCTACTACCATCTCGAGATGCATTATGATGGGGTGTTCGGGTGGGAATACCTTTCCCGCGGTCCGGAGATATGGGAAGTCCGCATTCGCCGGAAGAAACACGAAGGCTGCAACTGCAACTGCGGTGGTGGTCATTGAACTGCATGGGAGCGACCTGTCGACAGCGGCCGCTCCCATGCACATTCATCGTGATCGGACAGGTGAAGTCGAAAATTGGGAGGTCACGTGTCGACAACAGCCAACTTCAAAGAACTCGACGTGCGGCCCATCCTTCGTGACGGAGGTGAGCCATTTCCTGCGATCATGCATGCGGTTCAGTCGTTGAAGCCAGGGGAAGGTTTGCGCCTGCTTGCAACCTTTCGCCCGATGCCGCTGTTGAGCGTCATGGCGCGCCGCGGCTATTCGGCCGAACTCAAGGAGATGGATGGCGGCGAGTGGGAGGTTCTGTTCATCCCGGCGCCAGACATTTCTGCAGAAATTCTCCATTCGATCGGTGCAGAGGAAGCGGCGGCCTGGCCCGATCCATTGTGGCGGCTCGACCTGACAGAACAACAGCCACCGGCTCCCATGGAAAAAGTTCTCTCGCTGATCGAGCTCATGGAGCCGGGCGAAGTGCTCTTCGCGGTATTTTCTGAGGAATCGCGCTTTCTCGGCGCGGAGCTGGAAAAACGCGGCCACCAATGGGTCGGCAATCTCGATACGTCAAAGCGTGCCTATCGCATGTTGATCCGCGTGGGCGGTGAAGGTTGACGACCGGCTTGCCGCTGAACTTGGCAAAGTAGACCAGCATTGTCGGCGAGAAAGAAGACAAAGGCGGCAATCCAGAACAGTCCAGACGCAGACATCAACGGCGCATAGTATCCGGGAATGAAATCGGCTGTTATGCGCAAGCTTGCCGCGATGAGCAGGCATGGAACGGACAGCCGCTGGCACCAGGAGAATTTCTCATTTCGACCGGTATGAAGCCGGATCGAACGCATCATGATTGAAAGCATCATTCCCGTCACGGCACCGATGGCCAGAAGATGAATTGCAGCGAGCGGGCCAAGCATGCCGAGCGCTGTTGCTGCAATCCCCAACAGCCCGATAGCCAAAAAGCCGTAAGACACCTGCATCGCTGCGATCATGGACGATCGCAGAATGATTGGCCTGAACCATTGTGCTGCGCGCACGAGGTGTAAGCTGGCTGCGATAAGGGCCATGATGGCGGTGAGTGGGCCAAACGGTTCAAAGGTCCAGATCATCGCTGCAAGGATAGTGGCGATCAGGACAAAACGATCAATCATGCGACTGGTCGGCGCGAGGCGTGACCTGCCTGCCTGGGCAAGCCAGTTGTTTGTAAAGCTCGGGATGAGCTTGCTCGCGGTCGCCGTGATCAACAGGATATAGACGGAAAGGCCTGCCCGCGCCCAGACCCCCACATCCCCTCCGTCCATGGCAACGATGTGGAACCCGCCATTGATCAGGGCGAGACACGTGAGGCAAAGGATGGGCTTCGCATCCGCAATTCGCCTGGCGACCCAGACTTCTCTCACACAGAAATAGGCGAAGAGTGGAAGGAAGATCCAGTCGATCAGGAGGGTGATGAGGGCCGATGTATCTGCGATCAACAGCATGGAAATGCGACCCGCGATCCAGATGAAGGCAAGTCCCGCAAGCGGGCTACCGGACAGTGGAAAGCGACCGGTCCAGTTTGGAACTGTTGTCATCAAGTATCCGACGAGGACCGCTGGCATGAAGCCGAACAGCAATTCATGCGCATGCCAGGCGGATTGGCCGTAGACTTGCGCCACCTCAAGCCAGCCGTTAATCGCGCAAATCCAGATTGTGATGGTCGCGATGGCCCATAGAGGCGCCCCGAGATAAAATGGCCGGAACCCATAGGACAGCAGGACGAGGCCGTCGCGCCTCAGGCCCCGCGGGATCCCGCCACTCGTCGGTCGTTCCTTATCCTTCATAAAAACAGCTCTCCAAAATACTCGATCGTTCCTGCGCAATGATTTCCAAGCAAAGTAATTGATCTCGATCAAAGGGCGCCGACAATTCTATTGTTTGGTAGGCGGCTCAATGACGCACTCTCCCTCATGAGTTCTTTGTTCTGGAACAAATAAAACTGGGCGCCATGAAGTAAACCAGTCTCAACAGTTCGGGCGAAACGCTCACTGCACGAGAAGGAGAGAAGATTATGACCCAGAGCCTGAATTTGACCAGAAGAACAATGCTTGCGGGGGCTGTCTTTGCAAGCGCGCTTATCCCTGTTCTGACAGGGACTGTGGCACGCGCCGAAGGTGGCGACATTAAAACGAATGCCGCCGCCGTTGCCGGTGACATCGCCAAGCTGGAGCGGGTGAAGGTCGATCTCGTCGCACCTCCCTTCGTCCATGCGCATAGCCAAAAGGCCGAAGGCGCGCCCAAGGTCGTTGAGTTCACGCTCACCATCGAGGAAAAGAAGATCGTCGTTGACGATGCAGGCACCGAGGTCCATGCCATGACCTTCAACGGCTCGGTCCCCGGTCCGATGATGGTCGTCCATGAGGGTGACTATGTCGAGGTGACGCTTATCAACCCCGATACCAACAGCCTTCAGCACAATATCGACTTCCATTCGGCAACTGGTGCGCTAGGCGGCGGTGCTCTGACCCTGGTTAATCCGGGCGAAACAGCCGTCTTGCGCTTCAAAGCTACCAAGGCCGGGGTCTTCGTCTACCATTGCGCACCTCCCGGAATGGTGCCGTGGCATGTGACCGCCGGCATGAATGGCGCGATCACGGTCTTGCCGCGCGACGGTCTCAAGGACCACAAGGGCAATGATCTGCCTTATGACAAGGTATACTATGTCGGCGAGCAGGACTTTTATGTCCCCAAGGATGCCGACGGCAATTACAAGAAATACGAGAGTGCCGGCGACGCCTATTCGGATGTGCTCGAAGTGATGAACACGCTGACCCCGAGCCACATTGTCTTCAATGGTGCGGTTGGAGCTCTGACGGGCGACAATGCGATGACGGCAGAAGTCGGCGACCGGGTCTTGATCCTGCATTCGCAGGCCAATCGTGATACCCGTCCGCACCTGATCGGTGGCCATGGCGACTATGTCTGGGCAACCGGCAAGTTCGCCAACCCGCCGGAACTCGATCAGGAAACCTGGTTCATCCCCGGAGGCGCTGCGGGTGCAGCCTACTATACTTTCCAGCAGCCGGGCATCTACGCTTATGTCAACCACAACCTGATCGAAGCCTTCGAAAAGGGTGCGGCCGCTCACTTCAAGGTCACCGGCGACTGGAATGACGATCTGATGACCGCCGTGGTCAAGCCGGAAAGCTGATCCTTGCGAATGCACGGGGTGCTAGATGAGCACCCCGTGGACTTCCTCTCAAACTCGTTGGAAATCGCCATGTCCGGCGCCGTTCTCACTCCCAGGCAGCCCAATTCGGTCGGCTCGGTGCTGCTGCCGCTTCTGCTCGTCAGCGCTCTGTCTACCGCCGTCGCGTTTCAATCGGGCATCGTGCAGATGAGTGGTGGCGCCGATCTGCCACCACCTCAAACTATTTCGGTGGCGGCGGGACGTTTCGCCTACCGTCAACCTGGCGAGTTTTACCGCGCCGGATACGCCGTCGATGGGCCGAAGGCAGAATACGTGATGACGGCTCCTCTCACGATTATGAGGTATCAGGTCAGCACCCAGGACTACGATGCCTGCGTGGCCGATAGAGCCTGCCCGGCTCGGGAATCGGTCACTCCATCGCGCTCTGACATGCCGGTAACCGGCGTCAGCCACGACGACGCGACAATGTTTGCCCGGTGGTTTTCGAAAAAGAGTGGTGGAATCTGGCGACTGCCAAGTGACGTGGAATTGGCCTTTGCCGCTGGTCAGAAGTTTCCGGATGACGCCCTCGGTATCGACCCGGACAATCGCAACCCGGCATTGCGTTGGCTCGCCGACTATGAGCGCGAGGCGGCCCGCAAGAGATCCAAGGAACCGGCACCGCTTGCCCATGGAAGCTTCGGCGAGAACGAGCATGGGCTTGCCGATTTTGCCGGCAATATCTGGGAGTGGACAACGACCTGCAATCGGCGTGTCGACCTCGTCAACGGAGGGCAGCCGGTCACAACCGAAGCCTGCGGCGTCTACATCACCGCTGGCAAACACAGATCGCCATTAAGCTCGTTTGTCCGAGACCCGAAAAGCGGAGGCTGCTCTGTCGGAGTTCCCCCTGACCATGTCGGTTTCCGGCTGGTCGAAGATCGTCGCTGGTACGCTCCTTTGCTCTTTTCGATCGGTGCCTTGTGAGGTAGGCTGCCCCTCGAATGGCACACTCGCCACAATGGCCACTATTGGGCTCTTCGAGCCCTGAGAATGTGGGCTGGTGGCGGGAGAGGGATATATTTTGAAACTTGATCGGACGATCATCAAGTCTTTGTCATTGTTCGACAAGATGACCGATGACGAGTTGGACGCGCTACTTGTTCCCGCTCAGACGAAGCGATTGCCGATCGGCGAGTCCGTGTTCGAGCAGGGCCAGCCTGCCGCCTATTTCTTTCTCCTCCTGCATGGCCGCCTAAAGGTCACCCAGGTCACCAGCGCCGGTCAACAGATCATCGTGCGCGTGGTGCACCCCGGTGACCTCTTCGGCTTCGCCAAGGCGCTGCAGCGACAAGACTATCCGGGAACAGCCCTTGCTGCTGCCGAAAGCATAGTTCTGTCGTGGCCCACAGAGATGTGGCCGAAATTCGTAGAGCGAAATCCAAGGCTCGCTGTCAGTGCAATGGAGACGATCGGACAAAGGCTCGAGGAAGCCCATGTCCGCATTCGCGAAATGTCGACGCAAGAAGTCGAAAAGAGAGTAGCACATACCGTATTGCGGCTGGCACAGAAGGCTGGTCGCCCAGAGGCAGCGGGAATACGGATCGATTTTCCAATCTCTAGGCAGGATATTGCCGAGATGACCGGAACGACAATTCATACGGTCTCGCGCATATTCAGTTCCTGGGAGAGCAAGGGCCTGATCGAAGGTGGTCGGCAGAAACTCCTTGTGCGCGATATGGCTGAATTGGCATCGCTGGCGGATTCTCTCCCCGAACGTCGCTAACTGGATGAAGCGTTCTCTTACTTGATATTGAGCAAAGAAGGCTCGCCCATCCTGGCCTATCTCTTTTGCAACGGAACGAGGTGTTCTGTCTAAGGAGATGAAAATGCAACTTCGTAGTTTAACAATGGCAGCCGTAATCTTACTTTCGGCCCCAACCCTCTCAATCGCTGCTGATTTCGAAGTCAAGATGCTGAACAAGGGCGCCGAGGGTGCCATGGTCTTTGAACCGGCCGGTCTGAAGATTGCCCCCGGCGACACCGTCACCTTCGTCGCTACCGACAAGAGCCACAACGCCGAAGCCATCAAGGGCATGATTCCGGACGGTGCGGCGGAGTTCAAGGGCAAGATGAACGAGACGATCAAGGTGACCTTTGACGTTCCCGGTCTCTACGGCGTGAAATGCGCGCCGCATGTTGGCATGGGCATGGTCGCCGCCATCCTCGTCGGTGATGCGCCCGCCGCCAATCTCGATGCTTTCAACGCCGCAAAGCTGCCGAAGAAGGCGCGCGAGCGGATTGATGCAGCCGTCGCTTCGGCCCAGTAGACTTGCCCACTCGTTCATATTGCTTGGTCGACGCCGCCAGGGTGCTAGCCCCGGTGGCGTCGCCATTTTTGCCTAGATGGTCGGCCGTGGCAGGGATCAGATCCCGCCATCAACCAGCAGGCCGCTATGCGCTCGGTCAATGGCATTGCGTAGTTCGTCGACCGGAGATGCGGTGGGAAGCTCTTCGCCTTCCAGTTCTTCCGGCATCCGCCAACCGGGATCAATTCCCTGCATGTTCGGGAGTTCGTGGGCGATGCCCTTGTGGCAATCAATGCACGTCGCCTTGCCGTTCAGAAGATAACGCGTGTGGATCTCAGCTGCACGTTCCGTCTGTTTCGACAGGTCCATAGCAACTGAGGAGTGGCAGTTTCTGCACTCAAGACTGTCATTAGCTTTCAGTCTCGCCCATTCGTGCTGCGCCAGCCGCAACCTCTCATCGAGGAATTTCTGACGTGTATTGATCGTTCCGAAGATCTTGCCCCAGACTTCCTTCGAGGCCTGCATCTTTCGGGCAATCTTGTCCGTCCATTCGTGGGGCACATGACAATCCGGACAGGATGCCCTGACACCGGAGCGGTTGGAGAAGTGGACGGTCCTCGTCATCTCCTCATACACATTGGTCTTCATTTCGTGACAACTGACGCAGAACTCCTCCGTATTAGTCAGTTCAAGTGCTGTGTTGAACGCACCCCAGAACATGACGCCGCCGACAAAGCCGCCGAGCGTCAGGAAGGCGAGGCTGAGCGTCGCCGCTGGCGTCGTCAGAACGCGCCATGTCCATGAGAGCAGGTTGCGGAGCCTCTGCATTTCTAATGCTCCTCGCCCATCAGCTTGACCCCCATGTCGCTCATGTCGCGGAAGGTGTTGCCGACCAAGGGGTTGGTCTGCGCCTGGGGGACGTGACAGGCTGTGCAGAAATATCGTCTCGGCGAGACATCTGCCAACATCTGTCCCTCCCGCGTGATGTAATGGGTCACGCTGATCATGGGCGCACCGGACCCTTCCGTGAACTCGCGCTTGTGGCAGGAGAGACATCGGTTGGTATTGACCGACAGTTGGTAGCCTTCGATCGAGTGTGGAATGATGGGAGGCTGGTCCGGATAGGCGCGCATCTTGCGCACGTCATCCACATTCCATTTCGGCAGGGGCTTTGCCGGAACGCTTTCCATCTGTTGGGGCGGGCCGGACAACTGCGGAACCGATTGAGCGACCACGCCACCACCGATGAGACAGGTTGCCAACAGGGCAGCGGCACCAAGTTGGCCTCTTGTCAGGCCATGGGAACGATCTTGACTGCGCATTTTTTGAAATCCGTTTGTTTGGAGATCGGATCGGTGGCGTCAAGCGTCACCTTGTTGATCAACTGGCTGGCATCGAACCATGGAACGAAGATCACGCCAGGTGGCATGCGGTTGCGGCCGCGGGTCTCGACGCGTGTCCGCATCTCGCCGCGACGCGAAACGATGGTGATCTCTGCCCCCTGGTTGATCCCGCGTTTTCGCGCGTCGTCGGCGTTCATGAAGCAGCGGGCGCCGGGGAAGGCCTTGTAGAGTTCTGGCACCCTCATTGTCATCGAACCGGAATGCCAGTGCTCCAGCACCCGGCCTGTTACCAGCCAGAAATCGTATTCCTCATCCGGCGATTCGGCCGGCGGTTCATAGGGCACAGCCAGGATGACCGCACGTCCATCGGGTTTGCCGTAGAAGCGCACCCCTTCGCCGGGTTTGACATATGGGTCATAACCCTCCCGGTAGCGCCATTTGGTCTCCTTGCCGTCGACGACCGGCCAACGAAGGCCCCGTTCCTGATGGTAGACGTCGTAAGGTGCCAGGTCATGCCCATGTCCGCGCCCAAACTCCGCATATTCCTCGAAGAGGCCCTTCTGGAGATAAAAGCCAAATGCTTCGGCTTCGCGATTGGCATAGTCGGCGTCCACCTCTGAGAGTGGGTATCGGTCCACCTTGCCATTGGCGAACAGCACCTCGAAAAGTGTTTTGCCGCGGTAGTCCGGGTTCTGCGCCAAGATCTCCTCGGTCCAGACTTCATCCGTCGTGAACCGTTTGGAAAACTCCACCAATTGCCATAGGTCCGAGCGCGCATCTCCTGGCGCATTGACCAGTTGATGCCAGACATGTGTTCGGCGCTCTGCATTGCCATAGGCTCCTTCCTTCTCGACCCACATGGCGGCCGGAAGAATGAGGTCGGCAGACATGGCGGTGATCGTGGGATAGGCATCGGAGACGACAATGAAGTTGTCCGGGTTCCTGTAACCGAGATAGGTCTCGTTGCTGGTATTGGGGGCCGCCTGGACGTTGTTGTTGACCTGAACCCAATAGAAGTTCAGCTTGCCGTCCTTCAGCATCCTGTCCTGTTCTACGGCATGGTATCCTGGTTTGTCGGGAAGAAGACCTTCCGGGAGCTTCCAGATCTCCTCTGCGTGATGTCGGTGCTCCGGATTGGTCACCACCATGTCTGCCGGCAGGCGATGCGCGAATGTGCCGACTTCGCGCGCCGTTCCACAGGCCGATGGTTGGCCTGTCAGTGAGAAGGGGCCGTTGCCCGGTTCAGAGATCTTCCCCGTCAGCAGATGCAGATTATAGATCATGTGGTTTGCCCAGACGCCGCGCGTGTGCTGGTTGAAACCCATGGTCCAAAGAGACATGACCTTGGTGTCGGGATTGGCATAGAGCTCAGCGAGTTGCTCCAGAAAGCCCGGATCGGACCCAGTCAGTTCGGCGACTTTTTCTAAAGTGTAATCTGCGACAAAGGCCTTGAAACTGTCGAAGTCGATCGACTCCATCTTGGTCGGGTCGCCTGCGTTCTTCGCCTTCATCTCGAGCGGATCGTCGGCGCGAAGACCATATCCGATATCGTCCACTCCCTTCATGAAGGTCGTGTGGGCGCGGACAAAGTCCTCGTTCACTCGACCGGTCGAGATGATGTGGTTTGCGATATAGTTCATGATCGCCAGATCCGTGCTCGGCTTGAAGATGATCGGAACGTCGGCCAGATCCATGCTGCGGTGGGTGTAGGTCGAGAGCACTGCGACTTTTACATGTTCGTGACCCAGGCGCCGGTCTGCAAGGCGTGTCCACAGGATCGGGTGCATCTCCGCCATGTTGGAGCCCCAGAGCACGAAGGCATCGGCGTGTTCGAAGTCGTCATAGCAGCCCATGGGTTCATCCATGCCGAAGGTGCGCATGAAGGCATATGCGGCGGATGCCATGCAATGGCGGGCATTGGGGTCGAGGTTGTTGGAACGGAAGCCCGCCCGCATCAGCTTGGTCGCGGCATAGCCTTCGAAAATCGTCCACTGGCCGGAGCCGAACATGCCGATCGCTGTTGGTCCCTTTTCGCGCAGAACCTTCTTGCATCGCTCGGCCATTATATCGAACGCTTCGTCCCAGCTTACCGGTTCGAATTCGCCGTCCTTGTCATATTGTCCGCCACGCTTGCGCAGGAGCGGTGTGCTCAGGCGATCCTCGCCATACATGATCTTTGAGAGGAAATAGCCCTTTATGCAGTTGAGGCCGCGGTTCACCTCGGCTTGCATGTCGCCGTGTGTGGCGACGACCTGCCCTTCCTTGACGCCAACCATGACGCCACAGCCGGTGCCGCAGAACCTACAGGGCGCCTTGGACCATTTTATCTCGAGCGCTTCCACGCCACCGGGAACGGACTGGGCATGGGCCGGCAAGCTGATGCCGGCGGTGGCTGCCGCAATCGCGGCAGCATGGGCCTTGAGCAGACTACGCCGCGTCAGGTTTGTGTCCATTGATTAAACCCTCCTCCAAATTCTCTGCATGCTCAAAAACCATGTTTGCCGCCATGACATCCGGAAGGCCCGAAATGGCAGCGAGTGTCGCGCCCATCTCGCCACTGGATCTGCCCTCGATCACGATGACGATCTTGCCGCGTTCCGCGGCATGAACTTCGACGTCCGGCATCTCTGCCAATGCTTCGACAAGACGACCAGCGGCGGCCGGAGAGGTCAGAACGACAGCACTGGAAACATGGAAGCGTTCAGGGTTGCGTGTCGACATGAAAGCCACTCCTCCCCGATAGGGAAATTGCGTTCGTTGGACAGTGGCTGATGCAGGCTCCGCAGCCGGTGCAGTTATCCTCTACAACTGAAGGATGCCATGGTCCGCCAGCGCGTGGACGAAACCGGATTGCGTCAGTCGGACAATGGTCGCGGCATGACTGACAGTCGACGCTGTTGAGCGCCAGGCAATGCGGTTGCACCTGTGCCTTGTGGGGAATGGAGAGTTCGGCGCCGAAGAAGACATCCGCGTGCGGACAGTGTTCGCGACATTGGCCGCAAAAATCGCATCCGCCGGATGAGAAATCCAGTGCCGGTATGCCGGACTGCATCGAGATGATCGACTGCGGACAGTGATCAACGCATGCGCTGCATTGATCGCAGGTCTCTTCCACCGGACGTAAGAGGCCCGGTGGCAGGATGCGGAGCTCTTGCCTGATCTGTCCTCGAAGGAGGGCTCGCCGCGAAAGTGAGGTCACCATGGCCTCCTCGCTTAAGCTGGAGGACCGGGTGGACCGGCGATGATCTGGTACATCCAGACCATGAAACCGAAGCCTCCAACGGCCGCTACCGCAAGGATCGGCCAGATGCCAAAGGCGAGGATAAAAAATGTCACAAGCTCTGATCGGCGCCGTATACGACGGTCCGCGGCAGGTAGCGGGGTCGAATTCTCGATGCTGTGATGCACGGGGTCTCCTCCTACTCCTCGCCGCAAGTGTGCGGAGTGTTCACTCTTCTGTCAAGGAAAGTGAAGATTCGTGATGTCGCAATGGTTGTGTCGGGGGCCTGTCGCTTCGGCGCGGGTGTCGGCAGCCATGCGATCAAAATATCGGGAAACCCAGCTCTATGTTGACATTTTCCCAAGCCGCGCAGGTGGACTAGTTGCTGAGTATGCGAAGCTTTTCAGGCTTGATGATTTCTATGCTGCGCGCATTGTGAAGCTTGACGATGCCCATGTCGCGCAGTTTCGAAATCGTGCGCGAGACTGTTTCGATGGTGAGGCCGAGATAATCGCCTATGTCGATACGGCTCATGGGCAGGTCGATTAATTCAGTGCCACCTTGGCGATCAGCCAGATCGACCAGAAAAACGGCTATCTTTTCCAGTGAACTTTGGCGGCCGACGACAAGCAGGTGCTCCTGAGCTCGAACCATCGCCTTCAATGCGACGCCAACCAGGCGGTCGTTGAGCTGGCCGCCGGCTGCGCGTTCGACGGTGGTCAGGCCTGTGTTCACCATGGCCTCGGCATAGAAGCTGTGGGTCTCATTGATCTCGAAGCCAAAGGTGTCGCCGACAAGATGAAAGGCGACGATCTGCCTGCGGCCGTCGGCGAGGAGGCGATAGATCCGCACAGCCCCGTATTCGATCTGGTAAAGTGATCGCGAGCGCTGGCCCTGGGCATAGATCACGCAGTCCGGCGCGTGAAAGGTCACCGGCCTGATATGCGTCTGGCTGCGTGCACGCGGCGGGGGCGAGAGATGCGAATTCTGTGCGATGGAAGCTGCGGTTTGCATCGGCATGTCCCCTTTGGTTGAAGGGATCATGTTGAATTGGGAGCTTGGCCGCCATTGAGTTCTTCCACTACGGATTTCTACGTAGGGCTGATACCGCGTTAGCAATATCAGGCCCGTTAAGCGGTTTGGACAGTACGCAAACGTCTTGCCTGTTTCCCCGGCCGTAATCTCTGTCGTCCTCCGCCAGAACAACGAGCTTTATGCCCCGGCTGGCAAGACTGAGGCCGTCCGTCAGATCGGCAGGCGGCAGACAGGTGTCGAGGATGACGCATTCCGCTCGGCTGATCGCCTCGCTCGCCATGGCCCAGTCGTTGAACTGTTCTACCGCCTGTCCATGCGTTTTGAGCGCAAAGCTGATCGACCGCAGCAAGGCTGGGTCTTTGACAACAGCAACAATGGCAGACAGCGTGGACAATGGGATTCCAGAAGCTCGGTCGTGGTCTTTCACCAAGCTTTCAGATCGCATCCTGGCCGACGCCTCACCTTGTCATGGATCAAGCGTATTGTCGGATTGCGCGGGGATTGGGCTAGATGTTGACTGTCAGCGACATGCGCACCAGTTCGGGAAGGCTGCGTGCTCTCATCTTCGTCATGACATTGGCGCGATGGACTTCGACCGTTCGCGGGCTGATATCAAGATTGAACGCGATAGCCTTGTTCGGCTGGCCGGCTACAACGGCCGACAGGATTTGCCGCTCCCGTTTACTCAGGCTGCCGATGCGCGAGCGGATGTCATCCACGCTCAGCGTACCCGCGGATGAATCTGCCAGTTTCTCGGCCGCCCGCCGCACCGCCTCGATGATGACCGACTCTTCAAACGGCTTCTCGATGAAATCTACAGCACCGGCTTTCATCGCTTCAACGGCCATGGGAATGTCGCCATGCCCTGTCACGATTATGGACGGAATGGGGGGCGAAATGCTTGAGATCTTGCGCACCAGATCAAGCCCGCTCATATCAGGCATTCGCATGTCCGTGATCAAGATCGCATTACGAAGGCTTGAGGCAATTTCTGAAAAGGTTGTTGCGGATGTATGAAGGCGCACGGCGAAACCGTTCACTGTGAGCATGAACCCCAGCGATTTGCGAAGTGCCTCTTCGTCGTCAACGATATGGACTGTGAAGTCATCAGGCTGCATTTTGGTCCTCGTCGTGCTGGATCAAGGTAAAACTGAAGGAGGCGCCGCCAAGCTCGCTCTTGGAGACGGTCATTTCTCCGCCATGGGCTTCTACGATGCGCCTGGAAATCGACAACCCGATCCCCATCCCTCCTGCCTTTGTCGTCGTGAACGGCTTGAAGATATCCTGGGCGACTTCCGGAGAAATCCCGGGACCGGAATCCTCGACCGTCACCGTCAAAAGTCCCATCTTGTCGGAACAGACACTGACGCGGATTTCCTTTTTCTCGGTTTGCTTCATCGCCTCGATCGCATTCCGCATCAGGTTGGTGAGGACCTGCTGAATCTGAATCCGGTCGACGAAGACCTGGTCGTTGTCCGCGGTGAAATCGAACACTGTGCGCACGCCCTTTTCCCGTGAGCCGACGAGAGCGAGCGCTCCGGCCTCTTCGATGAGTTGACGCAGGCTCTCCGTCCGTTTTTCCGTCTCGCCTTTGGTTACGAACTCGCGCAGGTGTCGAATGATCTGTCCGGCGCGAATGCTTTGCTCCCCCGCTTCCAGCAAGGCGTCGCGGACCTGGATGTCGCGATCGCTGACTGCATTCTCAAGCAAACGCGCGCAGCCGTGGACATAGTTGGCAATCGCCGACAATGGCTGGTTCAACTCGTGCGCCAGCGTCGACGCCATCTCTCCCATCTCGTTCAATCGGCCGAGTCTTGCGAGCTCGGTCTGGATCTCCTGCAGGCGGGCGGCGGATTCCTCTCGTTCCGTAAGGTCGCGGACGAACCCGGTGAAGAACCGCTTTCCTCCGCGTTTGATCTCGCCGACCGCGAGCTTCATGGGAAAAGTCGAGCCGTCCTTCCGCTGTCCGACCACGACGCGATCGACGCCGATGATCCTCTTTTCGCCTGTTTCCATATAGCGGCGCATGTATCCGTCGTGTTCGACCTTGTAAGGCTGAGGCATGAGCAGCTTAAGGTTCTGCCCGATGGCTTCGGCCTCCGAATAGCCAAACTGGCGGACGGCTGCGGAGTTAAACGAGATGATGATTCCGTTTTCGTCACTGACGATGGTGGCATCGAGAACCGTGTCGAGGATAGACCCCATCCGGGCCTCGCGATCATCCAGCGCTTCCCTGAGCTCTGCCAGGGTCTCCCGATCCTGGTCTCTTCGTTTGGCAAACCAGACGATCAACGTCGCCAGGACGGCTAATGCGACTGCTTGGGCAATGCCGATTTCTGAGCCGGATGAATGCACATTGAGAAGCCAAAGGGCGAGGCCGAAGACAGCCGCGAGCAAAGCCGGACCCGCGCCCCCGATCATAGCTGTGGCGATGACCGGGATCGGCACGAGCAGGGAGAGCGTTTGCGAAGCGGCGGCGCCCACGACGAAAAGCGGCACGCCGACGATCGCGACCGTTCCGAGAACAGCTACGACATAACCCCAGGAATTGGGGAGAAATCGTCTTTCATTTCGTTGCACGTCGTCCATTTCGCCCCTGATTTCGCACCCAATCAGCCAAAACAATGCAGAGGGCGCAATGATCTGCGCTAATTCCGCTCGATTCGACATACCTACATGGGAAGCTAGCCCTTGTGTCCAATTGATAGAAGTCAAAAAGCTCAGAGGTCGAGTTCGTCTCCACAGATGGTCTGTTTCTTCGGCATCAGATCGCCCGCGCTGTGATACTGGCTAGGGGGCAACCGGCCTTGCTTGACTTCCGTGTCCGAGCCGGCCATCTTTCGATCATGTTGATCGAACGCTTCCATAACATCCGCACACGGATGTGCCTCATCGCAGGCATCTGACCCCCGGCCCAATCGCGTCGCGATACGGTCGTGGGGCATGGGTAGCGTCCCCGCGAGGGGGCAACGGGCTACGAAGCGACATTCAATCCCAGTTCTTAGTTTCAGAGCGGTGCGCCGGATGCGCGACCGCGCGTCTTATACAGGAGGCCTCACGATGGCTCTCGAAAAGAAACGGCAGCGCAAGCCGGCAATCATCCTCACCCGGACCGATCATGAAAGGCTCTACCGCCTCGCGGAGGCCCATGCCGGACGGAACCCCGATGTTTCCGAAGAGCTTCTCATCGAGCTCGACCGTGCGCGTATCGTTCAGGACACCAAGATCGGCGCCAATGTCGCACGTATGGGATCCAGGATCCGCTTCACCAGCGATCTCGGGGAAGACCGCAGCGTCACGCTGGTCTTCCCGGCTGAAGCGGATATTGCGGCGAACAAGATCTCCATCCTGACACCGATCGGTGCGGCCCTGATCGGTCTTTCTACTGGTCAGTCCATCGATTGGGTGGCACGGGACGGCCGTTCGCACCGCCTCCATGTCGAAGAGGTGGCATCTCCTGAAATGGTCGATCCGGCATGATGTTGCCAGTAGTTTCCCGCCTCGCGACCCGGGGAGGTTGTCTCATCGCAGGATAGGCTCCCCTGCGCGATCTTCGCGCAGGGGTATCTCCCGCTCATGTCGATGGACGCGCTGGCGACGGCGCGATGGAGAACTGCGAAATGTCGAACGACACTTACATTCTGAATACAAAGGATTTCACCATACTCGAAGCCTTGTGCGACAACTGGCAGGGCCGCAATGATCGGCTCGTCGCGCTTTGCAGGCGCAAGATCCAAAAGGCCATCGTCGTGTTCCGCGACGATCTTCCGGGGGATGTCGCCAGCATAAACAGCCGTGTGCGCTTTCGCGCCCATGCCGGCGAGAGCGATATCCGCGTGATCTCGACCGGCCAGGCAACTGGCCCGGTCGGCCTGTTCCTGCCTATCACGACACTGCGTGGCCTCGCTCTGCTCGGACTTCGCGCAAGCCAGAAGATCGAGTTTGAAAATTCGAATGGTCTCGCAGAGACCATGTTGCTGGAAGCAGTGGAATACCAGCCCGAGGCATCGCGGCGGGAACGGCAGATGATGGGTCAGGAGGCGGTCACGAGCCTGCAGAGACCGCACTTGCGTCTCGTGTCGGGCGGCATGGATGGACGTCACGGTCAGCTTGTCGGTGCTTGGGACGGTCCCGACGATCCGGGTCCTTCGGCGGCTTGACTCCTATTCCATCACTCTGTCGGACGCTTGCTCTTCCCGGGCACGCGTCCGACCTGAAAGAACCGAACATGCAAAAAAAAATCGCACAGTTTCAACATTCCGATTTCATCCAGGGGCTCCTCTGGATGGCCCTTGGTATGATCTCATTCGTTGGAATGTCCGTCGGATCGCGAGAGCTTGCCAGCACGCTGTCGATCGAACAGGTGCTTTTCTTTCGCGCGCTAATCGGACTTTGTGTCATCGTCGCCTTCGGCCGGATGCTGCTGCCGGAATTGCGTCATGCGAAGCTCTTCAAACTGCATCTTGCGCGCAACCTCGTGCATTTCATGGCCCAGTATCTCTGGACGATTGGCGTCGTCATGCTGCCGCTCGCTTCCGTGTTCGCCCTGGAATTTACCATGCCGATCTGGGTTGCCCTGTTTGCCTTCTTGTTTCTGCGCGAGAAGATGACGAGGCCAAGGATCTTCGCAACGATCAGTGGCTTCATCGGCGTGCTTGTAATCATCCGTCCCGGTATCGCGATGGTCGACCCGGCTGCGGGACTCGTCCTGATCGCCGCCGCCGGCTACGGGCTCTCCCTGATTTTCGTCAAAAGGCTGACGCGCGACGTCTCACCAGCTGCGATCGTGGTCTGGATGATCGTCATCCAGCTGCCTCTCGGCCTTGTGGCTTCGCTGACCGACTGGCGGCCGGTGCATGTCGCGGATATCCCCTGGATGGTGGTTGCCGGCCTCGGAGCTCTCTGCGCCCATTACTGCCAGGCGCAAGCGCTGAAGCGCCTCGATGCGTCCGTTGCCATGCCGATTGATTTTCTGCGCGTGCCGATGGCCGCCGTCGTCGGCTCCTATGCCTATGGCGAGGCGATCGACCTCTGGGTTTTCCTTGGCGGTGCCATCATCGTGCTGGCCAACTATCGAACCGTCATGACGGAACGACGCGCCGGATCAGGATCGCTTTCCGCCGGCCCAACTCCTCGAGGATCAGCCTGAATGCCTGCTCTTGGCACGCTGTGAAGGGACCGCCGACACCATGGCGGACCTTTTCCCTGCGAGCCAAAGAAACTGAATGTAGTGACGTGAAACCAGCCAGTGTGTAGAATAGCCGGTGGAGCAAACTGGCCTCTTTGGTGCCATAATTTTGCATACGCCGCACGGAGCAGCTAAGTAATTGACGAAGCTATGTCTTATGGACGCGCCGCAGGTTCGACTCCAGCCAAGGCGTTCGGTACTTTGCCATCATCCCTTCAGGTCTTAAACAGCGCCGAGAGGTCACGGCGTCCGTCCACCACTCGAACGATTTCGACAGCATCAATAGGGCCGTCACCGGTGTCAGGCCTTATCTCGTAGAGGATCACATAGGGCGCTTAGACTAACATTCGAGCCGTTCGGAATACTTCCGGGTGACGCTCGCCTAAACGCGGGTGCTCGATCAGCAATTCCGCCTTACGGCGAATACTGGCGAAGTACCGCTCCGCGCTGCGCGGCTGCTCTTTCCGCATTTCGATGTAGATGCTCTTAACGTCGGCGCGCGCCTTTGGGGTCCAAAAGAGCTTAACGGGCATGGGGAGCTGCAGACACTATTTCCTGGCGTGCTTCTTCCAACACCGCATCAAAATCCACCTCAACCGCAGGGCCACTACCCTTGCCTTCTTCCCACATCGCACGCAACTTGCCGATATCTTCGCGCCTTTGCATCCATTTGGCCGACCAGTCGCGCATGGCTTCGCGAACAACTTCGCTTCCGCTGGCATAAGCGCCACTGTTCACAGCGTCACGCAATAACTCGGCGTGTTGGGGTGTCATTGAAACGCTGACCTTTTCAACATTTGGCACAGGCGACCTCCAAAGGCATTTGGTAGCAACTTTTTCCACCAAAGGCCCAAAGTGGCAATATGGTTGCTGGGTCCTCTAGGTGTACTGTTCCAGCTGCAAGGTAAGACGGAGATGGCTCGACGGGATTGAAATTACATGCCGCGGGTTCGAGTCCTTTCAAGAGCTTTGATAAAATTTCACCGCAGTGGGCCTGGTGCTCAAGCAGGCTGTCGACATTCTTGACCGCAGCGGAACGCCCCAATTCACGCCGTCGGCGCGACGAGCATTTCACCGCATACGCTGCTTTACCGACGCCGGCCCAAGGCCGCTGAAAAGGCTTTTCCAAAACGTTCCTGTAGCCCCGCATGGCTTCCGAATTCCGGAGGGCGCGAAGGGAATGCTTCCCGCAGGTGGATCAAGTGTAGGCGAGCAGTCGACCAGCGAAGACTACGCCGGTCCATGCGAGCATCGACAGCCCTGCCGCGACGCGGGCGGCAAGCGGGGTCACCGTGGCGTTCGCCCACTGCTTGACGTTACGATAGACGCCGTAGTGAAACACCGGCACGTTCAGGAGGGCGAGCAGGAGAAGGCCGAACTTCCATGGCGCAGCTCCGGCGCCGGCGACCACCATTGGCTGTGCGCTCAGCAACGCGATTCCGGTGAGCATGGCGATCACCAAGCCTATATGCGAAATGGGCAGAAGGGCGCGCGCGGCCGTTGTGACGGAGACGACGCTCTGCCCGATGCCCAGCAGACGGAGATCGAAAGTGAATGCGGGACCAACGAGGAGAGCGATCCCGATGATGTGGATGGCTTCCAGGACGGGGTAGAAGTATCCGGCATTCCGAACCGTGTCGCCAAGCGGGGAGGCTTGGAGCAGCATCAGCAAAGAGTGGAGGAAATCGGGCATAGGTGATCCAGCCTTTGAAGGTGCTCAGCCGACAGTTTGCAGCCGTGCAAGTTTGCTGACGCGACGGTGCTGCGAGGACCGATCCACGTCAGCCCGCCGCCGAAGCCGCACAACGAATGTATGTCGTTTGGCCCGTTGAATGCATTGGGAGTACGCTCAGTCCGGCAGAGGCGCTCGGACCGGAAGGGTGTTGCCGAGCACCTGGTTTACCGGCGTGGCATCATCTCCGTACCAAAACACCACCGGGCGAAAGAGGCCGGCATCCGTCCGATTGATGTAGCCAACAGCCTGGAAGCGCTCCCCGACTTGCAGCGGACGGCCGAGACCCCACCGGCCCGACCAGGCCGGCGGTGCGATGATGATCTCCAGCTCCGTGAGCGCACCATCATAAGAGCGCGCCGAGTTGACCCGGCTGCTGTCTTCGGGGTCCTGCAATTCTTCAGGTATCGCCAGGTCAGGAGTGTCGGCGGGCAGATCGCTGTCCAACGTGATGTCGAACTGCGAGTGCGGGTTGCCCCAGACACCTTCCGAGGAGACCGTTCCCGAGATATAGACCAGCCGGTCCGTCAGGAAGCCCGGCCACCCATGGTGAGCAAGAGCCTCTGTCACCGGACCAAGCGCGGCTGCGAGAGTGACAGCAGCGGCGGTGCAAGCGGTAATCAGCATCCTTGAGCGCCTGATATCCTTGAGCGCATGTATTGCGATTGTCCTCATCTCGTTTCTCCTTTGTCGCCAGGATGGCCTTCGCCCAGTGGGGCAATTCGACCTTCGGTGCTGTCATCCCTGGTTGAACTTACGCCGCACCTGGGCATAGCGTTAGGCTGGACAATTCGCTTGGGTTGATCGATACAGCCCATAAATCGGCTGGTGAGCCGCAAGCGGCGGGGCTCTCCCGCACACGGCTCCACAAGTCATGACACTGCGGCACGGTCATTCGGCCCGCTTGTCGAGCACATCGCGCAGGACCGGACCCGCGGAGAAGGCAGTCGGCCAGCCCGAGTAAAATGCGAGATGAGCAACGACCTCACCAGCTTCCGCTGGCGTGACGCCGTTGTTCAGGGCGCGATTGAGGTGACCTGCCAGTTGGCCGGTCTGGCCAAGCGCGATGAGCGACGTGATGGTGACAAGGCTCCTGTCACGTGGCGCAAGATCGGGCCGCAACCAAATCTCCGAAAACAACGGCTCGGTCGTAAAGTCCGCAAGTCCGGGCGATGCGTCTCCGAGGAGACCAGCCACCGCAGCCACCCGTGCGGCCTCGCCTTCAACGTCCTGAGACAGAAAGTCGACTTCCCGGCAGGGCAGACTGTCTGTCGAGATCCCGCGCGCTGCAAATACCCGCTCGACAGCCGGCGCGGCGTTGTTGGCGCTGCTCAAACCGGCATAGAAGGCCAGATGCAGTACCGTTTCGGAGATTTCGGCTGGTTTCACGCCGTTGGCCAGCGCGCGTTCGAGTTCGGCGTCGAGAGATGCCCCATAACCCCGCGCGATAAGGGCTGAAATGGTCACCAAGCTTCGGTCGCGCGGTCCAAGCTCGGTCCTCTTCCAGAGCTGCCCCTCCACGACATCTCGCATGTAGGCTGAAAGTGCCGGGTTTGCCGCGCCCTGCGAGGTGCCTGCCTCGTGCGCCAGGGCAGGAGCCGCGATGCTCGCGGCGAGCACCAGGGTCGAAAGTGCTTTCATGATCATCATCCTTTCCTCAGCCGCCATAGGTTTCGTCGGTGACCTGCTCCAGCCAATCTACACCGCTACCGTCAACGACGGGCGTGATCGCGATGTGAGACATCGAGTTGGTCGCGCTCGCACCGTGCCAGTGGCGGACGTTGGGCGGGAAACGGACGACGTCGCCAGCCTTGACCTCCAGTTTCTCGGCACCCTCCTGCTGAACCCAGCCGACGCCCGACAGGATCACGAGTGTCTGCCCCGCAGGGTGGGTGTGCCAAGCCGTACGGGCGCCGGGCGTGAACTCGACCACTGCACCGCTTGGGTTGCTGAGCTCGGTTGCCGCGAACAGTGGCGTAACGGTCACGGTACCAACGAAGCTGGAGGCAGGACCTGCGACTGATGCGCGGTCCCCGCTTGAAGACACTTCAGTCGTCTGCGGTGCCTCGGCGAACGCTGCAGACGCAGCAAGAAGACTGGCCGTAAGTGTAGAGGTCAGGTTCACTGATGAGTTCATCACGCAATCATCCTTTCTTCGATGTGGAGAAGGCGTGCCGCCGTCTCCCTCCGACACTCGAACATAACTCTCAGCACTCCGATGATTACCGGTAGAAAATAACTTGCATTAATCGATGTGAGCCATGAATGTGTCCTCGTCGCAGGGGAGGTTCGGTATGCCGAGACAGGATTTTAACGACTTGCTGTGGTTCCTGGCCGTGGCCGAGGAAAAGAGTTTTACGCGTGCCGCGGCGAAGCTCGGTATCACGCAGTCGACGCTGTCCCACACCATCAAGCGCCTCGAAACCCGTATGGGCATCCGCCTGCTGACGCGCACAACGCGCAGCGTGGGAACGACTGAGGCCGGCGAGCGGCTCCGGCTGTCACTCGGGCCGCGCGTCGCCGAGATAGAGGCAGAAATCGACTCGCTGATGGAGTTCCGTGACAAGCCGGCCGGCACGATCCGGTTGACATTGTCCGACCATGCATACGAGACGCTTGTCTGGCGGAAGCTTCGCCCGGTGCTGAGCGCATATCCCGATGTGAAAGTCGAGTTCAGTCTCGACAACGGTTTCCGCAACATTGTCGAGGAAGGATTCGATGCGGGCGTCCGGCTTGGCGAAAGCGTCGAGAAGGATATGATCGCGGTTCGGATCGGCCCGGACTGGCGCCTCGTTGCCGTCGCCGCGCCGTCATATTTTGATACCAGACAGACACCGACGCATCCACAGGACCTCGTTGCCCACAATTGTATTGGCATGCGCCAAGACCGGGCAGGCGGGTTATACGCCTGGGAGTTTGAAAAGGATGGGCAGGAGTTGCGCGTCCGGGTTGACGGGCAACTGACCTACGGAACATCCATGGCGATGGTCGATGCCGCATTGGCCGGATATGGCATCGCTTATGTTCCTGAAGATGTCGTCCAGCACTATGTCAAATCCGGAGAGCTGACACAGGTCTTGGACGATTGGAGCACGCCCTTTCCCGGCTACTACCTCTATTTCCCCAGCCGTCGACAGAGCTTGCCGTCGTTCAGGGTTATCGTTGAGGCGCTGAAGCACGGAGGGAACTGACCCAGTGCAATTTCGCCATTCATGGCCCGGGTCGATTAATTCAATCGGATATTGCTGGATTATCCAAGTTATGCCTTTTGCCTAAGTTCGTGCTGTCCCCACCATCAACCAAGGAGCAGCACAGTGACTGACGCCTCGATAAAAACCAACTCCATCCAGATGACTCGACGCGGCCTTGTAAAGGCGACCGGAGTGGGTGTCGCCACCGCCGGCCTCTTGACCTTCGTCTCGTCCTCCGCGTTGGCGCAAACGTCGACCGAGTGGGACAAGACGTTCCCCAAGAGCGACGGCGTCGCTCATCAGAAGGTCACCTTCACCAACCGCTACGGCATCAGACTGTCGGGTGACCTCTACCTGCCGGCCGACCGCGGCGACGCGCGTCTGCCCGCGCTTGCCGTCTCCGGCCCCTTTGGCGCCGTGAAGGAGCAGTCTTCAGGCCTCTATGCACAGACCCTGGCCGAACGCGGCTTTGTCGCTCTTGCATTCGACCCATCCTTCATCGGTGAAAGCGGTGGCGGCACACACGCGGTCGCCTCGCCTGACATCAATACCGAGGACTTCATGGCCGCCGTCGACTTCCTCGGCCTGCATGCTTCCGTCGATCGCGAGCGCATCGGCCTCATGGCCGTCTGCGGCCTGTCCGGCATGGCACTCAACGCCGCCGCCGTGGACAAGCGCGTCAAGGCGGTCGCTGTTGCCAGCATGTACGATATGTCGCGTGTGATGGCCCGCGGCTACTACGACGCGATGACCCCGGAGGAGCGCGCCGACATGCTGGAGAAGATCAGCCGGCAACGCTGGGAGGATGCAGAGGAGGTGACGCCCGCTTTCGCCGGTGGCCTGCCGGAGACCCTCGACGGCGTCGACAATCCGGTCGTCCGCATGTACTGGGATTACTACAAGACGGATCGTGGCTTCCATCCGCGTTCGCTGAATTCGACCACCGGCTGGACCGTCACCAACCCGCTGTCCTTCATGAACATGCCGATGATGACCTATATCAAAGAGATCGCACCGCGCCCGGTCCTTTTGATCGCCGGCGAGAACGCCCACTCGCGCTATTTCAGTGAGGACGCTTACAAGGCTGCGGCAGAGCCGAAGGAACTGATGATCATCCCGGGTGTCGATCACGTTGCGCTCTACGACCGGATGGACGTAATTCCGTTCGACAAGTTGCAGTCATTCTTCGAGCAGAACCTCGTAGCCTGATCTTTGAGACGGCAGGAATTTTGAACCCCGGCCTGCAACGCAGGTCGGGGTTTTCCGCGACCTGTGGTCACTGCGTTCGCTGGATAGCACAGCAAAAAGCGATCGCGCCGGGACTGGGATGAACAAGGAAGTAGCGGAATCCCAAGAGCGTATATCCTCCCGCTGCCATGACCGGGCCGGGCATTCGTCATCAGATTAAGATCGGCCCAACACCCCGACCACCTTGTCGATGGTCGCCGCATGATAAATCAACAGGCAGCGCGGCAGGTGCCAGGGAACCTTGTGGTAATTCTGGTCCAGGCGGCTACGCGACCGAGCAAGCCGTCATAACCTGCGTGGCGCAGGTCCTCTACGCGACCGTTGCAGATCAACGATCACCATGAGGTAGTGGGTGATGATGGCGGGAAGCGCAATGACGCCCGCCCAATACCCAAAGAATGGCGCGACGGACGCGGTGAAGTCCCAAAAGTCGAGGCTGTAGGTGAAGGTCAGCTTGCCCCAGACGCCGAGCACCCAGAAACTCCACGTGCCGAATCCGGCAAGAGCCAGCGCCGCCGTGCGGAGCAGCCACGTTCTCGTGGCACTGCCAGAGGGACGACCTGAGATCAAGCGCAGCAACATCATCACGCGTGTCCAGTGGAGGCCCAGATGTATACCGACAACGACCATCACCCAGTAGGCCGAAAACCAATGGATCTCACGCAGCAATGTGCTGTCCGGGAGTGGAAGGAAGGCCAGCAGCGATTTTGAAAGGAAGACGCTCGTCACCAGAAGCACCGCCATGTTGGCGATGAGGAGCATGTGCAGCAGCACCGTGAACATCCGGCGACCGTTATAGCGGCCGCGAAACAGGTTCGCGAACCATGAACGGTTCAGGGTGATGTGCCAGGCAATCAGGACGAACACCGCCACGCCGAAGATCTCGTGCGGTACGTTATCGAGCCACCAATAGGCGAGCGACAAGAGTAGCAGCCCCGCCATTGCAAGAGGAACCAGGAGCCGATGGATGGAGTTCATGACCATGACGGACGTCCCCGCGCTACAGGGGATCGTCATCTGACATGGCGCCGTCATGCGTGAACATGAACTGCTGATCCTGGCGTGACTGATGACAGGAGTAGCAGCGGGCCACGTTCTCGTCGGCCTTGACCGAGCGATCGGGCCGGAACCACTGATATTCCCACTCATCCTCGCCCGGGCCGATCTTCTGGCCGACGAGATAACGTGTCAGCACGTCGCTCTGGTAGTCAACCAGGACCATGTGCGTTCCAGTGGGGACTGGTTGCCCCGCCCGGAGCGCATCGAGTGCTTCGCGGCTTGTGAGCATATGCTCACGTGTAATTCCGCGGCGCACGGTCGTGTAGTGCTCCAACTGCTCGATCGGCGGGAATGTTACAGCATTTTCCGCAGCGAAGGCCGGCGTGGGGCCGGTTGCTTCGGGGAGGGCCAGGTAGCCTGCGACGAGGGCCGCTGCTCCGCAGAGGCAAGCCACGCTGGCGTGCAAGATTCTCATGTTCATGGGCGTCCTTCGGCTTGAATAGGCCGATCAGTGTTGACAGGGAAGGTGTATGACGCGGGCCTATCTGGCCCGGTCGATCCGCACCGTGACCGGCCCCGGCCGATCGAACAGCGACGCGTCGCCCTCGATGCGGCCGAGAATAACGATCCCGGGTCGCGGGACGCTCCCGTCTCGATAGTAGATCACGAAGTCGGTCGAGGCCCAGAGCCCGAGCGTGCCGTTGCGGAAGCCCTGCTGGCGTTCTGCCTGCGGCAGCGAAGCGGGCAGGTTGCCCGTCTTCTCCTGACGAAGATGATCGGTCATCTCCAACGTCACGGGCAGCATTTCCAGCAAAGCCTTCGTCGCTGCATTTTCGACCAGTTCGGCGTTCAGATTTCCCCACGGGGAGGAGATCACGATTTTTTCCTGTGCCATGGCGGTTCCCGTAAACAGTAGTGTGACGATTGCACTTGTAAGAATCGTGCGCATGGCGGCTCAAAGCTCCTGGGCTGTGGGGCGGAAGACGATCTCGTTGACATCGACGTCATCGGGCTGGCTCACGGCAAAAGCGACCATGCGCGCGAAGCTCTCGGCGGGGATGCCGACCTTGCCGACATAGTCCTGGTTCGCCGATTGGACGTCCGCTTCGCTAATATGGTCCAGAAGTTCCGTCGTGACCGCGCCGGGCGAAATCAGCGTCGTCCGGATGTTGTACGGCTTCACCTCCTGGCGCAGCCCTTCCGTCAGGCCGCGGAGCGCGAACTTGGTCGCGGAATAGACTGCAGAGGCCGGAAAGACTTTGTAGGCGGCGACCGACGCCGTGGTGATGATGTGGCCTGACTTCCGCTCTTGCATGTGGGGAAGAACCGCAGCGATGCCGTGGAGTACGCCTCGCAGGTTGACGTCGATCATTTGGTTCCACTCGTCCACCTTCAACCGCTCAAGCGGCGAAAGGGGCATCAAACCGGCATTGTTCATGAGAACATCGATGCGCCCGAAAGCGTCTATGGCCGCCTTTGCCAGACGTTGCATATCCTCCAGCCTGGTCACGTCGGTCTCGACCGCGATGGCCTGTCCGCCGGACCCGGTGATATCGTCCACGATCCCCTCGATCCTGTCGGTCCGCCGCGCTGCCAGGACAATGCTTGCCCCATGGCCTGCAAGGTGGCGGGCAGCCGCCGCGCCCATACCACTCGAAGCTCCGGTGACGATGATTACTTTTCCTGCGATGTTGTTGGTCATTTGCTTTCCTGAGGTTTGTCGTTTTGGTGCCCAAGGTAGATCGGGGCGGAAAGATGGATGGATTAATGGAGCGCGTTGCGGCTGTTCCGCCATGCCGCAACCGCCATGAAGGACGAGCCGGCAAGCAGAGCTGCCGCTAAGGCAAAGGGGCTCCACCAACTCACAGCATCGAACAGAAGTCCCCCGATGGTTGCGCCAAGTGTGATGGCGAGCTGGATCACTGCGACCTGCAGACCTCCGCCAGCTTCCGCATCATCGGGCAGGGTCCAGCTCAACCACGTGCCCCAGCCCACCGGCGCGGCTGTGGCGAAGAATCCCCAGGCGACGAGCAATACGGCCACCGCACTCGGTAGCGCACCCAGGATGATGAGCCCCACGGCGATGATCGCCATGATGAGAGGGATAGCGGCCAGCAAGCTGAAGAGCCGCGGGCCGAGCAGCCGCGAGATCAGGTAGGTGCCGGCGACCCCGGCAAGGCCCATCAGCAGCAGGTTGAGCGAGAGGATCGTGATGGAGACCTGTGTCACCGTTTCCAGGAAGGGCCGCAGATAGGTGAACAGTGCAAACTGTCCCATGAACAGCAGCAGGATCGAGGTCATGCCGAGCGCCACTTGCGGGCGGGCAAGCAGCCTGAGCAGGCCGCTACGTTCCCGATTGCGCGGGGGGAGGGGTGGGAGGCTTATCCACTGCCATACGAGCGCCAGAAGGCCGAGAGGTACAACGAGAAGGAACGCGCCCCGCCACCCTACATAGGCGCCGAGGAAGCTGCCGAGTGGGGCGGCGATAGTGGCTGCAATCGCATTGCCCGCATTGAGCATCGCCAGGCCTTTAGGTACGTCTTGTTCCGAGACGAGCCGCATGACGATGGAGGTTGACATCGACCAGAAGCCTCCGATCGCGACACCGAGCAACGCCCGGCCTGCCATCAGCACGGGATAGGTCGGTGCGGACGCGACCATCAGACCGGAGATAATCAGAATCATCGTGAAGCCTGTAACGACAAGCTTGCGGTCGATGCGACGGGTCAAGTCTGCAACGAAGAGGCTGGTCAACACAGCAAATAGCCCGGAGATCGAAATGGCCTGACCGGTCTGGCCTTCGGTGATCCCGAGGTCCGATGCGATCGGCGACAGGAGGCTGACGGGCATGAACTCCGATGCGATCAGCACCGACACGCACAGCGCCATGGAAATCACCGCGCCCCACTGAGCGCGGCTGTGCGCAATTTTGCTTTTGTAAGTCGCATCCATGGCACATCCTTTCGATCGCCGGGAGAAACGAGCGCCGGCGTCATCATGTCCTCAAGATAGATTGGCATGGTTTTTGGGATTAGCTGGGCCAATCCACTTGCACTTATCGATTTGAAGCATCAATCGGTTTGGCGGGCGATTGTTCGGCCGTGCGCAGGTCCATGCAGCCAGCATCATAGATCATAAGACTGCCATCTCGCCGGGGCCGAGCCAATTAGGTCCGAATTCCTCCAGGCATCCCAATTCCGCATTCAGGCAGTCATTTATGGTGTGGGTCAATAAATCTAAGTGACCGGAGACGGCTAAAGCCTATCAAAGGCGCTTGGTAGATTGTTTCGCGTAGCAGTCTTGCACTGTCTTGCCCGCCCCGAAGAACCGATCGAAGGACGACAGCATGGAACTCACCATCAACGGAACACCGCAGCAGGTGGATGTCGAAGCCGATACTCCCTTGCTATGGGTGCTGCGCGACACGCTCGGGATGACCGGCACCAAATATGGTTGCGGTCTGGCGCAATGCGGCGCCTGCACGGTGCTCGTTGACGGGCAGCCGACCCGCTCTTGCGTCACGACGATCGATACGGTGGTCGGCACGCAGATCACCACGATTGAGGCAATCACCGAGGATCCGGTCGGCCAAAAGGTGGTCGAGGCCTGGGTAGCCAATCAGGTGCCGCAATGCGGCTACTGTCAGTCCGGCCAGGTCATGGCCGCAACCGCGCTTCTCAAAGAGACGCCTCAGCCAACCGATGAAGACATTGCGGCTGCCATGGTCAATCTCTGTCGCTGTGGAACCTACAACGCGATCGCTGCCGCCGTGCGCGAAGCGGCCCAGGCTTGATTGGAGGGATCACAATGAACCAGATTCAGATCGATACGGACGCCAACACAGCCGCCGATGACAAGCCCTTCAAGATCTCGCGTCGTGGCTTCCTCGGCAGCGTCGCGGGGGCGCTCGTTCTCGGCGTCACTGTCCCCGGTGCGAGCCGCCCGGCACTGGCTCAGGCCGCCGCTACCGTTGCTCCGGGGACCCGCATCCCGGCCTTCATCGAGATCCGGCCCGACAGCACGGTCTTCTTCCGTAGCGCCTTCATCGAGGGCGGCCAAGGCATCTTCACAGCAATGGCCCAGATCGTCGGCGAAGAACTCGATGTCGACCCAGCCAATTTCGTTGTCGAGGCAGCACCTCCCGGCCCGGACTACAGCCTGATCGGCGGCTTCCGCTTCACCGGCGGCAGCATGTCGGTCCGCTCAAGCTACGACCTCATGCGCAAGCTTGGCGCGTCTGCGCGCAGCATGCTCCTGCAGGCCGCAGCAGAGCGACTGTCGGTTCCTGTTGCAGAGCTTTCGACCGAGCCAGGTCGTGTGCTGCATGTAGCGTCGGGCCAGAGCCTTGCCTATGGTGAGATCGCAGAAGCCGCCGCAGGTCTCCCTGTTCCGGAAACGGTAACATTGCGCGAATCCAAGGACTTCCGCTGGATCGGAAAGCCGGTCGAACGGCTGGACATCAGCGCGAAGGCCACAGGCAAAGCGCAATATGCGATCGACACCAAGGTCGACGGCATGCTCTACGCGGCCGTGCAGCACAGCCCGCGGCTGGGCCAGGAGCCCGGCGTTCTTGCGAACGAGACCGAGATCAAGGCGCGCATGGGCGTGCATTCAGTGCACACGCTTCCTGGAGCCGTGGCCGTGGTCGCCGACAGTTGGTGGCGTGCGCGCATGGCTGTCGAAGCTCTGCAAGTCTCGTGGAATGAAGCCGCATCCGGGACAGCGCACGCGATGCCCGCTGATTTCTCCAGCACGGGCCATATGGAAAGGCTGAGAGCAACGACTGGTGACGGCGTGACCTTCGAGGAAGAAGGAGACATCACTGCTGCCCTTTCATCGGCTGCCAAGGTTTTGGAGGCGACTTATGACGCGCCATATCTCGTCCATGGTCAGTTGGAGCCGCCATCCGCCGTCGCCCGCTGGAACGATGACGGGACGCTCGAACTTTGGATACCCAACCAGGCGCCGGAAATGTTCCAGGGCGATGCCGCCAAGGTCGCCGGCATTGCGCCGGAGAAGGTGATCATCCATTCGCCGATGCTGGGTGGCTTCTTCGGTCGTCACTTCCTCTACCAGAGCGCCAATCCCTATCCGCAGGCCATCCTGCTATCAAAGGCGGTCGGGCGACCGATCAAGCTCGTCTGGAGCCGTGAGGAGGAGTTCCTGCGCGACACCCTGCGTCCGATGGCGGCGGTCCGCTTCCGCGCAGGGCTCGACCAGGACGGCAATCCGACGGCGTTTTCGGCGGTGGCCGTGGGCGAAGGTGCGACGGGACGCTGGTATGGCCGCCAGCCCGACAAGGTCGACAGTTCGTCGGTCGAGGGCATCGCCGGCAAGCTCTACGCGATCCCCAACAAGCGCATCGCCCATATCCACGTCGACGATCCCACCATCATCGGCTTCTGGCGGTCAGTCGGCCATTCGATGAACGACTTCTTCTCGGAGACCTTCTTCGACGAAATGGCCGATGCCGGATCCAAAGACCCCTATGAACTCCGCCTTCAACTCTTGAAGAACAGCCCGCGCCATCATACGCTCCTGCAGGCGGTGGCTGAGCTTTCCGGCAGCTGGAAGCGGGGTCCCTTTGCGGCAGAGGATGGAACCCGTCGCGCCCGGGGTGTCGCCATGGCGTCTCCCTTCGGAAGCGAAGTGGCGACGATCGCGGAAGTTTCGCTCTCGGATGGCCAAGTCGTGGTGCATGACGTCTGGGTCGCCATCGACCCTGGCACCGTGGTCAATCCGCGGGTGATCGAGCATCAGGTCAATTCGGCAGTCGCGCTCGGCGTGTCCTCGGCGCTCCTGGAAGAAGTCGTCTATGTCGAAGGTCTTCCCCAGGCCCGCAACTATGACGGTTATCAGATTCTCACCCCGGACCGCATGCCGAGAGTCCATGTCCGCATCATCGAGAGCGGTGCACCCATTGGGGGCATCGGGGAACCCGGCCTGCCGGGCGTACCCCCCGCGATCGCCAATGCTGTCGCCGTCCTTGCCACGGAACGACCGCACAGCCTGCCGCTGTCGAAGACGACATTCCAGGAGAAGCAGGCATGATGAGCACTTTGAAGCAGATCTCAGCCGCGGCGATCGCCACCGTCCTGCTGGTGCTCCAGGCTCATGCCCAGGATGCGGCTGACGGACAGAGGTTGTTCCAGCAGCGCTGCGGCGCCTGTCACCAGGTCGACAGCACGCGCAACGGCGTCGGACCCCATCTGCAAGGCGTGATCGGCAGAACCGCCGGGGGGGTGGAAAGCTTCCGCTATTCGCCTGCCATGCAGGGGTCGGGTATCAACTGGGATGCGGCCCAGCTCGATATCTTCCTTACCAATCCGGCCGGGTTGGTAAGGGGAACGCGGATGACACAGCGCTTCGCCAAAGCCGACGAACGCAAGGCAATCATCGAATTCCTCGCCACGCGCTGAACGGCTCGTGAACTGTGTCACGGGACCCACACTATTCGGTCAATCGTCTTGGAACCGATATTCTTCCCCGCCTGGCCACTGGCTCTAGTCCTTCCAAGTACAGCTTCTAAATCCGGCATCCGGACGAACAAAAAAGGTGTTCCTGATTTTGGGAAGCCTGAGCCGGAGAGAAATTAGGACAGCAGGGTCCTTGGTTCGATTCCTTTCAAGGCGAAGACCTGCGCCCCGGCAGACGGTGACAGGCGTTTGCCAGGATGCGAGGTGCTGGAAACCCAACCCGCTCCCGCTGACTGCCCTTATTGGACAAATAACGAAAAATTCCGCCAGTTTAAAATATTTGACGGATAACTCCATCTTTTGTAAGTCAGCCTGAGTTTCGAAGGTGCCCTTCGTTCCTGCTCACAGATGCAGCACCGACCATAGGCCGAGGTTACTCCCGATTTCGGCGATTTGTGCGGCATCTTCCATTTAATAGGTAGGAAGTCGCAATGTCCTCACCCATAGCCGTAACCGCTGACAGAATCTTCACTGGATCTGAATGGCTTGAAGACACCGCGATCGTGATTCAGGACGATCGCATTGTCGAACTAACTCCGGCGACGCGCATACCCACAGGCGTCTCCCCCATTGACTTCGGTGATTGTTTTATCGCGCCCGGGTTCATTGATTTGCAGGTCAATGGCGGCGGCGGCGTACGTTTCGGCGATGAAACGTCGCCTGATGCCATTGCGAAGATCGCCGCTGCCCATGCCAAATTTGGAACGACAAAACTGCTGCCAACCCTAATTACAGATACCTTCGAGGCAACTGCGCGCGCTCTTGAGGGTGGCCTTGAAGCCCATAACAGGAGGGTGCCTGGTTTCCTGGGGCTCCATTTGGAAGGACCTCATCTGTCACTAAACAGGAAGGGTGCGCATAATCCGTCCTTCATTCGCCCGATGACTGGCGAGGATTTGAAGTTGCTCTGCGATTACCGATCGAATGCCGGTTTCCTTTTGACGACGGTGGCGCCTGAAAACGTTACGACGCAACAGGTGAGGGCACTAGCTGAAGCGGGTGTCATCATCAGCATAGGACACAGCGACGCCTCATCGAGAACGGTGAAAGACTATTTTGACGCGGGGGCGTCGATGGTTACGCATCTCTTCAACGCGATGAGCCAACTGGGCAATCGTGAACCCGGCATTGTCGGCGCCGCACTCAGCGACGGACGTATTTCTGCCGGCTTGATTGCGGATGGCATTCACGTCGATCCAGATAGCTTAAAAATTGCACTGCGGGCCAAAGTTTCGCCGGGCGAGATCTTCCTCGTTACCGACGCGATGCAAACGATTGGAACAGATCTTTCCAGCTTTCAGCTTAATGGTCGTGCAATCCAGCGTAGCGAGGGAAGCTTGAGGCTAGAAGACGGCACCCTCGCTGGAGCTGACGTCGACATGCTGTCAAGTGTCAGGTACATTCATGAGAGGCTCGGCCTTCCTCTTGCTCAGGCACTATCCTTAGCCTCGACCGCTCCGGCCAAATCCGCCTTAGTTGACCACTCTCTTGGCTATCTTAAGCGGGGCTTCGTCGCTGACTTCGTCGTACTCAGCCAAACCCTAGATTGGGTAGCCACTTGGATCGACGGACGTCCGATTAAAACGGCTTAATCGCCAAGATCGAGCGGATGGCGTGCTCCCGCCGCGGTCGTGGGGGCTGAAGTACCGTTAGAGAACGCTATCGACAAATCGAATGCCAGAGCATAAAAAATATCTTCAAAGCAGGAGCAATTCTGGTGGTAACTTTCAGGCGTGTATGAATATCTGATCGATTTCATCGTCTCTGCATACGCATGAGCGCTTTCTTTCGATCGCTCGGCAGCAGAAACGATGCCCTCGCTGACACTCAAACCTCGCACGTGCACGGACGATGGTGAAGCCTGACATCAGGAGGTGGCGTTGCGGAATCCTTATGTCACGCCGGGCATCATACGGTCGGCAACACTGTCATCTGGGTTACGATCGGCCGCTTTCCTTACAGACCGGCTGGATAGACGGAATTCCGCAAGCGATAAGGCACTTGAACAACATTTTCGTGCGACCCTATCATCGGGCGGCGAGCATTTTTGAGGTATCGGTCTTGGATCACGCGCACAACATGGCACTCATCGCAAGCATTCGGTCGCATGCGCCGACTATGACGAAGGCACTTCAGCGCGTCGCACATTTTGCGTTAGAGGATCCCCAGGCAGTTTTGTACAAAAGCATCACGGAACTCGCTGAGGATGCTAGCTCCTCGGAAGCAAGTGTAATGCGCTTTTGCCGAGAGCTCGGCTTTTCCGGGTTTCAGAACTTCAAGCTAGCATTGGCGCAGGAACTTGCTACGCAGCAACCTGACGCTGAAAATGCGCTGGGTGACACGGTCGTAGATCTTATCACGACGGCGCGCAAAGCATTGGATGAGACCGAGAGGCTGCTGGATCGCAGGACGATCGAGACGGTCGCAAATGAATTGTTGAAGGCTCGGAACATCGAGATTTTCGGCGTGGCCGCTTCAGCTATTACCGCTCAGTATCTCGAATACAAGCTTGCTCGGCTGGGTCTGCATTCTCACATACCGAGAGATGCACATCTGGCCACGATGGCCGCTGCAACATCGCATCCAACAGACATCTACTTCCTCGTTTCAAATTCGGGCTCAACACTAGATACGGTCAAGATTGCAGAGCGCGCGCACACACGGGGAGCCAAGGTTGTTGGCATCACCAGTCGCGTAAAGAGCCCGCTTGCTGCAGTCTGCGATCATCTACTTTTGGCCTCTTGGCCAGAAACGCCACTGACTGGCGGGGCCTACCCGTCAAAGATCAGCGAACTCCTGATTGTTGACGTCATCGCTTCTTATATCGCCAAAGCAGCTCCGGAACGAATTGATATTATTCGTGAAACCGCACAGAGCGTGACCGACCGCAGCATTTAAAATCGAGCCCTTAGGCTGAGGTTCAAGCTAGCGCAACACCTGCATTTTCGTTTGACGGAAATTTTCATCGAAAAAAAGTTCTTGACGGATTATGTCGTTACTTCTAGCTTCTTCTTAACAAAAAGAACTGGGAACGATCATGACCGACAATTCGCAAAAGCTTCTGGGAAGCCTTGCCGCTTCATGCCAGGCCGCTCGGTTTAAGCCCCTTCAATCGAACTTGCGCACCTTAAGGCGTGCGCCCGACGAGGGTATGGGTGGGGCAACTGCGGCTCGGTCAGCCGGAGATGCGATATTTCGTGTCGTCTGGGCTCGTGCCACCAAACGGTTTCCCTCTGTCGCGAGCGGTTGGTTTTTGAAGAAGGCACAATCTAGGCTCACGGTCGGCGAAGCGCACTTTTGCAGGTGATCGGATTTGCCATCACTCGCCCGCGCTCAGTCACACGTCGGTTTGCGAATGCGGTCAACGGTCGTCGATTCAAGTTCACTAGATTGGAGTATTGGAATGGCAAGCAAATTCCGGGTCGCCGTGATCGGAGCCGGTTTCATGGGGTCGATGCACGCCCAGATCTTCGCAAACGAGCCTCGCGCTGAACTCGTTGCCGTGGTCGACCAAAATCTCGAACGCGCGACAGCGCTAGCGACCGAGCTCGGAAACGGCGTTAAGGCGTATGCTTCGCACATCGATATGCTCGCAGCAGAAGAGCTTGATCTGGTAAGCATCTGTACTCCCGACCATCTGCACCTGGAACCGGCACTGGCGATTGCAGCCAAAGGCGTCAATCTCTTCGTCGAGAAGCCGATTGCCTCGACCATCGAGGATGGACAGAAGATCGTCGACGCCTGCAAAGCGAATAACGTCAAGCTGGGGATCGGATACCTGCTGCGCTTCGACCCGCGTTATTACAAGGCGCGTGAACTCATCACCTCGGGTCAGATCGGCACGCCGATCCACATCTATGCGCGCCGCAACAGCGCGCGCACCGAAGGTCCAAAGCGCTACGCTGGCACTTTGCCGCTTGCGCTGCATGTGACTGTTCACGACGTCGACATGGTGTTGTGGATGCTCGAAGGACAGACGCCTGTCAGTGTCTACGCACAGCAGACCGATATCCTGCTTGGCGACATCGGAACCCAGGACACGATCGCCGGCCTGGTTCGTTTCTCCGGCGGCACGATCGTCAATTTCGAGAGCGCCTGGTCTCTGCCAGCAGGCGCGCGTTACATGATCGACGCACGCATGGAATTGATCGGGACCGAAGGCTCCTTTGAAGTTCAATGCGGAGATAGTGGTCTCTATTTTGCTGATAACCAGACCTCGAGAGAGATCGACACTCAGCACTGGCCCATCATTGGCGGCCGCGTCGGCGGCGATCTTAAGATCCAGCTCGCCAGCGTACTGGAATGGCTCGATGGAGGGCCATCGAATGTCGCGAGTGGCGAAGAAGCGATCCGCTCTCTCGAACTAACACGCGCTCTTATCCAGTCGGCTGAGACCGGGGAAGTGGTCAAGTTCTAACTTGATATCGACTGCAGAAATCATCGCAATATCATGTAACGAAAAGGGGAATGACATGCAAAGACGCCATCTACTTGCCCTGACAATTGCGCTCTCGGCTTCAGTCGCCATGTCTGCCTTTGCGCAGGACGCCACCAAGCCTTATGACGGTACGCAGCTCTCCGTTTTGATGGAGGGCCATCCAACCACTGACGGCATCCAGGCGCTCATCCCGGAGTTCACCAAGGAAACTGGCATAGAAGTCCAATTGGAGGTCGTGCCGGAGTCCGACATCACCGCCAAGATGCTCCTGGAATTCTCTTCCGGCTCCGGGCGCTACGATCTGGTCCAGAATAACATCATTTACATCCCCGGCTTCGTTACCGCAGGTTACATCGAACCGCTCGATGATCTTGCCAACAAGCTGCCGCAGTATCTCGACAAATCCGACTTCGTTCCGGGATACCTGAACACGAATATGGTCGACGGTAAGCTTTATGGTTTACCTGTGTATGGCGAGAGCACGTTCCTGATGTACCGGAAGGATCTGTTCGAGCAGTATGGACTTCAGCCACCGAAAACATTCGACGACGTCACAGCAGCTGCGAAAACGATCAAGGAAAAATCAAACGGAGACATCGTCGGCATTACCATGCGTGGCACGCAAGGTATCCAGAACGTATATGTCTGGGCCGGTTGGCTCTGGGGCTATGGTGGCGAATTCATCACCGAGGACGGCAAATCGGCTCTAGGTTCGGACGAAGCTGCGAAGTCTCTTGAGGCCTATGCCAACGTGCTGAGGAATTACGGTCCCGTTGGCGTTGCCAATTTCGGTTGGGAAGAGAATCGCGTTCTGTTCCAGCAGGGCAAGGCGGGCATGACGATCGACGCAACCGTCAATGGTGCGTTCAACGAAGATCCTTCCGTGTCGTCCGTGGTCGGTAAGGTCGGCTATGTGCCGGTCCCGGCGCAAAGCGATAACCTCAAAAGCGGCTCCTCGTCTCTGGCGGTCCACAGCCTCTATGTGACTTCAGCATCGCAGCAAAAAGAAGCTGCTTGGCTGTTCGCATCGTGGGCCACCGCAAAGCAGCAGCAAATCAGATCTTTGGGCATTGCTCCAAACTCCGGCGTCACGTCGCAGGGCGCGATGAATTCCGAAGAATTTGACAAGCGCTACGGAGCCTTCAAGGAGGCCATGCTGGGCTCGATCGCCAAGGGTAATCCGCAGTATCTGCCGACCGTCCAGGCCGCGAACGAAATCATCAACAATGCCGGTATCGCCGTTTCCAAGGCTATTGCCGGCACGGCCCCCGCCAACGAAGCACTTGCTGAAGCGAATAAGGCAAACGACGAAGCCTTGGCTCGATAACAATCTGTCGCCACGCTCGGTGATGGCCGAGCGTGGCTTCAGGAAAAGGGGATTGTGCCGTGTACAGGGACGCAACGAAGCTTTTCTACCAACCCGTGATCGCATTTTTCGGCGCTGTTTCGGTAGTGATCACGATCTATGTACTGTGGTTGACTTTGCACAATATCAGCCTGTTGCGACCCGGCGCTGAGCAGTTCATCGGTCTCGATAATTACATGCGGTTGCTGTTTGATCCGCGCGGTCTGAGCGCGCTGTGGCGCACGGTCCTTTTTACAGTTTGTGCCACAGCCATAGAGCTTGCCTTGGGGCTTGCGATCGCGCTGCTGCTCGACAAGGAATTCATTGGTAAGAAGATTGCCCGCGCCATCATGCTCGTACCTATCGTGATGACCCCGATCGTTGTCGGCCTGACGTGGCGCTTCATGTTCGATCCATCGAGCGGCATGGCCAATTACCTTCTTTCCGTGCTTCATCTCGGACCGGTCGATTGGCTAGGCAATCCGAGCGTCGCGCTGTTTTCAGTGATGATCGCAGATGTATGGCAATGGACGCCGTTTGTTGTTCTTTTGACAATGGCCTCGCTGGAATCCCTGCCTGGCGACCCTCAAAACGCTGCCCGTGTTGATGGCGCTCGTGAATGGCAGGTGCTTTGGCACATCACACTCCCCGCTCTCCAGCGCGCTCTGCTCGTAGTGGCCCTCATCCGTGGTATCGACAGCGTCAAGACCTTCGACATTTTCTACATTATGACACGTGGCGGTCCGGCCCTGTCTACCGAAACGCTCAACCTCTACGGCTACATTTCAGCCTTCACCAACTTCGACATTTCGTATTCCCTTACCATCGCAATGATCCTTACGATCTTCACAAACGTTGCCCTGCTTCTGCTTTACAATCTAGCCTTTAAGGCTCAGGCGAGAGGAGCCGCATGATGCGTAAACTGTTCTTCTGTATTGCCATCGTAGCCCTGCTAGTCGCCGTACTTTTCCCGCTCTATTGGGTCGTGGTGACATCGATTAAGTCATCCCGGGATGCTTTTGCCATTCCGCCTGTCTGGTTCTTTGAACCAACCTGGGAAAACTACCACCGGATTCTCAACAACGGTTCCTTCATTCGCGCGTTCTTCAACAGCGTGATCATCTCCTTCAGCGCCAGTGCCATTTCGGTAGCTATAGGGGCGCTGGTAGCCTACGGCCTTGTTGCCCAGGAAGAGCCAGTTCGCCGAAAAAATGAGAAGTTCGTGCTCACGCTGCGCATCGCGCCGCCGTTGATCTTCATCATTCCTACTTACTTTCTCGCAGCGCAACTGAAGCTGTTGAACAACCACTGGTTGATAATCGCCGTCTACGCGTTCATTAATATACCGTTCGCAATCTCGCTCCTCATCACGTTCTTTGAGGACATTCCCAAAGAACTCCGTGATGCTGCAAGGGTGGACGGCGCTCGCGAATTCACGATCTTCTGGAACGTGTTCTTGCCTGTCGCCAAAGGCGGCATCGTTGCGACGCTTATTCTGTGTGTCCTCTTCACGTGGAATGAATTCTTCATCGCTCTGGTTCTAACCGGCCGCGACACCCAAACCCTGCCTGTAATCATTACATCGTTCCTGACTTTCCAAGGCGTCCAGTGGGGCCCGCTTACCGCGGCTGCCACACTTGTTATGCTGCCGATGTTGGTGCTCGGCATGTTGGTGCAAGGACAAGTCGTACGTGGCATGTCACTTGGTAGTATCAAAGGATGACTGGCATGACCTCGGCGAACAAAACTTCTCTCTCGCTCCAGAAGATCACCAAGGCCTATGGCGACTACACAGTCCTTAAGGGCATCGACATCGAAGTCTCCGAAGGGGAGTTCATTGTCCTACTCGGCCCATCCGGTTGTGGAAAGTCAACTTTGCTTCACGCAATTGCCGGTCTTCATCGGATCGACTCCGGGGAGATCGTGATTGAGGGTCGACCCGTGACAAACACACCGACCCGCGAGCGCGATGTCGCGATGGTGTTTCAATCCTACGCCCTCTATCCGAATATGTCAGTGGCCCAAAATATCGGCTTCCCGCTTCGGATGCGCAAACTCTCAAAAGAGGCGATCGCCGGGAAGGTCGCCGATGTGGCCCGCATGCTGCAGATTGAGCCGCTGCTTCAGCGCAAGCCGCGCGAACTCTCTGGCGGTCAACGTCAGCGTGTTGCTATCGGTCGCGCCCTGGTGCGCGATCCAAAGGTTTTTCTTTTCGATGAGCCTTTGTCGAACCTCGACGCGACGTTGCGTGTTGAGACCCGCGCTGAAATCAAGCGGCTGCATGAGCGTATCGGCAAAACGATGGTTTACGTGACGCACGATCAGATCGAGGCGATGACACTCGCGACGCGGATCGTTGTGATGAACAAGGGCGATATTCAGCAGATCGGCACACCTTTCGAGGTCTATCATAAACCCGCCAACACCTTCGTTGCACGTTTCGTGGGCTCGCCGTCGATGCAATTCATTACCGGCACGCTCTCCAAATCGGACATTGGCGTTCGCTTCAGCGATGGAAAGGACTGGACGCTCTCGCTGCCCTTCCATGAGCTAGCCAAGGAGAAGTGGAATGAAATCATTCTCGGTGTTCGCCCTGAGCACATCAGGCTCGTCGGACCAGATCAGGAGGGGCAAGATGCTCTCGTTGACCTGGTTGAGTCCACTGGACCCGAAGACAACGTCATTCTCTCCGTTAATGGCCAGAAAGTCACGGCACGCCTGGAAACAGGCAGCGCGAAGGCTGGACAGACGGTGAGAGTGCAGATTGCTACCGAAAAAGTCTCGTTGTTCGATGCAGCGAGCGGAGAACGAATTAACTAAGCGGAAGACACATGAAGATCATCATCAAGGAAACGGCTGCGGGTGCTTCCGCAGCCGCAGCGGACATGCTTGTGCATCAGATTGCTGAGAAGCCCGATAGCATTCTCGGCCTCCCGACAGGCGGCACTCCGCTTGGTGTCTATGCTCGGCTAAGACACGAGTTCGTTAGCGGACGCGTATCCTATCGTGCGCTGACTACATTCAATCTCGATGAGTATGTCGGTCTGTCTGCAGAGGACCCTGAATCATACGCGTATTATATGCGCTCTAACCTTTTTTCGCACGTCGATATCGAGGCCTCCCAAACGCATATCCCTAATGGTTTAGCGTTCGACGCTGATGCTGAAGCTATGCGATACGAGGCGCTTATTGCAGAGGTCGGCGGCATCGATCTGATGTTGCTCGGTCTTGGCCGCAACGCCCATATTGGCTTCAATGAACCTGGCTCCGACCATGCTTCGCGCACGCGGCATGTCGCACTGACCCAGTCGACGATAGAAGCGAATTCCGCATATTTCGGTGCTGGAAAAAATCAGCCAAGCCAGGCGATCACTATGGGCATTGGCACCATCCTCGAATGCCGACGAATTATCGTTCTGGTGACGGGCGCTGAAAAGTCAGAGGCAGTTAAAGCCAGCGTCAAGGGACCAGCCTCGGCAGAAGTTCCTGGTTCAGCGTTAAGGGGGCACCCGAACACAACCTTCGTATTGGACAAAGCAGCGGCTCAGAAACTCGAGCACGCGCAAGTAGCGGAGCTTGAAGCATGACATTCGGTGTCGATAATCCTGTAAGCCATCTGAAAGATGTGCTGAAGAACGCTCTGATCGTCTCATGCCAGCCTGTCCCAGGCGGCCCCATGGATGATAGCCAGTACGTGGTGGGATTTGCGCTCGCTGCAGTGGCCTCCGGCGCGTCCGGTCTTCGTATCGAATCCGCACGCTATGTCGCGGCCGTTCGTGCAGCCACAGACGCCCCGATCATCGGGCTGATCAAACGAGATCTCGATGATAGTCCGGTCAGGATCACACCGTTCCAGCACGATGTCACCGCGCTTGCAGACGCCGGTGCAGATATCATTGCTTTCGACGCGACGGATCGAATTCGGCCCGTGCGTATAGAAGATCTCGCTCAAGCGGTTCGTGATGCAGGCAAGCTGTCAATGGCAGATTGCAGTTGCGTCGAGGACGCGCGACGCGCACTCGCCGCAGGCGTTGACTTTGTGGGCTCGACAATGTCCGGCTACACGGGCGGCCCCGAGCCAGTTGATCCTGATATCGAACTCGTCGCAGCCCTGCGTAAGCTGACCCCGCATGTGATTGCTGAGGGACGCATCCGAACCGTCGAACAAGCTAAGGCAGCAGCGGGAGCAGGGGCGTCATGCGTAGTAATCGGATCGGCGATCACCCGAACTGAGCATGTAACCGCGTGGTTTCGTGATGCGCTCGATGAGGTTTATGCGCCGAGGCCCGTCGTGCTCGCCGTTGACCTTGGCGGAACTAAAATCATGGCGGCGCTTGTCCAAGGCGATCAAGTTATAGAAAGCACGGTCTTCGCCACAGATCGCAGCGGGTCTCCGGAAGATTGGCTGGTGTCGATCGCCGAAGCAGTGAAGCCTTGGGCCGGACGTTATACCTCGGCAGGGCTTGCAGTGACTGGCGCGGTTCGTAATGGCAGGTGGCGTGCGATGAACAAGGCCACGCTCGGCATTGAAGGCGAGTTTCCTCTCGAACAACGAGCAGCCGAGGTTTTGGGTGTACCTGTTGTCGTCGCCAATGATGCGCAAGCTGCGGCTTGGGGCGAGTTCAACGCCAGAGCCGATCGGTCTGATCTCGTCTTTATGACCGTTTCAACAGGACTTGGCGGGGGTATCGTATCCGGCGGTCATCTCCTTCGCGGCATTGCTGGTCATTTCGGTCAGATGCAGGCTCCAGTCGGCTCAGGCGTCCCACTTGAAAGCCAGATCTGCGGACCGTGGATAGCGTCCGAAGCGAGGCGCCTAGGCCATACGGCGGAACCCAAAGATGTATTTGAGGCTGCTCAGGTGGGACAGGACTGGGCAGTGGGCATCGTAGATAGCGTTGCAAAGCGCTTTGCCCATCTTTGCTGCGACCTCCAGTTGTCACTTGATCCGGCCCGCATCGTCGTCGGTGGAGGAGTTGGTCTTGCCTCCGGCTTTTTGGACAGGGTGAGGGCTGAAATTGCCGCAATCGCCCCGTCTGCGGTGCCTCATGTAGAGGCTGCAACCCTGGGGCCAAAGGCAGGGATTGTTGGAATAGCAGATTTGGCACTCTCAAAGTAACCATCCGAAAAAGGGGAATTGAAATGACGAAACTTCACACCTTCCTTACTGCCGGCGTTGCGTCGGTTCTGTCATTCACTATCGTGCCGAGCCTCGCCTCTGCAGAGGTGACTGTTCTCGGCTGGCCAGGCGGAGCGGAAGAGACGGCACTGCGTTCTGCGGTTGATACGTACAATGCCCAACCAACGACCGCTGCTGGCGACAAGGTTGATCTGTTATTCTTTAACCGCGATGGCTTCTTCGACAAACTCCAGGCCGACCTTGCGGCCGGGTCGGACGCATTCGACATCAATCTCATCGCTACCTATTCGATCGGCCGCTACGCGCCGTTCATGGAACCAGTAGACCTAGGCCCCGATGCTGAGATGGTCTTTGGGAAGACGGTCTTGGAAACGATGCAGTTCGACGGCAAACAGTATGGTGTTCCGACCGACCTATCCCTGCACTTCATGTACTACCGCAAGGATCTGATCGATGCGTTGATGAATGACGACGAGGGCAAAAAGACCTACACCGAGATCGCACAGAAGTATCTCGGCAAGCCACTCGAAGCTAAGGATCCGGACACTTGGACCTGGGAAGATTGGGCAGCAACCTCACTCTACTTTACTAAGTCCATCAACCCTGACAGCCCAGTGCGCTATGGCACGGTCCTTCAAATGAAGAACCTCCTTTTCAACATGATGGTGTTCCAGTCCCTGCCGCGCTCGTACGGCGCAAACTGGACCGATGAAGAGGGTAATGTGACAGTCGATTCCCCCGCATATCGGGCGGGCCTTGAGCTTTACAAGAAGCTATACGATGCTGGCGCAACGCCGAAGGATTCGTTGAGTTACGAGTACCCCGAGACCAATGCCGCATGGACTTCTGGACAAGTTGCTACCGCGCTGCAGTGGAATGCCGCTGCGAGCGAGTTGATGAGCCCCGAGAAGAGCCCGGCCGTTGCAGGAGATACGGCAGTAGTCGCACCACCAGCCGGCCCGGACGGTCGGAAGGTTCACATTCATGGTCTTGGTCTCGGCCTTAACAAGAATTCCAAGAACAAGGAAGGTGCGACCAAATTCCTTAAATGGCTTGCAACCGAAAACGCTGCTCTGGCCTACGCTAAGTCTGGTGGTTCTCCCGGTCTAACGCCAGCGATTGTCGACAAAGTCGCCTCTGATCGTCCGGACCTCGTTCAGCTCGGCCAATTCGCCGGAAGCTACGGTTATGTGATGCGTGGCGCCACCTCGGCGAAGGCTTTGTCCGCCTATGAGGTGCAGGCGAAGGAGTTCACCGCTTACTGGGCAGGGCAAAAGGACCTCAATGAAGCGCTCGCTGCGGCCACGCAGGCTATGACCGATCTGCTGAAGTAATTATTCCGCCCGGATGCAAGCGCATCCGGGCACCCTACCAGGGAATATGTCCTATGCGAACAACACCTCAGCAGCGCGAAGGGCGGCTTCTTCTTGTGCCGCTCGTCGGATTCCTGCTTATTTTCCTAAGTTTTCCCGCGCTGGTCGACATCGTCTACGCGCTGTCGGACGTGACTTTCCAGACGATGCGTTCGCCAGAGCTCGTTGGCTTCCGCAATTTTGAGACAGTACTGGCGGATCCGGAATTCTGGGCAGCTTGTTGGTTCTCGCTGCGTTTCGGCATCATCACCGCGATTGCTGAGTGCGGACTTGGACTAGCTCTTGCGATTTTCCTGGCCCCGATCACCACGCGCCATGGTTGGACAATGGCTCTTTTGATGCTGCCAATGATGGTTGCACCTTCCATGGTGGGCCTGATGTATCGTTTGGTGCTGCATGAATTCGCTGGCCCCGTCCCTTATTACCTGAACCTCTGGTTTGGTACGAGCCCCGCGCTGCTCGATGCAAACAATGCCTTCTGGACCCTTACAGTTGTGGAAGTTCTGCAGTGGACCCCCTTCGCGTTTCTTCTGTTCCATGTGGCCTACATCTCGATTCCCCCCGAAATTCGGGAAGCTGCGGCGATGGACAAGGCTGGCCCGTTTCAGGTGCTATGGCGAATAGAACTGCCAATGATCCTGCCAACGCTTTTCGTTGCCTTCGGCATACGCTTCATCGATGGCTTCCGCGTTTTTGACAACGTATTTACCCTTACTGGTGCTGGCGCCGGGGGCTCCACAACATCTCTTTCCATCTACATCTACCAATCTTTCTTCAAAGGTGGGCAGATTGGCCAGGCCGTAGCTGCATCGGCTTTGCTCTTCATGACCACCCTTCTGGTACTGTATGGCGGCGCCATGGTGAAGTCATATCTCGAATACCGGAGGGCGGCGGCATGAGACTGCTTCGTTGGACTGTCTTCGTCATAGCGGCATTCGCAATGAATTTCCCGGTCATTGTAACGCTCGTCACATCGTTCAAGACCGCGAAGGAAATCGCGATGAACCCTGGCCTCATCCTTCAAGCGCCGACACTGGCGAACTACGCCAAGGTGCTGACGGATACGAGCCGCTTCAATATCTACGCTTATCTGTTCAATAGCGCTGCCGTTGCGTTCACTGGCGCATTCATGGCTCTGGTGCTGACTTTGCCTGCTGCTTACGCCATCGTGCGAACGGGAGTCGGCCGTAAGCATCTCCTGCCACTGGTTGCCAACCTGCGCGCGCTGCCGCTCGTCGTGTTCGCAATTCCCCTCTACATGATGTTCCAGTTCGTCGGCTTGCTAGATACGCGAACTGGGCTGGGGCTGATCCTGACCATCGTCAACTTGCCGCTGAGCCTGATGATGATGGTGAATGCAATCAGCGATATCCCACGCGAGATCGATGAGGCGGCTCGCATGGACAGGGCGGGCGCTCTCGTCATTCTGAGGCGGATTGTACGCCCAGTAATTCGTCCAGCGATCGTCACTGTCCTGATCTTTGGCTTCATAACTGCCTGGAACGAGTACCTCTTCGGGCTCATGCTTACCACCCGCGAAGCTGTCCCGATTACTGTCGGCGCCTCATTCTTCTTTTCCGCCAGTGGCGGAGGGGTGCAATGGGGAGTCGCATCGGCAGTAATGATACTTGGCGCCCTTCCGCCGGCGATCCTGGGATGCCTTATCTACAAACAACTGACCGGATCCGTGACCGCTGGTGCGGTCAAGGGTTGAACGACAAAGAAACCAAATTCGGAGTGTATCATGGCTCACATCAAGCTTCAGGCGGTCAGCAAGTCATTCGGGCAAACCACCGTAATCCCGCCACTCGACCTCGATATCGGCAAAGGAGAGTTCGTTGTTTTCGTGGGGCCATCGGGCAGCGGGAAATCGACCCTTCTCAGGTTGATTGCAGGATTGGAACAAACAAGTGGCGGAAAAATCAGCATCGATGGCGAAGACGTCACGATGACGCCCTGTGGCGATCGGGGACTCGCGATGGTCTTTCAATCCTATGCTCTCTACCCGCACATGACAGTGCGACAGAATATGGCATTCCCCTTGGAAATGGCAGGAATGTCCAAACAGTTAGTGGACAAAAGCATCGATGAAACTGCCAAGATCTTGGATCTCACACGCTTTCTGGAGCGTCGCCCGTCTCAGCTTTCCGGCGGACAGAGGCAGCGCGTTGCGATTGGTAGGGCCATCGTGCGTAACCCGACCGCATTTTTATTCGACGAGCCGCTCTCAAACCTCGATGCCTCGTTGCGAGGAAGCATGCGACTTGAGATTATGAAGCTGCATCAGCAGCTCGGCGCGACGATGATCTATGTCACGCACGACCAAGTCGAAGCGATGACGATGGCAGATCGGATCGTGGTCCTCAATCACGGCAAAATCGAACAGGTAGGATCCCCCGAAGAACTTTATGAGCGGCCAGCCAATCGTTTTGTCGCGGAGTTTATCGGCGCTCCACGTATGAACAACATCGGTGGCCCAGCTGCTGCAGCCCTGCAAGCGACCACCATTGGCGTGCGGCCCGAACATATCCGCATAGGCGAAGATCAAGGCACTTGGCCTGCCATCGTGGAGCTCATTGAGAACCTCGGCGCTGAAACACATGTGCACGCCAAGTCCGATATCGCGGGGCCGATGGTCATTCGGATGGCTGGCGCTCCACGTGTGAAAATTGGGCAGAGGATCGCACTCACGCCCGAGGAAGGCTTCATTCATCGGTTTGACGCAGATGGCAACGCTCTTCCTTAAATGAGTCACGCCCTGAAGCAAAAAGGTGCCCAACACCACACGTGAACGGTTCCAGATGCCCCCAAAATGCCTCAGGGATAGCCCGTAGATTAAGTGCGGCAACAGTCAAGGCGAGCGGCAAACTGAAGGGCGCTGGTTTGGGGCTAGTTTCAAGTCAACGCCGCATGCACCGGCGATCGAAAACTTCCAAATGCGCCATGCGACGGTTTTGAAGTGTGCCGCAGAAAATAGCTGCCACAGATGGAACGCTGACGGGCTCCCATGCGTCCGCTTGTTGCTCTGTAGGTCGGGATTATCATCGAGGGAGAGTTGTCGTCTTGCTGCTGCTTCACAGTGCCGATACATCGCGAGTGACATTGGTGCCTCAGAGTCCACGTTGAAACTGAGGATTGTCACGTGCATTAGAAGAAGGTCATTTTGAAAGGCGTGGCGGCTGCACCCATGGCTGCGGCATCTGGCATGATCTCTGAGACCAGGAGCTTTGGGCTGGTCCGGCCAGCGCCATAACGGGGCTTGCCAAACAGACGTGTGCGGCCAATCATCATCTCAGCCAGTCCAGGCGGGATCTGGCCGCCGAACACGATCGCCTGCGGATCGTAAACTGCCCATATCGCGTTAATCAGACGGTTGTAAGCAGGCGTGATCTCATCCACCCACTCAGTTACACCTGGCCACTTCGGGTCAAAATTTCTCCGAAGGTAGGTGATCGACGGCATTACGACGCCTTGAGACTGGAGCGTCTCCATCAACGTTTGTAACGCGGGGCGGCGCTTGATCTCGTCGTCTTCATACATTTGCGAAAACTCGCCCGCATTGCCGTTTCCGCCATGTAAAAGTTCGCCATCGCAGATCAGGCCGCCACCGAAACCGTAGTTGAAGCTGAGATAAGCAAAGTCCTTGATATGGCGGCCAGCGCCGAACATTGCCTCCGCAATGGTGCCGGTCTTGCCTCCATTGAGCGTCCATACCGGACGCTGGAAAACACTCGTCAACAGCGGGCCAAGCTCGATCAGCGACCACTCATGCAGTGGAAGTGAGGCATTGAAACTGGTTCCGCTGACATGAAAACCTGCAATGCCAAGCCCCACCCCGAAGAAGCGCTCTTCAGCTAAGTCAAGCTTGACCTGCTGATCCTGCACCCAATTGCGCACGCGTTCGAGCGCCTGAGCGGCCGTTTTCTCGCGAAGCTCAACGTTTGTCTCGGCCAACACCACACCAGCGAAGTTCATCAGGCAGACATCGACAACGTCGGCATTGACTGACATGCCGCAAGTCCAGGCGTATTGTCCGTTAATCGTTAGCATGGGGCTGGGTTGGCCTTTCCCGAGACCTGGCTTGGCCGAGCCAAGATTGATCACCTGACGGCTTGCAAGTTGGTCTAGCAGCCGGTGGATCGTTTGCTGAGCGAGATCAGTGAGGTCCGTCAACTCGGTGCGTGAGATGCCAGGATTGCGCCAGATTGCGCGAAGAAGGGCACGCTCATTGGGTGTGGCAACCGTGTCATCCGTTGGGCGGAAGAAGTGCGGCGCTATCAACGTGTGGGGAGAATATCCCATTGATCGTCCTCAATAAATTACCACGGTTGGGTACAGAAAAAACATCCATGCGTCCTCACTGCATTGGTAGCGCTGATTTTTTGTCCGTTCAAGGTCTTGCGTCATGTCATATAAATGTTACTCTAGCTGAGTAACAAAGACGTCGCCTATCAAGCCGAGGAGGGCTCGGCGATGTCTCAATGGAGGACCCCATGAAACTTTCCACTTTAACGGCTGCGGCCGCACTTCTCGGCTGGGCAAGTCACACCCACGCCGCTGATATCGAATTCTGGTACGGCAACACCGGCCAGGTCGAGACCGCGATCCGTACCCAGTGCGATGCCTTCAACGCATCCCAGAGCGAGCATAAGCTTACCTGTCTCGGCCAAGGCAGTTATGAAGTTCTGATGCAAAAGGCGATCGCAGGGTATCGCGCCCAAAAGGCGCCGATCCTTCTTCAGGTTCTGGACGCTGGAACGCTCGACATGATGCTCTCTGATGCAGTCTTGCCCGTGCAGGACGAGCTGCCGGACGTCGATTGGAGCAGCTACATCGCTGGAGCACGCACCTATTATGAAACGTCGGGCGGCAAACTTTTTGCGCAGCCTTACAATGCCTCGACGCTTTTGTTCTACACCAACAAGACGGAGCTGGAGAAGGCGGGCGTGACAAAGACGCCGGAGACCTGGGAAGAAGTCATTGATGCGGCCCGCAAGCTGAAAGCTGCTGGCAGCACGTGCCCCTTCGTTACCAATGCTGAGCCCTGGATCGTCTTCGAACAGTTTGCTGCCCGTCATGGCCAGCCAATCTCAACGAAGCACAACGGTTATGACGGTCTCGATGCAGAATACGACTTCAACAACGGGCTTATCGCTGAGCACCTGACCAATCTGGTCGACTGGCGCAACGAAGGTCTGGTCCGCCTGAACGGCGATACAAAGGGCGGCAATCTGGTCGCGTCATTCTCTTCCGGTGAATGCGCAATGACCGAAGCATCGTCGGGGTCTTATACGACCTTCACAAAAGCCTTCGACGGCAAATACGAGATCAGCGTCAGCCTGGCGCCGATGTACGAGGAACAAGAGCGCCACAACACATTGGTAGGTGGTGCTTCGATCTACATCATGAAAGGCCACGAAGATGATGAGATCAAGGGCGCAAAGGCGTTCCTCGATTTCGTGCGCACGCCTGAACAGCAAATGACCTTCGCGGCTGCGACTGGCTACGTACCCGTAACCAATGATGTTCTGGACGCCATAGCCGCCAGCCCTGAAGCAAACTCGCCGAAATATGCAACGGCGGCGATCGGCATCGAGTCGATGAGCGCGCCGGCTACACCGGATACCCGCGGTATTCGGCTGGGCTCCTATATCCAGTTCCGTCAGATCTGGACTGAGGAGACTCAGAAGGCGTTTGCGGGTCAGCAGACCATGCAGGTAGCGCTCGACAATGCAAAGAAGCGCGGCGATGAACTGCTAAGGCGCTTCCAGCAGACCTATAAGGGCGTCACACTTCCCTGACAACCACGGGGCTGGGGGTGAATAACCCCCTTCTTCGCCCACTATTCGGGGGTGACTTATGTTTCTTGAATCGACCATGTTCCGGCATCGCTGGCTGCCAATTCTGCTGATAGCTCCACTATTTTTGCTGGTTGTGCTGTTCTTCTACGCTCCCATCTTCCAGGCTTTCTATTGGTCGTTCTACCTGGAGCGTCCCTTTGGAGGCGGTTCGCAGTTTGTTGGCTGGGACAACTTTGCCCGCGTTCTGTCCGATCCGGAATTCTGGAAGGCCAGCTGGCGCACGCTGATCTTCATGGTGACCGCTTCCTCGCTTGCTGTTGTCGTGCCGCTGGTTCTGGCGATTGCCGCTGATCGAGGGATCCGGATGTCGCTGCCGGCACGGAACGTCCTCGTCTGGCCGAAAGGCATCGCCGGCGCATCCATCGGTCTAGTCTTCGCGTTTATCTTCAATCCTTTGGTCGGCGTAATGGCGCCGCTCAATGGGCTGTTTCCAGGCCTTTGGAGCCCAGCATTTGATAGCGTCGACGCCTATGTGACGCTGATTGCAGCGCATGTATGGAGCAACATCCCGTTTAACTTCGTGATCCTGCTTGCCGGCCTTCGCGCTGTCCCGCACCCAGTGATTCAAGCGGCCGCGATGGACGGGGCTGGGCCGTGGCGCCGGATCTTCGATGTCCAGCTGCCACTGATCATGCCGCAACTTTTCCTGACGTTGGTGCTGGAGTTTACGGAAAGTGTCACATCCGCCTTTGCGCTGATCGATACAATCACCAAGGGCGGCCCGGGCGGAGCCACTACGCTGCTTGTTTACAAGATCTACCTCGACGGTTTCGCCAGTTACGACCTGTCGGGTGCTTCAACCCAGACCGTCATTTTGATGATCTTCTTCGTCGCTGTCGCCGCGTTGCAGTTCCTGCTGCTCGGTCGGCGCATCAATTACGAGCGCTAAGCCATGGTCGAGAACGCACGCATCATAAACATTGTCGCGAGCCTGATCCTCATTCTGGGGATCGCCTTCATCATTCTGCCGCTGTATCTGACTTTGACCACAGCGTCGCATTCCTATGAATTCATGCTGCAGAACGGCCTGGTTTGGACGCTGGGCGACCAGTTCCTGGTGAACATCAAGCGGATCTTCACGGAGACATCGATCCCGCTTCAGATGCTCAACAGCCTTGCGGTAGCCCTTGGAACGGCAGCCGGGATGTGCATCCTCTCCTTTTTGTCGGCCTATGCGATCGTCTTTTTCAACGTCCGCTGGGCGGGCGTCGCTTTCGCGTTGATACTTGCAACCGTCATCCTGCCGCTCGATTTGCGTTTTGTCCCCACTTACCAGGTGGCTTCGAACGTCTTGTCGCCGGTGAATGCTGTGCTCGACGCGACTGGGCTCAACCTCCTTATCGAGACGATCTTCGGCGCTCCGTTTTATGGCGAGTTGAGTATTCTGGATACGCGCCTTGGTCTGATCGTGCCGCTCCTGGCGCACGGCATGGGTACGTTTCTCTTTCGCCAGTTCTTTCTCACTCTCCCACGGGACCTGTTCAAAGCCGCTCGGATGGATGGTGCCGGCCCTATCCGGTTTCTATTTGATATCCTGCTGCCGCTCTCGCGCACGAGTTTTGCATCACTCTTCATTCTGATGTTTCTCAGCGGCTGGACTAGCTATCTTTGGCCGTTGGTCGCCGCCTCGACGGCTGACACGCAGACGGCGGTGGTCGGACTGGCGCGGCTTATTGTCGAAGACGCTGCTGTGCCTGACTACCCACTCATCATGGCAGGCGCCATTCTCGTTTCCATCGTCCCTCTCACGATGATCGCTCTTTTGCAGCGATATCTCGTCCAGGGCCTCATTCTATCGGAGAAGTGAACAATGAGCGCCAATAGTCAGGCGATTCAAATCGCTGCAGCCGACATCAAGCTGCAAAACGTGAGCAAGAGCTACGGCAAGCTCACCATCATCCCTGAGCTCAACGTCGAGTTCAAAGCAGGCGAATTCACCGTGGTCTTGGGCCCCTCCGGCTGCGGCAAGTCCACGCTCATGCAAATAATTGCAGGGCTCGAGCGTGTCAGTGGTGGCAAGATCTTTATCGGCGACCGTGAGGTTCAAAATCTGGAGCCAAAGGAGCGTGGCTGCGCCATGGTTTTCCAGAACTACGCTCTTTATCCGCACATGACTGTCTTCGACAACATTGCCTACAGTCTCAAAATCGCTGGACTGACCAAGCCGGAGCGACGTGCTCGTGTGGAGGTCGTCGCAAAAATGCTGGGGCTGAATGATTATCTCTCACGCAAACCCGGCCAACTGTCCGGCGGTCAGCGTCAGCGCGTTGCTATCGGTCGCGCGATAGTGCGGGAGCCTGCGGTCCTGCTTTTCGATGAGCCTTTGTCGAACCTTGATGCGCAACTGCGTCACGACACGCGCGTTGAGCTTGCTGATCTCCACAAGAGGATTGGCGCGACCACGGTCTTCGTCACGCATGATCAGGTGGAGGCCATGACGCTTGCGGACCGGATCCTTATCCTGAACAAGGGGGAGGTTGAGCAATACGGACCGCCGAAAGAGATCTATCATCATCCGGCGTCCGTCTTCGTCGCCAAGTTCATCGGTTCACCCCCGATGAATATAGTGCCCGTCAGGGGCGACGGCACGATGCTGCGCCTCACGGACGGACAGCCCGTGGTCGGGTGCGACCTGAGAGGCGAATACCTGCTTGGCGTGCGTCCCGAGGACGTAACTCTTGCCAAAGGAAAATCCGCCTCCGTCATCACAGCACGAGTGCGGTATCGGGAAGACCTTGGCTCGCACTCGATCGTGGCGGCCGAACTGGCAGGCGAAACGATCCGTATCGCAACGCCATTCGGCTCGACTGCGACGGACGTCGGAACCGTGTCGCTCTCACTTCCTCCTGACCGTTTACACCTCTTCGACAAGAGCACAGGCAAAGCAATCCCCAGCGTGATCGACGCTGCAAAGAAAGAAACCGCATGAATTATTTCGACTACATGAGCGATGCGCATCGTCGATGCGCGATCGTTGCGCACCGGGGCATCTGGAGCAACGCACCGGAGAACAGTCTGCTCTCCATTCGCAGAGCGATTGAAGCGGGCTATGACGTCGTGGAAATCGATGTGCGGCGGACAGTCGATGGTCAGTTCGTTCTGCTGCATGACGATACCCTCGAGCGCACCGCAGGGCTCGACAAACAACCGGAACAAATGACGCTTGGGGAATTGACGTTGCTACCACTTCGCGATCGCGATGGCGGCCCCGAAAACGCTTTTACAGCAGAGAGGTTGCCCAGCTTGCGGGACGTGTTTGAGCTGACCCGCGACAGGATCTTCGTTCATCTGGACATCAAGCATCGAGATGTCATCCCGCAGGTTCTCGATTGTGCCAAAGAGTTGGGTGTTGAGAAGCAGGTGGATTTCTGGGCGGATCTGAAGACGGAAGATGATCTCGCCTGGATCCGGGGCAACATCACCTCGCAAGACGTCCCTTTCATCGCACGCACTCACCTGGAGCATGACGATTGGCGCAGCCAAGTGAAGCTTGCATTGAACCTGAAACCGCTGATTTGCGAAGCGTCATTTCGTGATCTCTCTCAGGTCGAGGCCGTTCAGGATCGCTTTCATGATGCGGGCATCACACTGTGGGTGAATACCCTGGATCCCGTTGCGTCCCCCGGTTTTACTGACAGCGCAGCACTTAAAGACCCGGCCGCAATTTGGGGAAGGCTGATCAAGGCGGGCTTCTCGGCGATCCAGACGGACGAAATGGCCGCGCTCAGATCGTACCTTGAGGCGTCGGATGTCAAAACAGCGCGGAAAGCCAAAGCGGCAGTCTGATGGACCATCTGAACCCGAGAGAAATATTGCAATGGATATTGATCTTCGTGAACTTGCTGACAAGCTTCGTCAGGCCGCATGGCAGGAACTTCTTCCGCGGTTTCAAAATGTCCGCGATCTCGACGTGCATGCCAAAAGTGATGCCACTGACCTCGTTACTGAAGCGGATGAAGCAGCTGAGCTCTTCTTGAAGGGGGAGATCGCAGCCATGCTGCCGGGTGTCCTGTTTGTGGGCGAGGAGAGTGCCTCAAGAGATCCCGACCTTCTCGACCGCCTTGAGCACGCAGATATGGCGGTCGTTGTCGATCCACTTGATGGCACTGCAAACTTCGTCGCTGGCATGCCGCTGTTTGGGGTGATGGCTGCGGTGGTCGAAAAGGGCAAAGCGGTCGCGGGCGTCATTTACGATCCCGTGAATGACGACTGGATCATGGCGGAGCAGGGCGGGGGTGCCTTCCTTGTCCGACCTGACGGAACAGAACGTCGACTGTCCGTTTCCAGGTCCAGTTTCCTGAATGAAATGGTGGGCTACGTCTCAACCGATTTTCTGCCTTCAGCTGTCAAGCCAGACATTCTTGCCCGCCTTGCGAAGATCAAAGGTTTCTCAGGCCATCGATGCGCGGCGCACATGTATCGCGCCTTCGCCAGCGGCCATGGACATTTTGTGATGCTTGATCGGCTTACGCCCTGGGATCATCTCGCGGGTACGCTGATAGCCGTCGAAGCGGGCGCTTATGTCGCCTGCATTGATGGCTCCCCTTACGACGTCACGAAGCGAAACGGCGCCGTGCTATCGGCGACAGATCAAGATAGTTGGCGCTCCCTCGTTTCGGAGGTGTTCGCACATGAGGGTTGGGTGGATCCCGCGCCAATACAGCTCAACTTCAACGGTGGCGTCTAGCTCCGAGATCAAAGCATCCCAATAGCGGCTGAAGAGCCGTTATCTGTCGGCTGGTGCAGTAGAGCCAGCAGTCTCCTCCCAGAGAGGTTGTCGCCCGTCCTCTGACGGACCCTGTCATGGGACGGGCGGCAGCTACCAGGAGGCTTTACCAAAGAGGGCTCGCTGTTCGCCGCCCTTCCAAGTGCTGTGGAGCGGCGAGATGACGTCCTTAAGCATCATGATCAATCTGTGCGGTGCGGTAGCATTGCTCCTGTTTGGCCTTTCGCAGGTCAAGGACGGCGTATCTCGTGCATTCGGCGCAAGGCTCAGAACCGGTCTCGCCAAGGGCACGCAGAGCGGTGTTCGATCATTCTTCTCAGGATTGGCCGCAACCATTGCGCTGCAGAGTTCCACAGCCACCGCCTTGATGGTCGCCTCCTTCGTCGAGCGTGAACTGATCAGGCCGCGCATGGCCCAGATCGTTCTACTTGGCGCGAATGTCGGCACTGCTATTACCGCCTGGATTTTCTCAACCGGCATTGAATGGCTATCACCGATCGTGATCCTGAGCGGGATGATGTTTTACCGCAGTGGCTCGATTGTCCGACAAGGTCTTGGTGCAGCACTTGTTGGTGTAGGCCTGATGCTGCTTTCTCTGTATCTCTTGAGCACCGCCACGGAGCCGATGCGCCATTCGGCGGAACTGGTCGCCTTTATTGGCCTGCTGGACAATGCCTGGCCGGTAGCGCTTGCCTTGACAGCGGGTATCGCCTTCCTCTCTTCGTCCAGCCTTGCCGCTGTCGTGCTGATCCTGTCGCTGAGCGGGAGCGGCGATCTCTCGATCAGCCTGATCATCGTGCTGGTGCTTGGCGCCAATCTCGGTGGCGCCATTCCGCCCCTCATCGCGTCGCTCTCCGGGCCCGCCTCGGCAAAGCGCGTGACACTCGGCAATCTGATCGTGCGCGCGATAGGCTGCGCTATCGCCGTACCGCTGGCGAGCTATGGTGGCTACGTGTTGGAGATGCTGCCACTCTCGGCGGCGAAACTTCCGGTGGATGCCCATCTCGGCTTTAATCTCATCCTCGCAGCGTTAGCCTGGCCGTTCTCCAGCCTGCTGTCGCGGTGGATGCTCCAACTGGTGCCGGAAGACCCGCATACGGATCACGCTCCGAAATATCTCGATCAAGGCGAGCTCTCGACACCTGTCGTGGCGCTCACCAACGCCGCGCGCGAGACACTTGGCGTCGGAGATCTGATTGAACGCATGCTGATGCGGGTCTCCGACGCATTCGAGACAAACGATCTGTCTCAGCTCAAGGAGGTCACGAAACTCGAGAGCCAAGTCGATCACCTGCAGCAGGAGGTGAAGATATATCTGTCCACGCTTGCTCGCGAAGGCCTGAGCGAAGAGAACAGTCAGCGATCAGTCAGCATCATCGGATACGCTATCAATCTTGAACATATCGGCGACATCGTTGAGAGAAGTCTTCTCCCGCAAGTGAACAAGAAGGCCACGCTGGGACTGAAGTTATCCCCTGAGGGTTACAGTGAGCTGAAGACGCTCTTCGACCTTACCATCGACAATCTGCGGATCGCGCAGACGATCTTCGTCACACGCAACTTCCATCTGGCCAGGCAATTGATGGAAATGAAGGTCGAGGTCCGCCAGATGGAAAAGCATTCCGCCGAGCGCCATTTGCTACGTCTTCGGGATGGCCGCGCTGACAGCCTGCAAACAAGCTCTCTGCATCTTGATATGCTGCGCGATCTCAAGCGGATAAACGCCCACATTGTCTCCGTCGCCCATCCAATCATGGAGGAAAGCGGTCTTCTCATCGAAAGCAGGTTACTCGATGCCAGCTGATGCTCTTTTGAAGCCCGGGTAGACAGTACCACCGAGCCTGTGGACTAAACCTACCTTGAGGTCGATACGATCTTCGAGGCGCGCCCGTAGGAGCGAAGTTCCATAATTTAACGTTACGCTAAAGCCCACGCTTCGCTTGTGTGAAGCGGTTGGATTCTCAATTGCTTGGCGGACCAACGCGCGGGCCGACGGTTCGAATCTCGTCAAGAGCCTAGGCTGGTGGTGCGGTTTCCCAGAGCGAGAGGTGGCTCTCGAGTCTTGCCGGCGGCATCTCTGGTCTCGGGCATTGCCGCCAGCGCATACTCCGCGACCTCGGCCAGTCGGTGCCGGTCAAACCCAGCTTTTGCTTGCACTGCCATGCCGTGTGATACTGCCAGTATAAAGGTTGCCAAAGACTCCGGGTTACTCGTCCACGGAAGGTCACCCTCGTCGCGTGCGCGGCGCAAGCGGGCTGCTAACTTCTCATGACCATTTGCACGAGATTCAATGAGTGCGCGGCGAACAGGTTCAGCCTCATCCGATACCGCCAGTGCTCCATTGATCCCCAAGCATCCAGAATGATCGGGATAGCGCGTGTGAAGCTCAAGCGCGCCGTAGAGCATTCGATGGATGACCTGATAGGCGGTGGGCTGGGCCAGTGCATCAGGAATGAAGTCCATGTAGTGATCGTAGTAGCGATCCAACGCTTTGCGGAACATCGCTTCCTTATTGCCAAACGCGGCATAAAGTGCGGGGCGCTCGACGCCCGCAGCCGCGGTCAGATCGTTATATGAGGCACCCTCATAGCCTTTGCGCCAAAAGACGCAAAGCACGGCATCCAGCGCCTGGTCCAGATCAAATTCTCGATGTCGTCCCATTAAATAAGCTCTGCTTTTTTCATAATGAGCATTATTAAACCGCTTGACAGTCCTTGTCCAGATCTCGTAAGCATTATCGTAATGAGCATTACGAAATAAACATCGAGCATTTAGTAGCCTCTGGGTCCGGAACCGGAGGTTGGGTGAAAACCGGACCATGCTCTCTCTGGGCTTAATTGCCTTGTCGAATCCTCAACCGCCACCATGCGCGAAGCGGCGCCGGGCATCCGTTTTTGCTCGTCGGGACTGAAGCAAACCATCTCCAACACACTGAATAAAAGGTGCCTCCATGACAGAAAATTTCAACGCAGAATCTACCGCCGACGAAGTGCTCGAAGGGCACGACCTATCAGCTCACCGCATCCTGGTGACCGGAGTGGCATCTGGTATCGGCTTGGAAACAGCGCGCAGCCTCGCTGCAAAAGGCGCTCATGTCGTTGGGACGGTACGTTCCCTCGAAAAGGCTGAGGCGGCGGTCAGTGCAGTACGAGAGGCAGCATCCAAAAGCGGCGGCTCGCTGTCGCTGATCGAGATCAATCTCGCGTCCATCAAGAATGTGAGATCTGCAGCCGACAAACTCCTGGCGGACCAGCAGACATTCTCGGCGGTGATCGCCAATGCAGGCGTCATGGCAACCCCGCAAGGTGTCACCGAGGATGGATTTGAAACGCAGTTCGGCACCAATCACCTTGGTCATTTTGCCCTGATCAATGCAATTGCTTCGCTGATAGCGCGAAACGGTCGTGTCATCGTCTTGTCATCACAAGCACATCGGGTATCGAATGTAGATCTGGCAGATCCCAATTTTGAGCATCAGGACTACGAACCATTCGTCGCCTATGGCAGGTCCAAAACAGCGAATGCCCTTTTCGCTGTCGCCTTCGACCAAAGGTATCGCGATCGCGGGATCCGTGCCGCTTCCGTAATGCCAGGCAACAGCCTGACCAATCTTCCAAGAAACTTCACTCAAGAGCAGTTGCAAGGCCTCTTCGCAACCGTTGGAAAGGCTCGCGAAGAAGCCGGATTGCCTCCTGCGGAACTAAAAAGCGTCGCCCAAGCTGCGGCAACGTCGGTATGGGCTGCGGTCGTGGCTCGAGGTGATGAAATTGGTGGACGCTACCTGGAGGACTGTGGCGTCGCTGGAATCAACGATCTGGAGACCCCGTTCGCAGATGGCGTGCGCAGCTACGCGCTCGACGTGGCGACCGCTGAGGCGCTTTGGGCAAAGAGCGAAGAGATGATCCAGTCCATCTAACATCCAGGCATATCCGCGACAGGCGGCTGTGCTGACATTCAATCACCGGCGCGCGATGCCTTCCATCGCCGCCCTCAAATGTTTCGAGGTGAAGCAAATGTCGACGATCGGGATTATCGGTGCCGGAGAGGTTGGCAGCCATATCGCTGTCGCTGCATTGCGCTCTGGTCATGAAGTTGTTCTGGCAAACTCCCGCGGACCAGAGACACTTTCTGACCTCATTCGGCAACTTGGATCATCCGCAAGGGCTGCCACTGCCAGTGAAGCAGCGCTTGCAGGTGACTTTATTGTCATCGCCGTGCCGATGAAGCTTGAAAACGACATGCCGGAGAAAGAACTGGTCGGAAAAGTGGTGATCGACACAAACAACTATATGGCTTGGCGCGACGGCCATTTTCCACTGGTCGACGCGTTTGAAAAGACCGAGCACGAAATCCGCCAAGAGCAGCTTCCACGCTCGAAGATCGTAAAAGCCTTCACTCATATCCAGGCACCCCGAATTCTCACCTGGGGCAAACCTCCCGGAGCCCCAGATCGTCTGGCGCTTGCAGCAGCAAGTGATTTCGAGGAAGCAATCGATGTTGTCCGTTCCCTCTATGATCAATTTGGTTTCGATACAGTGGCCATTACACCACTGTCTGAGTCATGGCGAATAACGCCCGGGCAACCGGCTTGGCGTCAGGAACGTCACAGCGTGGCTGAACTGCGCGATAATCTAGCGCGAGCCCGGCATGTCGTCCGCCCCTGAGCATCATCTCTACCCTCAAGAATAGCCCGGGTGGCGCTTCGTTGAAAGCGAGCACCGCGACAACAATGGATAGCATCTATGTTTCAAATATCGGAAGGCCGACTTTCGCCAGCCTGGGGAGCCGTCGTATCGATGAGCCTCGGCGTGTTTGGAATTGTTGGCGCAGAGTTTCTGCCGGCAAGCCTCTTGACGGAAATGGCCGCAGATCTGCAAGTAACGGAGGGTTTGGCCGGACAGGCTGTGACAGTCACCGCCGGTGTAGCAATGATCGCGAGCCTTTTGATTACGGCCATCAGCGGACGCACCGATCGCAAGAAGGTCTTGCTGTTTCTGACTTTGCTCCTAATCGCCTCGAACCTCTTGGTAGCGCTGGCGCCCTCTCTCTTTGCCGTTCTGTTGGCGCGGGTGCTGCTTGGTGTCTCCTTGGGAGGGTTCTGGGCACTTTCTGCTGCAACCATGATGAGGCTGGTGCCCGAAGAGCTGCTTCCCAAAGCTCTCGCTATTCTGTTCGGCGGTGTTTCAGCCGCGACAGTTTTTGCGGCTCCTATCGGCAGCTTCCTTGGAGAGCTCTCCGGGTGGCGCAGTGCCTTCCTAGCCGCAGCGGGACTGGGAATGCTCGCCTTTGCAATCCAGTTACATTGTCTGCCTTCGATGCGGGCAGATAGGGCGGCCCGTCTTTCTACGATCGTTCGCGTTTTGAAACGTCCGAGCATGTCCTTGGGCATGTTCACATTCATGACCATATTCGCCGGGCATTTCGGATTTTTCACCTACCTTCGCCCCTTCCTCGAGACGGTGACCGGGGCTAGCCCCCAAATGGTGACCTTGATCCTGCTGGTCTTTGGTGTCGGTACCTTCGCTGGCAATTCGGTGAGCAGTTATCTCATTTCGAGGTCTCTCTTCGCGGTGTTGGCATCGATGCCGCTCATGCTCGCGCTTGTGGCCTTTCTACTCGCGCAGTTCGGCGGCGAGCTCATTCTCGACGCAAGCCTGGTTGGCCTTTGGGGCGTCGCCTTCGGGATCATCCCGGTATCGTGGTCAACCTGGGTAACCGGTACTGTGCCTGACGAGGCAGAAACCGCAGGCGGCGTCTTCGTGGCGACCGCAAACTTGGCCATTGCCGTTGGTGCAGGGCTCGGCGGGATCGTCTTCGATCGGTTCGGTGTCGAGGCCAATTATATGGCATGCGCCGTCGTGTTGCTGCTCGGTTGCTTTGGCGCGCTGCGCTTGAGGAATCGAATAGCAAAAACTTACCGGTGATTGTATCACCCTTTTTCGCTGGTCGCAGTTTTGGCGGCCGACGAGGCTTGTCGTGACATTGCAGCCCCAGTGCATCCCGGAGCACACTGAGACCAATAAAACCTGCCGCCGGAGCGGTTGGTATCTGGAAAGTAGGCGCTATTCTTGGTCGATCCAGGTTGCTGAACAACGCGCATCGCATGCTCTAATGGGATGAGGCAGCTCTTGTTCTACCTCCTCCAGCAGACCATAGCGGCGCGTGACCGCTTTTTTCACCAGCTCACGCGGCTGATCGCATTGCGCTTCACAATATCACTCATTATCGGCTTTCGTGGAACAGATCGGTCATATTCCATCGATTCTCGCGCCATGGACTGGATCAAACTCAAGGGTTGCGGCAGCCGGGTGCGGCTGCCGCATTTTGTGCGATTGATGGGCTCAGGCTATCCTGACGAGTTTTTCAACTTTTACGTCTCGGTGCTCACCGGCCCGAGAAAAAAGCGCGAAGATGTTCCTCAGTCTGTTCGGGGCATTCTGAGGCCAACCAATGTCCAAACTCATTCAGGCTTTGCCCGCGTAGGTCGGTGGCGGCGTTCTCAAGCTGGTGTCCAAGCAGGTCGCCTGTACTGATGATGCCAGCTTTGGCAGCATCGGCCTCGCTTGTGGATTCACCCCCTAGCCACAAAACCGGCATCTGGAGCTTTGTGCATCTTTCAAACCAGTCCTTGTTTGCAGCTCCATCACGTTCAAATGCCCGATAGTAATTGAAGCCTGCCCGCATCGCACCGGCAGTCGAATAAGTGCGCAGGAATTCTTGGATGTCCGCCTCCTCAAAGCCCTGCGGATTATAGGTAAACCCGCTCCAGAATTGGTCCAGGAACAGTCGTTCGCGGCCTTGGGTCAGAGTTTTGGCAGGTCTGGGACCTTGTTGAACGCGAAGTGCCAGGGATTATCCAACTCCGAGTATGGCATGCCCATTAGGGGCACATCGAGGATTGCCAGGCTCTCCACCTTTTCTGGGTAACTGCGGGCAAGAGCGAAGGCGATCTGGCCACCGAGGTCATGGCCGGCCACGGAAAATCGTTCAAATCCAAGATGCAATGCGAGCTCGACGATATCATTGGCCAGTTCGTCCTTGTCGTAACCGGTTTCCGGTCTGCTCGAGTCTCCGAGGCCGCGAGCATCCACGGGCAATCACGTCAAAATCTTGTGCCAAGCCCGGTAACTTTGTGCCATTCCCACCAGGTGCTGGGCCAACCGTGGAGGAGAAACAAGGGCTTTCCCTTGCCGCCACGAACAAAATGCAGCCTGACATCTCCGACAGCCACTCGGTGGTGCCGAAAGACCTCTTGGCCACTCAGATCGGGAGTGAGAATGCTATCAGCCTTTACCGAGACGTCAGCTACGGGGGCGGCGTCTGAAGGCTGCGCAGCCGCGCTGACCGCTATTGCTGAAGCACCCAGCAAAGCCAAGCCTAAAGTCGTATGTCGGATAAACTTCATGAGCGACGTCCTTCTTGTGTTGAACGCGATGTGCTGCGTTCGGAGCGGATTGAACTGGACGCAACAATCATTATCATAACGGTCGTTATGATAATGATTGTTATTGAAGTGGGTCCGGCCGGTCAAGCTGAATCGTTCCTTTGGGGTACCTCTGCTTGGCTGGTTGATCCTGGGGGGCGCAGTGCCTTTTTAGCCGTGGGCTCTGCCCTTTGCCGTATGGCCCGCATCAGTTGCGGCTATCGGCGCTTTAAGGTTTGCATGAGATCCCGCGACTTTGGAACGCTGCAGGACCCAGCGGCAGCGCTTCAAGCTAATTGCCGCAGGAGTATCGCGTTGGCCAATGCCAATTCTCCTGAGCCAGCGCCTCCGACTCTGTCGGTATGGACTGGGCGTGCCAGTTCATCGCGGCGACGACACCTACGGCATATCGCGGGCGACCAAACATCTGAACGGCTTTGGCCCCTTCTGATTGTCGCGATGGGGTATCGACGATCTAAGGAGCATTGTCGCTTCCCTAGGCGTTCTCACAAAGAAGACGATTATCCTAATAATTTTGAAATGTGGTGGAGCAGCACGGTTCACGAACCGCGCTCAAGTTTGCACCTGTTTTTGCGGCGACCCGAAACTGCGCAATCGCCTTGCCTTTCGGTTCCGTCGATCGCTCGAGTTCTTCCGCGCTAGGAGACTGTCCTTGCAGTGGCGTCGCGACCGTTGATTGGCCGAAGGTCGTCTCGCGCTCGATAGAGACGAGAGATTTAATCCCTTGGCTTGCAATTTCATCGGTGAGATCGGCGCGTCTTTGCTGTAAAGTCTGGCTTTCGAGGGAATACCATTGAATTAGAGAGCTGTAAGATGGGGTCTCTTTCGGAGCATGCGTATCGTGGATACCATCTGCCAAGCTTGATTTGCGGGCAGGTGACTTTGCCATCGACCGTCGCCGATGAAGGCGCTAATGAAACATTCGAGGTCGCTCCCTCACATAGTGTGCCGATAACTCCAGGCAGCATTGAAAAGACACTGAGTAAGATGGACATAAGGAAAGCAGCCGTGGATAGGATTACTCCAACATTCTCGCAGCTTTACGACCAGGGCCACTTTGGGAGAAAATCGACAACGTTGGCCTCACCCGGCGGTCTGCTTGACTTGCTTGTCGTCGACGGACAAGCTGGCGACATATCACGACCAGCAGTATCTGACTTGGTACTATATCAGGAACTCCGAGGAGGCTCACGCCTAAACTGCGACTTTGGTGAAGGAAAGCAGACATTCACCGTTCGGCGCGGCACGCTGGTGTTAGCTCCGCCGGATACGGCAATTGCCAATACCGCAGACGCTGCTCATCGCGTCAGGAGCATTGCTTTTCCACTGATGCAGTGGAGCAGCTTTATTGATCAAGCAACCGACGGTAAAATTTCCTTCAGCCGCTCTTTCCGCTACGGGAAGCTACCCGATTCGCCTGCCATTCGAACATCTCTCCAGAATTTGTGGTCGATCTGCGATCTAGAAGGCGCTCCGTCGAATTTGCTGGCGCGAGCCGCGGGCTGCCAAATAATTGCTGAGTTGTGCCGGCTGGGAGGGGTGCCGTTAGAAAGCCCGAAGGGCGGGTTGGCGTCATGGGCAGAGCGACGAAGCAAAGAGTTGATCCACACGTGTCTTTCGCAGGACATTAGCCTGGACTATCTCGCTTCCGAAGTGCAGCTTTCGCCTTATCATTTTTCTCGAATGTTCAAGCGCAGCGTAGGGCTTTCACCTCGTGCATACCTGTCAAAAATACGTATAGAAAAAGCGTGTGAACTGCTCGAGTTCACAAACATGTCTATTCTCGATATTTCCCTCGAAGTGGGGTACTCATCAAGCCAGAGTTTCTCTAAAATCTTTTTTCAACACATGCATGTACGCCCAAGCGATTATCGCCGCGCCATTCGCTTCAGCATTGGTAGTGCATAGGGGCTCGACAGCTCTACCCTTCCTACATCACGATTGCGCAAGGTTAGCGCGCTGACCGCATTTTTAGATACGCAAGTTGGCCTGACAGTCGAGAGTATGAGCTCACCTACAGGCGCTACAGCGGTGTTCGCGAGAAACACTTTCTACCCCAACATGCGGTGCGCACAGACTGCTAGGTCGGACAAACTTACGGAGATCCCGATGCCTACTATTTTGACTGCAGATGGCACCACCTTGTTCTATAAAGATCTGGGCCCGAAGGACGCTCAGCCTGTAGTGCTGCATCACGGCTGGCCTCTAAGTTCTGACGACTGGGACAACCAAATACTCTTTTTCTTGTCCCATGGTTACCGTGTTATTGCGCATGATCGCCGAGGTCATGGCCGGTCCGATCAGACAGATGCTGGGAATGACATGGATACCTACGCAGCAGACGTCGCAGATTTGGTTTATGCGCTTGACCTGCGCCGCGCAATTCACATCGGTCATTCAACCGGTGGTGGAGAGGTGACGCGCTATGCAGCCCAGGCAAAGCCCGGTCGTATCGCCAAGGCTATTCTGATAGCCGCAATCCCCCCGGTAATGGTGAGATCTGAAAGGAACCCTGACGGTATCCCGATGGAGGTCTTTGACGGACTCCGCTCAGCACTGAAAGCGAATCGGGCGCAGTTCTATCGTGATCTGCCTAGCGGACCCTTTTATGGTTTCAACCGCGCTGGCGCGAAGGTAATCGATGGCCTAATTGACAATTGGTGGCGTCAGGGAATGAGCGGAGGCGCCAAACCGCAATATGATTGCATCGCAGTATTCTCTGAAGAAGACTTCACCCTGGACCTGCAGAGCCTTAGGATCCCGGTGTTAATCATCCACGGCGAGGATGACCAAATTGTGCCGATTGACAACTCCGCTCATAAGGCGATCAGACTCTTGCAGTACGGCACTTTGAAGACTTATCCGGGCCTCTCCCACGGGCTCTTCGCTACCAATCCGGACGAAGTAAATATTGACATGCTTAACTTCATCCGTGCTGACTGAATGTGGACAAATTGACTGGTCAAGCCGGCTTTAACGAGGTCGTGCATCACGTATTGCTCATGCTTTAGACGAGACTAGCCGTCGAAGGCATGCCGCCTGGCCACATCTTATAATGTGTCGTCAGGGTGATGGCTTCGCCATGCAAATGACGGGGTGACCTCTGATGGGATACCCGGCAAGCACGGTGTGGTTACTACCGATTACCACCACATTTGGTGAGCCGGAGTGCCGGCTCACCGATGCCGACGACCTAGCATTGAAGTAAGCTTCTCCACTAATTGCACCAGCGCCAAGTACGTCGCAGCTTCCACATTCGAATTTTGCCCGGCAACGTCGGGTTACGGTGTGGCGCGATTCGGCCGCGCAGCATCGCGTCCCGCCGACGTTGAATGACCGGCGAAGGATGGCCGAAGTTGTCCCACTAATACAAGGAACCCAAGACGCTGGCCCGTCTTCCTCATCAATTGCAAATTCCTAGCCGAGTTTTTGAACACCCACCGGTTCAGGAGTTTTTGACGATGCACGACCAAAAACGGGAGATTGCCGTACAGACTGTAACAAGTTCCGGCCACAGGTCACGATCGGCAACCGGGTCCTGATGTCGCCTATGAGCGTCTAACCGGTGACCCCACCGACATGACGCTCAGTCCCCGGACAATCCAGCTGCCACTGGCCCAAAATTGGGTGCGCTACACTGTCTGAACTATACTCATGCCTCTGTAATCCATACTGCACCCGCTTGTCTGACGGTAATTTCACGTTTTTCAAATCAAGCAAGATTCGCTACCTCTCCGCAATTCCTGCAACGCGATCCGCAAAGACTTATTTACAACTAAGAATGGTTTTCCTGCTCAGATAACTGGCCTCATATGATGACAGCGTGCCCATGCGGGCATGGGGGCAATCCGTCAACGCAGCAAACTTTAATGTTGAGGATAAGGCCATGCCACGATCGAAGTTCACTTTGCCAAGTGCACGCGTCGCATCAGATGTTCCTGCTGGCAACGAGATCATCGGTCCCTATAGCCAAATCATAGGTATTCGGCGGCAAGTTGAGGAAATTGCTTCGGATATTGACGTGTGTCCGTCACGACGTGGCATGTACTCGAATGGTTGGGGCGCTCATGGTGTCTTAAAAATCAGTAAAGATATCAGGTATTTGACTTGCGCGAAAATCTTCGAACCGGGTAGCATAACACCGTTTACAGCCCGTTTTTCTTTTATGGCAGGAGAATTAGGCTCGGTCGACCACGACCGCGGTTTGTTTGGTTTCTCACTGAAACTTTACACCTCGGAGGGCATGTGGGATTTAGTGGGCAGCCACTTGCCAGTCTATTTTCTACGCGACCCCGAAAAATTTCCAGCGCTTATGCTAAGTCAGAAAAGGGATCCACACACCAACCTGCGCGATATGGCCGCAATGTGGGCCTATTGCTCCGTCTCACCCGAAAGCCTCCATATTCTCACAATGCTGTTCTCAGACCGTGGCCTGCCGATGAGCACTATGCATATGAGCGGTTACGGGAACCATGCCTACAGCCTGTGGCAAGAGACCGGCGAGCGAGTTTGGGTCAAGTTTCACTTTAAAACGCAGCAGGGCCATCGTTACAGTACGGAAGAGGATCTCGCAAGAAGAACCGGATTTACTGAAGATTTCCACAGGCAGGCTTTGTCCAAGTCAATAGAAGCGGGCGCCTACCCGCGATGGAGTTTCTCTCTGCAAACAATGACGCTGGGCGAGGCGAAGCAACTTGAATTCGATCCATTTGACGTTACTAAGGTGTGGCCACAAGGAAAATTTCCACTGATCGAAGTGGGCACGCTCGAGCTGAACAGGAACGCGTACGATCCCAAGGAAATCGAACAACTCGCATTCACTCCAGCCAATATAGTGCGTGGCATTGGACATTCACCTGACAAATTACTGCAAAGCCGGGTTCACTCGTACCCCATCGATCATAGCGTTGGACTTAGAACACAACGCAGCGCGCCAGGTACAAATCGCTTGCGCTGCGCCAATCGCAACACAGACAGACACAACATCGATTTGGTAGAACCTACGCACCGAGCAACACATGACGATTTCACCCAACCCCGATCTCTTTTTCTACGTCTTGGCTTGGGGCAGAAGGCTCGATTATTCAGCAATCTCGCAACTTCAATGAAGCACGTTCCTTTCGAGATTGCGGTCAAACAAATTGAAATTTTTAATAAGGTCCATCCAGAATACGGGGCGGGCGTATGTGCCGCAATTGACGCGTTAGATCCACAATTTTGACTCCGCTCGGTTCAAAAAACTCTAGAGGGCTGAGGTCAGCATTATGGGCAAGCGCAAGGCGCCTGGACAGTTAGCGCACCCCGGTTGAGGACGCTGCTTTGCCCCGCGTTTGCTTCCGTGGCCAATGTGGTGAAGCGCTCCGGATTTTGACCGGACATGTCGCCTTAGGCTAATTAGCTTTGATGAACCATCGCGATCGAGGATCGCCTGGACCGGCGGGCAAACCACATCGACCGCCTCATCCAAATCCGCTGCTCCGCGCTCGGTCAATAGCTCGTCACTTCGGAAAGGTGGCTTGGGCAGCATAATGACGGGAAGCGGGAAGATACTGCCTCGCCAAGCTCGGAAATGCTCCATGATGTTTCACTTCTGCTGGGTCCACCGCCTGCAGCAAGCATCCCTGTCATGAACTACAGGTGTCGACCCGTAAAACCGACGTACAGTCCCTAAATCCAGCTTGAGCATTCCGATTATGCCCACTGTTCCGCCTATGAGTGCGTAGCATTGCGGCATATACCTGCGCCGTCCCCGTAAGCCGCAGACGGTACTTGAATAATTGGACGGCGCGGACCTGAATCTGGCAGAATCAGCTACGCCACAGCAGACCCGGCACCGCGGGCTCGCCTGGACAGCACTAGATTGGATGTGTCCCTTCGGCCTCATGGCCAGAGCATGGTGTAAGCGAGAAAGGAATAGCAATGTCGAAACTAGCTGCAACAGTAGCGTTTACAAGCGCGCTTCTATCTGGTGCTGCGTATGCAGCACCGACTAAACCGACACCGACCATCGTTCTAGTCCATGGTGCTTTTGCTGACGCGTCGAGTTGGAACGGCGTGATTGCTTCTCTTCATGAGAAAGGCTTCGCCACCGTGGCAGTCGCAAACCCTCTCCGCAGTGTGTCGCGTGACGCGAGCTATGTCTCTGACATCGTCAAAACGATTGAGGGTCCAGTCGTTCTAGTTGGCCACTCGTACGGCGGCCAGGTTATCTCTAACGTGACCGACGGGATCAAGAACATCAAATCGCTTGTTTATGTGGCAGCTTTCGCCCCGGAAAAAGGAGACGCGGCTGTGGAGCTTGCGGGAAAATTCCCCGGGGGAACGCTTGGCGATGCATTGGCGCAACCGATACCTCTCGCAGAGGGCAGCGTAGATCTGTACATAGATCAGGCAAAATTTCGTGAGCAATTCGCACATGATGTTTCGGAGCTCATGGCGGTCTCGATGGCTGCAGGACAAAGGCCAATCACTGAGATGGCACTGATGGAAAAATCCGGCGAGCCAATTTGGAAAGCGCTGCCCTCGTTTTTCATTTATGGCGACGCAGACAAAAATATTCCTGCGAAGGCTCTAAGTTTTATGGCAGTGCGAGCCGGCTCCAAGCAGACTGTAGTCGTTGAGGGCGCTTCGCATGTCGTAATGGTTTCTAACCCTGGAATCGTGGCGGAACTAATCGAGGAAGCAGCGCGGTAGCTCTCCAGTATAGTGACAAGCAGCCGCAGGCATTAAAGCAACTTATCCGGATGGATGCGGAGAGAAGGCACCATAACGCCTGAGGCATATGGTGCCGATTCGCGACAGTAGCGACCGACGGGTACCGTGTCCCGACGTGCGGCTGACGGCGTAGTTACCAGTGTTTCGGCTGGTTTGCTTGAAACCGACCTCAGCGACGCCAACGACGGTCGACAGCATGGTGAATCTGCGCTGACCTGCAAAGGAGGCAGTCTATTCCGATTAGCTCACCGTCTCTGTCGCCGTCACCATCGCTATCGACCTCAACGCGAATACCGACGCGAGCTGCTAGGATGGAATTTGGGATTTGCAGAGCAAGGTCGATCTACACCGATCTGCTTTAAACGCTGACGAGACGGAGACTCCTCGGCGCGAAGCTCGTCGTCAGATGCGCATAAGGGCCTCAACGCGGGAGATAAAGGTACTCTCTTCAATCTGGGGAGTTTCAGGTCGCGCGACGCGTGGCGCAGCGAGAAGCAGCAGATGCCGTTTCGGCTCCACGCCAAAGCATTGTCTGGTAACAATCGGAAGCCCGAATCTGCCGATGGCGCAACTCCCGTGTTAGGGTTGCCGAAGCGCCGAAACTCGCCACACTGACGGATAGCGCTAAACCCGACGCCCTGCATCACCTATGCGCGGCAGCACTGAATCAAGGTTCACAGGACCATTCCGATCGAACGGCTCAGCGGCAAGGTCAAGCTCCTCGGCATCCTGATAATTATGCATCGGTCAAGCTGGTCAGCGTCTTGCTGATTCGAGCAGAATTACGAACGGCAGCGCAGCGCCCGACGTAACGCCGGGCTTATCGCCACCATGAGCAGCATTAGCCGCAACACTAAATCGATCTGCTTCTGCTTTTGTCGCAATGTCTAGTTGCTTCCCCCAGACTCGAAACCACCCTGCCGCGCTAGTTGGGCCTCGATTAAGGCCTGATATACCGATGACTGAGCGGTCGCAACGTCAACTCGGAGATCGTGGTGCCTACGAATGCGCAATCGCGGCATCTTGCCATGCCGACCTGAACCTTCTGGATGAGAAATGACACTGACGATTAAAGACCCGAAGGATTACCGCAAAACAGGTGCATCATCGCAATTCAGGTCGCGTGCCAGCTTCTGCTATTTTGGTACACACTGAGCGACTATGGATGCCCAAGCGAAGGGTCTACATGATGGGAAAGTAGAATTTTGGTTGCTGCTCCCACTTAAATGGAGGTTCACTTGTCTTCACACAATTATTCGTCTTTCGCTCACTATTATAGTGAGGGTCCCAGATCCTGTTTTGTGCAGACCATGAAGTCGCCAGGGGGGATTTTGAACATGGTTGAAGCGAAACAGCCGGCGGGCGAGATGTATGACCCGGCTGTTCCCGACATTGTGCTATATCAGGATGTAGTTGGTGGAACACGGATTCAAGGAAATCTTGGAGGCGGCCGTTTTGACGTGAAAACCGAGAAAGGTGGTTTCGTCGTAGCGGCCCCAAATTACGCTATCTATTCTAAAGTTCCCACCGATCATCATATAAGGACCTTTGCGTTTCCGATGCTGCAGTGGCGCGATTTGCTTGATGAAGCAGCTAACGGGAAGACTTCCTTAGATGATTTGGGCATATTCCAGGGAACATTCGCCGCTCCACAAATGATGTCCAAATTGCGGAGTGTTTGGACGCTCTGCGAAGAAGAGGGCGCTCCGTCACGTCTACTTGCTCGGGCTGCCGGATGTGAGATCCTGGCCGAATTATACCGTTTGGGCGGCATGCCGTTTCCTAACACGAAAGGTGGACTAGCTGCTTGGGCTGAACGCCGTTGCGTCGACCTTATGCGGGCACGGTTCAGCGAGGACATCAGTCTTGATGAATTAGCTGCTGAGGCGAGGCTCTCTCCATTCCATTTTGCCCGGATGTTCAAGCATAGTGTGGGAGTGCCGCCGCGAGTATATTTAACCCAACTACGATTAGAGCGTGCATGCCAGCTTCTGGAGAAGACAGAGCTTCCCATTACCGACATTGCGCTAGATGTAGGTTATTCCTCAAACCAAGTGCTTGCCAGAGTGTTCCTGAAACATCATCGCATGACACCGAGTGACTACCGTCGAGCCGTACGGGACAAAGCTCGCGTAGCAACAATCAATCCCACAGATATCGGGATGCCCTGAATTGAACGTCACCAAGTATTTGCGGGAGATCTAGCATGCGTCCGTCGGTGGCAGCCTTGATACTCTATCCGCTGTGTCAGCGCCCTTGGTTCCATCTGAATAAGATCGCACGCGCTGCACCGAACTGCATGGTCTAAAGGTGCGAGTTCTCCCAAACGGACGCAGGTGCTAGAGGTGAAAGATAAACTCGGCAACAGCCGTGGGCTTGCCGAATTGCACAAAGCCTCAAGGAGCTCCGGTATTCAAACGCTGTTGTCGCGGCACCCGCCGCTCATATTGAATGTGAGCCAGCCGTTAGTTGAACCAGTTCTGCCCATGCTCTGGGACCAAACTTGGACCGCCGGAAGCTAGAGTTTTCAGGCTCTGATCATGACGACTAGCTGGTTGCGCCACCGGGATTATGCAGGGCGATCGGTACGCTTTAACCGATCGTCGAGTGAGGCCGTTCCTCATTGCAGATCCTATGCAAGCTCGCCGCGGAGCTCGACAATCTGACCTCCGTTTTCTGGCGAGAGGGAGGATGATCATGAGCGCCAAGTTCATGGATGACTGCTATTTGGCATTAGAGCTGAGCCGGAGAACGTGGCTCGTTGGATAACTACTGCCTAGCACCGAGAGGGTCTTGACTGAGAAGGTTGCTGGCGGGGACACGAAAGCGCTGAAAGTGAACCGCGCCGAGTTTGCCGGAGACCGTTTGGTTTAAGTTATGCCGCCCTAGCCGGTGCGTCCAGCATGGCGTAGTATCGGTCTTCTGCCTCTGCGGCGGAATGTTTCCGATGCGCTCCAGAAGGCGGCGGTTGTTGAACCAGTCGACCCATTCGAGCGTGGCGAATTCCACGGCTTCGAAGTTGCGCGATGGTGCTCGCCGATGGATGACCTCGGCCTTCTAAGTACCGTTGATTGTTTCGGCGAGAGCATTGTCATAGGAATCGCCGACGCTCCCGACAGACGGCTCGATGCCCGCCTCCGCCAGCCGCTCAGAATATCGAATGGACACATATTGCGAGCCGCGGTCGGAATGATGAACCAGCCCGCCACGTTTGACAGGCCGCCGATCATAAAGCCTGGTCGAGGGCATCGAGGGCATCGAGGGCATCGAGGACGAAGCCCTCATGAGCGGTCCGGCCCGCCCGCCAGCCGACGATACGGCGAGCGAACGCATCGATCACGAATGCCACATAAACGAAGCCTTGCCAGGTCGCCACATAGGTGAAGCGGATAACCAAAGCCTGTTCGGCGCAGGAGCCTTGAAGTAGCAATTGATGCGGTCGAGCGGACACGGAGCAGACTTGTCCGACATGGTGGTTTTGACTGCCTTGCCGCGAATGACGCCTTGAAGCCCGTCATTCTAATAAGCCGAGCGACCGTGCAGCGGGCGATGTTGCAACCTTCTCGCTGCAACTGCGCCTTAGTTTCCGCACGCCATAGACCTGGAAGTTCTCGTTGAACAGCCGACGTATCTCGACTTTCATGGCAATATCATTCCGTCCGCGGGCCGACAGGCGACCCAGGTCCGCGGGCTTGGCGACGACCTCATAATAGGTGGACATAGCAATCGGCAGCAGTCTGAAGATGGCTCGACCCCGAGCACCGAGCGGTGTTCGTCGATGAAGGAAATCATAGCTTCAGTGGGCGGTCGATCTCCGCCTAAGCAAAATACGCCGAGGCTTTGCGCAAAATCTCATTCGCCTGACGAAGCTCGCGGTTCTCCTGCTCCAGAGCCTTCATCTTCTCCGCCACCTCACTCGGCAAACCTGCACGCTTGCCACTGTCGATCTCGGCCTGAAGTGTATGTGCCGAGCAACCGATCTTGGCCGCTATCGATGATACCGCCGCCCAGCGGGAGGGATGTTTGGCTTCATACTCCGAAACCATCCGAATGGCGCGGCACGAACCTCAGGAGAGAATTTCTTCGTTTTGCTTGTCATAGACCCTGCTTCTCACGAGTTGGGGTTTCCGGCAAACCCGGTGCGGTTCACTTCCGCTAGCGGGAATACACCTTGTGCCACTAGGCCAGAATCGCGGTCACACGAATCTCGATATGCATTGTTGGTAGTCCGAGTGCCTCCACCCCTGTTTGTGTCCAGATCGGTGCTCGATCTGGCATATAGCGGCGATATAGGCGCGTAATGGTCTCGTTGACTATGGCTGGGAAGCCGCCGACGTGGTATGTATTGACATGGACTACATCCGTCCACTTGGCACCTGCAGTCGCCAGTGTCCGCTCAACATTCTCAAATGCCTGCTCAATCTCGGCAGTAAGGTCCTCTGGAATGGCGAGGTCGTTATCCCAGCCGCCTTGTCCTGAGATTTCAACACGGTCGCCAATCTTCAGTGCTTGTGAATAATGCAGGAGTTCGTAAAGCTTCTCGCCATACCCGGGCGTGAGGAATAGTTCAGGTTTCGACATTGGCTAAATCCTAATGTTAGTGAAATTGCTCCGTGGGATTGAACCATCCCTTGCAGGCCAATCGACCAATTTGAAGGGAGCTCCAATCGACCGTATTTCCGCGGGTTATAGTGCCCCCTAGCTCAAGCACCGTTAGTCGCGGCAAGGGGTTTAAGGAGATGCAGCTCAGGCTATCGGTCCCACTAATTCCGCAATAACTGGCGAGAGTGTAAGGTAAGCCGGCTCCTCCACGAAGCCGGCCCTTTTTACCAATACGATGAACGCTGCGAACCACTGATGATAGATCCCAGAACATCGCTGCAATGCTCCCCCTCCGCCGCGGGCTGCGCTAACTAAATCAAGCGTAACTAGGAATGTCGCCTCACGGCGTTTGTCGCTTCCTCGGGGTCAAACATCGACGTGCCGCTGTTAGCTGTTGTGGCTACCACTTCGCTCTGGAGCACGTCCCAATGCTCCGCTAGTTTCCCATTCTCAATGCGGAAGATGTCGATCGCTATCAGCGGCTCTTCCGCCCAGCCGCGAATTCGACCGTGGATTGCGACAAGGTCACCACCAGCTACGACCAAGCCGGGCTCGTAGTAAACATGATCGGGCAATTCGGCCACGATCGCCTGCAAAGCGTCCCTACCTTGCGGAATGTTGGGGTTGTGCTGGATGTAATCTTGAGCGTAGAGCCGCTCCACGGCCGACGTGTCTCGACGCTGAAATAGCGAAGTCATTGCCTCAAGAACCAGCGCCTTGTTGCGCAGCGGACGGTCATCAGAGGGTTGCGCGGCGGCCCGCGCTATCGTCATCGCCCCTTTCATCCGCATGAACTGACCGTCGGGTAGTGTCGCAAACGATAGGACGACGTTTCGATCATAATCCTGTACATTTGTTACCGTCGCGCCGCTCTGTTCCTGCCAACTTACAGCGAAAATACTGTTACCGAGTGGGACTACATCGATGTCAACGGTCTCGATGCGGGCAAATGGTCCTTCCTTGATCTCAAACTTAAGTTGAGTGGTTGAAATCAACGTCAGGCTCACTCGGAAACTGGGATAGGTGACGTCCATCTCTAATCCGACTGGAAATCCAATTTTAGTCATTCGTAGGCGCTCCTTTAATATGACACTTAAGTGCAGCGCGGGCCCCTGCGTGCCGCGCGGGTTCATTTGTCTGGTGGGTCGAGGAAAACATGCAACACGCGAATGAGGCCGCCATCGACATGCGCGACATCCGTGCCAGTTACGACGGCCGCTCCTGGTGGGCCTGCACGCCACTGCAAACGCCCAACGCCATTGTGGCCACCTGCCGGCCGAATCGCCGAAAAACTAAAGTTCTCAGGCAGATGCTTCAGAACGTCCGTCACGGCTCGTGAGATAGCCGCATGTCCTCGCGAGGAACGGTGAGGTTCGTGCAGCAACCCGTCTTCATGATAGATTTTTCTGATAGCCACTATGCGGCGACTAGCGTCGCGTTCGCCGAAGACTGTGTCGAGATTTGCCTTCATGAGTGTCTCGAATTCCATCCTACCTCCTTCAAGGCGACTTAAGCAGTCTGAGATGATGAGGTGACGCCCGCAGCACGTGTAATCGGCGTACCTCTTCGCAACGTTAATCAAACAGCTGAGTTCGGTGCAGGCGTGTTGAGCAGTTGCTGCTCCCACAGATAGGCAATACCGCTGCCAGCAGCATGCTGGATCATCACCTCGTTGAGCGCACCGGCGGTCTTTGACCTTGCCCAGTCCCGCTGCCATTCTGCCGCCAATGCCATCCACGTAATCATGTTCACGCCGGCCGCGATCATTCGCTGTATGGCGACTTCATGCGCTTCTGTCGAAACAGCGCCGGATGCATCAGTAACGACCGTCACGTCCCAACCTTCACCCGCCGCTTGGATTGCTGGCATAGCAACGCAAACTTCAGTCCAGAGGCCCGCCAAAATCAACTGCTTGCGGCCGGTTCTCTTGACCACCTCAACGACGTTTGGGTCCTCCCAGGTGTTGATGAAAGTACGGTCGATGATTTCCTGGCCGGGGAATACATCGGTGATCTGAGGGAAAATACGACCACCGCGATCCGCGACGACGGTGGTAAGTATGGTGGGCACATCGAAGACCTTTGCAGCCTTGGCCAACGCAGCCGAATTGTTCACCACCATGTGAGGATCGTGACTGTTTAGATTGGCAAGCTGGTAGGGCTGGTGATCGATTGAACTGCCCCCCATTTCGACCGGACAGTCGTCATAAGCAGAAAGGCTCAAGCACATGCTTGAGGACACGCTTATGTCTAACGAGTATCGACACGTTGAATTGCTGACGGGTGATGTCCGCCGTAGA
>JAESGV010000126.1_pt1 | contig 111520 bp, 115 predicted proteins | sample 9269781 | NCBI WGS metagenome assembly JAESGV01 (sample SAMN15741586, study PRJNA653496) | algae metagenome | isolation source: Tildeniella torsiva UHER 1998/13D and co-occurring heterotrophs from... | place: Slovakia: Slovak Paradise National Park, Hrabusice, Kosice Region | collected 2000-01-01 | reverse complement strand
GTGTCTTTCAACAACACCTTGAGGCTATCGGTTAACGCTAGAGGGGCAACATCCATCATCGAAGCTCGACAACAACACAGCTCTCTCCTAATCTAATGGATAGTTATTTGCTTGGGATACTCTAAGGGCAAAAATACAAGCATGAATCTTTTTACGAGTTAGCTCGAAAGCCTTGTTATGAAAGGGCTATAGCCATCGATTCCAAGCTGCCGTCAAATCGGATTCAAGAAATACAAGGAGGCACTTCCCCGATTGGCTACGGCGTTCCGTCGTGATGGCTCAAGGAAAAGAGCCCTAAAAGTCTTATTTATCAAGGCTCTCTCCTTCACAATTCAAATAGGGCTGCTATACGTCAGTGACTAAGCTTCTTGCTCAAATACCCCTCGAAAAACTTATGAGCCAATTCCAAAATTTCAGAAAAGCTATACAACTATTGATCTCAAAAATAAAAATAGGAAAGCCATTTGGGAGGTCAATGAATTTAAAGCATTAAAAACGCACTCGAATTAGTCAAGTGCGTTATCTTTTATTAGATTTTAGAAGTAGTTTTCCCTAAGAATCCTGGAGCATTGAACTATCTACTGATTTTTCTCCTTTCAACTCTTTAGCCTTGACCCTTTCCCTTGCCCTGAAATTCTACAAATATCACCATAAACATCAGGGGCATTAATTACGGAGCCAGAGCTGTCTTCGAAATGCTTTATCAGCTTTGTACGAGCCTCTATATATGTAGCGTAAAATTCATCATAAAATGATCTATCTTTCTCAGCTTTGTCATAAGCCCATGTAAAGAGGATTCGAGTTACATTCTCATAGAATGGGACTTCATGTTCTCTAAGTTGTTTGCTCGACGCTCGAAATTCTTCTTTTTCCTGCTTCTTAGAAAGGATTTCCTCAATGCCGATGGTTCCAATAATACCCCAGGCTTCTTGCTCTCGTATCACATCTAAAAATAGATAGGCTGGATGCTCATATTTTACTTTCAACTTGTCGTATGCTTCACAGCAGAGCTCTAATAACCAGTAAGTCTCCTCACCCCATAGCTCTATTTCTTCTTTCTCCTTCTTCGTTTTGGCCCTATTTCCGGTGACTGTGGCACTACCAAACTTTCGGAATAGAGCCTTCATAGTGACTTCGCGTGTTTGCAAGTAAAGTGCTAGATTGAATTCGTGATTCAGGTTTTCTGGCTCCTTCGTGAGTTCAAGCAACACTTCTTCCCATGGATTCTGTGGTTCAGGATTCATCAACTCCTGCAGTAGTCTTTGAATGTCTTGAATTACTTGTTTGAAGGGATCACGCATGAGTGGATAAGAGCAGCCACAAGTGCATCGAATAAGAGTTTGACTGTCAGGCGAAACTTGCTCTAAAGCAGAGTTAGAGATTGCTTTCTCTCTGCGATGCAAGGAAATAGAGAGAATCGAATCAGTTGAAATGTAGGACTCACAAAAAGGTACGGGTTGAGAGTCTAGAAGTGCATATGGATTAATGAACATGACCCAGTTTCTCTGAGAGCAGCAAGATTGGCATCAATAAATCAAATGGTACATCGGCACCATTGCTCACCCTTCATTGATCCATGTTTCGTTACGTCTTTTTGGTAAGACTCGTTAGAAACAGTACGATTCAGAGGGTGATCAGATTTCTGTGTAAATCCTGGCTATAGAAACGAAAAATTAAGGGTTTAGCCTGGTCAAACTCAGCTCCTAAACCCTCTCAGCGAAAGTCTGTTAGTCTTCCGACACTTCTAGACCGTAGCTGCTAGCTCAATAACCCAAGTCACACCCCAACCCGCTCCGGCCTTGCCCTATTTCCAGATATAGTCATATCCGAAAATTCGCATCTAGGGCTGGGTCTCAACCTTCCACCACTCCTGGGCCTTTGCGGTGCGATCGCGCCCTGACATTTGGTTATAGGTGCGGTTCGCCTCTTCTACCGAATGGCCCATCAGCTCCGCTAACGCCTGGTCTTGGTCGCGATCGCCATACTTCCGCTGCCACGTGATCGCAATCCGACGAAAGTCGTGGGGGGCCGTCTTCTTCGGGTCATCAAACAAAATGCCCGTCGCCCGAAACATCGCCTTCGCCACCATCGACGACAACTGCGAATCGTCGTAAGGTTGCTTGAAGCTCTGCGAGCCGTCATCCCGCAGCTTCATAAACACCTGATTATGGCTCGGCCTCAGCTTCGGACGCCACACCGTCATCCACTCATCCAAATCTTGAACCAGCAGGTCAGGCAAACAAAACTCCCGCCCCTTGCCGGTAAAACTGCCTGTCTTGTGGTCGTCCGGCTCCAGCAGCATCACATATCCATCCTTCTCCCGAAACAGCGTCCTACCCATCTCCATCTCGCGCAGCTCCCGCTGACGCACCGGGCAGTAGGCCAAAATCGCAATCATCAAGTAGATTTGCCAGCTATGTATCACCGTCAAATCTTTACGAGCGTAGCCCTTTGCTGTGCGACCCGCACAGCACTGCCGCAAGTAGCGCACCACCTCCTCCACCTGGTCAAAGGGCACAAACTTCTCCACCATCTTCTCCTTCGACACCCGCCGCCTTGGCTCCTTCTCCCGCTTCGTCTGCAGCTCCGCAATCTTGGCCCGAATCAGCTCCACCTCTCGAATGTCTCGATACTTAGGGCTCACCGACCGTTGGTAGTGCAGCCACTTAGCCACATTTAGCCCTGCCGCAGCCGCATTCAGCGCCCACCCATAGGAGTTATCTCGATCGCTAATGCCCCAGGCCACATACTCATCCAGCCACTCCCGATCCGCTATCAGCGTTACCGACAGCTCTTGCCGCGACACATTCACCACCCGGTACAGCCACCCCAAAAACCCCCGAATCATCACCTCGTAGTTTCTAAACGTCACCTTTCGAATCGGCCCATCCTGGCGCTTGGCCACCTCCGGTGCGGTCAGAAAGTGCAACAAGTCAGCCAGCTCCTGCCGCAGTTGCGGCGTCAACTCCGCCTTCGCCAACGACAGCCGATCCTTGTCCCGATCCTTCCCAGTTCCCCGCCGAGACGCCTGTAAATTCAGCCCCACCACCTTAGTCGGCGGCGACACCATCTCCTCAAACCGGCCCACCGACTCCCGAAACCAACTCTGCTGCTCCATCCATCCCAAAAAGCGGTTGATCGCCGATCGGTAGTTGGCCATTGTGCCCACGCTCCGCGCCGCCGCCGCAGACGACTGCAGACGATCGGGCGCATCCAAAAATGCCTTTAGCGTCACCTTACCCAGGGCTGCTTCAAGTTCGCGATCGCCCTGGAGGTGATCTGCATCAAACCCATAGCTCGGCAAAATATACAACCGCAGAGCCGTTTTCAAATTCCCCAACGACTTGGGGTTTAACATTACTCCTTCACTCGTCTTAAAGGGCATGTAGGCGTCAATAACATAGTGAGGTAGAGCCGCTAACATCGCAGTATGAAAAAACGCTACACCTATTTTCTATAGGAGAGATATTGAAAGTTCAAGTCTCATACCTATAAATACCCAAAGTCTCTCAAAGCTTTACAAATAAAGCTTTTGAGCACTAATTTTTATTCTCTTTCTTCAAGGATATAGGATGCCTTCCTACGATAGTTTTCTCAGGAGAATTTACAACTCAAATAGAAAACCGCAAGGCGATAAGTAGATTTCTGGGTATCTTGCAATGAGCGTAAATCGCGTTTCATCGCTTAATATTTATTAATCCTGAGGTCGAAGATCACGCATTTTCAAGAAATCAGCATAGTGCTTTTGAATCACTGCTACGCTGGTGTCGCACCACTGGGCGATCACCGACTCGGGTACCCGTTTCAAAATCTGAATGGTGATGAACTTGTCGCGGCAGGAGTAGGGTGTTGATTCGGGCTGAAGCGGCTCTGCAACTTTCTCCCAAGCATTGTTGTAGAAATTGTTGTAATTGATGGATCCACCCCGATGGGCCGGAAAGACCAGCGCCTCGGGATCTATTTTCACCGGTCTAATTAGGGTCAGCAGCTTCCTTAGCCGGTTGGAGCAGGGAAAAGTGCGCTTCTTGTTGTTCTTCGATCCTTCAACCTCAATCTGCTTTCCCCGGCCAGAGGTTGTAATGGATCCCACAAACCGCACAGAGTCGCAATCATCGGCCACATTCTTCCACCGCAGCCCGACAGCCTCCGACGGGTGGCACCCTGTTAAAAAGAGAAATTCCATAAACGGAGCATAGTGACTGTACCGAATGCCCGTGTAACCCCGATCGTTCCAGTTGCCCTGATGTTGCGAAAATGCCTCGATTACCTGCTCCCGTTCCTCTTGGGCTCAGGCTCCACCTGATAGAGAGTCAGTTCTTCATCGAGTGGGCAGTGCCCGGTATTAATCTAGAGACAGACATAGCGTTTGCCAGTGATTTAGTTGATCTACAGCGGTTGCTGAGCCGGTGGAAGTTGAGTTGGTCTGAGCTATGGGCTAATCACCAGGAGATGGCGGTACTGGCTCAGCAGTGGTGCGATCGCATTCAGGGCCAGGGAGAGTTGTTGGCCAGTTGAGGGCGATCGCGCCAAATCCACGACTTCAGGTTGCCGAACAACCCTAAACATCAGTAGGCCGCAGTTTATCCATCTTCAGCTTGTCTAAATAACGATCTTCAATCACCTTTGAAGAATTGCCGACCCACCGGGTGTCACAGATCACTCTGGTTTGGATCATGGACTAAGCCGGACTTGGGCGGATATGCAGGCACCAAACGGCCCGGTGGAGAGGGTTTGAGGGCTTTGGATGGCGAAACGGCCAGATCGGGGAGTTTGAAACGCAGGTGATCCGAAAACGGTAAAGTTAGGTAACGGCGAGTGTGACAGTTGTGCCTGATCGCGGGGCTGAGGCTTCAGGCGCACAAAGTTTGTGCTCGTAAGGGTGAAGGCCTTGCCTTGCTTGGGCTTTAGAAGCGCACGGTGGTACTGCCCGGATGAGGGCGGGCACTCTTGTAATGCTTATTAGAAAGGCGTTTAAGGGGGCTTTATGGGGGTTGGGCGGGTGGTGCTGGTTGCACCGTTGGTGCTGGGGTTGAATGGATGCTTGGGTTTGTGGGCGCTGAATGCGGCGCTGCCTGAGGTGGAGGATGAGCCGGTGGTGGAGGCTGTTGCTGAGGCGGAGCCAGAGCCGGAGACCGACTATTTGCAGGCGGGGAAGGAGCGTGCCTACAACGCTGCGGTGATGGCGCAGACGGCTAGCAATGTGGAGACTTGGAACTTGGTGGCGGAGCGCTGGGCGCAGGCCATAGCGCAGCTGAAGCTGGTGCCGATGGGGCACCCTGACGAGGCTGAGGCAAGGGCGAAGATTGAGGAGTACCGGGTGAACTTGCAGGTGGCGACGACCAGGCGGGATGCACTGAAGCCTGCGACTGCGCCTGTGATGAGCGAGCTGGATCAGTTTATAGCCTGGGTGAGGGAGATCGACCCGAACGGGACGATTGTGGCTGGGGCCAAGGTGCGAGATGATGACCCAGATATTTTAGAAGTGACGGTGACTGTGGGCTTCTTGGCGCAGAACAAGGAGGTGCAGCGCGAGGGAGCTGCTGGGTTGCAGCGGGGCTGGGCCTTGGTGAGCAACCCGACGAAGCCTGATAGCGCTTACCTATGGCTACGAACACCGAGTGGGAAGCGGTTTGGGGGTAGCAGGGCGATAGGTGGAACGCTGATTTATATCGACGACTAGGCTGAATTAGCCCGATCACGAAGCGCCCCAGGGAAACCAGGGCGCTTTTGCTATGCCCAATGGGTGTGTGACAGTTAGCAGTTAGGGCAGGAATATTGCTAGTCAGGAATATCTAGGAAATTCCCACCCAAACGATCTTTTGACCACCCAAACGATCTACCCAAACGATCTTTTGACCACCCAAACGATCTACCCAAACGATCTTTTGACCACCCAAACGATCTACCCAATTCTCAACAAGGGTCAATAAGCCTAGCAAGTCTTCTCAGGTTGGTCTCCTACTGCCATCAGTGAGTAGAAGTAGAACCGGGCAGCCTGGGGCAGGCAGTTCACAATTTTTTGAAGGTTCAATGAGTTCATGTCCTTCCGCTTGTTGCGATAGCGGGAAATTTCCTGTGCCGAGATGCCACTAAGCTCTGCCAGCTCGGCTGCCTTCACGCCGAACACTTCGAGGGTTTTATCGAGAGCATCCCTAGGGTCCACTTCTTGCATCAGCATCGGCTCACCAGTACATCATGATTTCTGTTGTGTTTTTATACAACTGCGTATTGACGCAATTCGGAAAGAGCGCTAACTTTTAGTCATCGAACTTGTGTAAAAACGCAATGAACGAAAACGACTTCAAGAAGGCCAGCTTGGCTCAACTTGAGGCGGCAACGGGGATTGACCGCTTTAGGTGGAGCCGATACATCAATGGGAAGGTAGCAATGAACGAGCGAACCCTCGGGAGGGCTGCCCAAGGGCTGGGAATGAAGCCTAGTGAGCTGTTGGCGATGATCCATGCTCGGCGGGGTTCTAGTGGGGTTGCGCTTAAAGACAACATCTTACAAGCTTAGCTTGTGTTGCGTTTGTGCCCAAAGTTCACGTGTACTGTTTTCAGTCAAAAATGGTTATGAATTCGCAAGAAACAGATGCGATCGCCATAGTTGAAGCTGCAAGGGTGGCTGGCAAATCGCCTAGGCCGATTCAAGTAAGGGCCAAAAAAGAAGGGTGGGAGGGCTTTAGCGTTCCTGGCAGCAAGGCAAAACTCTACCCAATTTGCCTATACCCCGAGGGATGGCAACCCCTTTTGAGAAAAGCATTAAACGTTAAGTCTTCGGCCCCTGTGGTCGAGGCCGGGGCAGTCGCTGAGGAACTCCATACAGCCCCGGTTTCCCAAGCGGTGGGCAATGCCCACCCTACGCCGCCTGAATCCTATGACCGGGCAGTGGTGCCTGCTTCCGATGTTCGGGCGGCTTCTTCTTTGCTAGTGATCGATCGCCGCGAACCGCACCCTAGTCTGTGGGCGCTAGAGACTGCCCACCAGCAGCCCCGCCCCATTGGCCCCAACAAAGAAGTGCGGGCCAAAGCCAGGGCGCTGATGCTGGAACTGGTAGAACCCTGGTGCTGGAAAAACAACATTGACCGCAAGGTCGATTGTGAGCTGGCGTTTTGCAATGCCTACGAGGCCGGTGAGATTGCCGTGCCCGACTGGGTAAGGCAGTTTTGCAGCCGCGTAAGCCGCACCACGCTGCACAACTGGCGCAAGCTGCAATTTGCCCCCGCCGACGGTGCACCCATTGGCCCATTGGGCGGCAGGTTTGAGAAGCAAAAGGGCGGCTACATTCACCAAAACCCAGAGCTAGAGAAGGTGGTGCACGGCATTCTCAAAGAGCAGAGCATTGTGGCGGCACAGCCGAGGGTGGTGCATCGGCGGCTGCAAGAGATCTTTAAGCACGCTGTAAACACCGATTTAACCTGCCCCAGCTATGCCCAAGTGCTGCGCTACTTGCAGTGGTTTAAGGCCGAGCGCTGGGCTCAATATCTGGCCCTGACCAGCCCCAAAGACTATCGCAACAAAGTGGAGATGGCCATTGGGCGGCTTGACCAAGACTGTGTGCCCAATAGCCGCTGGCAGCTTGACTATACACCCCTTGACCTGATGCTGAAACTGCCGGGGGCGACAGAGCCGAAGCGCTTTCACGTGGCCATGTGCCTGGATGTGGCGACGCGGCGGCGCAAACTGCTGCTGAGTGTGACGCCCAAGGGTATTACCACCGCGCTGCTGCTGATGGCCTGCATTGAAGACTGGGGAATGCCCGACGAGCTGCGGCCCGACAACGGCAGTGAGTTTAAGAACAATCTGATCAGCCACGATGTGTGCCGCACGCTGGGGATAGTCTTTAACCCCTGCACTCCGGGGCGACCGATGGAGAAGGGCAACGTGGAAAAGGCCCTAGGCGACCTGATGCGCGACCTGCGCACCGAACCCAGCTTTGTGGGCCACAGCGTAGACGATCGCCAGCGCATTCGCGAGGCCAAGGGTGAGAAATATTTGCTCGACGCGGCCCCCAACTTCGACAGCTTTCAGGCCTGGCTGGATAGCTGGGTAGAGATGACCCACAACCGCGCCCACGGCGGGCTGGGCATGGAAAGCATGACGCCCCTAGAGCGGCTAGAGCACTACCAGGGCCAGGGCTGGCAGCGGCGAGACTGCCCCCTGAGCCAGACCGAGCTGCGCCGCCTTTGCTACAGCAAAGAGGTCAAAGCCCGCCGCGACTACCTGGTCTTTGACACCCGGCGCTACATCACCGAAAACCTGGCCAAGGTGAGCGCCGGGCAAACCCTGCGGGTGACCATGGATGGCCTAGATCTGCGCAACATTCATGTCTACAACCAGGCCATGACCGAGTACTACGGCACGGCCACTTGGGATGTGTTTGTGACCCGTGAAGAGCTGATGGTGGCCGCCCAGCGCGGCGACCAAATGCAGAAGGGCACCACCAATGCGGTGCGGGCCGGAGCCAGGGAGGGGCAAAAGATTGCCCAGGAATGGCAGCGGCGACCCGATAAAGCTCTGGGGGCCAATGCCTTGCCTGCCGCTGCGCAGCAGATTACGGCGGCGGTGCAAGGGGCGCTACAGGATGAGCTGCGGCCTGTAGCGACGGGCGGTGTAGCGGCGGGCAATGTGGTGCCCATTGGGGTGAAGGCTGCGGCTGCCGAGCCGAAGGAGGAGGCCCCCAACCGCTACACCCAGGCGGCTGACTGGTTTGTTTTTTATTACCAGCGGCAGGTGCACTTGACCGACGAGGCCAAACGGGCTGAGATGGCCCAGGTGCTGCGGGAGGATGGCACCTTCGTCTGCATGGCGCTGCACTGCAAGCCTGATGAGGCCTATGCCTTGGGCCTGGAGTTTGGCATGCCTGACGTGGCTGCGACGCTGCGCGACGATCGCGCAGAAAAAGAGCGCAACCAGGCCATTTTCGCTGCACGGCGATGGGCCTAATTGCGCTGATCAATCGAATTTAAAGGAGTTCAAATCTTGAAGACTAATGTAGCAGAAACCACGAATGTTCGGTTGTTGGGGCAGGCATTTACTGAGCTGATGGCGACCTCTAAGGGGGTGGAGTGCATTGGCCTGGTGTATGGCTATAGCGGCCTGGGTAAGACTACGGCCACCAGCTGGCTAAGCCTAAACAACAAAGGCATTTTCTTGCGGGCGACACCGCTGTGGACACCGAACGTGATGCTTCAGCGGGTGATGGTGGAGCTGGGCAAAGAGCCCAAGAACCGCAACCAAGACATGCTCGACGAGATCGCCACCAGCCTGGCGCTGCACCGTCGCCCCATCTTTGTTGACGAGTGCGACATGCTCTTTCAGACCAATAACCCTGGGCGCATGTTAGAGACGCTGCGATCGGTCTACGACGTAGCGCACTGCCCAATCATCTTGGTGGGGATGGAGCTGGTGAAGCAGAAGATTGCCCGCTGGCCCCAGCTCAACCGCCGCATTACCCAGGTAGTGGAGTTTCAGCAGCTGGGCTTTGGCGACGCTCGGGCCTTGGCCGATGCCTGCTGTGAGGTGGCGGTGGCTGATGACCTGTTGGCTGATCTGTGTCAGGAGGCCAATGGCAACTGCGGCTACCTGACCAACGGCCTGACCAAGATTGAGTTTTATGGCAAACGCATGGGCGGCGAGATTGACCTGGCCGCCTGGAAAGACTTGAAGACTGCCTATTTCTTAGACCGACGCTGAGGTGCGAGATGAGAAACCGACAAGCCCGCATTTTAATGTGGCGTGCAATGCGCCGCGAACCAGAGTTCACGATTCAGCAGGTGGCAAACCGCTCGGGGCAGGTCTACGGCACGGCCCACAAATATATAGAGGCGCTGAAGCAGTGGGACTACGTGACCTGCACCGAGCCTCGCCTGCCCACTGAGAAGCACAAGGCCGCTAAGTATCGACTGGCGATGAACACCGGCCCCCATGCCCCAGCCCCCCACGCCACCGGCATTGACGACCCCAACCTAGACCCGGCCCTGCTGGATGGCCTCACCAAATGCTGGTTGGCAATGCGCCAGGTGCAGCGGTTTGACAGCCCCACGTTGCAAACCCAGACCGGCCTACCGCAACGCACCGTTGAAGCCTACCTGAATAAGTTTTTGCGGGCGGGCATTGTGGCGGTGCAGCAGGAGCGCAAGAGCGGCAGCCCCCTAGGCAGTGTGCGCACCTACGCCCTGGTGCAAAACCCTGGCCCCCTAGCCCCGGTGTTTCGCCGCGATGGCACAGTATTTGACCCCAACACGGCCCAAGATCTAACCCCTATTGGAGAGCCTGTACATGTCTGATGCTGATTGGTTGATTGAGCTTAAACGGCAGGTTAAAGCCAGCTCACAGGCGGCGGTGGCCCGCGAGCTAGAGATTAGCGATAGCACGGTGAGCCAGGTGCTAAGCGGCAAGTATGGTGCAGCAACCACGGCCATTGAGCGCCTGGTGCGGGGCCGCTATATGGGCCTCAAACTGAGCTGCCCGGCGGCGGGGTTTGAGCTGCCTGCTCACCTGTGTGTGGCTTACCAAAAGATTCCCTTTGCGCCTGGCAACCCTCAGCGGGTGGCGTTTATGCGGGCCTGCCCTGGCTGCCCACACAACCTAAAGACTTCCCCTTTGTCTGAGATCAACGAGTAACCCCTGGCCCGCGAGCGGCCAGGCCCAACGACCAACCAAACAAGAGCAACTGACCAAACAAGAAACAACCGGAGAAACCTTATGACTACATCGATCAAATTTCTACGCAGTGAGCAGGGTCGCCGTGCCCCGCTGACCATTGAGCAGATTAAGCGGCGCGTGGCCCAGCTGATGGAGAGCCGCGCCCATATTGAAAACCACCGGCTGAAGCTACCCCACGACTTTGAGCACAACAACCACTACATGCTGGCCAATGCCAGCAAGCTGCTGCGGTGGAAGGTTGACCAGTTACAGCAGTTGATGAGCGATCGCCTCAGCATTGGCCAGGCCTACGTGAGCAAAGCCCATAGAGAAGCCTGGGGGGTGCGCGATGAAGCTTGACGCCGCCCTGCTGAGCGACCCCACCGCCCCCTGGTGCGTGGGCCTGGCCACCCACTACGGCTGGGATGTGCAAAGCCGCCATGCCACCTATGAGCAGGCCTGCACCGCCAGCACCGCCCTACGCCGCAAGCTGCGCCTGGAGGTGGGTGCAGTCTCAGTGAGCCACGCTGAAGACGGGGCCGAGCTGTGGCCCATTGAAACGGGCATCAACAAATTGGCAGAGCTGCACCGCATTGAGCTGGGCAAGGTGCGGCCCGACCCGCGACGGGTGCAGCGCATAGAGCAGCAGCTCACCCGGCTGTTTGCCCACGGCCACGAGCTGGCGCTGCGCTACGGCAAGCGGCTGGTGCAGAGCAAGCGAAACAACCTGGTGCGTCTGGAGTTTGGAGAACCCACCGACCTGGAGATTGGGCCATGGCGATCCGTAAGTTAGGCGGCTTTTGGAACACCTTTCAATACGGCTTGCAGGTTTTTGCCGAGCATTCCAGTGGCCTGGGGGTGTTGATTAACTTTCGCGAGATGGAGTCGGGCCTGGTGCTGCGCATTGTGGTGCAGCGCCAGGGGCCAGGGAAGACCCCGCAAATTTTATCTACCACTGAGATCGAGCTATGAAATCTACCGTTTCGTGGGCATTGCTGGCGCTGATGCTGGCCGTGGCCCTGGGGCTGGGTGGGTGCGACGACGATGGCGACCTGGCCCCTGTGACCAAAGACAATGCCGCCCTGGCTTTTCGGGGCAGCGGAAGCGACAAGGAGCCTGCTGTATGAGAATCATTCCCTCTGTTTTGCAAGGGCAGCTCACAGGCCGAGGCTATGAGCTGCGGTGCTACCGCTGGCGGCGCTGGGGCCTGCTGCCCCAGGCCACGGTGGAGATTTATGACCGCCAAGGGCTGCTGTGCTTTGAGATGAGCGGCTGGCACCACGAGGTGTATCAGGTACTGAACATTTTGAGGCTGGGCGTAGAGATTGGCGCGACGCAGCAGCGCCTTGATGTAAGAGCCACTGGCCGCTGGAACCACAACCTAAAGGAGACACGCCGTGAACGAATTGGACGATCTGATAACGCCGCGAGAGCGGGTGCTGGCTCTGGCCCTAAGCAAAGCGGTGCAGGAGATAGCGACCCTGCGGGGGCGCAGCGAAGCCTGGGTGGGCCAGGTGCTGCTGGCGAAGGCGGCGGATGAACTGCGGGCTAACCGCCTACTGGAGTCGGTGAGCCGCATGGACCTGGTGATTAACGGAGGGCCGCGCGATGTCTAGGATTCGCAAGAGCCGACCGAGGAAGGCGGGCAAGCTGCCCGACGAAGAGACGATCGCCCGCCGGTTGACGGCCTACCTCAACCAGCGAGGGCTGATGAAGCTGGAGCAGTTTACGACGGCGCTGGCGCTGAGCCCCCACCAGGCCAACTGCAAAGCGGTGCATGCCGTGGCAGTGAAGTATGCGCCCTATGTGCACCACCCCCCCACCAGCACCTGGCCCATCTACTACGCAAAGCCCCCACGTGGGGAGAGCTGGCAACGAAACCCCAAGTACAACCAACCGGAGAAAGAAACGATGGGATTGCAACGAACGACCGAGGAGATTGAGGCGGCGATTGATCGGGCTCTGGAATTGCTGCCCCAGGCGAAGACGCCCGGAGTTGACTGGGTAAGGAAAACGGCGAATGTAAGCACTAGCTGGTTGTACAGGAATGATCCGACCCTGGCGCGGGTGAAGCGGGCTGTGCAGGCGGAGAAGGAGCGACGCGAGGCGGATTTTGAAGCCGTTGCAGATCAGCCGATTCCCTATGTGCTGGTGAAGGAGCCGGAGGCCCTCACCCCCCAGCCCCCTCTCCCAGAGGGCGAGGGGGAGCCGGAAAGCTACCCTCTCTCCATTGAAAAGGAGGGTGAGGAGGACTTAGTAGCTGACCAGGCCGAGGACTATGAGCGGCAGATTGCGGAGCTGCATGAGCAGCTGAAAGCCGTGGTGCGACGCAATGAGGAGCTGGAGTACAAGCTGACACAGGTAGCCTCAGCGACCCCGGCAACTCCGACGCTGCCTGCTGTATCTCAGGGCGACTTGGTAGAGCGGCTGCACACCCTGGATGTGGAGGTGGCCGCGATTCGTGGGGAGATGCAACGACTGGAATTGCTGCTAGAGCAGAAGCTTGACGATGCCAACGCACTGCGCCGCGCCCTTGACCTGCTGGGCCTGACGCGATCGGAGGCGGCATGATTCTCTACCCGCTGCCCTTTGTGGTCTGTACGTGGTACCAGGGCGTGGCGCAGCGTGAGGAGTGGTTTTCAAGCATTCATGCGGCCCACTATCGCGCCGTGGCCCTGGCCCAAACTGCCGAGCTGGTGACGCTGGAGTGCCAGCTCAACCCCCAAGACGATCGCGTTTTGATTCATGCCTACGGAGAAACCCATGAACTGGATTCTGATATCGACCAGCCCCAAGAAGCGGTGGATAAACGCCGCCAACCTGCGGGGACTGACCTTGGAGCCTGATGGCACGAGCAAGGGCTGGTGGATGAATAACCCAGCGCCCATTAAGTTCACCGCTAATCAGACTGCAAGGATTGTGGCCGCCCTCGGCCTAGACAAGTAAACCCTAACCAAACAAGAGGTAACGACCGATGAAAGTGAAATCTCTAAAACTGATTGCCCTGGCCATGCTGATTGCTGCCCTGGCAGCGACGGCGGCTTACGGGGGCAAGCGCGATCAGTTCCCTGGAAACCTGTGCCCTGGGTCTGGATGCCCAACGCGGGGCAGATAGAGCGCTGAAGAAAGCGGCCCACCAGGGCCGCGTCCAAACAAGAAGCAACCGGAAAACCGATCACTTAGGAGGCCGCGTGAGCAACCCCCCACTGAACGATAACGCCCTGGTGGAAAACCAGGAAGGTGCAGGCGAACTACTCAGCTTTCTCGGCATTGAGCCGGGGGAGCTGGAGGCAAAGAGCTATGAAGATCTCCAGCTCGAATTTAAGTTTGAGCAGGCGAACGTCAAGAGAGCCTCAATTGTGCAGGCAATTGGCGGAATGCTTTACGACGCTAGAGACTGCGGACGCCTGCTGATCGAGGCAAAGCAGCTGGTCGGCCATGGCAATTTCGCAGCCTATCTCAAGCAGCATTTCACCGGAAGTGACCGTGAGGCTAGGCGCTACATGCAGATTGCTCGTGAGTGGCCAGCGATAGAGGCCCATATCAAATCGGACACGGTGGCCGATTTGAGCATTAGGGGTGCCTTGTCATTACTGGCTGAGCCCGATGCAGCTCCACAACTACCGCCTGCACAGGACATTGAGGTGATTGAGGCGGAGCTGGTAGACGATGAGGAGTCGCCCTCACCCCCGACCCCTCGCCCTCTGGGCGAGGGGGGCGGGAAGCAGCTCAGCAACCCTAAGGCCCACAACGAGCACTACACCCCAGATCGCATCTTGGAAATGGTCTACCGCTGCTTTGGTGGCTACCCCGACCTTGACCCATGCAGCAATGAGGAGGGGGAACCCAACGTAAAGGCGACGGTGCATTACGGCCCCAGCCGCAATGGGCTGTTGCAACCGTGGATGGGCCGGGTGTTTGTGAACCCGCCCTACAACCCCTCGGGGACGCTGGCCGACTGGACGGCAAAGCTGCTGGAGCAGTATCGGCTGGGCAATGTGAGCCAGGCGATCTACCTGGTGCCGGCCTACACCGATACGGCGTGGTGGCGACAGCTGAATGAGTTCCCTGTGTGCCTGGTGAAGGGGCGGCTGGTGTTTAAGGGCAACACGGAGGCGGCGCGGTTCCCCTCGGCGGTGTTTTACCTGGGGCATGATGCCAGCGCGTTTGGCGCGGCCTTTGCGGAGCTGGGCGATTTTTGGATGCAAACCCTACTGGAGGATTGAGCTGTGATCACCGACAACCAACTACTCGCCATGCAGGGCGATGCAATGTTTAACTATCGCTCGGCTCTGCTGAGCCTGGCCGAGGCGACCAAGAAAGAGTTTGAGATTGTTGACCAGCTTGATAAAGGCGACCCGGTGCAGATGGGGCATTTGTCGATAAGCCATTTGCCCGGATCGATGATGGCAGCGCTAAAGGCGGCGGCGGAACTACGCACCCTGGTGCAACTACGCCGGGCGACGGCGAGGCAGTTTACCGAAGACGAACCCCAACACGACGGGAGCGATTACTAATGCGACTCCTCTTTATTCATCTGTCGCATGCCCTCTGGCTTTGCAGTCAGGGCTACTACCTGCGCCGCATTGAGGGCTGCTGGGAGTGGTGCGAGAACCCGCTGATAGATCCGTGGTCTGCGCCTTGGGCGGGCACCCTGCTTGCCCTGACCTTGAGTAGCTACGCCTTGGGCGATGACCTTGAACCCTGGGAGGGCTACCACCAATGATGCACTGCCCTCACTGTGGAAAGCCCATAGACCCCCTGGCGCTGCGGATGGCCAGCGGTGCCCACAAATATCCCGAGCTGGTGCAGCAGGGGTTGGGGCACCTGTGGGTGGGGCCTGGGTTTAACGACTTTGCCCCCCAGCTCATTGCCGGGGCGGTGAAATTTTTGAAGAAGCGCGAGCTGCCCTGCGAGCGTGGCGACGCGATCAACGCAATCCGCAACAAGGTGCGCGGCCACGACTGGGGCTACTTAGAGCAGCGGTTTGAAGAGGGTGCACCGAAGGCCGATGGGGCCGTGGGCGAGGGGGCTAGCGCACCGCCCCCCCGACCCATGCCCCAAGCCGAACCGTGGAAGCCGATTTGGGAGATTGCCGATGAATGATGCCGATCGCAAACGCCTAATGGGCTATCCAAAGGCGGTGCTGATTGATTGCCTGCTTCCCCGGCTGCTTTTCGAGATCGATTGGAGAGAGCTAGAGATCAAGGCCATACTTCTCCGGCAGCGCACTTTACTTGCCAAGGCCCAGTCAATCACTGAGGCGGAGCGCACCGCAAGGATTGGTTCGGCCAAGTGGCTAAAGCTTGATGAAGAGTGGGAGCGGATTCAGCGAGAGCTGAGCCGGAGCGGCAAAAAGCTTGATGCATTGCTTGGGATAGATCATGACCGAACCTCTATCCCAGAGGATTGACCGCGCCCTGGGGTGGCTGGCGGCCAACCGTGAGACCGTCGCCCAGGCGCTGCCGCTGACGGTTGGCCCGGCCACCTACCTGCCCGGTTGCCTTGAAAAACTTGATTACTGGGTGGGCCTCTACCACCAGGGCCAGCTTAACAACCACCTGGCCACGGCCTACGTTTTGAACCCCTTAAGAGCCCTTTACCGAGGTGTTAACCATGGCTCAAACCAACCCTAAACAACCCGATCGCCGCAAGCTAATCGCCCTGATCCACGTTGCCAAAAAGCAGCTGGCCATTGATGAGGGCAACTACCGCATGATTCTCGACCGAGTCACCGGCAAACAGAGCTGCGCCGAGATGAGCCTAGCCGAACTCAATGCGGTTATGGACCGCATGACCCAGCTCGGCTTTGTGACCAACAAGCCCGACAAGAAGCCGGGCAAGAAGAAGCTCTCGCCCCCCAGCCGCCATAAGCCCGACTTCGACAAAACCCAGATCGACTTGATTCGCGCCCTGTGGATCAATGCCTACCAGGCTGGGGCGGTGCGAAACCGTTATGAAAGTGGCCTCAATGCCTTCGTAAAGCGAATGACCCGTGTGGAGAGGGTTGAGTGGCTGCGAGACCCCGCTGACTGCACCAAGGTGATTGAAGCCCTGAAGGCAATGCTCGAGAGAGCAGGGGGCACCTGGGAGCCTGGCCAAGTAAAGCTCAACCCCACCGCCGATGACTGAGAACCCGTGGCAAATACAGCACAGATATCGGATGTGTACTCGGAAAGCGCTCTATGACACCAAAACCTACGCCAAAAAAATCCGTCGCCGCATGCTTGCCCACGGCAAAGGCGACAGCAACCTCAGGGTCTACCGCTGCCTCTACTGCCGGGGGTGGCACATCGGCAACAGTAGCAGCCGCCGAGTTTAGCGACTGGTTGGTAATGCTCGAAGAAACCATACAGCTCAAGGGCTGGGCGGTGCATCATAGAGAAGAACCTCCGTACTATTGGGAGGTGCGAGAGCTCCGGCTGCTGGTGGGTCTGAGGGCTGCGGCCCTGGTCAGCCTCTACGAAGAGCACGGCTGGGAAAAACCTGTGGCCGAGGCGTTTTTAGACAAGTGGCTAGCCAGCAGCGCTAGCGAAGTGAGCACCTATCTGAGCTGCCTCAACACGGCAGCCTTGCAAGAACTGACCCACCGAGTGATGAATGCTAAGGAGGCCAACCATGGCCAGGGACAAGACACTAACTGAGCTACGGGAGATTTTAGGCCCAGAGGCAACGGCTAAAATGCAGCGCCACTTTGGTGGTCAGCGCCTCTATGTGCCGTCGGCGCTGACGCTCTTTCACCCCCTGGTCGAGGCGCTGGGCTTTGACTTGGCAGGGGCGTTGAGCTACCACTATGGCGGCAACCAGCTGCTGGTGCCCTCTGACCCAGTAATCGACCGGGAGGAACGCGACAAAGCCATGGCCGCAGACCGAGCGGCGGGCATGGAGATTAACCAGCTAGTTCAAAAATATAGGATCGGTTTTCGGAGAGTTCAGGCTATTCTGAAGCAGGCCCAAACGCTCCGCGAATAGGGCACTAGAGCGCCTTACGCCAACCCTCGATCGCCCCCAAAATTAGGGCAGTCGAGGGTTTTTGATTTTGCTGCATACCCTGCTTCAGGTGCCGGTAGAAATAAACGATGGGGCTGTTGCCATCCCCACCGAGTTTTTGGTGGCCGCTGGGTTTGGGGCCATGCTGTGGGCCTTTAAGTGGCTGGCCGCTCGCGAGTTTAAGCGCTTTACCGAGGTGCTTGAGAAGCACGATCGCGCCATTGAGGTGCTGCAAAAGAGCGACAGCACTCAGCAGATTGACCTGGCCCAGATTGCCCGACTAGAGGCCAACCAACAGCAGATACAGAAACAGCTGGCCCGTGCCGACAAAGACCTCGCCATGCTGCCCAAACAGAGCGCCACCCTAGAGCGGGTGCTCGAAGCCCACGGCCAACTCAACGAAAAAGTGCAGCGGCTGGAGAATGTCAAGTTTGCGCTCAAACAGGCCCAAGAGCTGCTGCAACAAACCCAAAAAGACGTGCTGCAACTGAAGGCGGAAATTGCAGCCGGATACATCACCGAAGAGAAATACGTGCGGGAAATGACCGTGCTCACCAGCCGCATAGACGCCGTTTGGGAGCGCATGGATCAATCTCTCGGAGCCCGCCGCCGACTTTTAGCAGGCCCAGCCAATGAATAGCCCCGACCTAGCCCGCGCCAAACAACAAGAGGTTCGCGCGCAGATTTTGAAGTGCCTCGATCGCGAACGCCCCCGGCAAGTGGCCGAGAGCATTGTGCTGCGCAGCCTGCACCAGAGCGGCATTCCCCTCGGGCGCGAGGCCCTGGGGCAAGAGCTGAGCTACCTAGAGGCTAAAGCCCTGGTTGCCCACACCGAGGTGCTGTGGCGACTGCTGCCGTTGGGCGTGGACGTGCTAGAGCACAACGTGCCCGATATTCCCGGCATCCCTGTCAATGGGGCGCTGAGCCCTGAAACGCTGGCGTATCGGCAAGAGGTGCGGGGGCGGCTGCTGATGGCGCTCTACTTTGCTCGGCCCCACGGGGCTACGGCGGCGCTGCTGTGGCGAGCGCTGGATGACAGCGACCTGCCCGTGAGCGACAAAGAGCTGAGCCGCGAGGCCGCTTACCTGGCCGGGAAGAACCTGATCGCCATTGAAGGTGAGGTAACGGCAGGCGGCTGGAGTGCCGTGCTAACGGCCACTGGTGTGGATGTGATGGAGTACAGCATCACAGCGCCTGCTGGTATTCGCCTGATCGACAAGTACTGGGAGGGCTAAGGTATGCCCAAGCGCAGCGCCATCCTACAGCTACCTGAAGAGATTCGCGAAGAGCTAGACCGTCGCCTGGTGCAGAGCGGCTTTGCTGGCTACATTCAGCTGTCTGAGTGGCTGGCTGAGCAGGGTTTCCAAATTGGCAAATCGAGCATACATGTATACGGCTCTGAGTTTGAGAAGAAGCTGGGGGCGCTGCGGATTGCCAGTCAGCAGGCAAAGGCGATCGCCGAAGCTGTGGGCGATGACCAAAACGCCATGGGCGAGGCGCTGGTAAACCTGGCGCAGGAAAAAGCCTTCCAGGTGCTGATGGACATGCAGATCAACCCGGACGAGCAAGACTTTGCCAAGCTCACCCGCTCGATTGCCGAGCTGAACCGGGCGGCGGTGCAGCAGAAAAAGTTTGCCGAAGAGGTGAAAGCCAAGGCCCAAAAGGTGGCCGACGAGATCGCCGCCGACGCTGGCAGCAAGGGCCTCAGCCCTGAGTTTGCCGCGCAGATTCGAGCCAAGGTTTTGGGGATAGCAGGATGAAGATCGGCCTATTCAGAAAGTATTTGCTCAGCAAGGCCGACGGCTCGGAGCTTGACCCCCAGGCCAAGTATTTCGTGATTCGCTACGATGCCGCCGCAGAGCATGGGGCTGCGGGGCGGGCGGCCCTGCTGGAGTATGCGGACAAAATTCAGGAGGATTGCCCAGAGCTAGCCCGAGACCTGCTCTCTGAGCTGAGAGAAGCGCCGGAAAAAGATATTCGAGTGCGGGCTTTGTTTTTACTGATGAGGGGGGCGTGACGATGACGATCCCCCCCACCGAGATTCCCAAGAGCCTGCTGGGCGATACCCCAGAGGCGGTGCTGTTGCCCTACCAGCAGCAGTGGATTGCCGACGAGTCGGGCTTCAAGATCTACACCAAGTCGCGGCGGATTGGGGTGACCTGGGCCGATGCGGCGGGAGCGGCCCTGCTGGCGGCCCAGGCCAAAGGCAAGAACACCTTCTACCTGGGCTATGAGCGCGATATGGCCCGCGACTACATTTCTACCGTGGGCGAGTGGGGGCGGGTCTATGCCCTGGCCTGCTCTGAGGTGGAGGAGGTGGAGGAGATTTTTCGCGACGGCGACGAGGATAAATCGATCAATGTCTTTCGAGTTCACTTTGACTCGGGCTATCGGGTCGAGGCGCTTAGCTCTACCCCCCGCAACCTGCGAGGCAAGCAGGGCGATGTAGTGGTAGATGAGGCGGCATTCCACGACGAGTTTATGGAGGTGCTGAAGGCGGCTAAGGCGCTGCGGATTTGGGGTGGCCGGGTGCGCTGCATCACCACCTACGATGGCATCGACAACGCTTACTTTGACCTGGAAAAAGACGTGCTGGCGGGCAAGCTGCCCTACTCGCGCCACTTCACCACCTTCTATGACGCGATCGCCCAGGGCTTTTTCAAACGCGTTTGCCTGATGACGGGGCAGACCTGGAGCCGCGAGCTAGAGGCTGAGTTCATTGAGCAGACCCTGGCTGAGTTTGGCGACGATGCCGACGAAGAGCTGCTGTGCATTCCCTCCAAGAGCGGCGGCAAATACTTCCCCTCGCTGCTGATTGAGCAGGCCATGGGCGAGGCCCCGGTGCGGCTCTACGCCTGCAAGGATGGCTTTGCCAGTAAGCCTGAGGTAGACCGGGTGAGCGCGACACAAGACTGGCTGAAGGAGGTGGTTGAACCCATCCTTGAGGCCCGGTTAAACCCCAGCTTAAAGAGCTTTTACGGCATGGACTTTGGCCGCAGTGGTGACCTATCTGTACTGCTGGTGGTGCAGGTGTTGCCCAACCTGGCGCGGCAGTCGGTGGTGGGGCTAGAGCTGCGCAACGTGCCCTTTGAGCAGCAGCGGCAGATTCTCTTTTGGGTGGTGGAGCGGCTGCCCCGGTTTATGGCAGGGGCGATGGATGCGCGGGGCAACGGCCAGTACCTGGCTGAGGTGGCCATGCAGCGCTTTGGCGTCACCCGCATTCATCAGGTGGCGCTGAGCCGCCCCTGGTATGCCGAGAACTTTCCTAGGTACAAGGCGGGCATGGAAGATCAGCGACTGCTGCTGCCCGCCTCTAGTGACTGGAAGGACGACCACCGCCTGGTGGAAGTCGATAAAGGGATTCCGCTGGTGCCCGATCGCAAAACCGAGGGCACCGACGGGAAGCAGCGCCATGGCGACAGTGCGATCGCTGGGGTGCTGATGTGGTTCGCCAGCCTGCACGAAGGCAGCGAAATCGAATACGCCAGCGTGGGCCAACCCCGCCTGGGCTACCAACTCAACGACTTTGTCTTATGAGCTGCTTAAAAAACTGCACCAGCAGAGGCGATGAAAAATGCTTGGTCGCCTGTTTCAGCCTTAACCCCGACCCCCAAGGAGAACCCTATGAACCCCGTCCCCTTTCTGATGCGCTTTGTCAGCGGCTGGCCTGCCATTCAGGCCGAGATCAACAACTTTGCAGTGCGTCGGGGCTTGCCCACCTTTAACCGAGAGCCCAAGCGCTATCGCTTTCATGGGTGGGGCACGGTGGGGTTTCCGCCCCAGCTGGCCTGCAACATCACCTACTTCCATGGGCCTGATGCCAGCAACGGCGTGCCCCTCGACCTCAACAAACGCTTCTACGGCCAAGGCTACGTTTTCCCCAACGACGCCCTGTTGGCGGTGTGGGGCAACGGCGACCTGGCCACCATTAACCAGCAGCTGCACCCCAGCCTGGCCGAAGCCAAAGCCGCCCTAAATGAGCAAGCCGATGCCCTGGGCGTGTTTGACTACGCCACCGGCCTCTACTGGGCCGCCCCGCCCCGCGAGTTTACGAGCGTGGAGCAAGGCCCCCACGCCAGGCGAGAGAAGCTGCGCCTGGTGCTAGGGGCGCTGGGCCATCGGGCGATCGCCTACGGTGGTGCCCTCGACGACGAGTTTTAATTCAGCGATTGCCCACCCCAAAGGTTGCCCCATGCCAGTTCCTGCCAACCTAAGACAAGAGTTTGCCACCCTAGAGAAAAGCTTTCTGAGCTTTATGGGCTTTTTTGGGGGGCAGGGCTTTGTGCTCACCAACCCCGATCGCACCCTGCAAGCCCGTGGCGGTGGCCAGGGCCTGCTGCTCTACGACCGGGTGCTGGAAGACTGCCATGCCCACGCGGTCTTTCAGCAGCGAGCGTTAGAGCTGGTGAGCCGTGACTGGCGGGTTGAGGCGGCCAGTGAGGATGCCGCCGATGTGAAGGCCGCCGAGCTGGTAGATGCCCAGCTTGAAGCCCTGGGCGTACGTGACTACCCCCTGGCTAAGGAGTATGGGGTGCAAGGCTTTGATGGGGTGGCGCTGAACTTTTTGGAGGCCACCCCCAAGGGCTACGGGGTGGGCGAAGTGATGTGGGCCGCCGATGGCCGCGAGATCTTTGCCGCTGAGCTTCGCCATAAAGAGCAGCAGCGGTTTGGCTGGGTGCTAGGCGACGGCGGCTGGGAGCTGCGGCTGATCACCGACGCCACCGGCACGCGGGGCGAGGCGATACCCCCGCGCAAAATTGTCTACCATAGCCCCACGGCGCGGGATAGCAACCCCTACGGCCTGGGCCTGTGTAGCAAGGTGTTTTGGCCGGTGTTTTTCAAGCGGCAGAACATTCAGTTTTGGCTCATCTTTGCCGACAAGTTTGGTAGCCCGACGCCCGTGGGCAAGTACCCCCCTGGCACCAGCGACCCCGACAAACAAACCCTGCTAGAGGCCCTGGCCAACCTCACCCAGGGGCTGGCCACCACCGTGCCCGAGGGCATGCTGATTGAGTTTTTGGAGGCGACCCGAAGCGGCAACGTGACCACCTATGAGGGGCTGGCCCGCTTCATGGATGAGCAGACCAGCGAGTGTGTGCTGGGCCAGACGGGCACCACCAACCAGAGCGACGGGGGTGGCAGCCGCGCCCGCGACGAGGTGGCCCGCACGGGCATGATGGCGCTGATTCGAGCCGATGCTGACCTGTTGAGTCGCACGCTCGATCGCACCCTGATTCGCTGGATTGTGGATGCTAACCGCCCCCTGCTGGGCGAGGGGGCCAGGCCGCCCCACTTTCGCTGGGTGTTTGAAGAAGGCGAGGATCTGACGGCGATCGCCACCCGAGACAAGCTGTTGTTTGACATGGGCTTTCGCCGCACCCCGGAGAGTGTGGCTGAGGTCTACGGCGATGGCTATGAGCTGGGGCAGGGGTCGGGGGCCTCGGATGAACTCCAAGACTCTGCCAACCCAGAGCAGGCATCCGAGCCACTTCTAGAGGCCACTGCTGACGTGCAGGCCACGGCACTCAACGGTGCGCAAATTAGCAGCCTGATGGAGTTGGTGCAGGCGGTGGCTAATGGGCAGCTGCCGATCGAGAGTGCGGTGCAGCTCATTCAAATCAGCTTCCCCATGGTAGATGAGGCGCGGGCAAAGGCACTGCTGACGCCGACCCAGGGCTTTGAGCCGGTGAACTTGAGCGATGCATTGCCCCTAGAACCCTCACCCCCTAGCCCCCTCTCCCAGGGAGTAGAGGGGGAACTGGAGCCAGAGGGTGATGAGGTGGAAATGGCTGAGCCCACGTTTGCCGCCCCGCCCTTTGCGACGACGACGGCAGATCTGTTTACCCAGCGCCTGGGCCAAGAGGCTAGCCCCGCCATGGCGGGCATGCTGGAGGCGCTGCGCCAAAAGCTGGCTGAGGCCGACAGCCTGGAGGCGTTTAAGATCTCCTTAAACACGGCTTACCCCGACCTCGACGACGGCGACCTGGTGCAGCTGCTGGCCGAGGCCATGGGCGCAGCTCGACTGGCGGGCATGTACGAAGCACAGGAGGGGCTGTGAGCGAGACTTCCCTTGAGCGAGAGCTGACCCTCCACAACGTGCGGCAGCAGGCGGCGGCGATGCCCCACGACGTGTTGGTTGACCAGTTTGTGGCGCTGCTGAATTGCTACTTGGTGCAGCAGACCATGCTCGATACGGTGCTGGGCCAGGTGCAGGAAGCCCAGCGGTTGCTGAATCAATTTGGGGACATCCATGGCCATTGACGATCGCTACCGCACGCAGCCCTTTGGTGAGGCCCTGGAGTTTTTGCGGGGCAAGATTAACCTCGACACCGAGAGCTGGCGCGACATCTCGGGCGACGAGGCCGACGCATTTTTTACGGTGGCCGGGGCCAAGGGCAGTCTGCTCTCTGAGCTGCGGGTGGCAGTGGATGATGCCATTGAGCGGGGCGTGCGCCCTGAGGAGTTTCAGCAGACCTTTGAGCGCATTGCCGAAGGGTGGGACTACAACGGCGACGCGGCCTGGCGCAGCCGCATTATCTACCAGACCAACCTGCGGGCCGCCTACGGGCGCGGGCGCGATGAGTATCAGCAAGACCCAGCGGTGCAGCGTCTACAGCCTTACCTGCAATACCAGCACAGCGACAGCCGCGCCCCGCGCCCCAACCACATCGCCCTCGATGGCGTGGTCTTTCGCGCCGACCAGGTGCCCTGGGCGCTGCCTGCTGGCTATGGCTGTGGGTGCCGCTATATTAGCCTGAGCCAGCGCCAGCTCGATGCCCAGGGCTTAGCGGTGAGCAGTCTGAAGAAGGGCGACACCGTGCAGGTGAACATGCCCGATGGGCGCACGGTAACCACCACCCTGCGCCCCGACGAAGGCTGGGATAGGCAGCCTGGCCAGGCGCGAGGGGCCAGGCGACAAGAGCTAATTCAGCGGGTGATCGATCGCAGCCCGCCCGAGATTGCCCAGCAGATCCGGGCAGCGGTGGATGGGTTTGAGCCGCAGGCAAAGGCCCCATTGGCTGTTAGCGATGTAGTGCGCGAAGACCCCAGGCAAATCTTGAGCGAAGAAGAAATTCGGCGTAACCCATCTATGCGCCTACGTGGGGATGACTATCTCTTTCGCATCTCTGCTGGCAATGTTGACGGAAGCGATACCGTTGTACGGGTAACAATTAGCAAATACAGTTTTGACCAAGCCTATAGCGTAAATTTCGATGTCAATGGCGAATACAGTGCCACCAACGAAGTTAGAAAGGAGGCCTCAACGCTCATCGCTAATCAGGTGCGGCGAGTATTTGAGCAGCATCTTCAGGGTGTTAAAAACGGCACCAAGTTTGAAACTGCTGCCGTCACCTCCGACACTCGCGGCGCATTTAGAGAGGCCCAATATGCTAGGTTTGGCTTCTCCTTTGGAGACGGTGCCACAAGCCCGACCATTGGCACAGGGGTCGATGATACAGCCGGGGGCACCCAGTACGGGGTTGTAAAAGACGGCAAGTTAATCCCCACCGATGACAACTTCAAGCGTTTTAACAAAGCCCAGCTTGCCGAATACCGATCCGCAATTCGGCAAGCTATGCGTGAAGCTATTCAGGAAGCACGGAGGCAGCAATGAACTACGACGACTTATACGCCAATGGCGAGCTGACTGACGCTGGTCTAGACTACGCGCTTGAGGTTGACGGCTCAGACGATCGCACGCTCCCCAACGATATGCCCGCCGAGCTGAAAGCCCTGATCGAAGAGGCCATAGCTGCGTTTGACGGCAAGTTTGCCGAGGCATTTTCCAATGGCTGACTTAACGATTGACCTTGGCAACAACCAGGTAGCCAACGCCCTGGCCGCCACCCTGCGGCTCGATCGCCTCACTAACCCTCAGCCTCTCTACAAAGCCTGGGCACAGTACCTAGAGGGCTTAGCCGTCACCGCCTACCGCACTGAGACGGCCCCCTTTGGTGCGGGCTGGCCCGCCCTCAAGCCCGCCACCGTGGCCCGCAAAAAAGGCCCCGGCATATTGCGCGAGAGCCGCAACCTATTCGACAGCACCGTAGGCCAGGTGCTGCCCGACGGTGCCCAGGTGGGCAGCAACCAGAAAGTGGGGGAATATAGCCTGCTGGCCATCCACCAATTTGGGGCACCCCGCCGTAACATCCCTGCCCGCCGGGTGCTGCCGATGGATGACCAGGGCGAGGTGCTGCCCGAGGCAGTTGAGGAGCTGGTGGATTTAGCGCAGCGCTACATCCTATTTGGCTAGCCCACTCAGAATGCCCAGGAAGTCCCTTGGGTGGGGGGAGGGGTTTCCATCTCAGCACGCAGACAGGTGTACTAGGCTAGAGAAGGCCTCGATCGCGATCCAGAAGCCCGGCCATGCTAGACACGAACTCCGCTTTAAAGATTGTTGCCCACCAGCTTGATGTTGATTTTCTCACCGAGGAAGAACGGGCGCTGCTGAGACAGCGGTTTTGCCAGGCTTTCTCGGCTGAGGTGCTGAAGCAGATCGCCGATTTTCAAAATTTGAACTCTGCACCCGATCTCTCATGCCTCAGTATTCGCAAGCTCAAGCAGCTGGCCAAGGAGAAGGAGATACCCAGTTACGGGGTGTTGACCAAGCCCCAGCTGGTGGCGGCTCTGGCGGCGGCTCTGGCGGCGGCGGAGCTGACCCAGGGTCAAAAAACCTAAACAAAGTAGGTTGCTTTCTTGGCCAGCGAGTAGTTTACTGGCAGCACTCGTTTGCGCTTGGCGGCATGGACTCTGGTGAAATCAACAACGACCTCCTGATCAACCCTGGGGTAGACATCGGTGAGGGCTCTCAGGAGCTGCTTACCATGGCTCGCATTGGCAGGGCAGAACTCAAGCGACGCTGGGCCGCTGGACATGGAAACTACGTTTTGGTTAAGTGGCGCGCCAGCGGATTCCAGCGCCAGGTGCTAGATGGCCTGGTGGGCAAGTTCTATGGGCAAACTGACCTGAGGGGCATAGACCTATCTGAAGCCGACCTCAACGGCGTAGACCTCAGCTACTGCGATATGTTTTCGGCCTCTCTGCAAAATGCCAATCTCAGCAAAGCTAACTTGAATCACACCTGGCTGTCAGAAACGGATCTCAGAGGTGCCAATCTCAGCTGGGCATCCATGGATGGAGTCTTGATAGATAACGCTGATTTCAACAATCGCACTACCATGCTGGGCGTAAACCTGGCCAAGGTTGACTTTACCCTGGCTTGGCCATTACGCAGCTTCGCTTTTAACCAGCAGCGCATAGCTGACCTCAAAAGCCGCTACCCCTTTTTCGCGAAGTTTCTAGAAATCACTACAGACTATGGGCGCTCATTCCCTAGGTTCTTTGGCTGGTGCCTGGTAACGGTTGTGCTGTTTGCCCTAGCCTTTAGCCCTGACAGCATGATCTCAGAGCCAGGCTTTTGGAACGGACTCTACTACTCAGCAGCAACCTTCACGTCTCTTGGGGCAAACCTCTACGCAGTTTCTCCAATGGCAAAGGTGCTCAGCGTCGTTGAAGTATTCCTGGGCTATGTAATGTTAGGCCTACTCGCAACCATGATTGCCAAGCGTGTGCTGGTTGATTGAGCGAAGAGAGGAGCTGGTGCAGCGATCGCCGACGAGCAAGGAGGCCTTGATACCCGTCTTTAGCGCCTAGCCCCGCGAGGGGCAGCGCAAAGCCCTCGGTGTTTTGGCACCGGGGGCTTTTTAGATCTCGGCCTCGGCCTCGGGGAAATCTTCGGCGGGAACGTAGCGAATCTCTAGGGTGGCCAGGTGGGGCGCGATCGCACTCCAGTTGTCTTCGGGCTGTAGGCAGTCGGTCAGCAAATCAGCATTGAGCACTAGAGTTTTGTCGAGCGTTTCTAAAGTGCTCAAACATAGACCAGGGGACAGGACGGCGGCGATCGCGTCATGGGTCGCTTGGTCGGGCAGCACTAGGTAAAAGCCTTGCAGCCATTCTCGCTGCTGCTGAGTAAATCCGCCGGGGCCGGGTCGAAGGTGCGTTCGCAGCAGCGCCCGAGCCTCTGCGTTGAGGGTGGTGTACGATTTGCCAGGGTTGGTGCTTAGGTGGCTGTGGAGTTCAGCAGGAGTCATAGGGTAGCCAGTGCAGCAGCGAGAGTATTGAGGCGCGATTCAAGAGTTGCTAGATCTACGGCTTCTCCGACAGAGTAGTAAAGCAGCCTTGAGCCACTAAGAATCCCCGGCACGCCGTAAACAGTTGTGGCAAAATCACGGGGATTTTGAGAGTTGACGGCAATCGAGCTAGAAGACTGATTGCACCTGAATGTGTAGCTGGTAGCCCCACTTCGGCTGGTGCCAATTAGGCCTATCCCCGAAAACGCTCCATGGGTAGTCGCGAATGAATTTCTGCTCCTACTCCTTATGGTGCTGCTGAAATAGATTAGGCAATTTGAGGCGGGAGTGGGAGAGCCGTCATCACCGATGAGTACTTGGTTGGCAGTGTTCCCGCTGGTGCGGTATACCGCCTGGTGGTAGTTATCTTGCGGATCTGCATTTGTGTTTCTGTTCACGCCCAGATACTTAGAGGCTGCATCCCCAGCTAACCCAGTAGCGCGGCTTCGGTCGCCCGCCACAAAGCCAAAATTCGTAGGAGCTGGCATGGTAGCCATTAGCGGCACCAGTGAGCCAGCCAGTGTTCTTGCGCCCCCCAGAATGCAAGCAGCTTTTAACTTCGAGAGATTCCCGTCAGCTTTTAGACCTACAAAGAAAGCGTCAATCGCCTGCCTAGTCGAGGTTTCCAGCGCTTGACCATCGGTAGCTTCAACCGCTGCAATGTAAGTTGCAGCGTCAGGATCATAGGGAGATGTTAATGCAGCTCGCCCTGCACCCAGCAAGAGCATCGACATCCCTACACCTCCGCATAGACTAGGAAACCATCGACCGAGACAGCGGCAGACAGCTCCAGGTTGAGCAGCGCTCCAGCGACAGACTCAAACCAGCCAGCGGGGTTGTAGGGCATTGTAAAACCAGAGTTGGCGGTCAAGGCCATTTGCCCAGAGAGCGCAGCGCCATCGGCACCAGACTCAAACCGCACATTGACCGACCCGGCAGAGATTAGTATCGCCGCCAACACGCGAATGCGCTTGCCACTGACCGCTGCGACCAGGGTATTGTTGCCGCTGGTCGCCACGTCGATCGGAGCGTATTTGGGCACAGAGCTGAAGGGCGGCTGATAGTCTTGCACGGGGCAACCTCGGTTGATCGACTTGGGCAACTGCGACTACTCTAAGTTAGAGCGGACGGGGGTTTGAGGCGAATTGAAGCGCCTTGGCCCCTATTTTTGTGGGCGGCAGAATAGGCGCAGTCAACACGAGCGCTACATGGCACGCCTTCCCCTGGCCACCCCTGGAACCTTTACCGATCAAAACGGTACGACCGTCGCTTTTACTGAATGCGATCTCATTGCCAGCGCCGCTGCCTACGACCCCACCAAGCACGAAGCCCCGGTGGTAATTGGCCACCCCACCCACACCGCCCCCGCCTACGGCTGGATTAAAGACCTGGTCTTTGGCGAAGGCGGCCTGGTGGCCGAGGCCCACAACACCGTGGTGGAATTTGCCGAGCTGGTGAGTGGCCCTTTCAAAAAGCGCTCTGCCCGGTTCTACACACCGAACTCTCCCCGCAACCCGGTGCCTGGCGTTTACTACCTGCGCGATGTGGGCCTGCTGGGGGCGCAGCCACCGGCCATCAAAGGTCTGCGCGATGTGGAGTTTGCCGAAGAGGGCGAGGGCGATGTGGTAGAGGTCGCCTTTGCCGAAACCTCTGATTGGACTTTGGCCAAAGTGTTTCGCGGCCTGCGCGACTACCTGATCGAAACCGCAGGCGTGGAGAAGGCAGACAGCATCATCCCCGACTGGGCGGTTGAAGAGGCGTGGATGGCATCCATGCAGCCCACGGCGGGAGCCGATGTGATGTTTGCTGAGCAAGATTCCCCTAAAGAAGAAACGGGGAATGAAGACGCGTCTGGGGGCGGCGAATCTGTCGCCCCTGCCGTCGGCGTTCCCACCAACCCACCTACTGAGCAAGCCGAAACCATGCCTACCGCACTAGAAGCCCGCGAAAAAACCGTGGCCGATCGCGAAGCCGCCCTGGCCGCCCGCGAGGCTGAGTTGGCTAAAGCCGAGCACGTTGCCTTTGCTGAGGGCATCAAAACCAAAATTCACCCCAGCCAGCAGGGCACGGTGGTTGACCTGCTCTGCCATCTGGATGGCCGCCACCCGAGCGAGGTGGAGTTCGCCGAGGGCGAGACGCCGTTAGAGCGGTTTAAGGGGCTATTAAATGCCCTTCCACCCTTGGTGGAATTTGGCGAGGTGGCTGGGGCTACCGACACCGTTGACTTTGCCGAAGACCCGATCGCTACAGCCCAGGCCGCAACGACCTACATCACTGAGCAGCGGGCCAAGGGCATTACCGTCGCCCCTGACGAAGCCGTGCGCCGAGTTTCTAAGCGATAAGCGACAGGTCTGTCGCATTTGCCCAGCCTTGAACCCTAAACCCTAGACCCGTGAACCCCATGACCATGCGCACTGACGGATTAATCAAGGCCTATAACGCAGGCGGCGCAATTGGCGCTCGTCTGTTTGTCAAACCCCACAGCACGGCGGGGCAGGTCGTTGTTGCCGCTGCGGCCACCGACAAGATTATTGGCGCTACGACCGAGATTGCGTCGGCCAGTGGAGACAGGGTCGATGTTGCCCTCACTGGCATTGCTGAGATTATCTACGGCGGCACCGTGGCGGCTGGCGACTTGGTAACCAGTGACTCGGCTGGCAAGGCCGTGGTGGCCGCTCCATCGGCTGGCGTGAACAATCGCATTGGCGGGGTCGCCCTCACCGCAGGCGTTAGCGGCGACTACGGCTCTGTGCTGCTCCAGCCTGGCTCATTGCAGGGCGCGTAAGCCCTAGTTGATTGGTGGGCGGTGCCCACCCTACGCCCCATCTATCCCTAACGAGAACCCGCCATGACGGCCAACTATCCTTTCCCGATTAATAACGAGTACACGGCGGTGGCGATCGCCTATCGCAACACCGCGATGATTGCCGACGAGGTGTTGCCGATTACCCCCGTCAGCAAGAAGTTCACCTGGATTAAGCACACCAAAGAAGAGGGCTACACTGCCCCCGACGATAAGGTAGGGCGCAAGTCGCGGCCCAACCAGATCAGCTTTACCGGCACCGAGCAGACCGACAGCACCGAAGACTACGCCTACGACGACCCCATCCCGCAGGATGACATCGACGCCAACAACATCCCTGGCTACGACGTGGTGGGCAAAAGCACCATGTACCTGTCGAACCTGCTAGAGCTGCGCCGCGAAAAGCGCGTGGCCGATCTGGTATTTGACGCGGCCCAGTACCCCACTGACAACAAAGTCACTCTGTCGGGCAGCGGCCAATACAGCCACCCCGACAGCAACCCGCTGAACGATCTGCTGACCCGACTCGACGTGCCCCTGATGCGCCCCAACGCGATCGCCATGGGGCAAGACGTGTGGCGTGTGCTGCGCCAGCACCCCACCATTTTGGCGGCCATCAAGGGCACCGGGGCAGGCCGCAGCGCCACTGCCGGTGAGGCCGGGGTGATTGCCCGTGAGCAACTGGCCGAGCTGCTGGAGATTGAGGCCGTGCTGGTGGGCCAGGGATGGATTAACACCGCTGCCCGTGGGCAGACTCCCACCTTTGTGCGGGTGTGGGGCAAGTCGATCTCCATGATGTACCGCGACGTGCTGGCTGGCCCTCAGCGGGGTACCACCTTTGGCTTTACTGGCCAGTTTGGCACTCGCATTGCGGGCACCATCCCCGATCCCCATATCGGCATGCGCGGCGGGCAGATTACTCGGGTGGGCTGGAGCCAGAAAGAGATTATCAGCGCGGCTGACCTGGGCTATCTGATCTCCGCCGCCGTGGCGTAATGGCCACGCCTGGCCAATTTCCCTTCATCCCCCCTTTGACCTATGTACCGTGCCCTGACCGCCATCAACTTCGGCACCTTCCCAGATGTTCAGCCTGGGGAGTTGATCGACCTTACCCCCGAGACGGCTAAGGAACTGGTCGAGCTGGGCGTGGTTGAAAGTTTGGCCGACGACGAAAGCGCCACCGCCGGGGCGTCACTCCCCCCGGTTTCTTTATCCCCACCATCTGATGGAACCGACGCGGCCCTGCCAAAAGGGTCGTTCCTTATCAACCTCAATAACGCCTGGCATGACGAACTGATGCAGCTGCCTCACATTGGCAAGGCGGTGGCCGCCCGCCTAGTGGCAGCTCAACCCTTTGCCACATTGGACGAGGCGCAGAGGGCCTCTGGCCTAAGCGCCACGCGCTGGGCTGAAGTCCTTCCCCTGGTGACGCTATGAAGCTGCACCCTGGCGACGTGATGCTAGCCTGCGCCTCCATTCTGGCCGTGACCATTTTCTTTGCCACCGCCATTCTGGTGCGAGCAGAGACCCCCGCCCGAGACCAGTTCCCTGTACTTGCCCCGAGACCATGACTAACGACCTCCTGACCGCTGCCGTACTGATTATCGCGATCGCCATCATGAGCGCCTCTATGGGCATGATGTTCGGCGCAATGTATGAGGGCTTCTTGGCCCGCAAAGACGATCGCGGCGAATTCCCTAGCCGCAGAGTTGGTGGGGGAACCCGCGCCTTCGACGACGACGCCCAGGCCGACAAGCGCGGTGAATTTCCTGGCCAGCGCCGGGGTGGGGGCACCCACGCCGTTGAGGAGTTTGAGATTGCTGGCGGCGATCGCGGCAGTTTTCCCGGTAGGCGTCAGGGCGGTGGCGGCGGCGACAACGGCGGCAGCGACCCTGCCAAGGTTTTTGATGAGTCAGAGATGGACACCCTAGAAGAGGACTACAGCGCATGAACAAAGCTCAACTGACCGAACGGGTAGCCGCCAACGCGGAGCTGACCCAGAAAGAAGCAGGCCGTGCGATCGACGCCATCCTTGAAGCCATCATGGGCGAAGTGGCCAACAGCGGCAAAGTCACCCTAGTCGGCTTCGGCACCTTCGAGGCGCAGCACACCAAAGCCCGCGAGGGCCGCAACCCCAGCACGGGTGAGCCCGTTCACATTCCTGCCAAGGTGCGGCCCAAGTTCAAGCCCGGCAAAGAGTTCAAAGCCCAAGTCGGCGGGTAGCCCCTCTCACCTATCCACCCCTCATCCCTCACCCCCGTGCCCTACGCCACCCAGTCAGAATTCATTGACGCCTTTGGGGAGCAGCTCACCATTGAGCTGACCAACCTCGAAGACCCGACCGCCACTGCGGTGGACAGCACCGTGTTCGATCGGGTGGCCGCCGACGGCGACAGCTTGATCGATAGCTATCTCAGTGGCCGCTATGCCCTACCCCTGGCCACCGTGCCGGGGGTGCTGCGCAGCCTGGCCCTAGACATCTACCGTTACAAGCTGGGCCACAACGCCCAGGAAGAAGATGTGCGTCAGCGGTATGAGGATGCCCTGGCCCTGCTGAAGATGATTGCCATGGGCACGGTCAACCTGGGCCTGCCTGCCACCGACGAAGCGCCTGGCCCAGGCCCGGTCGCCTACTCTGCGCCCAGGCCCATATTCAGCCGCGACACCCTAGGAGATTTTGGCGCATGGCCTTAACCGCTGATCAGATTGCCACCGCCCAGGCCGTGCTCAAAGACGTTCTCGACCCCATCAAGAGCCAGGGGGCGAGGCTTACCCTCAGCCCAGTGCTGCAAGGGCCGATGAGCAAGGGTGAGTTTCAAGTCTTCTACGCGGGCAGCACCAACACGCCGCCCAATAGAGAGACCTTTAATAGCGGTTTAAAGCAGGCTCGCACCCTGCGGTTTATCTGCAACCTGCTGCTAAAAGATCTACGGGACCCAGAGGCTGCGGTGCCGATTTTGGAGCAAGCCAAGACCCTGCTTACTGGTTTGCAACTGTTTGGCGAGCAGCCCTACAACACCTACGACGGGGCACTCTACCCCGCCACCGATAGCTTCCGCCAGCGCAACGACGAAGCCTTTTATTTTTACTCGCTAGAGATGCGGTGCGAGGTGCAAGACTACCTGCCCGCGCCCTACCTTCCCACCCCCGACTAGGAGACCCCATGGCCTACGAACTAGCTACTGGCAAAAACCGCGTGCTGACCGGTGCCGCGACGCACCTACCCACCCTGGGCCGCAAGACAGATGTGTTTGTGGCGCTGCTGCCTGAGGGGTCGTTCTCGGCCCCAGTGCAGCAAGAGCTGACCATCGCCACTGGCGGCGATGGGGGCACCACGCTGACGGTGACTGAGACCATCACCGCCAACATTCAGGCGGGCCAATACCTCATGTTCACCGACCTTACAACTGGGATTGAATATCTGGTTAAGGTGGCCACCAACGTGAGCAGCGGCAGCGCGATCGCCATTGAAGTCGCGATTCCTGGTGATGGCATTCCCGATGGGGCCGTGGCTCAGTTCCCCGCCTACATGTGGGATCGAAGTGCGGCTGACCTCGATCGCAGCTTCAACCGTTTCACCTTCTCTAACTTCAACACCGGGGGTGATGAGACCGGCATTGTCACTGGCGGGGCGCGCGGCCTGGCCACGCCCGGCATCTACCACCCCAAAAACGATGGTTATTTCACCGCGCTGCATGCGGCCAACAACGGTCGCTATGTCTACGTGCAGCGCATTACCGGCGACCAGGTGATTGAAGGCCCCTGCTCGGTAACCGCTGCCCCTAGCGCTAGCCCTTCAGATGGCGCGGTATCGGCTGATCTCACCTTTACCTTTGAGGGCAAGCCCACCGAGAAACTTAGCTCGGCTGATGCCTGATGACCTGGGTGCCCCTGCTGCGGTGTAAGGGGGCGATCGCCGTTGTCTGCACCCCCATTGATGGGTTCATCAAGGTCGCCATCTTGGCTATAGAGAAGGGCGACACCGACACCGCAGCCACCCTCATCAACACCGACGACGGCGCGAGATACCCCGTCCTTTTGCCCCCAGCGGGCGTTTACTACCGAGTTCTGCTAGAGAGGTTGCCCGATGCCCCTACCGTTTGATATTGAGCAAGCCGAGACCGTAGCGTTTAGCGCCTCTGGCTATGGCACCTTTGCCCTACCCAAGCTGGGCAGCGTCACCCCCGCTGAAGAGCTGGCCATCATCCCCATTCTCAAAGCGTGGGAAGAGAGCCAGGGCGAGGAACCCATGGTGCTGGTCTGGGTGGGATTGGCCACCATCGCACTCAAGCGCCTCTACCCCGACCAGCACACTAGCCAGACCCAAAACCTGCCGAAGGCGCTGGTGAAAGAGCTGGCCGATTTCTTGCTCAACGAACGCCGGGGCTGGGAGCCGATCGACGAAGCCGGGGGTGACGCTGAAAAAAAAGCCCCAACTGGCACCAGTACGAAGCCGAAGCGCGGGAAGCCTTTAGCCAAATCTACTGGCGAATCAGTGCCCGCTGGCCCCACCGATTCACCTCAGACCAATTCGGGCATACCCCTATAGGCCTGCTGCAGGCGGCTAGCAAGGCTGACCTGGTGCTGGCCGCGCGGGAGGCCGAGCCCCAGGCGGCGGCCACCGCTGCGATCTATCAAAGCCACAGCGTGAAGTGCAAGGCCCGCGACTTTAATGGCCCCGCCCAGTTGCTCTACAAAATGGAGGCCCGCGAGACGGTACCCGCTGCGGCTGCCCGGTTGTTTATGGAGTTGTTTGGTAAGGGCGATTTGCCTGGGTGGGTGGCGAGTGTAGTCGATCTGGAATTTATAAAGGCTGCCGCTGGTGACTGACGCAGAACTCCAACTCAAAATCTCCCTGGCCAAGGCAGGGCTGGAGCGCGATGCTGTAGCAGCGGCAGCGGTAATTCGCAAGCAGCTCGGCGACGTTGAGGCCGACATTACGCTGAAGGCTGACGACAAGGACGTAAAGCTGCTAGAGCGGGCGATCTCCGAACTGGCTGACGAAACTCTGGAGACTGCCCGCCGGGCTGAGCTGTTAAAGAAGGCTTACGGCCTCAGCGACAAAGAAGTTGAGCAGGTCACCCGCAAAATGCGGCAGTTAGGCGACGAAACCGCCAATGCCAAAAAAGAGGGCGACGGATTGCAGGGCGCGATCGCAGGTCTAGCAGCCGGGGCCGCATTTGCTGCGATCGACCTGCTGACCAATGCTTTGCAATCAGCTGGCCAAGCGCTGTTTGGTTTTGTGCAAAACACCTTGGCAGTCGGTGGTGCAGCCCAGCAGTCGGAGGTTGCGTTCACCACCATCTTGGGCAGCGCCGAAGATGCCCAAGCGCTATTGGGTGAGCTGAGCGATTTTGCCGCGACTACGCCCTTCGACCTGCCAGGGGTGCGACAGGCCGGGCAACAGCTGCTTGCCTTTGGCTTTCAGTCAGACCAGATTACCGAGAACCTGCGCCGCGTCGGTGACGTGGCCGCTGGCGTTAACACCGACTTTGGCGAGCTGGCCACCATCTACGGCAAGGCCAGAGTCGCCGGACGTCTGTATGCAGAGGATGTCAACCAGCTCACCGAGCGCGGCATCCCCATCCTTCAGGAGTTTGCCGCTCAGTTTGGTGTGAGCGAGGCCGAGGTCAAAAAGCTAGTTGAGCAGGGCAAGATCGGGTTTCCTGAACTAGAGCAGGCATTCATCAACCTCACCAAGGAGGGTGGAAAATTTGGGGGCCTGATGGAGGCCCAGAGCAAAACCATCCCCGGTCAAATCTCCAATATCAGCGACGGTTTTACTCGCCTGCAAGAGTCGCTGTTCAAAGCCGTGGAGCCAGCGCTCGCCGGGGGCCTCTCTACGATCAGCGCCATTCTGGCCGAGGCGGCAGAGCAGAGCGCTGGCCTCGACGTTTTGACCGATGCAGCTACGCGCTTACAAGCCGTGCTGACCGATAGCCCAGAGGTAGCCGAGGCCTTTGGCGGTGCCTTGGCTGAGATTGCCGATGCTGCGATTGAACAGCTCGCCGGGGTGCTTGATGCCATTACCGCCTTTGTCAGCGAAGAGGGCAACGTCGAGCAGGTTGCCCAACAGCTTGAAGTGGTGGCCGATGCCATCACCGCGATCGGCACCACGGTACAGTTCATTATCGCCCTGGCTGATGGCATCGCGCAGTTGCAAAGCAAGGCTGAGGCGTTGCCAGTCATCGGTGACAACCTCGATCGCTTCCTCAAATTCCCCACCCCCTTTGCCGCATTTACCGAGATTTTGCGTGCATTGGGTGAAGTGTTCACCATTCTGAAAGACCGAGTTCTTGAGGCTGTAGGGGGTGCGCTTGACGGCTTGGGGCGGGTGTTGCCAGCGGTACAGCCAGTAGTCGAGCAAGTGCAAAAATTACTGGGGTTCCTTCAGACTGATACCACGGGCTTCAAGGGCGCGTTTGATGGCTCAGTAGAAGGCGTTGACGAACTCAATGCCGCCTTTGGTGAGTACAAGAAAAAGGCTGAGGAATTCTTAAAGCCCGCCGCGCCCACCGTCGATACCGAGCCAGCAGAAGCCGCCCTCACCCGCCTGGCCGACGCCAACAAAGCCGCCCTAGACAAAATCGAAAACGACACCACCGACGCCAAAACCAACCTCCTAAACAGTGGCGCTGGCCAGGATGAGATTACAGCCCGTGAGCGCGAGTCTCTGGAACAGCGGGTTAAACAAAATGAGGACTTCCTAGCTCAACTGGCCGTGCTCCAGAGCCAAGGGCTAAAACCCGAAGAGGCCACAAAGGTAGCCCAGGCGATCGCCGATACCGAGAAAGCGTTGTCGGGCGATCGCCTCCGCATTGCCCAGACCGACACCAAAGCCCGCGAGGATGCCGCCAAGGCCCAAGAGCAATCGGCCAAAGCTGAGACCGATCGGGTTAAGAAGCTAGACGCCGATCGCAAAGCTGCCGCCGATGCCGAGGTCAAACGGCAGGCTGACATAGCCAAGGCCCGCGAAGAGCAAATCAAAGCGATTGAGGCCGAGGGTAAAGCTCTGGTGCGCAATGGCCAGCTCGCCATTGAAGCCGCCGAGACTCAGCTTCAATCGCTCGATCGCGTGGCCGATGCCCTCACTCGCCAAGCCGATCTGCTCAAATCCCAGGGCGATTTGCTGGCGGCAGTGGGCGAGTTGCAGGGGGCCATCAACGACGCCCGCGCCGACGGCCTGCGCGAAATCATCGGCGATGAAGACGCCAGCGACAGCAAAAAGCGCAAAGCTGCCCAAGAACTGCTAGCCCTCACCGAGCAGCGGTTCGCCGCCGAGAAGGCCCAGCTAGAGCAGAAGCAAGCCCTAGAGCTACAAGCCTTCGACCTCGGCCAACAACAGGCCGCCCTGGCCGAACAGCGGGCCATTCGCGAGCAAGAGCTAGGGCTGGCCAAACTCGAACTACAGCGCCTCGAAATCGAAAACGAGCGCACCTTGGCCGAGCTGCGCGGCGATGATAGCGCGGTGCAAATTGCCGATCGCCAGTTGGCCCTGCTCGACCAACAGGCCGCCGCCCAGGCCGACCTAATCGACTCGTTGCAGAAGGAGGCCGCGCTATCGCAGCAGATCGGGGCGGGCCAGCGTCAGGCGCTAGTAGCCCAGCAAGAGCAGCAGGATATTGGTCTGGCCAACCAGCAACAGGGTCAGGCTCGATCGCTCGATGATGAGGTCAGCGGCATTTCCCGTTCACTCGACCGCCGGGGCGATCGCCTGGTAGACCGGGCCGACCTACAGCAGCAGCGTGAGCTTACCCAGGCCCAAGGTGCATTGCCTGCTCTGCTGGCCGCCGCACGGCCCAACCCTCAGGTGCAGGCACTGGCGGGGCTAGAGTCTATTTCATCGCCAAGCCAGATCAACCTCTCTCAATTCGTGGCCCCAGTGGTGGCCGAGATTCAGGCGCTCGGCACGGCGGTCAACGCCCTGGCGGCCAGCCCGCGCCAGCTCACGGTGCAGACCCCCGATCCGGTGGCTGACACCTCCCGAATCTTGAGCGACGTGGCCAGGCAGTCCGCCCAGGGGGTGAACCCATGAGCACCCTCACTCTCACTGCCTACAGCTTCACCGCCACCCTCAGCCGCTTCGGCAGCGGCAACTTTCCCCGCGAGCGCATTGAAACCGCCGATCTCACCCGCACCGCCTACGGCAGCATGAACCGGCGGGGCACCAGTTACGAGCCTCCCCACCTGTGGCAGGTGACCGCCGTGGTTGACCTGGCCACCGCCGAGATCCTGCAATCTATGCATGACCTCTACCAGCTCACCCCTGGCTCCGTCGTCGTCGATGACCTAATTCGCCCCTACACCGAGCCATCGCCCCGTACTAGAGCACTCGCCACAAGCTCGCCAGCGGCGGTGACGCTGGGCAGCAACGTACGTTATTACGCCCGGTTTAATGCCGAGTTTCAGGGGGCTTTAACCGTCGAGAAACTGGGCAATGGCTGGCACAAGGCCACCTTCCAGCTGATTGAAACAACGAAGGTGGCCGCTGCATGAGCCTAGCCACCACCGTTAACGACCTCAGATCGCTCCGTACCCAGGTGCTCATCAACAACGGCACCGACGACCTCGACGTGTCGCCCGCCTTCGAGACCCTGCAACTCAGCACCGAGGTGTGGGGCGATCGCGCCTGGTTTGCCCCCCGTGGCACCCTGCGGCTGGCGGCCTACGTCGATGGCTTCACCGAGTCCTTCGATTGCCGGGTCAACCCAAGCCGATGGGCACCGCGTAACACCGTAGCCATCAGCCTGTGGTTTGGGTCATGGGTGCCGCTGCCGTGGCCGCTCAAAATTCTGCGCTACCCCAACCGCCCCTACCCCGGCAACCGTTTTATCGACCTGGAGCTGGGCACCGACGCCGACCTGCTCAACTACCGCGCGCCTGAGGGCGACCCCAGCGGCATCGAATACGGCACCAGCACCAGCGCCACGTTTTTAGTCAATGCGGCCCTAGCCAAGGCCGGGGCACCCGCCCTCACCGATAGCATTGCGGGCCTGGCCCTGCCCTTTAGCCCAGGAAAGAATCAAGGGGGCTCGTGGATGACCTACGCTGGCCAGGTCGCCTACGCTGGCGGGTATGTGCTCTGGCAGCAGGCCGATGGCGATGTGCGGGCCACCCCGCTCACTACCGAAGGGCTAGCCCCATTCGCCCATTACGTTGTGGGCCGCGACGAGGCCGACTACGTGCCCGAGACGGCGCAGGAGTCACCCCCTGAAGACGTGCGGGTGACGGGCACCACCTACTCAATAGATAGTGTCGGCAACACCTCAAACGTGACAGTGGATACGGTAGACGGGGTGACCGTGCGCACCACCGTCACCTACGCTGACCGCGACACCACCAGCCCCACCTACACCGAGCTGGTCGAGCAACCCGCCAATGTGGTGCTGCCCGCCATCTTCCCATCAACGACCTCGCTCATCACCGAGAGCGAGCTGACCCGTGATTGGGATTACGCCAGCATCACCTCCAGGCTCACCAGCGAGGTAGAAACGATTCGCAGGCCCGTGGCGGCCATCTTCCCTAACTCGCTGTTTGGCACACCGACCGCATTGGCGATCGAAACGCGCCGAACGATCGCTTACACCTACGACGCTGAGAGCACCGTCATCGCCCGCCAAACCACCCTTGAGCGGGCCGTCATTTCTGGGGTGACAGTGACTACGGCGATCGCCCAGATCACCATCGAGCGCTGGGAAAAAGTAGGGGCCGAAGAGTATACCTACAGCCGCACCCAGGTTAATCGCGATGGGTCGATTAGCCCGCTGCCGCAGCGACGCGGGGCCTCAACCAACAACACGCCCCCCGCCACCCAATACCGCCCTGCCGAAAAGCAGCGCACCGAGCGCCAGGTTTCTGGCACGGCCAAATTCACGTCGCCCGCGGGGAGTGGTTTCGCGGAGAAACTTTGGGCTATCACGCTGCCCGCTGGCATGGGTGTGAGCCATGCCCAATGCCGCGATCGGGCCAAGCTTTGGGGCAGCATTCGCCAGGGCCGACAGTTCGCCATCGCCTGGGCCGCTGACCTGGCCCAGGGCTGGCTTGAAGACTTTACCCCGGTGCGGCGCGTTGACTTCACCGTCGATGGTCGGCGCACTGCCTACCTAGTAGAGGCGCTGAATATCGCCATTGATGGGCGATCGGCGGCGATCGGGGGGCGAGGCATTGAGCTGGGCCTCGTGTCGGTGGATGCGCCCTTGCCGCCGCCGTCTGCCCCAGGCGATCCACCTACGCCAGATTTGCCTGAGCCAGCCCCGCCGTTTGATGTGGTGCTCACTGGAGAGGCGGTGGTGGGCCTGTCTGTACCAGTGCCTGTGCTCAGTGCTGCCATCACCGACAGCGTCACCGATATCCGATCAACTGCCGACGGCGACACCCGGATAACTGCCGACGACGATACGCGAACCTTACCGGAGTAACGCTATGGCCAATGTGAAAATCAACGATCTCAGCCCAGCGTCTGCTGTTACTGATGAGATGCAGTTTGAGGTCGATACTGGGGGCACAACTTCAGAAAAAGTCACTGGCTTACAAATCAAAACCTATGCTGCTGCGGGCGGGGGGGGTGGACTGAGTCTTGCCCATCTGGAGCGAAGTGCAGACTTGGCTATTGCAGCGTCTGGGTTTGAGTACATCCCCTGGGATGTAGAGGTCAAGGACGATAACGCCTACTGGAATTCTGGGGCCCCGACGCAAATCATTGCTACGGCGGCGGGATATTACAGCTACTCGTTTGTGGTAAGGGAGGCAGGGGTTCGAACCGGCATGGCCCTTTTTGCTATCAACAAAAATGGAAGTGCCTCCCTAGTTGAAGACACTAAATATCTATCTGGAGAGACCATAAACTTTGCAGTATCAGGACATCTGCTGCTAGAAGCAGATGACTATATCGAGGTCGGTCTCGCCAACTTCACCGGCTCAACTCTTACCATCACGGATGGAGTCATCGTTCCAACATTCATCTGGCAATATCTAGGAGCTTAGATGGCCACCGTTTATCCCCCTGCTTATGCTCAAGCATCTCTCGCTGGTGGCGTCGCCATCTTCGACGCTGGCACTGGCACCCCTACTGTCAAAATTTACGATGGAGCCACGTTACTCCTGACCTTCAACCTAAACAGCACCGCAGCTTTTGGCACACCCACGATGGCATGCCCCTCGATCGCCACAGTCACAGGTTTGCCCATCAGTGCCGTGGCTGTCGCCTCTGGCACAGCAGACAATGCCAAGCTGATTAGCCGTGATGGCTCCTACGAGGTCACAACAGACAGCGTCAGCGCAACGGATGACGGTGGGGCTATTCAGCTTTCTTCTTTGTCCGTGACTATTGGCCAACCCTTTGATTTGACCGGATGCACTGTTTCTCAACCCTGTAGCTAATGGCTCGACTCACGACCACCGGCTCTAATCGCACCGCCGACGCTGTTTCTACCAACGGGATCAGTGCTCGGCAGCGCAGCTTGATCGCCACCGCCCAGGCTACAGCCGCTGCCACCCAAGCCCAGGCCGAGGCAGAGAAAAAGGCCCGCGACCAGCCCATCACGGGCACCGCCACAGGCTACGACCCGGTGACCGGCGATTGGTTGGTGAGCACCCCAGACGGTGGCACCGTGCGAGCGCAGTCACTCACCAACGGGGCTCTGGTAGGCAAGCGGCTGCCGGTGCAACGCTTCGCGGATTCGCAAACCAGTGCAGTCAATGCACCACCCACCGACGCTGACCAGGGCTGGGTAGTCGGTGAACTGGAGGCATTGCAGCGAGATGTAGTTGCGCTGGGGGCGGTGCAGCTGCAACCCCGCGACCCAGATGGGGTTGCTGATGCCCGTTACGACGGCGACAAATGGCTCAACACTGAAACCAATGACCTTTCAATTTGGGTGCAAGAGACTGAGGACTGGCGGGCTGTGAGCGGCGGGGCGCAAATTATCTACGGCGAGGGCGACCCTAATTTGACCGAAGTGCCTTGGGTGCCTAACGCCTTCTACCACAACACGTTGATTGGGCGAATGTATGTCGCATCCCCGGTGGAAGATGGCAAATGGCTGCCAACCGGCACGATGACTTTTGATAGCGACAGCTACCCAGACGCCGGAGCCTTTTACCCTGGTGACCTCTACCAGGGAGACGATGGCGCGTTCTTCCGGCTGAAACGTAACGGCTTGTGGATCGTTCAGTGGTTCTGCCCGGACTGCGAAGAAGAGCCTGAAGAAGGGCCTCCAGGGCTTTGCAGCCTGGGCAGTTACCCCAACGATGAAGGCTATCCCCCAGGCACCCCACTCTGGTACGTGGCATGCAGCTAGGCTTCTTCTTCTCAACCACGCCCAGCGACTGGCACTTGGCCCCCAGACTGGTGGGCCAAATCGAGGCATTCTACCCTGAGGCAAAAATCCTTTGCCTGCCCGATGGCTTTAGCCCCGGGCCACTACCGGGCGCGATCGTTGGGGATGCCGCCGAACCTCTCAAGCAACCGGCAAGCATTCATCAATACAGCTATCGCCGTTGCACCCTGGCCCTGGCCCATCTAGATGGTTGCGAGGTGTTGGTGCAGCTCGATCCAGACACCTACCTGCAAAAACCCTTCACCCACTGGCCCCAGTCGCAGTGGGCAGGGAGCTTCATGGCCGTCCCTACTACTGGCCCACCCTTTCGTAAGTTCATGCATGGGGCACTATGGATGATGCGCCGCCAGCTGTTGCAGCAGTTGGTTGAGGAAAACCCATTTTGCCCACAGCACTACGCCCACGACAACAACACTCGCGCCGACGGCACAGCAATCGAAGATCGAGGCTTCTCTGAGGCGGTGCGGCTAGTCTACCCCGCTGATCAGTGGGCAGCCTGGGGCCAGCTCAATACCAGCGGACAGGTTCGTCCTGGGTGGGCAGCAGCACATCCCGTAAAAGAGCTTTAAGCACCCTTTAATTGCCCTTTCAGCCGGGCTCTGCCAGTCCAATAGTTTTACCCTTAGCAGTGCGCTAACATCCAAGGACTGTAGTTGAACAGTGTGCTAGCGATTCTCAATAAGGCCAAAAGCTCTTTGACTAAATGAACGGGAAAAATGAGATCCCATTCTGATCGATCTGGATCTCATTCAGCGCGATCCGCTACACCGGGCAATGGTAGTAGACGAGTGCCCGGCCAATGCCTGAAGTGTGATGAACGTATCCCGGCAGTTGTAGGGGGTCATCGTGGCCCCATCCTTTTCGTTCAATCCCAATGCAGTCGTTACGGTTGACCAGGCTCGTTGGTGGAAGTTTTTCTCGCTGATGATGCCACCTTTGGGGGCGCGAAATACCAAATCCTCTGGCAGGCATTCATCAGGCTTAATTGATTGCAATAGTTGCTGCAAACGCCCTGGGCAGGTGAACCAGCGTCTGACATTGGTCTTAGTTTCTTCGCGGCGTTCCTTCTTGCCTGACACTTCCACAATGCTTTCGTGGAAATGCACTTTGCTGCAATCGTCCGCTACGCTGCCCCAGCGCAAGCCAATAGCCTCGCAGGGGCGGCAACCTGTCCAAAACAGGAATTTCACAAAGGGAGCGTAGTGCTGATACGTAATGCCTTTGCCCTGACGAGCTTCAAAGGCTCCAATAATGCGATCGCGCTCCTCAACCGAATACGCCACAGGTGGCAGCGGCTTGGTTGGATCCAAAGCAAGATACATACCCTGGAAAGGGTTGCTCGCTACCAGCTTATGCTGGATTCCCCAGTTACAAGCGGCTGACAACTGCATCAGGGTACGACGAGCCTGAGATTGGGTGGTGGCTTTAAGCAATTGTTGACGAAACTTTAGCTGATCTACCAACCCATCCGTCTTACACCGACCAATGTGGGCGGTGACGGGGTCGTAGGTGCCGTTAATCGTCTTAGGAGAGGCGTTAGGCGTCAGGTACTCCACGTAGCGCTCCCAGAGCGTCAGCAGTTTAGACCCCGCCTTAGCCACCTTGTCAAGCGATCCAGAAGTGGGCTCATGGCTACAAATCTTGTACTTCTGGTAGGTCGAGTCAAACTCACCGTACTCGATATCTCGCTGCACCTCGAAGGCTTTATCTTGGGCTATTTTTCGATTAAGCGGCGTGTTGGATAGGCCCAGCGATACAAAATGGCGCTTCTCCCCATGGGTGAAGACCAGCTGTAACCGGTTGTTGGAGGTACGGATTGTGACGGAGCCTGACTTGGCTTTCCGATGCCTGCGTGTGGTGGTCGAAGTCATAGCGCTTCCCAACTGGGAATCGAGGATTGAGCGCATTGTACTTTATCTCAATCTTTATCTCAATCTGGGTGCTAAACCTACCTAATTACCCCTAAAAATACCCAACATAACTTGAGCCCTGGGTAGAGCCGATAGCCTCGAAACCCTTGCCAGATGGGCGAAACTCTTGTTTTTACTGGAAGCCGATGGCGGGATTTGAACCCGCGACCGCTCGATTACGAATCGAGTGCTCTACCACTGAGCCACATCGGCAATAGATATTTACAGTTAGCTAGTATAACAGTGTCGGGCGATCGCACGACCGAGTCGTTTCCCAGAGCAGCACGGCCCTGGGAAAGATTGGCACCTTAGTCTTTCTCGATGTACTTACGAACGCTGTTAAGGTCAATGTAGCGATCGGTGGCGTTGCGCAGTTCGCGAGCGATCATCCCTTCGGTGGAGACGACGGTGATATGGGTGTTTTTAGAACGCAGCAGTTCAATGGCTCGCTCAAAGTCACCGTCGCCGCTAAAGAGAACGACCTCATCGTACTGCTCAACGGTGTTGAACATGTCTATGGCGATCTCAATATCGAGGTTTGCTTTTTGGGAGTAGCGCCCGGATGTATCGTCGTAGTACTCCTTGAGGATTTTGGTGCGGACGGTGTAGCCCAAGCTGATGAGTGCATCTCGAAAACCCCGCTGATCCTGAGGGTCCTTCAAGCCGGTATACCAAAAGGCGTTTACCAGGGTGGCCCCGCCGTCAAGGCCAAGAAAATATTCGAGCACTCGCTTCGGGTCAAAAAACCAGCCATTTTTTTGCTGGGCGTAGAACATGTTATTACCGTCTACGAAAATCGACAGACGCTTCAAGCCGTATCTATTTGCCATAAATATTAATAGTAATCAACTTAACGAGTCACCTATTTTATAAGCAGCGTAGATGCCAATTTTGCTTAATTTATCAGACTAATCACTCCATCAGTAGTGTGGTCTTACTCAATTAAACTAGACTGAGCCAAACTGTTTATTCAGAGAACTAAGGCTAAGAGTGTAGCCGTTTCCACCAAAAAAATCTAGAGATTAGTCAAGGTTAAAGATGGAGAGTCTATTGGGCATGCGGTAGATTGTCCGCGCCGCTAAGTCTCACGAAACCCTACGACCTGACCTTACCTACGGTCTGTGCCAAGGCTAAGTAGTCTCTTACAGTTGCAGCTCGTCGCAGGGCTACGTAACTCTGCTGCTTGCACACTGTGTAAATACACGCTGCGAAATTGGCGGGGTAGGGTTAGAAATAGAGCTAAAAACCACCTGTTAGGTGACAATTGACCTTTAGGAACATCTGCACCGCTGAATGGACTGCACCCGTAGAATCACTGTGACCTAGTCTTAAGAGTTAGACTTAACACCATACGAATTAAACCTAAAATTTAACTTTATCTTTTTAGTAGTATAAGCGCTAACCCCACATTCTGGATTGCTGGAGCACCTAATCACGGGGGCGCATTGCTGGTGCGGGCCTTGAGAAGCGCCTGAAGCTCAGGGGGTAGAGTCTCAAAAAAATGGTGGCCTGTGGCTACTTCAATGCGCTGGACTGAGGTTTGGTAGCGCCGCCAGTCGGGGCTGACCTGGTTGGTGTTAGGCAGATCGATGGCAATTAGCTGAGTATCGCTGCCAATACCCAGGCCGCCGTCGGGGAGGCGATCGTACACCACAATGATTTTCCACAGCCGGGAGGGTACAGCAATGGCTCGGTTGCCCACGCTGCCCTGGCTGCCGTAGGCTCCGGCAAAGACATGCAGGCTGTGGTCGTAGTGATAGACCAGCGATCGCCCGTATTCTTCTAGTTCTCGCCAGGGGCCACGGTTGTTGTCCGGGGCCTGGGGAATGATGTTGGTCATTAAAAAGGTAGCGGCGTTGTCGCCCACGCTGCCGGTGCGATCGCCCGAGGGCACCACATGGCCGCGATCGTAGCCGCTGCCTCGATAGTCGTTGGGGGTGACCTGGTAAAACCCAGCGGGCAGTGCCCCGTCGGGGCGAAAGTTGTCCTGGCGATCGGTGGGGCCCAGCCAGGCGGCATCGACTTCCCAACTGGCCCAGTTGAGCCCGTTGCGATCGCGGCTGTAGCTCAGCACATACTGATGGCGCTGAATTAAATAGTTGTTAGGGTTCGCCGTCCCCGCCTGACTGGGGTTGCCCAGTACCAGGTGAGGACTGGTGCTAGGCGGCGCGAGCGGGTCGGCAGCGGGCAGGTCGGCGGGCAGTCGTTCACAGGCCTGGTTGTTGCCATCGCCATCGAGGTCGTAGGGGTCGCCCGCAAAGGCATCGAGTACCGCCTGGGCCTGGGCTTGGCTAGCAAAGTCGCCGCAGTTGCAGTCGTCATCGACACAGGGCGGCAGGGTTGACACATCCACAGGGGCCACCCAGTTGTTCACCAGCAGCAGCAGGTCGCCACAGCCTGTCAGCCCCAGTCCCAAGGCAATCAGACCCAGGGCACGACGCCAGGAATGCGTTTGGGCAGAAGCTTTAGCCAGTAAATACCTAGATGACATGGTCATCTCCCTTTGGGGTATTCATACAAATGTACTTAATTTGCACCAGGGCGCATCGGTTGACGCCATCCTTCGAAGCGAATCTATCCCCAGGCAGAGGGGGGAAGGTTGCAGAAGGGCCCAATAGCGTTAACAATGTGAGACGTGGCCTGGCTTATCCCCCTGCCTGGCATAGGGATGTTAACCTGCCGGAGTGAGGGGTCTGCTGGGGCCAGGCGCAAGAAAATTCCCGTTTTTTGCCCGTATTCCCATTCACTACCAGGATGATTATGCTCAACCAAGCGATCGCCAAGCTACAGGCATGGTTCCCCGCCGAAGCGGTACACGCCCACTGCGATGGCCCCTGCGGCGTTTATGACCCCTCCTCGGCTCGCGTAGCCGCTGAGGCAGTGCTGTCAATGACCAAAAAACTGGTGGATCTTGAAACCCCCGCCAGTGGCGACAAAGCGGCTGCTGTTGCCTACCACAACACCTTCGCCCGCTACACCGCCATTAAAGAAGAGCAGGCCCAGATCGCCAAAGATGAACTGCTGGTTCTGTGGACTGACTACTTCAAGCCCGTGCACCTTGAGCAGTTCCCTGACCTGCACGACACCTTCTGGAAAGCGGCTAAACTCTGCTCGGCCTGCAAGGTCGAAGTCAGCGTGCAGCACGCCACCGAACTGATGGAAGCCGTCCAGAAAATCCACGGTATCTTCTGGACGACTAAGAACCGCGATGTGTCTTGGTACACCGCGAGCTAGGGGTAGGTAGAAAAGATGAGGGAGATTGGGGGGATAAGGGAGATGGGGGAGTGAGCAGATAGGGGAGATGGAAGGTCTTTTTCCTTACCATTCTAATCCTCCTCACCTCCCTTACCTTCCCCACCCTCCTTACCTCCCCCGCCGTGACTTCCCCTTCGCTCCAACCGCCGCCGCAGTTGCGCCATAGTCAGCTCACCGATGTGGTGCTCTGGCTGCTGCGCCAGCGGCGGCGGTTTCGCATTGTGGGGGCGTCTATGCTGCCGCTGCTAGAGCCAGGTACGGAGGTGTTGATCGATCCCTTCGCCTACCGACGGCAGCGCCCCCAGCCGGGAGATTTGGTAGTGGCCTACCATCCGCGTCAGCCGGGGCTAAGGCTGATTAAGTGGGTGGTGTATGTAGACGAGGACGGCTGCTTTTTGCAGGGGCTAAACGCGGCGGAGAGTACTGATAGCCGCGAGTTTGGCCGGGTGCCCTGGGTAAACATTGTGGGCCGGGTGGGGTGTCGGTTTCCATAAAGAGTATTTTGTAGATTTTGGCAGGGCTGAGAATATTACCGCCTGTGACAGCAGGTTACGTTTTTTCTCACCTGTAGGGGGTGAAAGAGCGTTGCGATCGCCCCAAACCCCAGTGCGCTAAAGCCTTTGGCCTCCATGTCGCAACGTAACGACGGCGTGAAAACCGCAGCGCCGAAAGAATAATTCACACGGGCGACCAATAAAGTTCGCTAGGCTGAAATCATTGATAAATAAGGAACTCAGCCCAACCCGCGAGTTCTAAACCCGACGCTTCATGCTTATCTCAGTTCACAGGGCCTATATCCATGAATTCGCTATCTCATCCCACTGCTAAAGCCACCCCCTGGGTCGGGGCGGTTTTGTTTGCGCTCATGTTTTGGTTCAGCAGCAGCCTGCTGATGGATTTTGTGATTATGCCGGGGCTGTTTGTCGGCGGCATGATGAGCCAGCCCGACTTTGGCTCGGCGGGCTACGCCATGTTTTGGGTGTTTAACCGCCTGGAGCTGCTCTGCGCTGGCGTTATTTTGACGGGGCTGCTGGCGGCTCGGCAGTCGCGCCCTCAGCGCCCCGTGGTCGCCAGCGGCCTGCGCAGCCGCTGGGCAGTGGAGCTAGGGCTAGGCCTGCTGGCTCTTACCCTAGTGCTAACCTACGCGGTGGCACCGGCCATGGGTGCCTTGGGTGCAGCGCTAGACCCCTTTGCCGCCACCGTTGAGGTACCCGGTGCTATGAACCAGATGCACGGGCTGTACTTTGGCCTAGAGGCCGTCAAGCTGCTGGGCTGTGGTGCGCTGCTGAGTCTGCTCTACGGCGATCTCAGTCGAGCTGAAGATCTGTAATTTCGTCTCGGCTAAGCTGGCCCCCAGGGTTCCTCCCTATTTGAGGAACCCTGGGGGCTTTTTATTGCGATCGGGGGCCTTGTTCTACAGCCGGGTGTTGGCCAGGCTTTGGCGGGGGTTGGTGGTGCGACCGTCGCGAATTTTTTCATAGAGCTGTCGCTCGCTGTCGCTGAGGCTGGTCGGAGGGGTGATCACGACTTTGATCAGCAGGTCGCCGCGATCGCCCTTGGGTCGGGGCCAGCCCTTGCCTCGCAGCCGCAGGGTTTGGCCCGATCGCACCCCCGCAGGCAAGTTCATGGTCACGCTACCGTCGGGGATGGGCACGTCGATTTTGCCCCCCAGCACGGCCTCGTCGGGGGCAATGGGCACTTCAGCGGTGAGGCTATCGCCCTCCAGGGTGTAAAAGCTGTGGCCCTCTAGCTGCACCACCAGGTAGATGTCGGCGGGCTGCTTGCTGTAGGGGTTGATTGGCCCCTTGCCTTTGAGGCGAATTTTGCTGCCCTGCTTAACCCCCGGTGGAATTCGCACATCGACGCTGTCGTTGCCAATGCGCAGCCGCTTCTGAGCACCGTTAAAGGCTTCGCCAAAGGTGAGGCGAATGCTGGCCTCTTGATCAAAGGATTGGGTAGGGGCGGTTTCGTAGCCAAAGCCAGAGCCACCCGGCCCGCCCCCAGGAGTCCCGTAGGGATAGGAGCGGGCGCTGCCGCCACCGGGGGTGGCAAAACGACCCAGCAGCTCGTTGATGAACTCGTCGAAGCTGCCGTAATTGCTAAAGTCAAAGCCGCCCATGTCGCCAGGGTTGCCGTAGGGAGCCCCGGCCCCGGCCCGGCTGGCCTGCTGCCAATACTGACCGTATTGGTCGTACTTTTTGCGCTTGTCGGCGTCGGAAAGCACCTCGTAGGCTTCGCTCACCTCTTTGAACTTGGCCTCGGCGGTTTTGTCGTCGGGGTTAACGTCGGGGTGGTACTTGCGGGCCAGCTTGCGAAAAGACTGCTTAATCTCGTCGGCACTTGCCGTGCGATTGACCCCCAGCACCGCGTAGTAGTCTTTAAAGCCCGTAGCAGCCATTCCTGTCCTCCTAAAAACCCGCGCTCAAGCTGGCGACTATTGTAGTCAACTCTGGCCGGAGGAGGGCTACCGCCAATTCCTCCAGACCCGCGTCTAGCTCTGGATTTAGCGTAGCAAACCCCACGCCCGAAGGAAGTTCGGTTTTCCTGGTTGGGGTGAAATTGGCTAGGCGATTCCCACCACGGCATCGAGTTCGGCGTAGTCGGGCAGGGTGGTGTCGATGGGGCAGCCATCGCGAATCACGACGCGATCGCCCTGGTGCCGCGACAGCAGTTCGCTAAAGCTGCGAGCTTTAAACACCACCAGGTCGGCGGGGCGACCCACCCCCAGCAGCCCGACATCGAGCCCCATGGTCTGGGCTGGGGTGCAGGTCACCGCTTGGGGCCAGTCGCCAATGGGGCGATCGAGGTGGCCAATGCGCACCGACTGAGTAAAGACTTCCACCATGTCGTGGTCGCCGTAGGCAAAAAAGGCGTCGCGGCAGTTGTCGCTGGACAGGGCCACCGCCACCTCAAACTGGCGCAGCTCGGGCAGCAGGGTGACGCCGCGATAGCGAGGCATACGGCCCGGCTGGCGGTCTTGCAGATAGAGGTTGCACATGGGCAGGCTCACGACGCTGATGCCCGCTTGCTGGAGCAGGGCCAGGGTATGTTGGGCGCGATCGCCCCCCTGCACCGATAGACTACAGCAGTGGCCGCAGTTGACCTTACCCTGAAACCCTCGCCGCAGCTTGGTTTCGGCCACCACCCGCAGCCCTTCCGCCTTGGGGTTCAGGCTTTCATCCACATGAAAATCGAGGTCAAGCCCCCGCGCCTCGGCCAGCTCAAAGGCGCGATCGATCTGGGCCTCTAGACCCGGTTGGGGATAGATCACCCCGCCCAAAATGCCGCCGTACTGGGCAACGATATCGGCCAGCTTTTCAGCTTCCGGGCCATCGTAGTAGTCCATCGACACCAGACACACCGCCTGGAGCACAATCTTGCCCGCCCACTCCTGCCGCAGCCGATCGAAGACCGCAAAGCTAATCTCCGCTTGTCCATCCAAACAATCCAGATGGGTTCTGACGGCCTGGGTACCGTGGGCATAGCTGCACCGCAGGCCAAAGCTCATGCGGGGGTAAAGATCTTCAGCGCTCCAATTACTGTGGTCGGCTTCGGCGGCCTTAAGAGCTGAGTCAAAGGTACCGTCGGGGTTTGGGTTGCGAAACCAGGTATGCCCTTTATCTAAATGGGTGTGACAGTCGGCAAAGCAGGGCCACACCATGCCCTGGCGCAAATCCCAGGAGGGCTGGCCGAGGTCGAGGGGCTGGCTGGCCGGAATTATGGCCGCGATCCGTCCGTCCTGAATTTCTAGGTGGGCGGCGACCAATTCTTCTGATATTGGGAGAGCGGAGAGGGCGGCGATCGCAGTCTTCCAAGATACCGACCCATCGATGCAGGCCAGGGGCAGGCGGGCGTTTTGTAGCCAGTAGTGATCGGCAGAGCGCTGCAAAAACTCGGGCAGGGCGGTTGAATTCATAGCATTCGACGAAACAGCTGATCGAGGTCACCGCCGCTGGGCTCTAGAATCACCGGAGTTGTGGCACATCCATCACGATAGTTCTAGGCCCAGAGACCTACAGTGAGAGTAGAGCCTAGTAGTCTAAATCCCAAAGATTCTAAGGTTAGATTTGGGAATGCTTAGACCACACAGTGTTTCTATCCTTAACCTGTAAGGTAAGAGTCATGGTCAACAACACCGCTTCTAAAATTTTCTGGCAGTCCGGCGCTTCCGTCTTCGGCTTTCTGCTGCTAGTTATTCTGCTAGCCTGAAACGGGCTGTGCGAGATATAGCCACAGTCACGTTGGTCAGCACGACAAGAAATCCTTAAAACGTTTGAACGTCCAAACATCGAACGTTTAAGGAAAAATGCCTCAGCTAGACTCAGTAAGATCACAAACACGCTTTCTTACCGTAATCCAACCCACCCTGCGGGAAGCAAGCTACAGCCTAAATCCCTCTACCAAGCTGGGAGAGGGGCTTTGAAGTCTGGTTCCGGCTCCCCTCTCCTTCCTGGGAGAGGGGCCGGGGGTGAGGGTCGCGGGGACTTTATGATCTATTGAGACTAGCTAGATGTGCACCTCAGATTTGTTATGCCCAGCATAGGAATTACGAGTTTAACAGGGCTAGGGCTTGCGGTAGCTGCTCTTTGACCGAGGCCGCCGATCGCTCCAAGGCCGACTGCTCTGCCGGGGTCAGCGACAGTTCTAGAATCTCTTCAACACCGCCCTGGCCCAGGCGACAGGGCACCCCCAGATATAGACCGTCTAGGCCGTACTGGCCCGTGAGATGGGCGGCCAGGGGCAAAATGCGCCGCTGGTTGAGCAGCATCGACTCCACCATGACGCAGGCCGAAGAAGCTGGCGCGTAGTAAGCCCCCCCCTGCTTGAGCAACTGCACAATTTCAGCGCCGCCGTTGCGGGTGCGATCGATCAGCGCTTGTAGCCGGTCTGCGGGCAGCAGTTCAGCCACCGGAATGCCGTTGACGGTGGTGTAGCTGGGCAGGGGCACCATCAGGTCACCGTGACCCCCCAGCACCATGGCCGAGACATCGCGCGGCGGCACCCCCAACTCCCAGGCAATAAAGGTTTGAAACCGGGCCGAGTCGAGCACCCCAGCCATGCCCATCACCCGCTGGGGGGGGAGGTCGCTGGCTTTCCAGGCCAGGTAGGCCATCACATCGAGCGGGTTAGTCACCACAATCACGCTGGCCTGGGGCGATACGGCCAGGGCCTGGCGCAGGGTATCTACCACAATCTTGCCATTCACTTGGGTGAGGTCGTCGCGGGTCATGCCCGGTCGGCGGGGCAGCCCAGCGGTAATCACCACAATGTCTGAGTTGGCGGTATCTCGGTAGTCGTTGGTGCCCACAATGGTGCGGTTGTGCCCCTCACAGCCCGCCGCCTGGGACAGGTCGAGGGCAACGCCCTGAGGTCGGCCTTCGACAATATCGACCAGCACCACGTTGGCCAGGTTGCGCTCTAGCAGGCGCTGGGCGAGGGTGCTGCCCACGTTGCCCGCCCCCACCACAGTAACCTGGCTAACCGGGCTGCAAGCAGAGGTGGCAGAGAAGGCAGTCATGGCGTTAACACAGCGAAAGGACTTGGCTGGGCATCCTGAGATGCCCCTAGCCTGATGATGCCCTCAATGAGGCCTGGGACACCGTCCATATTCTGGCGGATGCTAAGTCGTTTATCCTTTAGTTGTTGTGATTTAGATCACAACTGGGTGTGACAGCTACCAGACGATTCTGTGATTGGCTATAGTTTTCATAAATGCTTACTGACACTTCACACTGGGGCCATGAACGGTCTTCAAAAAATAGGGGATGCTAAGGCAACCCCCTGAAAATCGCTCTCGCTATGAAAAATATTCCTCATTTGTCTTGCCCTTTACCACCCGGTTCATTAGTCCCCATGGAACCTGCCCCCGAAGACGGCGACGGTACTGGTCTGGCGGCTGACATTGCGATCGCCCCTAACTGCAACATTCGCCTGTTTACGGCTGGTGAAACCATTTTTATCGAGGGCAGCACCGCCGATAAAGCCTACATTCTTGAGTCAGGTTACGTTGAAATTTTTGTGGGCACGGGGGACGATTCACTCCAGCTCAATGTGCTGGGGGCTGGAGATATTTTTGGGGAAATGGGTATTATTGACGCCTCGCCCCGGTCGGCCTCAGCCAAGGCCCTGAGCCCCTGCCGCTGCATGGTGGTGTCGGCAGCTCAGGTGGCCGAGCGTATTGAGTCGTCGTCGCCCATGGTGCGGCTGTTTATCTCGATGTCGCTGCACCGCAATCGGGCCTACAACGCCTACCTGAGAACGCTAGCGACCCCGCAAATTAGCCTGCCCCGCCCCGCCGTCACCGAGCAAGCCTACGCCAGAAGTCAGCAATATCAAGAAATCTTAGACGACATTAAACTGGAGTCTGACCTGCAAAATGCCGTCCGCAACGACGATTTATCGCTGGTGTATCAACCCCTTATTAACCTCACCAATGGCACCATTGTGGGCTTTGAGGCGCTGCTGCGGTGGCAGTGCCCCCAGCGCGGTGCGGTTACTCCCCAGCGCTTTATTGCTTTGGCCGAAGAAACGTCGCTAATTTTGCCCATGGGCGACTGGATTTTAGAGCATTCCTGTGCCGATCTATGCCGCTTTCAAACCCATTTAGAGAGTCTTGGCCAGAGCAGCACCGACTTTTTTATTAGCATCAACATCTCGGTGCGCCAGTTTCAGCAGCCCGACTTTTTTGAACGGTTGATTGCCTGCACCCAGCGCCACGGCGTTGATGCCCAGCAAATTAAGCTGGAGGTGACAGAGCGCATCTTTTTGAATGAGGTTGAGGCGATCGACTCTATCGGCAAGTGTCGCGCCGCCGGGTTCGAGGTTTCCCTCGACGACTTTGGCACGGGCTACTCTAGCCTCAACTACCTAGAACGCTGCGAAATTGACTGTCTAAAAATCGATCAGTCGTTTATTCAAAAACTGTGCAGCAGCGATCGCGCCAAAATTCTCGTTGGCTCAATTATCGACATCGCCCGCCAGCTGGGCCTGCCCACCGTGGCTGAGGGCATTGAAACCCCGGCCCAGATGGCGGCCCTAAAATCGATGGGCTGCGACATTGGCCAGGGCTTTTTATTCAGCCGTCCTCTGCCGCTGACTGAGGCCCTGGCTCTGCTGGATTGAACGGGTAGGGGCTAGCTGTTGCTGTAGCGCGATCGCACCGTTGCCCACGCCACCTGTCGAGTCGGCAGCACGCCCTTTTCGGCCAGGTAATCTTGCAGCTGTCGAGGCTTCATTTTGCACAGGTCTTTGGCCAGTTCTTGCACCTGCAAACGGTTATTCACCCCCGCCAAACAGTCGCGCAAGGTACCCAAAATCTGCGGCTCGGCCACCAGCACCAGACTGTTGAGATCGTAGGCCTTGATCAACGTTTCCATCTGTGCCCCAATGGCTTGGGCAAAGCGGCGCTCAAATTCAACCAGGTAATTGCCTCGGCGATCGTCATAGCTATGGCCCCGGTTGCCGCTGCCCCGGTTGCGGCTGGCCCCCAGGTCTTGAGCGGTCGTTTCTGTCGCTGGATTCAGCAGTTCGCAGCGCTCGATCAAATCGGGACCAGATTCTACCTCTGGCACTGCCACGGGCTCTAGAGTTAAAAACTTGGCTTTAGCACCATCCACTACGGCTACTAGAAAGCGAGTCATAAAGAATCTCCCGTTGCTAGATTTGGTGGTGATCTTAACAAGTTAAAAGGGATCCATGGGGCGCAACGCTAAAGGTTAATTTCCTCTCCAGAAGAATCAAGAAATGCGGATAATTCCAGGGCATTTCTGTTGTTTGCAATGCTGTTTGGTGTTGATTTAAGTACTGTTTAATGAATGAATATGAAGGCTACTCATAAAGAGCAGATACTGTTAACCGATAAGCCTCTATCGCAGTGCCGACTTAACCCAACAGCTCAGAACTGAGTAATAGGATACTCAATCGTAGGGTGGGAAGTGCCCACCAGTGGAGAAATTATTTTCTAAAAGTTACGTTAGCTCGCTAGCGAATTTAATAGATTTGCCGACTCTACAGCAACATCGCCGCCCGCTCGGCTAGGCTCGATCGCTCCCCTTTATTGAGGGTTATATGACCAGCCAGGGCTTCGTCCTTAAAGCGCTCGACCACGTAGGTGAGGCCGTTGCTAGAGGCATCGACATAGGGGTTGTCGATCTGGTCGGGGTCGCCGGTAAGAATGATTTTGGTGCCTTCCCCGGCACGGGTGAGAATGGTTTTGACCTCGTGGGGGGTAAGGTTTTGGGCCTCATCCACCACCAAAAACTGCTTGGGAATCGATCGCCCCCGAATGTAGGTCAGCGGCTCAATCTGCAATAAGCCCTGGTCGATCATTTCCTCGTGGCCGCGCCGCCAGTGCTCCGGGCGACCGCGCATATCCTGGGTGCCAAAGATCAGGTCGAAGTTGTCGTAGAGGGGCTGCATCCAAGGGTTGAGCTTGTCGCGGATGTCGCCGGGCAGGTAGCCAATGTCGCGGCCCAGGGGCACGATGGGGCGGGCGATCAGCAGGCGCGAGTAGAGGCGCTCGTCAGCGACTTTTTGCACCCCAGCGGCGATCGCCAGCAGCGTCTTCCCCGTGCCCGCCCTACCCACCAGCGTCACCAGCGAGATCGAGTCTTGCAGCAGCAGCTCAAAGGCAAACCGCTGCTCGCGGTTGCGGGGCTGCACCCGCGACACCCCCGCGTGGGGTAGCTTGCTGAGGGGTACCAGCTTGCCGCTGCTGCCCTGCACCATGGCCAGTGCCGTGTGGTTGGGGTTCGACTCATCGACCAGGGTCACGGCCTGGTTGGGGTAGAGGGGCACATCGAGCCTGAGGTGGCCGTCGCCAAACAGCTGGCTCATGGCCTCGGCGGAGGTCATCACCTCCAGGGTGCCGGTGTAGAGGTCGTCGTAGTCGATTTTGTCGGTTTCGTAGTCTTCGGCCACCAGCCCCACCGCATCGGCCTTGATGCGCAGGTTGGTGTCTTTGCTGACCAACACCACGGGCATGTCGTGGTTGTGTTTGTACTCCATCGCCACAGCCAAAATGGCATTGTCGCCCTGGTCGCCCTCTAGCTCGGCGGGCAGCTGGAGTAGGGTATCGCGGTGGCACAGGGCCACCTTTAAAGTGCCGCCCTTTTCAAGGGGAATGCCGTGTACCAGGGAGCCCTGCTGCCGCAGATCATCCAGCGTGCGCGATACGTAGCGGGCGTTACGGCCCGTGTCGGCGGTGCCTTTTTTGAAGCGATCGAGTTCTTCGATGATGGTGATGGGCAACACCACATCATTGTCCTCAAACCTGAACATTGCCATCGGATCGTGAAGCAATACGTTGGTATCGAGGACGAAAACTTTTTTCATAGAGGAGCAATAGTTGAGACGATACGCCCAGCCCAGAAACCTTTGAGGATGCTGGAATAGTGCAGCGTCAGTCTCTCGGCAAGGCTATTTTCAGGAACGGTGGGCAGATGCCGTTTCCCTTGCGGTACAACAATTCTGGATGAGCCAGGGGCGATGGTCAAAGACCGGGCAAAAGCCAACGCCTCGCGCCAATTCTAGAAGGGCTGTTTAGACACTGTAGCGGAATTCGTTCCCATTCCCGATGGTAGCTAGGGGGGAATCGGCAGGCCAACCGCCAGGGCTCGGCTAACGGGTCTAGGTCAGGGCTGCCCGTCCTCGTTTACTATGACCTATGAGTCTTTCCGCTTGAGCCTCGCCGTCACCCCTGGAGACCCCCAATGCGTCTATCCCAAATGCTGTTTGTCACCCTGCGGGAGGAGCCGGCTGAGGCCGAGATCCCGAGCCACAAGCTGCTGCTGCGGGCGGGGTACATGCGTCGCATTGCCAGCGGGGTTTACGCCTACCTGCCCCTGCTGTGGCGGGTACTCAACAAGATCTCAGATATTGTGCGCGACGAGATGAATGCCACGGGGGCACAGGAATGTTTGCTGCCCCAGCTGCAACCGGCTGAACTCTGGCGCGAGTCGGGCAGGTGGGATACCTACACCAAGGCTGAAGGCATTATGTTTTCGCTGATCGATCGCCGCCAGCAGGAGGTCGGCCTTGGCCCCACCCACGAGGAGGTAATCACCGCCGTCGCCCGCGACATGATTCGCTCTTACCGGCAGCTACCGCTGCACCTGTACCAGATTCAAACCAAATTTCGCGATGAGATTCGCCCCCGCTTTGGCCTCATGCGCGGGCGCGAATTCATTATGAAGGACGGCTACTCGTTCCACACCAGCGAGAGCAGTCTAAGGGAAACCTACCAGGAGATGTACACCGCCTACAGCAACATTCTGCGCCGCTGCGGGCTGGAGTTTCGGGCGGTGGATGCGGATTCGGGCGCGATCGGCGGGTCGGGCTCGACCGAGTTTATGGTGCTGGCTGAGGCGGGGGAAGACGAGGTGCTCTACACCGAAGACGGCAAGTACGCCGCCAACGTGGAGAAGGCGGTGTCGCGCTCGGTGGATGCGGTGCCGTCTACCTTCACCAAATTTGAAAAGTTGGAAACTCCTAATACGCCTACGATTGACTCGCTGGCCAAATTCTTCAAGTGTTCGCCCACCCAGATCGTCAAGAACGTGCTTTACCAGGCTGAGTTCGACAACGGCAAAACGGTGCTGGTGGTGGTCAGTATTCGCGGCGACCAGGATGTCAACGACGTGAAGCTCACCAACGAATTGACCAAGCTAGCCGCGAATTACGGGGGCACTGCCGTAATTTCCTTGACGGTTCCTGACGAAGCCGCCCAGCAAAAGTGGGCCGCCAAGCCCCTACCCCTGGGCTACATGGCCCCCGACTTGGGCGACGATTACATCCAGGGTGGCAAAGATATAGATGCTAAGTTTCTGCGTCTGGTCGATCGCACCGCCACCGACCTCAAGAACTTTGTCACTGGCTCTAACGAGGCGAGCTACCACACCGTAGGCGGCAACTGGGGCAAAGAATTCATCTTGCCTGAGAAAGTGGTGGATGTGCGAAAGGCGGCGGCGGGCGATCGCGCCCTGCACGACCCCAGCCAAACCCTGCAAACTGCTCGGGGCATCGAAATTGGCCATATCTTTCAGCTTGGGACTAAGTACTCCAAAGCGCTGGGGGCCACCTTCACCAACGAAAATGGGGCGGAGCTGCCCCTGGTGATGGGCTGCTACGGGGTCGGCGTTTCGCGCCTGGCCCAGGCGGCGGTGGAGCAGTCCTATGATAAGAACGGCATTGTCTGGCCGGTGGCGATCGCGCCCTACCAGGCGATCGTGGTCATCCCCAACATGGGCGACGATTTGCAGGTGGAAGCCGCCAAGACCATTTACAAAGAGCTGCTGGCGGTAGGCGTCGAAGCGCTGCTCGACGATCGCGATGAACGGGCCGGGGTCAAGTTCAAAGACGCCGATCTAATTGGTATTCCCTACCGCATTGTCACCGGGCGAGCCCTGAGGGATGGCAAAGTTGAAGTGGTCGATCGGGCCACGGGCATTGTGCAGGAAGTGGCCCTGGCCGAGGTCGTCGCCCTGGTCAAAGGCTGGATTGTCGATGAACTGCTGGCCAGCCGCTAGCACCTAATACCCCACACCCAAGGACGGGCTATGGAACTGATCACCATTCTTCTTTCAACCCTGCTCGGCGTGGTGGGTAGCGGGGGTGTGGTGGTCGATACCCTGGCCGAGGCTGCTCTGCGCAACCAGCTCGCCGGGGCCGAAACGTTGCAGGTGCGCATCGACAATGTGCCCAACTATCAGCTGGCCAGCGGCCGCATTGAGCACACTCGCATTGCCGCTCGGGGGGTAGAAACCCGGCAGCTGCCAGGCCTTCGCATCGACTCTATCGATCTGGAGACCGACGCGGTCGATGTCGATCTCGGTCGATTGCAGCAGGGTAATTTGGTGCTCGATGAGCCCGCTCAGGCAGCCCTGCGCTTGCGCCTCAACGATGACGATTTAAATACGTTCTTTCAGTCACCCCTGGTGCAAGGCTGGCTCGATACCCTGCAATTTAGCCTGCCGGGGGTGGCGGGCGAACGCGAACAAAATCGCTACGGTCTGGCCAACCCATCGCTGGAGTTTCTAGAGGGCGATCGCTTTCGCATTGTGGTTGACCTGCAAGACCGGGTGACCCAGGAGAATATTGCGATCGTGGTCGAGCTGGGGTTGACCATTCTCAACGGCCATCGCTTTGCCCTGGTTGACCCCACTATTACCGTCGATGGCGAAGAAACTCCGCCCCAGCTGCTCGAATCCTTTGTGCAGGGGGCCCAAGAGCGGCTCACCCTGCGGCGGCTAGAGGCCTTGGGCGTAGTGGCCCGCGTGATCAACTTTAAAGTCCGAGACAATGAGCTGGATATTGCCATCTTTGCCAGAATAGAACCATCTTCCCCTCTCTTGACCCGGCAGCCAGCTCAAGAAGCTGTCCCCCCCGCGCCCTAGGGCAGATTGAACTACCCTAGGCTAAGGTTGTGACCCCATTTGGACCCCACCATGGATCTCAAAAGCAAGCTAAGACGTATTCCCCTCGGCGTTTTGGCCGGATTAACCACTCTGGTAGTGGCCTCAGGCGGATCTGTGGCGTGGTTTACCTGGCGTGCCCTCAACCCCACTCCTCCAGTGGCAGAGTTTCCTAACCTCGACATTGACCCCGACCCGATCATGACCGTGCCGGAGGTCACCACCCCCGCCGAACCATCTAAGGTCGAAGACACCGCCCCCAAAGATCCGGTCAGCCAGCCCGCTCCGGCAGAAATTACCGGCCAAGTCTACTGGCTAAAAGATGAGGGGACAGGCATGGCGCTGGTGCCCCAGCCCATTACCGTCGCAGCCGATGCCTCCCCCTCAGAGAAGGTCACCGCCGTATTTAATGACCTACTTTCTAAGTCGGGCGACCCCAGCCAGCAGGCATTCACCACCATTCCTGAACAGACCCAGCTGATTGCGGCCTCAGTGGAGGCGGATGGGGTTCACGTCGATTTGTCAGGTAACTTTGAGACCGGCGGCGGCAGCTCCGCAATGACGGGTCGCCTGGGCCAGGTGATCTATACCGCCACCGCCTTTGACCCCGCCGCTCCCGTTTGGATTTCAGTGGATGGCAAGCCCTTGACGGTCCTGGGAGGCGAGGGCTTAGAGGTAAGTCAGCCCATGACCCGCAGCGATTTTGACGAAGGGTTTGGGCTCTAGAGCAGCTCCAAAGGTTTCGACTCTGCTCAACCTCCAGAATCGTGGCGATGGCTGAGCGAAGTCGAAGCCAGAGTGCTCACATAGGATGGAACGGTCTACAATAAGTACCCATGTTCCACCCTAGAGCGCTCTATGGATCTGTTCTCTACGGCCCTACCCCCCTGCCGTCTCGGCAAAGTGGTGAAGTCGAATTCCCACTGTGACTACGTGGTGCAGGTTGACGACGCCCAGGATGTCTGTTCGCCGCCCTCCCCCGAAGCCTGTGGCTTTGGCCAGTTTGTCAGTTTTGACAATGACAGCCGCCACTGGGCGGTGGGTCTGGTGTACAACTCGCAGCTATTCAACCCGCTATTTTTTAACAGTGGGCCACGGCTCTCTAGTGAACCTGATCCATTATTTACCCCCGATCTGGTGCAGGAGACCCGCACCCTGCTGGGGGTGGTACTGGTGGGCACCCTCGAAGGGGAGGGTAACCAGCGCCACGGGAAACACGGCATTCCTCGTGTGGTGGTACCCGCCAATACTCCCGTGTATGGTCTGACGCCAGAGCAGGTGCACTGCTTCCACTGCAATGAGGATGGGCGGACGCAGTTTAGCTACTACAGCCATTTGCTCAGGTCGGGGGGCATGTTTGCGGCCCAGCTGGCCCAGCAGGTGCTGGCCGAATTAGTAGAGAGCGGTCTGTTCACTGGGGCCGACCAGAAGGCGCTAATGGTGCTGGGCAAAGAGCTGAGCTGGAAGAATACCTTAGGGGCAATTCGATAATCAGGGCATTCGGAGCTTCCTGTAGGGGCAAACGGTCGTTTGCCCTGCTCAAATTCAGCAAACTCCGATAATTACGCGACTAAAGTCAGTTGCTGCAACATTCGCCTGAGCAGACACGGGAGACTCTATGCCAAGGTGGCTAGGCATAGCAGCAGAGTTTCAGTCCATTCCACCGTGGCTCCGTAGGTGTCGCCAGTGTGGCCCCCCAGACGACGATTTAGCCAAGCTCCTATGAGAAGGGAGGAAACCAGTCCCCCCGTTAGGCTGATACCGATGGGCAACATTTGATCGGGCTGTCTCCAGAACCAGAGACCGTGTATCCCTAGAGCCAGCGTTAGCCCTAGCAGCCAGTCCTGGGGCGATCGCATATGCTCTCGATGTAGCGCCCCCTTGCCCTCGGCCCGCAGGTAGGGGTAGCGAGCGATCGCCACCACCTGACCCCAGCGGCCCCACACCATCGCCGCCACCAGCACCCAGCCGCGCCCGGTAGCTAGCTCAGCCAGGGCCAGGGTTTTGAGACCAAGAATGGCGATCGCCGCCATCACCCCAAACGCCCCGCTGTGGCTATCGCCCATCACCGCCAGCCGCCGCTGGGGATCCATCACTGCCAGACCGTCGGCGGTATCCATCGCGCCATCCAGGTGCAGGCCACCGGTCAGCCACACCCCGAGGCCGACTACCAGGGCGCTGCGGATTAGGGTTGGCATACCCAGCTCAGTCAGGGCTAAATCGACCCCGACTAACCCAAGGCCGAGGCCAAGCCCCACCACAGGAGCCAGCGGGGCGATACCCTCAAAGCGCGGCTCCCAACCCGGAGGCAAAGGCAGCTTTGTGTAGAAGAGAATCGATCCGCCCAGCCGGGCAAACCAGCTGGGGCGGGGGGTAGTCTCACCGGGCCGCGCTGGAGGCAATGGAGTCACGGATCCACCTCTGTGCTGTGGAGATTTGTTGGGCAAAAATACGGAGACTTCAGCATTCTGGCGGAATGCTTAGCCATTGGGCCTTTGGCAGAATTAACTCGGTGTTTTCCACAGAGCTGAGCGATCGCAGGGCAGATCATTCCCAGCGATATCGAGTATCGTGGATATAGACCGACGGGAGCGATCGCCACAGGCCTTGCTCCACCCGCCAACGTAGCGTGGTTAAAAACCCATGAATCACGAGCGTGCTAGCAATTTGAGCATCCCCGCTCCTTGTTTAATCGATAGCGGGGTCGTTGTCAACAAAAACGACATGCTCAGGCTACTGCAAGACCTGGGGCAGGTACAGTATTGCCACTTTCAAGACGGCATCACTCTCTCAGAGGGCCAGGGTTTGGTCATGGAGGTGTTTGCCGATGGTCAGCAGGCCACGCTCGTGGCTAATCATACACTCTATATCAACGTTTACAGTTTTGATTGCCTAGAGATTGGCAAAACCGACACCGATGGCAGCCACTTTGATCTGGTGCAAGATAACCGACGGCTGCGCCTGATTCCGCTGTCAGACCCCATGCACGAGCACATCACACGATCGGTGAACACCGCCGCCTTTGAGGCCATGGTCGCCGACGCCCTCTCCGCCAGCTGGGATGCCTGCCTCGACGATGATCGCAATTTTTTAGATTAATGGGGCCTTAAAAAAAGTAGGGGCGCAGCATGCTGCGCCCCTACAAATTTTCTACAGCAGCGTGGGCATGGTGTCGTCGTGGGCAGAGTTGGGCTTGTTGGTGATCCACACCGACTGGTAGGGAGCCAGCTCGTAGATGGCGCGATCGTCGGTAAACCGGTGGCCGCTGATCAGGTCATACCAGTCGTCGGTGCTAACCAGGTTGAGATCGCTCAGCCGTAGATCCTGAGGCTGGTCGCTGAGGTTGTGCACCGAGAAAATGCTCTGGTCGCGGGTCAGGCTCTGCCGCCAGAAGGCAAACAGGGCCGGGTTCATGGGGTGCAGCGTGTACTGGGTGGCGTTGGGGTGAAAGGAGGTCTGCTGGCGACGGATCTTGATCAGCCGTTTGAGTTCCGCCAGCACCTTAGCGTGGGCGGTGGTGGGGTCGGCCAGGGCGGTTTCTAGCTCCTTGAGATCCCACTTGTAGCGGTTGATGGTGCGGTTGTGGCCAGTTTCTTCCACGCCTTCGGTGTAGTTGTGGGTGGCCAGCAGACTGTGAATATAGAAGGCGGGAATGCCCTCCAGCGCCATCATGATGGTCTGGGAGCAGAGGAACCGCTCGACCTGCCACTGGTCTTCGCCCTTGACGGTGCCCTTAAGAGCATCGAACAGCGAAATGTTGATCTCGTAGGGCGACTCGGTGCCGTCGGGGCGGCTACGCATGCTGATTTTGCCGCCAAAATCGCGCATGGCCGCGATCAGCTGCTCGTACTCATCAGCGGCCAGCAACCCTTCGGCAGGGCGCATGCCAATACCGTCGTGGGAGGCGGTGAAGTTGAAGTAGGCGCAGCCAATGGGGGCGGGCGGCATGCTCATCATCCAGGTTTTGAGGTGCTCGGCGCGGCCCTGCATGAGCGCATTCAGCAGCAGCGGCGGCAGGCTGAAGTTGTAGATCATGTGGGCTTCGTTGCGGTTGCCAAAGTAGCTCAGGTTTTCGCGGTTGGGCACATTGGTCTCGGTGATCAGCGAAATGCCGGGGTCAACCAGCTGCAAGATTTCGCGGAACAGGCGCACGATGGCGTGGGTTTCGGACAGGTGCATGCAGTTGGTGCTGTGCTTTTTCCACAAAAAGCCCACCGCATCGAGGCGAATGTAGCGCGCCCCGGCTTCAACATAGGCCAGGATGATTTTGACGTACTCAATCAGCACATCGGGGTTTTCAAAGTTGACATCGACCTGGTCAGCGCTAAAGGTCGTCCAGACGTGCTTTTCCCCTGCGGTAGTTTCTACGGGGGTCAGCAGCGGCGAACTGCGGGGGCGCACCACTTGGGAAAGGTCTTCGCTGGGATCGGCGGTAATGAAATAGTTGCGGCCGGGCAGCTCGTTTTGCTTAAACTGCTCAAACCACTCGTGCTGACTGGAGATATGGTTGATCACCAGGTCGGCCATCAGGTTGAAGTTGGTGGCAATTCGCCTGATATCGTCCCAGCTGCCCAGTTCGGGGTTGACCTTGAGGTAGTCGATGATGGCAAAGCCATCGTCGGAGCTGTAGGGGAAAAAGGGCAGAATGTGGACGCCGGTAATGGTGTCGTAGAGGTGGGTTTCGAGAAACTCAGCCAGTACCGACAGGGGGGGGCGATTGCCATCGATGATGGTATCGCCATAGGTAATCAGCAGAACATTGTTATGGTTCCACTTTTTGAGATCTTCGCGGCCTGAGGGGCACAGGGTGTCTTTAATCAGGGCATAGATTTCGGTGGTCAACCGCTCGGCTGTTTCCGAGGGATAAACCTTTTCTAGCAGGGGCTTAATGTTATTGGTCACGCGACAATAGGGTGGGCTATCTACAGGGATATCTAGCTTATTTATAGAGTAATTTTCAGGGGCCGCCTGGGCTGCAACGCTTGGGTAGGGAGCGGGCGCAGATTGCTTAACACGATTTTTAGCGACAGTCATATTAACCTACAGTTTCCGGTAGTGGTTTACGGTAGTCTTGGCATCAAAAAACAGTTGCCGCTGGGAGAATTCCCCGAACAGCATCGGCCGGTAAGCATGAATGGCCACCCATCGGGGCTAATGAGCTAGCCTAATGGGCGGGCCGCTTTTGGCCCCAAACATGACGGCTAAACATCTGTGCCATTCCGTTGCCCCGTCGTATCGGCCTGGGGAACTGGATGGTACAAGTGTTTGCGTTAGTGCTAGGGCTGCCGTGGACTAATGCCACGTCGTTACCATGCCGATGAACTCCGAGAATTCCCGCAGCTGGGTCGAAGAAAACACGGAGTAACGGTGGTAATGGCTAGATAACAGAGTTTTAGTGACGACTTTTAGGAATTTTAGATAGACGTAGTCTCGATCGCAGCGCGACGGCAGTGGTGACCGTCACGCTTTTTCTCCCCTGGGATAGTTCTGATAGTGGCATAGGTCTCTTTAAAACGTTGGCGCTGGGCCGTGAAGTTCATAGCTTTTTCGGTATATCTTCGGAGTCTTCACAAAGCCTTAAGCACAGGGCCTTGAGGGACTGCGTACAGTACACTGCTGGGGTGTTTGTGCTGGGAGTACCCATGGATGCGGTTGAACTTTTAGAACGCTATCGCAGGGGCGATCGCGCCTTCTCGGGCCTTAGGCTCGTAGACATTGAGCTACTGCAAGCCAATCTCAGCGGTACCGACTTTAGCCACAGCGACCTACGCCAGGCTCGCCTGGGGCGCACCCATTTTACCCACAGCAGCTTCACTCAGGCCGACCTCAGCGAAGCTCTGCTGTGGGGGGCCGACTTTACCGAGGCCCAATGTGCCCAGGCTCAGCTGCGCGATGCCGACCTCAGCGGGGCCGTGTTTGTGAACGCCAACCTGAGCGGCGCTAACTTAATTAAAGCCATTCTCTGCGGCGTCAATTTTCAGCGCGCCAACCTATCCCAGGCGCTGCTCATTGACGCCGACCTGCGCCCCACCTCTGACCAGCAAACGAATTTAATTGGAGCCAACTTACAGGGGGCTAATCTAAGCTACGCCCACCTCAGTGGGGCTCAGTTAGCCCAGGCCAACTTGAGCGGGGCTAAGCTCTGCCGCGCCTCTCTATGGCAAAGCTTTCGCCCCGATGCCCCTAAAACTGACCTCAGTGAGGCCAACTTGCAGGGGGCCGATCTGAGCTACGCCGACCTAACTGGCGCAATCCTGCGCGGGGCCAATCTACAGGGAGCCGATCTAACGGGGGCAGCCCTGACCCAAGCCGACCTAGCCAGGACGACTCTGCCGGATGAATTAATGCAGAACTAATTAAACATGGGTTGTCGCTGCAAGAGTTTCGCAGTAGACTTAACCCAAACCCTCTGCTCTGCGTTTAATTGAGAGCTTAACAATTACGCAAAGCTTGTATGAAGTTGATGTATGTTTATGCCAATTCTTAACAAGTCATACTTCTACACCGATATCTATCAGCCTTTGCTGAAAGGGTTGCGCTTGGCCCGCTTAAACCGAGTTTGCCTGCCGGTCATGGCGGTGAGAATTCCAGGCGGCTTGACTCCCCCCTAAACAAGTATTTTTTTAGAAGAAATGCGATCGCACTGATTGACTGAGCGCACCATTCCTAGCATTTCAGAATGTTCCGTTCGGATCTGTTCCAGTGATTAACGTAGCTAAGTCAAGCTATATCAGCTTTTTGCCTGGTTGATGTTAGTTTTGCCGCTGGCTAAATTTATCAGCGCTGTAGTCGCCTCTATCTTTAACAGCAAAATCAACTTGCGGTAGCAGATTATCTGCTCTTTAGAGATGCAGCAGCATAGGGATAAACATTCCTGTGCTGTACGGCAAAGATCTGACTACCGATGAACAAAGGGCTTAAACTCTTTGCCTAAGCTGAACTCTGATGGGCAAAATTTATGCCATCAGAACTAGTACTCTGAGGTCGAAATCTTTCGCCTAGCATCGCGCCTGTAGCAAGCCAATAACTTGCGCGGCGGCGGGCAAACTTACGCCGTGAAGCACTAGCATTTTGCAGGTATAGATGCCTGTCAATTAGGCTGAGGCACGCATTGCAGAAGGGCTGAAGATATGTGTCTTCAGGATGCATCAGAACAATCATAACGAGTCAATTTAAGTAGAGAAAGAAATAGAGAGTCTCAAATCATGAATTATTTAAGACGAGGGCTTGAATCAATCATAACGGGAAGCCTAAGCGCCATTCCAACAAAGGCGGGAAAGGTGGCAAGGATTATAGCATTTCGACCTTTATTTAAGCAGCTAGATAGTTCTGCAACAATTGGTTCAAGAGTTAGATTCAGCGGCACAAATCGTATTTCTATTGAGAAAGGTGCTTGGATCAATCAATACGCCGAAATTCATAGCATGGGCAATCCCATTCAGATTCAGGCTAATGCATCTATCGATCTCGGCGTGAGCATTAGAGATTGTGGCCATCAGGGTCGGTCAAGCGGCATTGTGATTGGAGAAAACTCGGGGCTAGGGCCTTAATGCTGTTTAGCAGGGCCTGGAGCGATTAATATTGGCAGCAACTGCATGATTGCATCGCACTGCTCAATGTATGCCAACAATCATGGGTTCAATGATTTAACAAGACCAATGCATTCTCAGCCGTTAACTACGTTAGGAATAACGATTGAAGACGACTGTTGGCTAGGCACAGGAGTTAGAGTGCTCGACGGAGTCACTATTGGCATAGGAAGCGTGATTGGAGCTGGAGCCGTTGTTAGCCGCGATATCCCCCCATATTCGATAGCGGTAGGGGTACCCGCTAGAGTAATTAAAAGCCGTAAAGAACAGCTATCTGCTAGCTCAGATAAAAGATGAAACCTCATTGTGTTAGGAAGCGGATTGCTAAAAGCCTTGACTCAAGGTACAGGGACAAAACTTGAACGAGGCAGGGAGCTAGAGCTGAAGGGAATTTGACAAACTGAAGGGAGAGGAGGTGAGCTAGGAATTACCACACCCCTACCATCGACCTCCTCATGAACGAGATTACCCGAATTCAAGCCGCTCTGCGACCCCACCTGCCCTGGCATGGTGCGCGACTGAGGTTTCTAGCCCTCTTTCTAGTCGCGCTGTTTCGCGTTGAGCAGGTGAATCTAGACAAGCTCGCGAGTGTCTTTGCCAATCAAGCGCAGAGTGCATCGAGCTACAAGCGCCTAACCCGCTTCTTTCGCGGCTTTGCCGTAGATTTCGATGTGATTGCGCGAGCGGTGGTGAGTTGGAGTCAGATTCCTGAACCCTGGACACTGAGCCTAGACCGCACGAACTGGTGCTTTGGCACGCTCAACATCAATATCTTGATGCTCGGGATTGTTCACGAGGGTGTGGCCTTTCCAGTGATGTGGACGATGCTCGACAAGCGCGGCAACAGCAACAGTGACGAGCGCATAGACCTGATGGAACGCTTTGAGCGAGTCTTTCCCGATGCCCAGATCCATTGTCTGACGGGCGACCGAGAGTTTGTCGGCAAGGAGTGGTGTAGCTTCTTGCTGCTGCCTAAGGCCATGCCCTTCCGCCTGAGGCTACGCCACAGTGACCGCATCAGTTCTCGCTCGGGCAAGGGGCGTCAGAAAGGCGAGCGGGTCTTTGCCAACTTGAGAGTGGGTGAGCAGCGAGTTCTCTCGGGCAAGCGTTGGGTGTGGGGCCGCCAGGTCTACATCGTCGCCACTCGGCTTGAGGATGGCGAGCTTCTGATTCTCGCAACTAACCATCGCCCCAAGTCGGCACTCGTCGATTACCGCTTGCGATGGGGTATTGAGACTCTCTTCGCTGCGCTGAAAAGTCGAGGCTTCAACCTTGAATCGACCCATTTCTGCCACGCCGAGCGCCTCAGTAAGTTGATAGCACTGCTCGCGTTGGCGTTCTGTTGGGCCATGCTTACGGGACTCTGGCAACACCAGCAGCACCCCATTGCACTAAAGGCTCATGGTCGCAGGGCCAAGAGTCTATTCCGGCTGGGCTGTGACTTTTTGCGGCGGACCTGCTGCGATCTAACTTTACACCGCGCTGAGTTCAATCAAGCGCTTCAACTTTTGTCCCTGTACTGAGGCCTTGACGTAAAAGCTTTGCAACACTGCTGTTTCGCTACAGTGGAGCACAATTCATTTGTTAACGCTTGCGAGACGTAATAAATTCATAAAAAGAGCGGAGTTCCTAGAATGAAAGTTGAAGTTCATGAAGAGCTTAGAGCTGAAGATATTAAGCTTCAGAACACAGGAATCGTCAGCTCTAATAATCCAAAAAATCATGCAATAAGACAACTAATATTTTCCTTGATTGAGCCAATTCCTCGCCCTTTGGGAACAGTAGCGAGAAAACTTATCTACCCTCTTCTATCTAAGAACTGGGGAAAAGCCCCTTACATCCAGGCGTGGGTTGAAATTCTTGGTGCTAACAATATTGTCGCTGGCGATAATATCAGCATCCTCAGATACTCCCTTCTAAACTGCAACTTTGAGAATAGCTTGCTTAGATTAGGGAAAAACATTTCTCTAGATAGAGGTGTTAGCATTCGGCTAGAAAAAAAACTGCACCATTGACATTGGCGACAATACTTATATAGGCCCATATTCATACTTATCTGGGCCTGGTACCGTCAAGATTGGTCGTGACTGTATGATTGCTTCTATGGTTGGTATATATGCTAACCAACATCACCACGTTGGCTCTAGCGAAAAGGGAATCACGATCGAAGACAAGTGTTGGATTGGTAGTGGTGCCAAAATTTTAGATGGTGTAACAATTGGTTACGGCAGTGCAGTTGGTGCAGGGGCCGTGGTGACTAAAGATATTCCGCCCTACTCAGTAGCTGTAGGAGTACCGGCTAAAGTGTTAGAAAATCGGAGAACTAGCCCTGATGACTAGTTTTTGGAAATTAGAAAATTAGGGCGATCGTAGGTCGGCCAGAGCGAAGCATAACCTATCGACAGTGGGCTTTGATCCGTTCTGCGATTCCGGCACGAATGCTCGTTCCGAGTCGGTTCCTGTTTCTGGGATGCTGCAGGCTATACGCTTTGCGAATCGCCCCGTCTAACCTGCGGTGTTGCTAACTTATCGAATCGTACCGCGCAGGGATTCTGTACTCAGGGCTTGATCAGGTAAAGCCGCAGCAGATCGCCCACAATTTCGAACAGTAGGGGTAGTTTGCGCAGCTGTTTGAGACATTGGGGAGCTGCTGTGTGAGCTGCTGGGGTTTGGCGATCGCTAGTAGATGGCGTTTCTCGCTGTCCTGCATCGTCGTGCAGACCACATTATCAGCTCATCCTCATTCTGTATTGGTATAAGACCTGATCGATGATCTGATCGGTGAGGAAGGCGATCGCCCTTCCAGACCCTGAGGCCACCGCCTAGGAACAATCGCCGACAGCCAATACCCCTCACTCTGCGGTTAATTAGGGCTTTGGAAGGCAGTGGCTGATACTGACCGATGCGCTGACCTGCATAGGCGAGCAGTTTACCCAGGCTCAGGCAAGATAACAGGAGGAACAACCTAGACTGAGAGTGACCTCTGATGAGCGAGGGCACGGTGTGTTGAATCAGCGATCGCAAATTGGTCTATGGTCGGCTACCGCCCTAACGGCCCTGGTGGGGCTGGTGAACCTATGGTCAGCAGTGACGCCAGGGCTGCCCCATCGCATCACCTGGGTCAGGGAGCTCTTTCCGGTTGAGCTGCGCATTGGGGCCCATGTGTTTGCTGCCCTGAGCGGCTTCTTTTTGCTGCTGCTGGCGGCCAATCTGCTGCGGCGCAAGCGGGCGGCCTGGGGGCTGGCCGTGGGGCTGTTGGTGGTTTCGATGGTCAGCCACCTAGTCAAAGGGCTGGATATTGAAGAAACCTTGCTGTCGCTGGTGCTGCTGGGGCAACTGCTGTGGCTGCGGCCCATCTTCACCGCCCAGTCTGACCGTCCCTCTATTCTGCAAGGGTTGCGGGTGCTGGCCGGGGCGCTGCTGTTTACCCTAGCCTACGGCACCCTGGGCTTTTGGGCGCTCGATCGCCACTATGCCACCCCCTTTAGCCTGCCCGAGGCCATGGGCCAAACCCTGGCGATGTTTTTTACCGCCGACAATGGCGGGCTGGTGCCTACAACCCGGTTTGGACAGCATTTTGCTGACTCTATTTATATCGTGGGCGGGGTGACGCTGCTCTATGCCGCCTGGATGCTGTTTCGACCGGTGATCTTTCGGGGAGAGGCCAGCGAGGCCGAGCGCCAGCGGGCCAAAGCTATTGTCGAGCAGCACGGACGCTCTTCCCTGGCGCGGTTTGCCCTGTTAGAGGATAAATCTTACTACTTCAGCCCGTCGGGGCAGACGGTGATTGCCTACGTAGCCAAGGGGCAAGGGGCGATCGCCCTGGGCGACCCCATCGGCCCAGACACTGACCGGCAGGCGGCGATTGTTGGGTTTCGGGTCTTTTGCGATCGCAACGACTGGCACCCCGCCTTTTACCAAACCCTGCCCGAGGCCCTGGCAAACTACCAAGCCCTGGGGTTTCACACCCTCAAAATTGGTGAAGAAGCCATTGTCGATTTGCACCAATTCACCCTGGAGGGCAAGCCTGGGCGCAACCTACGTACGGCCACCAATAAGTTCACCAAGCAGGGCTACCGGGTGCAGTACTATGCGCCCCCCCTCAGCGACGAGCTGCTGGCCGAGCTGAGAGCAATTAGTGACGACTGGCTAGAGGCCATGGAAGGGGCCGAAAAGAAGTTTTCCCTCGGCTGGTTTGACCCCGACTACCTGCGAGACTGTGAAATTGCCGTGGTCGAAGATGCCCAGGGCATTCCCGTCGCCTTTGCCAACCTGGTGCCCGAATACCAGCTCAACGAGGCCACCCTCGACCTGATGCGCCACCGCCGCGAGGTCGAACACGGCGCGATGGATTTTTTGTTTGTCTCGCTGATGCAGCACTGCCGGGCCCAGGGCTACGACAGCTTTAACCTGGGCCTGGTAGCCCTCTCGGGGGTGGGCGAAATGCCCGAAGCCCCTCGCCTCGAAAAGGGCATGCACTACCTCTATGACCACCTCAACTCGATTTACAACTTTCAGGGGCTACGGGCCTACAAAGACAAGTTTCACCCCGATTGGCAACCCCGCTATTTCGTATATCCTCGCCTGGCAGATTTGCCTGCGGTGGTGGTGGCCCTGGTGCGGGCCGATTCGGGCGATCGCCTGCAAGACTATTTTGGGGCTCAGTTCTTGAGCACCGCCCTCACCCACGGTTTTAAGCGCTTGGCCCACATGGTGCCAATTGTGTTCAGCCTGGGCCTGTTTGCCCTATCGCTCTGGGCCATCTCCAGCGAGCTACATCAGCACCAGCCAGGCGACATTCTCCGCAGTATTGGGGCAATTCCAGCCTGGGCCTTGGCGGAGGCGATCGCGCTTACGGCCCTCAACTACGCCTTTCTCACCGGCTACGACACCCTGGCCGTCCGGTTTGTGCGGCAGCCCCTGCCCTACGCCAAAACTGCTCTGGTAGCGGTGATCAGCTACGGCATCAGCAACAGTGTGGGCTTGGCCCTGCTTAGCGGTAGCGCCATTCGCTATCGCTTTTATACCGCCTGGGGGCTCAGCCCCGGCAAAATTGCCCAGATGATTGCCTTTTGCAACCTCAGCTTTTGGCTGGGTCTATTTGCGGTGGGCGGTCTGGTGTTTACCGTAGAGCCGCTCTCGGTGCCGGGTCTGCTCCACCTGCCCTTCCAGACCGCGCATCCCTTGGGGATTCTGTTTCTGGTGATTACGGTGGCCTATCTGTTGCTCAGCAGCGTCAGCCGCCACTCTGTCAAAATCAAGGGCTGGGTGCTGCCCCACCTGTCTCCCAAACTGGCCCTGAGTCAGATTGCGATCACCTCCTGCGACTGGGCGCTGGCGGCGGCGGTGCTCTATGTGTTGCTGCCTGCCCACCCCGACTTAAACTATTTCATCTTTTTTGGCAGCTACCTGCTGGCCCAAATCGCCGGGGTAATCAGCAATGTACCAGGGGGGCTAGGGGTGTTTGAAACAGTGCTAATCTTGCTGATCTCGCCGCCTATCCCCTCCGTTCAATTGCTTGGGGCGCTGCTGGTGTACAGGCTGGTCTACTACTTTTTGCCCATGCTGGTGGGGGTGGGGCTGCTGGCTCTCTACGAGCTGCGGCGACGCCGTCACCGGGTCAAAGTGAGTAAGCCGAGCTAGGGGTAATGGGTCAGCGATCGCCGCGTGCATCTCAGCAGATGTGTCTCTACCCCTGCCGCGCGATCGCGGCCCAGTTCCCTAAAACAGGCTGCCCATCGCTCGCAGCATATTCTGCGGCTGTAGGGCCGCTTCTGCCGCCGTCGGCTCGTAGCCGCAGTGCACCATGCAGTCGGCGCATTCGGGGTTACCGCTCTTGTGGCCGTACTTCTCCCAGTCGGTGTTGTCGAGCAGTTCTTGGAAGGTCTCGTAATGACCTTCGTTCAGCAGGTAGCAGGGTTTTTGCCAACCCAGCACGCTGTAGCTAGGACTGCCCCAGGGGGTGCAGTCGTAGTCTTTTTGCCCGATCAAAAAGTCTAAAAAGAGTGGGTTGTGGTTAAATTCCCACTTTTTTTTGCCTGCTGTAAACGGGGCCAAAATTTCTCGAAACAGCGCCTTGGTTTGGTCGCGCTTGAGGAAGTGCTCCTGATTGGGAGCCCAGTCGTAGCTGTAGCCCGGCGACACCATCATGCCGTCTACTTTCAGCTCGGTGAGGTAGTCAAACAGCGTTTGGATTTCCTGCGGATCGGTGCCCTCGAACACCGTGGTGTTGGTGGTGACCCGGAAGCCCCGCGCCTTGGCGGCTCGAATGGCGCTGATGGCAATATCGAAGACCCCATTGCGATCGACGCAGCGATCGTGGAGATCCTTCATGCCATCTAGGTGAACACTGAACGAAAGATAGGGCGACGGCGTAAATTTATCTAGACTTTTTTCGAGCAGCAGGCCGTTGGTGCAGAGGTAGACGAACTTTTTGCGGGCTACTAAACCCTGCACAATCTCGTCAATCTGCGGGTGCAGCAGTGGTTCCCCACCGGGGATTGAGACCACCGGGGCACCGCATTCTTCCGCCGCCGCAAAGCAGTCTTCGGGCGATAGGTTCTGCTTCAAGATTTCTTTGGGATGCTGAATTTTGCCGCAGCCTGAGCAGGCCAGGTTGCAGCGAAACAGCGGCTCTAGCATCAACACCAGAGGATATTGCTTGCGTCCTCTGAGGCGCTGAGTGACAAGATATTGCCCCACGCCCAGGGCCTGCTGCAAACTGATTGCCATTGTCTCTTCACTCCTCAGTTGGGGAGGATTCGAGAGCAGAACCGCTGAACCGGGCGAATTGCCTAGATCATGGCGGCTAATGCTTCGAACCCTGATGGTGATACCCAACTACCGTAATTCATTTTTGCAAAAACGGTTGTCTGTGGCCCACCCTGTGCCCGTATAGATCTTGAGTGGTGGTTGGGGTTTTAGCCCAGGCTACGCCCCTTGGGCTAACGGTGTAAGATGCGGTTAACTCTGCCCGTGGACCTGTGGCCGCCTACAGGTAATCTAGATGCTTATGTAGCCCCAGATACCATCCATGGGAGTTGATTCATTATTAATGCTCTGTTAATGCTTACAGATTGAAAGTCAACCAGTATGGTTGAAAGCCAAAGCCACGTGAGGAGAGCGCTCAATGCCGTCGATTAAATCTGCGTTGGACTTGCTAAAGGAGACCAGCCGAACATTTTTTATTCCGATCAGCTTACTCCCCCCTGGGCTTCAGGAAGCGGTGGCATCGGCGTACCTGTGCATGCGGGCGATCGACCAGATTGAAGACCATCCCACCCTCGATGGCGGCACCAAGGTCAGGCTGCTGCGCCAGATTAGCCTCAACCTGCAAGCGGGCACCGAAACTTCAGCGGTGGCTGATTTTGCGGTAGGGCTAGATAGCCACAGCGGCGAACTTGAGGAAGTGACTCTGCGCATTGGCGAATGGGCCTTGCTGGCCCCCGACACGATCGCCCCCCGCATCTGGGATGCCACCGCCGCCATGGCCGATCGCATGGCCTACTGGGCCGAGCAAAACTGGCGAATCACAACCGAGGCCGATCTCGATCGCTACACCTTTAGCGTAGCCGGGGCCGTGGGGCTGATGCTGTCTGACCTCTGGGCCTGGTACGACGGCACCGAAACTAGCCGCATGGAGGCGATCGGCTTTGGGCGCGGCCTGCAATCGGTGAATATTTTGCGCAACCACCTGGAAGACAAAGATCGCGGCGTAGACTTTTTCCCGGAGGGCTGGACGGCGGACGACATGCAGCTCTACGCTCGCCGCAACCTTAAAATGGCCGATGCCTATACCCAAGCCCTGCCTAAGGGGCCAGCCCTGCTATTTTGCCGCATTCCCCTAGCGCTGGCTACTGCTACCATCGACGCCCTGGCCCAGGGCCGCGAGAAGCTCAGCCGGGCCGACGTGATGGCGATCGTGACGCCGCTGCTCGGCGTTGGCAAATCGATCGAACTTATGACTAAAGTCTAGTTAGACCGGTTGCTCCTCTTACCTCGCTAGTGAATGAACATTCTCGATCGCATCGCCGAGCGGCAGCGCGACAATTTCTCGCTGCACAGCCAGTACCTCAACCCACAGATGGTCAACGTGCTCAAAACGATCGGGTTCGATCGCCACTATGTGCGCGCCGAGGGGCCTTATCTGTTTGACGACCAGGGCGATCGCTACCTCGACCTGCTGGCCGGGTTTGGCGTCTTTGCCCTGGGGCGCAACCATCCCAAAGTCGTGCAGGCTCTACAGGATGTCCTGACGGCAGAACTGCCCAACCTGGTGCAGCTGGATGTGTCGGTTCTGTCGGGGCTTTTGGCCGAAAAGCTTCAGCAGATCACGCCGCCAGGGCTAGACCGCATCTTTTTTGCCAACTCTGGCACCGAAAGCGTCGAGGCGGCGATTAAGTTTAGCCGCTACGCCACCGGGCGCAGCAAGATTGTCTACTGCGAGGGGGGCTACCACGGCCTCACGCTAGGATCCCTATCCGCCACCGGAGATCCGCATTTTCGGGAGGGTTTTGGCCCCTTTCTGCCCGACTTTATCGAAGTGCCGTTTGGGGATTTGGCTGCGCTGGAAAAGGCTCTGTCTCGCAAAGACGTGGCTGCTTTTATCACCGAGCCCATCCAGGGCCACGGCGTGTGGATTCCAGAAGCCAGTTACCTACCGGGGGCGGCGGCGCTCTGCCGCAAATACGGCAGCCTGTTCATCGCTGACGAGGTGCAGACTGGGCTGGGCCGCACGGGCAAATGGTGGGCGGTCGAGCACTTTGGCGTTGAGCCCGATCTGCTCTGCATGGCGAAGGCCCTGTCGGGCGGGTTCGTTCCGATCGGGGCCGTAGCCTGCCGGTCGTGGATCTTCGACAAAGTGTTTAACCGCATGGATCGCGCCGTGGTTCACGGCAGCACCTTTGGCAAAAACAACCTGGCCATGGCCGCTGGCCTGGCCACCCTCGACGTGCTCGAAACCGACGGCTGGATTGACCACGCGGCGCAGATGGGGCGGCAGATTGTGGCCGACTTGCAGCCGCTAGTCAGCCAGTACGAGTGCCTGAAAGCGGTGCGGGGCTTAGGCATGATGATGGCGCTGGAGTTTGGCGAACCCAAGAGCCTGACGCTAAAAATGTCGTGGAAGATGCTCGAAACCGCCAACCGGGGCCTGTTTTCCCAAATCATTACGGTGCCGCTGTTTACCCGTCACCGGATTTTGTCGCAGGTGGCGGGCTACGGCATGAACGTGGTCAAGTTTATTCCGCCCCTGACTCTGCAAGAGAGCGATCGCCGCTGGATTGCCGAGGCCGTCACCGACGTAGTGGCCGATGCCCACCGGGTGCCGGGTGCCGCCTGGGAATTTGGCAAAACCCTGGCCACCCAGGCGATGAAAACCAAAGCCGGAGCCCGGTAGCCCCCGCCATGGCCAGCCTGTTTCACCCGCTGTGCGGCAGCAACCCACCCACCCTGCTCCGGCTGCTGCTCGAAAATGGCTTGCCTGCGGCTAACCGCTGCCCCCAGGTGGCTCTGGCCCTGGCGGTGTCATTGGCCCGCTGGCCCTTTTCGACGGCGGAACAAGTGGCGTTTGCCCTGTCCCAAAAGCAGCCGATGCCCGACCCTGTGTTTATCGTCGGCTACTGGCGATCGGGCACCACCCACCTGCACAACGTCATGGCCCAGTGCCCTGCCTTTGGCTACATCACGCCGCTGGCCACGGGAATGCCATGGGATATTTTGGGGATAGTGCGATCGCTGGAACCCCTACTAGAGCAAGCCCTACCCCAGGATCGCTACGTCGATAACGTAGCGGTCACGCCCACCTCGCCCCAGGAAGATTCCATTCCCCTAGCGACGATGGGGGCAGCCTCCTACTACCACGGCATGTATTTTCCTCGGCAGTTTGAAACTCACTTTCGCCGGGATGTATTTGGGGAAGGCGAAGAGGCCGATGTAGAGCGGTGGAAACGCCTGCATCGCCACCTGCTGCGGAAGGTTTCGGTGCACCAGGGGCACCGCCCGCTGCTGATCAAAAACCCGGTCTATACCGGCTATATTCGCCATCTGCGAGAGCTGTGGCCGGGGGCCAAGTTCATTCACATTTACCGCAACCCCTACCGGGTGTTTGTCTCGGCGCGGCACTACTTTACGCGGCTGCTGCCCGAATTGGCGCTGCAAGACTACGGTGAGTTACCGATCGAATCGCTGGTGTTAGAAAGCTACCCGTTTCTTTTGGACGCCCTCAAATCTGACACGGCAGATCTGCCCCCCAATCAATTTGCAGAACTCAGCTTTGAGGATTTGCAGAGCGATCCGCTGTCGGTGCTAAAAAAGATATTTGAGCAGCTAGAACTGCCCGATTTTGAGGCGGCTTCTCCCCATTTTGAAACCTATTTAGCGGGGCTAGAAGACTACCAGCAAAACCAGTATTCTCTTGATGCTGAAACGGTTAGTGCGATCGAGAATGCTTGGTTTCCCTACATTCAACGCTGGGGCTACAGCCTATAGGCTGTTTAATAAAGTCTGCTTTTTGTTAACAATGGTGCAGCTAGGGTGGCTTTCTCAGATAGAGTCAACTCGTCTGTCAGGGGACTAATTTGAGCATTGCTCGCCAAGATTTTCTAAATCAGCAAGATCTTGTAGCCTGCAAGACGCTTTTGGGAGTATCCCACTTTCGCGGAAACAGTTCGAAGAGGGAGAATGGAAGAGGAGCCCCAGGGATGACTCACCATCCCACCTGAAGACCAAAGGCGATTGGAAGTTTGTACAGCAGAAATTTTCGAGTGCGCCGAGGCCAAGCAAAGGCGTCAGTGAAGTCAGCCTTGATGGCGGCAAAGTTCGTTTGCGTGACCTCGTGGAGTCCGATAGCCCGTGGCGAGACTACATCCGTTAATGCCATGTTGGGTCTGCGCTGTGCCTACCTCAATGGGCAGTTCGCCAGCTGACTGTTTCATCGAAAGTGGGATGCCCCCCTGAAACTTGAGCTTAATCTTTAAAATTATGATCAATACTTTAAATGCTGAAATATTGCTTCCCAGAAATGGTGAATAATATAGAGCATGGGGAATCTTAAGCGTTAGATCTGAATTTTCAAAACATAGTTGTGCAGCATCCGAAGCGATTGTACTTGATGAACAAAATTTTTTGAAAACCTTAGTGAAACAACGTTTTAAAACATATGGACTCTATCTTCGCGGCTGATCCCAAAAATGAGTGAGAATAAAAATTTCGTCACAACCGAATCTGTCATTGCCTTAATCAGTGGGCTTTATATTGCGACTGGCTTTGCAGTTGTGTTCAGCATCCTTTTTCTGCTAACTTCTCTGGATCAAGCAGCCAAGCTAGCTCGAGCCAAACAGGTAGATATCGCTCTGAATTTGGAAACCCGGTATTTGAAAGCGATCCTACTCGAGTACTCCGGCTGGGATGAGGCTTACGAGAATCTCATTGTTGATTTGGACGAAACCTGGGTCGAAGGTAATTCTGGCCAATACTTGATTGATCAACATGGGTTTGATTTCACTCTGGCCATCAAGGCAAATAGGCAACTGGCAAACCTGAGTATCAACGACGAAGTTAAAGGACTTGAGTTTGAAAGACTCATGTCAGGTGGACTGGAAGATCTGATTGAGGAGTCTTTGCAAGTTCAAGAAGGCGATGAGGGTTCGGTAGCTGGATATGTTCTTGCCGGGACTGATATTTATTTGGTCGTCCTGAGCCCGTTCAAAGATGAGAAAACCGAGGAAATTAGGCCTGATAGCTACTTATCTCTGGGTAGACGGCTGGATACCGAATATATTGGGAAACTTGAATCTTCCTATGAGCTTCCAGGTTTGCGCCTTGCTAACAAGACAGAAGACGCTATGAGCTCTAAGGTGCTGCTTGATGCCTCCAATCAAGCCATCGGATGTCTGACGTGGTTTGTGGAAAAGCCAAGTCTGCTCATTGCACCGAAGGTGATTGGCATCGTGACACCGTTTTTCTGTTTGGCCATATTCTTGACCCGATATTTTCTAAAACTGGATTATGCTGACCGGATTGCCTTTGAAGAGCGATTATACAAAGAAGCCACATGTGATCCACTCACAAACATTAGCAATCGTCGGCAATTTATGGCTCTGTGTCAGCAGGAGATGGCCGTTCACAGCCGCAATGGGAGAACGCTTGCCGTAGCTCTATTTGACATCGATCATTTCAAGGCCATCAACGATACCTATGGACATGCTGTGGGTGACAAAGCCTTAGTCCATCTGGTTCAGATCTGTTCTGGCGAGTTGCGTGAATCTGACATCTTTGGCCGAATTGGTGGTGATGAGTTTGCCGTTATCCTGCGAGAAACGCCGATTGAAGAAGCTGTCGATGTGCTCAATCGCGTCCGGAGAAAAATAGAAGCATGCCCCATCGGGGCGAATCACAATATCATCACCATAACCGTAAGCATAGGGGTAGCTCCAATGAACGGTTACATAACCTTTGATATTATTCTAGAAATGGCAGATGTGGCTCTGTATAGGGCTAAAAAGAATGGGCGGAACCAGGTTTTTGTAAGTATTTAACGCTAAGGCTGTCTTTAAAACAAATTTTTGGTCGGTGCAGGGCTCTGCTCAAATTCAACTTGACCGTAGTCGAGCTTGAGGATGCGATCGCCCACATAGAAATAGTGATCGTCGTGGCTGATCACAAACACTGTCTTTCCCTGGGCCTTGAGGTCGGGCAAAAACTGGGTGTAAAACACCTGCTTAAAGGCCGGATCTTGATCCGCAGCCCATTCATCAAAGAGGTAAATGGGGCGACTTTCCATGTAGGCGCTGAGCAGGGCCAGGCGTTTGCGCTGCCCCTGGGAGAGATTCACCGTTGAAAATCGGCCCTGGTCGATGCGCACTTTGTGGCTGAGCTGGAGCTGGTCTAGATAGCCCTGGGCTTTGCTGTCGTCGGCCTCACTACTCAGGCCCAGCAGCCGCTCAAACAGGTAAAAATCGGCAAACACCGCCGCAAAATGCTGCCGATACCACTCCTGATTGTGCTCATCAATAGGCTGCTGATCGAGCCAAATTTCGCCTGACTGGGGCTGATAGAGCCCCGTGAGCACCTTCGCCAGGGTCGATTTGCCGCTGCCGTTGCCGCCGATGATAAAAATTAGCTCGCCGGGGTGTACGGTCAGATTCACCGGCCCCAGGGTAAATTCGGTGGCGTCGCGATCGGTGCGATAGCTGTGGGTAACGCCTTTGAGCATTAGCTGCTGCCAGTTTGGGTCGATGGGCAGCACGGGGGCAGCGGCGATCGCGGCATCGATACTCAGGCCCAGGGTTTTGAGCTTGTCGAGGGCGACGCTGGCCTGACTCAGTAGCGGCAGCTTGTTCACCAGGTTTTCCATCGGCCCCAGCAGGTAGGTAAAGGTGAGCACGTAGGCCACCCGCGTGTTGGGGCTAATGCCCAGCCAATTGGGCAGGGCAAACAGCACCAACCCGACCGCAAAAAAGTAGATAAACTTACCCCAGCTATCGAGTACTGCAAACAGGCTCAACCCCTGCTGGTTGTAGCGCTTCACCTGAAGCGCGGTGGGCTGGAGATCGATCGCAAAAAAGTCTTGGCGGCCCAGGTAGTGCAGCTTTAGCTCTTTGATGCCGTCAATTAAACTGCGAAAATGCTGGAACAGCCGCTCCTGGTGGTCGCGGGCAGCGGCCAGACCGCGCCGCCCCGCCACCAAAAACCAGCGGCAGCTGACCGAGGCCACCAGGGTAATCAGCAGCACCAGGGCCAGCACCTGCCACGACAGCCACGATACATAGACCATGCAGCCGACGGTGCCCGCAATGTTGATCATCAACACGGGCAGAATGCTGGCGGCGGCGGCGATCGCCTGAATATCCTCCGTGAGCAGCACCAGCAGGCTGGGCAAGCCGAGGTTTTCTAAAGACTTCAGCTCCGCCGCTAAAATTTGCCGACAGAGCTGAAGCTGAAGTTCCACCACTGCCGATTGAGAAAACCGCACCAGCAAAATGCGCGACACCATGGCCGTGATCAGGGCGATCGCCCCCAGACCCACAAACGCAGCGGCGACCGTCGTTCCGGTGGTGCCCTGGGCGATCGCAAAACTAATCAGCGCAATGAGCGCGGCACTACAGCCGCCGCTGACCAGGCCCGTGGCCAGGGCAACCCACAACCCCGGCCCAGCGGTGCGCAGGAGAAACAACAGTAAGCTCATGGCAATCTCTCAAATCGGGGGATACGCCTTGGGGGCTGAACGGCGATCGGCGCGGGCGGTGACCGACCCCGGCGCGGCTGATCAACCGGTCGAACAAGTTATGATATCTGCGTTTCTGTTCTCCTAGGAAAGCGATGCCCCGCCCCAATCTAAATCAGCTGCGAGAACGACTAAATCTCTCTCGATTTGCCCTGCGCAACCGGGGTCTGACAATCTTCTGCTGGATTGTGATTGGGGTGGCCGGGCTGTTTGCCTTTAGCTCTCTGAAGTATGCCTTGTTCCCCGACATCACCTTTCCGGTGGTGCTGGTCAACGCCACCGCCCCGGTCGAAACGGCGATCGCAACCGAAGCCCAGCTCACTGTGCCCCTAGAGGCCCAGCTTCAACCCCTGGCTGGGTTGACCAAGCTCAACTCGACCACCTCGCCGGGGCAGGCGATTCTGCGGCTCAATTTTGCGGTGAATACCGCCCTGGAAGAAACCACGGCAGCAGTCGAGCAGGCGATCGCCCAGGCCGATCTGGCCACCGGGTTTGACTATGAAATCATTCCGCTCAATTTGAATGAGGCGACGGCGATTAGCTATGCCCTGACCAGTGAGACGCTGCCCCTGGCCGACCTGGCGACACTGGTGGAGGTGGAGATATTGCCGACGCTGCGCGACATTGCCGGGGTGCTGCGAGTCGATTTGCGGGGCACCGGCACCCAAGCTGTGGCCAGCGGTGAAGGCGACTTTTTGGCTGAGCTGCAAAATCCGCCCACGCTAGTTCGGTTCAATGGAGAGGCAGCACTGGCACTCCAGGTGGTAAAGCAGGGCGAGGCCAACACCCTGGAGGTGGTCGATCGCGTCGAGGCGGCGATCGCGCAAATCCGCGAGCAGCAGCCCCAGGTGCAGATTGCCCTAGCCGCTACCCAGGCCGACTTCATTCGTTCATCGACCGAGGCCACCATCGATGCCCTGGTGGAGGCGATCGTGCTGGCGGTGCTGGTGATCTTGTTCTTTTTGCGCAGCTGGCGAGCCACGGTGATTACGGCGCTGGCGATTCCGCTGTCGCTATTGGGCACGGCGATTGTCATGGCGATCTACGGCTTTAATCTAGAAACCATTACGCTGCTGGCGCTGGCGATCGTGATCGGCATCATTGTGGACGATGCGATCGTTGAAATCGAAAACATCATGCGCCATCTAGAAGCCGGGGCTACTCCGTCCCAAGCGGCCCTGCGGGCCACGGACGAAATTGCCCTGACGGTGACGGCCTCGACGCTGACCATTGTGGCCGTATTTTTGCCCGTGGCGCTGATGGGCGGCACCGTGGGGCAGTTCTTTAAACCCTTTGGCCTGACGGTGTCGGCGGCGGTGCTGTTTTCGCTGCTGGTGGCCCGCACCCTGACTCCGGTGTTGGCAGTCTATTGGCTGAAGGCTCCCCATTTGCCCTCGGGCACCGACCCCGCTGCCGCTGCCCCCCCCGACCCGGCAGCCACCGCGATGCTGACAGAGGCGGTGGCGGGCTCCTGGCTAGAGCGGCGGTACAGCCAGCTGCTCGCTTGGTCGCTGCTCCACCGCTGGATTGTGGTGGGGCTGGCGATCGCCAGTCTGGTCGCGGGCATCGCCATCATTCCGCTAATTCCCCAGGGGTTTATTCCCCAGCTCGACCAGGGGCAGTTTTTGCTGAACTACCGGGTGCCCCTGCCCCAGCGCCCCAGTGGGGCTCAGCTGCCGCCCTCTGGGCAACTACCGTCTGGGCAGCTACCGACGGCCCTAGACACACCCCAAGCGGCAGCAGCAGCAGAGGCTGCAATCGCCGCCGGGCGATCGCAGCTCTTGCAGCGCACCCTTCAGCAGGCCGACGACCTAGAGGCGACGGTGGCCCAGCTCCCCGAAGTTGAGTCGGTGTTGACCACCGTGGGCGGGCGGGGCCGACCCAACGAGGGCAGTCTCTACATTCAGCTACGAGAGGAGCGCGATTCCGGGACGGATCGCTCTGCGAATCGCACCACCGCCGCCGTGCAGGCCCAGCTCCGCCAAGACTTACCCTCCCAGGCGGGCCTAGAAACCAGCGTTGAAGACCTTCAGTTTGTCGATACCGGCGGCGAAAAACCCCTCCAGGTGGCCCTGGTGGGCGACGACGTAGCGGCCCTGCAAACTGCCGCCGCTGAGATTCAGGCCCAGGTGAAAGCGCTGCCCGGTTTTGCCGATGTGCGCATTTCTGGCGCTGAGAACACCGCCGATGCGATCGTTGAAATCAATCGACAGAATGGGGAGCGGGTTGCGATCGTTAGCGCCAACCTGAGTGACGGCAATGCCCTGGGCGACGCCACCGCCCAGGTGGTAGCCATTGCAGAATCGGTGGTGCCACCGGGAGTGCGCATTGACCTGGCGGGTGACTCGGCCCGGGCGGGCGAAGTGCTGGGCAGTTTTGGCCGCACGCTGATTTTGGCGGTGGTCTGCATGCTGCTGGTGCTGCTGGTGCCCTTTGGGCGGCTGCTCGAACCGGCGGTGGTGGGCCTGTCGCTGCCGCTCTCGATTGTGGGTGCCATGCTGGCCCTGTGGATTACCCGCAGCGACTTTGGCATTGTCTCGCTGCTGGGCCTGCTGTTTTTGCTGGGCCTGCTCAGCAAAAACGCGATTTTGCTGCTGGACTACATCAACCAGCTGCGCCGGGCCGGGCTTGAGCGCACGGAGGCGATCAAAAAAACGGGTCTGGTGCGGCTGCGCCCCATTCTGATGACCACCGCTTCGACGGTGCTGGGCATGGTACCGCTCGCCATTGGCCTGGGGGCCGGGGCCGAGCTGCGTCAGCCCATGGCCGTGGCGATTATGGGCGGGTTGCTGACCTCAACCCTGCTGAGTCTGGTGGTGGTGCCGGTGCTCTACACCCTACTCGAAGATAGCTGGCTCAAGCTCACCAAGCGGTCGGCCTAATGACAGCTCAGGTGATTTTGGTGCCCGCTGGGGCAGAATACCAGGCGGTGATGCGGGGCTTGAGGGCGGTTTCCCATGCGCCCCCGGTGGTGGCGGTTCCGGCAGGCCCGGCGGCGTTTCGAGCCTTTTTGGAGAGCTGGGCAGACCGATCGCGCTTTGCCAATCGGGGGATTCTGCTGATGGGCCTGGGCGGCAGCCTATCGCCTGGGCATTCGGTAGGAGACGGACTTTTGCTTGAGCAGGTTTGGGATGCTGCTGGGAAAGATGGTTCGAAGGGTTACTCTTGCGATCGCACCCTCACCCAAGCGCTAGCCCAACGCCTCAAGATTCCTATTGAGACGGGGGTAACCTGCGATCGCGTCATCACCACAGTCACAGAAAAGCGACGGCTGGGCGATCGCTACCAGGCCGCTGTAGTCGATATGGAAAGTGCCGTGCTGCTGGCGGCCATGCCCCAGGCCAAAGTCGCCATTCTGCGGGTAATCAGCGACGACTGTAGCGAGGACTTGCCCGATATTGCGGCTGCGATCGGCCCAGACGGCAGTCTGCGGCCCGTCGTTCTAACCCTGAGTTTCCTCAAAAACCCAATGGCCGCTGCAACCTTCATCCGTGGATCTCTACGGGGGTTAAAAGCTCTAGAGCAGGCAGCGCGTTCGCTCTAGTAAACGCCCACCCTGCAAAACCATGCCGGTTGTAAGCCCGATGGGTTGGCCTGTCAGTAGCCGGTACTAACCTTTGGTCAGCGCTCCCAACCGCCCCTGGGTAGCGGTCAGGTAAACCTGGGGTGTGAGCCACAGCATCAGGCCCCGCTTGCCCGCCGATACAGCCACGGTTTCAAAGGTGAGGATCGAGTCATCCACGTAGACGGGGTAGGCTTTTTTGGTGCCCAGGGCGGTGACGCCGCCGCGAATGTAGCCGGTGAGGGGTTGTACATCTTTGAGGGGCACGGTATCGGTTTTGCGATCGCCCGCCAGCACCGCCAGCGCCTTGAGGTCGAGCTGGGCACTGCCGGGGATAACGGCGAGGCACACCCCGTTGCGATCGCCCTTGGCGACCAAAGTCTTAAATACCTGCTCGGCTGGCAGTCCCAGCTTCTCGGCGGTGCTCTCAGCGGCCAAGTCATCGGGATCCACCTCGTACTCCAGAATCTCGTAGGGCAGCTTGAGGCGATCGAGAAGGCGGGCGGCGTTGGTCTTGCTCACAGGGCAACGGTAGATCTCTGAAACGTCAAAAGAGGGGTCAAGAGACAAGGCATCAGGTTCGAGGTATAACCCCTTGAACCCGATACCTAATACCTTAAACCCCTGATCCTTTGTGCTTTGCCTCTACTTGATGAACAGCATCTCCTGGTAGGTGGGCAGGGGCCAGAGGTCGTCGGCCACTTCACCCTCCAGGGCATCGGCGTACTCACGCACCTGGTCCATCAGGGGGCGAATGGTTTGGGCGCAGAACTGCATGTGCTCTTCCACCGACATAAAGTGTTTGGTCAGCATGTCGCCCAAGTCGCCCACCGAGACCATCATCGACTTGGCCAGCTCGGCCACCTTGACGACGCTGTCTTTGCCAAACTCAATGCCAATCTCATCGAGGCTGTCAATGGTCTTGGCAAGTTCACCCATGTAGCGAATCGCCGCGGGGTAAATGATGGTCTTAGCCATGCTGATCACCAGCTTGGCTTCGACCTCAATGTGCTGAATGTATTGCTCGGAGTAGGCCTCAAAGCGGCTGCCCAGCTCCACCGGGGTGAGCACATTTTCTTTAGAGAACAGGTCTTCGATGTACTGTTCGCGCAGCACGGGCAGGGCGTCGGCGGTGGTGCGCAGGTTGAGCAGCCCGCGCTCGTTGACGGCCATCTCATGCCATTCGGTGGAATAGCCGTTGCCGTTAAACACCACGGCACCGTGGTCGCGAATCACGTCGCGCAAAATGTCGTGGATGGCGACGTTGAGTTCGACACCGCTGCCCAGTTTGGCCTCAAGCTGGTCGGCCATCCAGTCGAGTGAGTCGGCCAGAATGGTGTTCATCGCCACCAGCGGCCCAGAGACCGACTGGCCCGAACCTACAGCGCGAAACTCAAAGCGGTTGCCGGTAAAGGCAAAGGGAGAGGTGCGGTTGCGATCGCCCGCATCCTTCGGAAACACCGGCAGAGTCGGCACACCCAGATCCATATCGCCCTTCGACTGGGAGCCGGTGACCTCGCCCGAGGCAATCTGGTCAAACACATCCTGGAGCTGGCTGCCCAGGTAGATGGAGATGATCGCCGGTGGCGCTTCGTTGGCCCCCAGACGGTGGTCATTGCTGGCGCTGGCAATCACCGCCCGCATCAGCGGCCCATACTTGTGCACACCGCGAATCACCGCACCACAGAACACCAGAAACTGCGCGTTAGAGTGGGGCGTGTCGCCCGGATCCAGCAGATTGCCCTGGGTGGCATTGCCCACCGACCAGTTGACGTGCTTGCCCGACCCATTGATGCCCGCGAAAGGCTTCTCGTGGAGAAGACAGACAAAGCCGTGCTTTTTGGCTGTGTTGCGCAGCACCGTCATAATCAGCTGCTGGTGGTCGCTGGCGACGTTGGCCGCCTCAAAGAAGGGGGCGATCTCAAACTGGCCAGGAGCCACCTCGTTGTGGCGAGTTTTGGCCGGAATGCCGAGGCGGTAGAGCTTTTCCTCCACATCCTGCATGAAAATCTGCACCCGCTCAGGGATAGCCCCGAAGTAGTGGTCGTCGAACTGCTGGCCCTTGGCTGGAGCCTTGCCGAATAGGGTACGACCCGCCAGTAGCAAGTCGGGGCGCACGCTAGCAAAGCTAGAATCCACCAAAAAGTACTCTTGCTCAGCACCGCAGCTAGAGTTGACCGGGGCGACTTCGCTGTGGCCCAGCAGCTTGAGTACGCGGGTGGCGGCCTTGCTCATGGCGGCGTTAGAGCGCAGCAGCGGGGTTTTCTTATCCAGCGCTTCTCCCGTCCACGATACAAACACCGTGGGAATGCACAGGGTGACGCCGTTCTCGGTCTCCATGACGAAGGCGGGGCTGGTGACATCCCAGGCGGTGTAGCCCCGTGCCTCAAAGGTAGAGCGAATGCCGCCGTTGGGGAAAGACGAACCGTCGGGCTCTCCCTGTACCAGCACTTTGCCAGAAAATTCTGAAATCACTGATCCATCGCTCTGCACCGAGATAAAGCCGTCGTGCTTTTCGGCGGTGGCATTGGTCAGGGGATAGAACATGTGGGAGTAATAGAGCGCCCCCTTGGAAATGGCCCAGTCCTTCATGGCCACGGCCACAACATCGGCCACCGAGACATCGAGAGCGGAGCCCGTGGTGATGGTTTTTTGCACCGACTTGAACACCGACTTGGGCAGGCACTCCTGCATTTTGCTGAGGCTAAAAACGTCCTTGGCCCACAGGTCTTCGAGCCGCCCAGGGGTGCTTACAGATACTTTGGGACGGCAGGCGATACTGGCAATAGCCTGGGCACGTAATTCGTTTCCGCTCATAGAAGTCTCCTAGTTAAATGGGAAATTTAAGCAAAGCTGTCACTGGCGTGGGGCAATTCTAAAGTCGACAGGATCAGAAAAGCCCGCTATGGAAACTGTGATGGGTAAAATTAGCCCTGGGGGCGATCGCGATCGCCCGTGCAGTAGAAAAGCCTGAGAGACTTAGCTGTTTAGACATCTTTGAAAAACCACATTGCCAAATCAGAAACTGGCAACCCCAATTAATGGGAAATTTCTGTCTACAATGCTTATCGTCTCAGCGGTCTAAACAAACCCCCCAGACAATCACAAAGGCCTCAAAAGTGCTAAGGGCAAATGGCTCATGGGCCTACACCTAACTCTCTTTGAGCCACCGTTAACGCTGTCACCCTCAGTTAACTTTGAGGAACTAAAACCTTACTATCTAACCAGAAACTTGCACCGTTCTAACCAATGCTACGTCTGAAAATTCGTGCCCTGAGACTAACTCAAAAATCACCACTGCAATCCATTGTTTTTGCCAGCGATCAGTCTTAAAAACCCATAGAAATTTGCATTATGGATAGTAGAGGCAAAGGCGGGGGGCTTTTGTAGCTATAAATACCTTTGCCAGCTAATCCAGATTCCTTAAAGATTGATGTCTGCTGGGGTCTGGCCTCTAGGCGGATTCAGAGGGCCGCCATTTTGTCGGCGCTGAGCCCCCTTTCCGCGCCGCTGTGGGTCAGAATAGTTAACATTCCGCATAAACCACCTACAGATCAGCAGAACTATGCCGCGCATTCGAGACATTCTGCACGCTGGCGAACCGGGCCAGAGCACCACCATCCAGGGCTGGGTGCGCACCAAGCGCGAGGCCAAGGGCATCACCTTTGTGGAGGTCAACGATGGCTCGTCGATGGCCGGGTTGCAGGTGGTGCTGAGTGCCGACCTGGCGGACTACGACACCGTGGTCAAAGACCTAACCACCGGCTCGTCGGTAGAAATTGGCGGCACCCTGGTGGAATCACCGGGCAAAGGCCAGCGGGTAGAATTGCAGGGCGAAACCATTACCGTCTACGGCACGGCGGATGGAGAAACCTATCCCCTCCAGAAAAAGCGGCATTCCTTTGAGTATTTGCGATCGCTGGGGCATTTGCGATCGCGCACCAACACCCTCGGTGCCGTCTTCCGCGTGCGCAACGCCTGCGCCCAGGCGATTCACCAGTTTTTCAATGAGCGCGGCTTTTTGTGGATGCACACCCCAATCATCACCGCCAGCGACTGCGAGGGGGCGGGGGAAATGTTTGCCGTTACGGGGTTAGACCTGGCGAATCCTCCCAAAACCAAAGAGGGGGCTGTGGACTACAGCCAGGATTTCTTTGGCAAGCCCGCCTACCTCACCGTCAGCGGCCAGCTTGAGGCCGAAATTATGGCGATGGCCTTTAGCAATGTCTACACCTTTGGCCCTACCTTTCGGGCCGAAAACTCCAACACCTCCCGCCACCTGGCCGAGTTTTGGATGGTAGAGCCAGAGCAAGCCTTCTGCGATTTAATAGGCAATATGGATCTGGCCGAAGAATTTCTCAAATACATCTTCCACTCGGTGCTAGAGCACTGCCCGGAAGACATGGCCTTCTTCAACGATCGCATCGACAACACAGTACTGGCCACCGCCGACAACATCATCAACAACACCTTCGAGCGCATTACCTACACCGATGCGGTGAAACTATTAGAAAAGACCGACCGAAAATTTGAGTTCCCCATCGAGTGGGGCATCGACCTACAATCGGAGCACGAGCGTTACCTAGCCGAGGAACTGTTCAAAAAGCCGGTGATCGTCACCGACTACCCCACCGGCATCAAAGCCTTCTACATGCGCCTCAACGACGGCGGTGAAACTGTTGCAGCCATGGATGTGCTGGCCCCCAAGGTAGGCGAAATCATCGGCGGCTCCCAGCGGGAAGAGCGGCTGGATGTGCTGGAGCGCCGCATCGTCGAGGCAGGCCTGCCCCTAGAGGATTACTGGTGGTACCTCGATCTGCGCCGCTTTGGCACCGTGCCCCACGCGGGCTTTGGCCTGGGCTTCGAGCGCCTGGTGCAGTTTATGACCGGTATGGGCAACATCCGCGATGTCATCCCCTTCCCCCGCACCCCCGACAGCATCGAGTTTTAGAGCCTTAGCGACTCTGACAGAACTGACGCACGGCTCTAATCACAGTTAGATCAGTTCCGATTTTGCGAAGTTTTACCCATTGGTCAAGCTGTCCAGCCGTCACCGATGGAAAGGCTTGGCTTTGGGTCTCGACGTGGTATTCACCCGCGCGCAACACCAGAATCGAGAGCATCTCCTGTCGATAAAGCCACACTTCTGATACCCCTATAGCTAAGTAAATTGGGAGCTTACTATCTGACCGACTGGCAATATCAATCTCTAGCGCTAAATCTGGCGGCAGATCTGGAGATATAGATGTTTCTAAGCCCTGCCCGGCTTGAGCATTTTGAATGTAGAAACAGCTGTCAGGCTCAATACCCTTGGCTAAATCTGATCGATTTATACGCATTGAGCCAAGATTATTAAACTCAGTTCCTAATTCTTCGGCCAGGGCTTGAATAATCGATGCCAATAGGCGATTGATAACCTCATGGAGTTGTCCTGGCATTCTGATTTCTAAAACTCCGCCGTCGTAGGCAATTCGGGTAGCACGGTTGTCTCCCAACTCGGTCAGCAGCGCAATATAGCTCTCCCAGGCCACGCCCGAAATACGTAGGGCACTGCCAGGGGTGAGTTCGATCTGGCTAAGGGGAGTGGCGAGGGTGGCCGTCATGGTTGGCTCATAGCGATGAATAGTTCAAGTATGGCTCAGGAGACCCTGATTCTGGACATCTGGTTGGGAGCGAACCAGGTAGATAAACCAGCTCTTAACTTGAGAATTATTCGACCGTGCCAAAGGCCGTTTCAAAACACTAATACCAACTCCACCTGCCAAGCGCTATCCTCACGCACGATCTGGATGTCGCGGATGAATTCGCGGAAGAAGAAGCGTCGCTCGGTCTCAGAGAGATCGAGCCAGAACTGGGGAATCGACACCGACTGGGACAGCTCTTGGAGGTTCACCGGGGGTAGCTGAGCGAGCTGCTGGTGCAGGATCGAAATTTCGCACTGTAGCTTGTAGCGGCGGAGAGCGGCGGTTTCGGCATCGAGAATGCCAGAGTCTTCTAGGGTGGGTAGCTGGGCGATCGCGGCTTCTTTGGCGGCGATCGCGCCTTGCAAACCAGTGCTAGGAGCCGGGGCACCGGGGGGAATTCTGGCCGTGAATTGAGCCACCGCTGGGGGCAACTCCTGACAGATCTGATTCACGATGCGGTGCAGTGCGTCGTCATAGGGAATAGCTTGGCAGCGGGGAGACTTGGGGCAGCCGCTAGGCCGCAGGTAAAGATAGCTTTTGGCCTGTCCTCGGGGAGCAGTTTTTGAAATGGTCAGAGGTTGACCGCACTCCTGGCAGGTGACGAGGCCCGCCAGCGATCGCGGTGCTCCAGCGGTGCGCGGCGGCAGGGGGCGGTTGCGGCGCAGCAGGCGATCGATCTGGGCCGCTTCTTCGCGGCTGATGATGGCGGCGTGGGTGTCGCGCAGAACGTTGCCATCCTGGTATTGCAGATCGCCCCGGTAGACCGGGTGGGTGAGCCAGCGCCGCCCGGTAGACACCGAAATCCGTTTGCCCAGCTTGCCCTCAATGAACCGCACCGCTCCCCGCAGCGAGCCGTAGAGCAAGAATTCGTTGACAAAGGCGGTGACTACCGGGGCCGTGGCGCGATCGATCAGGTAGCGGCCCTGGCCTCGGCGGTAGCCGTAGGGGGCTTTGCCTGGGGGCGGTAGGGCCTGCAAGCGGCTGCGGGCATGGCCCTCGCGCAAGCGGCGGCGGCGCTGGTCGCTAGCCAGGCTAGCCCCCTGCAAGATACTGTCTAAATCGATCGCGTCATCATTTAGAGTGACCACTTCAGCCCCGGCGGATTCGATTGCTTCCACCCAGGAGCGAATCTCTGCGGGGTTGTTGCCCAGGGTTGCAAGGTTATCCACCAGAACCCGATCGGTGGGATGAGCCTGTAGGTCGGCCAGCAGGCGATCGCGCTCTGGCCGATACCCCGGCTCCGTCGGTAGGGCCACATCGGTGTAGACCTGTTCCACCGCTGCCAATATTTCCTCCCCCAGGGCAGGGGAGATATCGGGGGAGCCATTCACCTCTCGGTAGCAATAGGCGACAACGCGCATAGCTTTAGAATGCTTGCTTGAGCGCTTCCCGCAGGGCTAGGGCCTGGGCGTCGTCGTCACTGGCCACCACCACCATCACCGTGGTGGTGGCGGGCTGGTTCTCGAGACACACAAACATTGCCGTAACTGTCTCAGAGCGCCCGGCTATGCTGGTGGCGTCGTTTTGAACCGGCTCTAGCCCCTGGGATTCTAGCGCCTGTTGGGCCTGGCTCAAGCATTGGGCGGTGTCGATGCCTAAAACCTGCCAAGCGTAGTGCATGCCGGGCGGAACCGCCTGGCTAGCGGCAGTTGTAGCAACTAGCCCCAGCCCGGTTAGTAACGCCGTCAGCAAATAGGTCATTGAAATCATCGATGTTTCCTCGTTGCTGCCTCAAATTGGTGCCCGGCTCAGGGGCAAACCGTGCTGTGTTGATGATACTCCCTGGGCTTCGATTCAACTGTGGCTCCGGCCATTGGCTCGGGGTCATGGCAAGATAGGTGGGTGGGCTTTGGGCTCCTGCCCATGCCCCATTGAGTTCCCCAGAGGCGGTTTCTTTGCAGATTACATTTTTGGGTACCAGTTCTGGCGTGCCGACCCGCGCTCGCAACGTCTCAAGTGTGGCCCTACGGCTGCCCCAGCGGGCCGAGGTGTGGCTATTTGACTGCGGTGAGGGCACCCAGCACCAGTTTTTGCGCAGCGAGTTTAAGTCAAGCCAGATTCGCCGCATTTTTATTACCCATATGCACGGCGACCACATTTTTGGTCTGATGGGGCTGCTGGCTAGCTGCGGCCTGGCGGGCAATCGGCAGCAGCGCATCGATATCTATGGCCCGAAACCCCTCAACGACTACCTACAAGCCAGCCGCCGCTATTCCCAAACCCACTTTTCCCTGCCGATCAAAATCCACGCGGTGGAACCGGGGCTAGTGTTTGAGGATGACGAGTTTCGCGTGTTCTGCGACCTGCTAGAGCACCGGGTGCCCGCTTACGGCTATCGGATAGAGGAGCGCGATCGCCCCGGCCATTTCGATGTTAAACGCGCTCAAGCCCTGGGCATTCCCTCGGGGCCAATCTACGGTCAGCTGAAGCAGGGGCAGCGGGTCAAGCTCGATGACGGTCGCACCATCAACGGGGCTGACCTCTGCGGGCCAGATTTGGTGGGGCGCAAGCTGGTGTACTGTACCGATACGATCTACTGCGATCGCGCCGTTAGCCTCGCCTCCCAAGCCGACGTGCTAATCCACGAGGCAACCTTTTCCCACCGCGATGCCGACCTGGCCTACCAGCGGCTGCACTCGACCTCCACCATGGCGGCCCAGGTCGCCCTTAGCGCCCAGGCCAAGCAGCTGATCATGACCCACTTTAGCCCTCGCTATGCCCCTGGCAACGACATTCAGCTGAGCGATCTACTAGCCGAAGCGCGGGCCATTTTTCCCAATACCGCTATGGCCCACGACTTCATGATCTACGACATTCCGCGCCACGACGAGAAGGTGCTGGCCGCTTCCCCGGTGTAGTTCTGCGGCGGCTCTGATGCAGGTTTGCCCTATACCGCCCTCAATCGCTGCCGCAAATCCGTAAGATGCTGCTGGTTGTCTACGGCGGTGCGGGGCATGGGAGCCTCTGTGTTGGGCCAGGTGGTCAGATCATTACAGGGGCAAAGCTCGGTCATTGTGCCAGCGGTGGGAATAACGATGGGCATTTCACAGCGGGCGCAGGGAGTTACATCCCAGGCGGGCGACAGCATGGTGGCAATGCTCTGGCTAGTGCCCTTGAGGTAGCAGTCTTGGCCGCTGGTTACCATAATGCGGTGCCAGCAGTCTTCAAAGGCCTGGCTGTAGCGGCCGTTTTGAAAAATCGGGTCGGGCAGACATTCGCCTCGACCTTCGGCCAGCACGACTGGCTTGCCCAGCTGAAACCAGTGGGCTAAAAAATCTCTAACTTGGTCTTGGGATGCCATAGCGGTGGGATTCCTAATTACGTTGGCGGGGGCTTCCTTGGGTCTAAACCGGCATTGATAACCTGACAGAGCGCACTCTGCCAGGTGGGATGAAGCGTTGCCAATGCTCCTTTAAACAGCCCCGGCGGATGGCTTCATCGTAGCGGCTGCCCGGTTTGGGCCACCGGTATCTACCAATATTCTTCGGAAATCAAATCTGACAAAACTGCTCTGGGGTGGGTTATTGCATCTGTCTAGGGCAAGAGCCCCGCCCTGCGACCTGCTCGATACAGTTGTTTACGTAGCAGCCAGAAAAATTTAGCCAAGCAGAGCTAACCGGTGGGATTAGCGGCGATCGCTATCCCTCCCGCCGCTGCCCAGCCCTTAGGCAATGGCCCTTTGCCCTGCTTAACGAAAGTTTGCAGGGTGCCCTTGCCAGCGCTAAAAGTGCTGCGTAACCGGATAAAGTAGCCCTATGTATGACGACGATCTCTCCACCCTAAACCCCGACCTGGAATTTGCCGATCCCCTCGATGCCCTAGGCCCCGTAGACGAGGAACAAGCTCCCCAGTTCGACCCCGAGGCGATGCTGCCCCTGCTAACCGCCGCCGACCCGCAGCAGCGCATGCTGGCGGCGCGGGCCTTTTGTGAAGTAGAAGACGGGCGGTCAGTAGCCCCCCTGACGGCGCTACTGACCGATCTCTGCCCCTTGGTGCGGGTCAGTGCCGCCTACGCCCTGGGCCGCAACCCCGATCGCTCGGCGGTAGAGCCGCTGATTGCCCAGCTGGCCACCGACTGGAACGGCTATGTACGCAAGGGCCTGGTGTGGGCCTTAGGTAACACCCACGATGCGCGATCGCTACTGCCCCTGATCGAAGCCCTGCGCACCGATATTTCTGCCGTGCGGCTGTGGGCCGCCAGCGCCCTGGCCCAGATGGCCCAGGTAGGCTACGAGACGGTGATCACCGCCATTCCCCCGCTGATTGAGGGGCTGCGCCGCGACCCGGTACCAGCGGTGCGTAGCAACTGCGCCTGGGCCGTGGGCCAGCTCTGCCGCGAGCTGCCCAGCAATGTGGTTTACCACACGGCGATCGACGCCCTGATCGAAAGCTTCGCCGAAGAAGATGATCTGGGCGTGCGCGAAGACGCCCGCACCGCCCTACTCAAGGTCGGCGACACCCGCGGTCTACAAACCATCGAAGAAATCGAGCAGGATGGGTTTTTCTTTTGACGGAGCTTCGGGACTGGGGAGATACGTAACCTTGTTGTTGTGGTTAAAGCGTTAACAGGCTAGAACGTTCAAACGTTTGAACGTTCTAACTTGCAACCTTCCAACCTGCAACCAATTCTCCAGCCCCTAAATTCTTCCCACCCCCGAACGACAATTATTTAGACGCCCTAAACAGCAGATACAGACCGATCGCCAGCCCCAGCAGCGTCGGTAGCCAGGCCGACATAAACGGCGACAGCACCCCCACCTCGCCCATGGCATTGGTAATAAACGACAGCAGGTAATAGCCAAAAATAATCACAATGCTTATGCCAAAGCTGGTGGCGCGGCTGGTGCGCTGGGGCAGCACCCCAATCGAGGCCCCCACTAAGCCAAACACCACGCACACAAAGGGCAGCGCATACTTCTGCATAATGCGAATTTGCCAGCGGCGGATCATCTTCTCGTCGCCGCTCTGGCGCACCAGCTCTAGCTGCTCGGTGGCCTCGGCAATATTCATCTCGGTGTCGTTTTTGGTGCGGCCCGCTAGGTCTAAAGGCGTGCGGGGCAGCTGCAATTCCTGGGTTTCAAAGGTGATGATGTTGCGGAAGGAGCCGTCGGGGGCCACCACGTAGATGGTGCCGTTGTAGAAGGTCCAGGCGTTGCTCTCCACATCCCAGTTGGCCGACTCGGCGCTGACCACCTGGTTGAGCCCCTTCTGGGAAAAATCGAGGATGGTCAGCCCGTGCATGGTGGTGCCGTCGAAGCGGCGGGCGTAGAACTGGCGCTTTAGCTCCTGGGCGGCAGGGTCGTCGCTGGCGGGCTGAAATTCCTGGTAAAAGATGTTGCGCTCTTGAAACGGGGGCCGCTCTGACTTCAGCGCCTGTTCTAGAGTGATGGCGGCTCGGTAGTTGGCGGCGGGTGTAATCAGCTCGTTAAACACAAAAGTCAGCCCCGTCACCATCAAGCTGAGCACCACGGCGGGGGTAATGATGCGGCGAATGCTCACCCCCACCCCACGCAGGGCAATCAGCTCGCTGTCGCTGGAGAAGCGGCTGTAGGTCATCATGGTGGCCAGCAGCGTTGACATGGGGAAGGCCAGCACAATGAACTCGGGCAGTTTGAGCAGAAAGATCTGCGCCGCCAGGGTAACCGCCAGCCCCGACTCAGTGATGCGGCGAATTAGCTCAAACAGCGCCCCGATCGATATACCGATGGAGGAGAACGCCCCTACCCCAAACAAAAAGGGCATGGTCAGCTCTTTGGCGATGTAGCGATCCATCACCGTCAGCAGCGGGGAGCTGAGGCGCTTAAAGGGGGCAGGGGAGGCTGAAGCCATAGGGTAACGGTAAGAGGCCTGACTCTACATTATGGGCAATGGGGGCTCAGGATGCGTAGTCCCCACTGCCGGTTGAGGTTCTAAAACTGAGCAGTCGGAGGGTGAAGCAGCTAAATTGCGAAATCTTTGCCTAGGTAGTGCTCGCGCACCAGGGGATTACTGGAAAGATCGTCAGCATTGCCCGAGGCGAGAATTTGCCCGTCGCTCATGATGTAGGCGCGATCGATAATCCGCAGAGTTTCGCGCACGTTGTGGTCGGTGATCAGGATGCCCATGTCGCGATCGCGCAGTTTAGCCACAATCTCCTGAATTTCGTTGACGGCGATGGGGTCAACCCCGGCGAAGGGTTCATCCAAAAACAAAAAGCTGGGGCCTTCGGGGCCAGAGGCCAAAGAGCGGGCCAGTTCGGTGCGCCGCCGTTCTCCCCCCGATACCTGAATGCCCAGGGTGTTCGCCACTTTCTCCAGGCGAAATTCTTTCAGCAGGTCTTGGAGGCGATCGCCGTACTCATCTGGGGGCACCCGCGTCTGCTGCATCACCAGCAATAGGTTGTCGGCCACCGACAGATTGCGGAAAATGCTCGGCTCCTGGGCTAGATAGCCCATGCCCAGCCGCGCCCGCTGGTGCATGGGCAAGTCGGTAATGTCGATCTGGTCGAGGCAAACCTTGCCCGCGTCGGGGCGCTCTAGGCCCGTCGCCATATAAAAGGTCGTGGTTTTGCCCGCGCCGTTGGGCCCCAGCAGGCCAACAATTTCGCCCTGGGCCACTGATAAGCTGACCCGGTTTACCACCTGGCGCTTGCCGTAGGTCTTTTGAACGTTGTCAAGTACGATTTTCAAGGGCGCGCCTGGGCCAAGGTAGTGCTACTGAGCTTAGCAAATTGTATCAAAGCTCCTACCCAGTCTAGAGGGCGGCTCTGCCGAGCCGGGCCACCTAAATCGACTTAACTGAGACCGGTTGCCCCGCCATAACGGCGGTGGGCCGAGACTCACCGCCTAGGCTGTTGAGGCGCTGAGAACCGCTGCTGGTGGCAAATAGTTGGGCTAGATTAGAGGCCTCATGGTCAACATTGTGCTGCTGGGCCACTTTTTTAAGCCCCGCCTTGCCCATGGCCTCAAGGGAGGGCACCGCCATAGTCAGGGCCGAACGCATGGCTTCAAGCAGCGACTCTACCGAACCGGGCACCACCAGCCAGCCGTTAACGCCTGTCTCCACCAGCTCAGGGATGCCGGCGATGGTGGTGGTGATCACCGGTCTGCCCAGGGCTAGCGCCTCCATGATCACCACCGGCAGGCCCTCGGCAAAGCTGGGCAGCACCAGCGCCTGAGCCCGCAGCAGCTCAGCCTTGACCGTGTCGTTAGAGGCCCAGCCGGTGATCGAAACGCAGGACTGGAGATCGTAGGCGACCACGAGCTGCTCAATTTGCGATCGCATCTCACCATCGCCCACCAGCGCCACCGTAAACCGGTAGCCCTCCGCCACGAGCTGCCTTACGGCCTCTAGCAGCAGCAAATGCCCCTTTTGCGCGCTGAGTCGCCCCACGCAGACAAAGTGGGGCGACTCCGGAATCGGCACGAATTCCTGAGACAAATAGGCCTGGTTTAGCCCACAGTGCACCACGTGAATTTTGGGCCAGTCCTCTAGGGCCGACCAGCGATACAGCTGACTCTTGCCAAAGGAGCTAATGGCCACCACAAACTCGGCGCGCCTGATTTTTTCACTCAAAGAGATGGCGCGTACCTTATCAAACTCCTCTGGGCCGTGGGTGGTAAAGCTGTAGGGTGGTCCACCCAGAGTCCGACAGAGCATTGCCACCGTTGTAGAGTTGGTGCCAAAGTGAGCGTGTACATGGCCGACATCGGCCGCCTCAAACCAGCCCAGCAGTACGCAGGCTTCGGCCAGGTAGGCCAGGTGGTAAAGCGCGCCGGATTCTTCTTTTGAACCCAGCTTAAGCGCTAAGCCAAGGGCCATCAAAAAGGCCAGCGGTCGCTGCACCACGACGCGCCCAACCCCCGCTAGGAGAGTGAACCAGCGCTGGTCTAAGACAACCTGAGTTTTGGCTAACTCTTCGATGTCGTCGGCATCTACCAGCTCATCGGCGCAGGAGCGAATTGAGAACCGGGCTACGGTTACGCCATGGGCCTCTAGGGCGGCAATCTCACGGCGAATAAAACTGTGGCTAACCTTAGGGTACTGGTTGACTAGGTAGGCTATTGTGCTAGGCACCTGGTCAGTAGCATCAAGTTGAGCGATCGACATCTCTATATGTTCCTAGTTAATAATCTTTACGTTTGCAGATAAAAATACTGCTAATAAATCCCACCTCCCATTAAAAGTTGAACGTACGATGGGCCAGATTTTTACCAATATAAGCCCTAGATTTACCCATGCCAGCGCTAAAAGTACCAAATGCGGTAGGGGGTAATGCCAAACTCCAGCTGTAGCAGCAGGCGAGAATTGTCAACGGGTACGGTGCCTTTGTGAAGACAGTACGGGTCTCCAACAAAGCCCAAACCGGCAGCACCCGTGACCACCTGAACGCGATCGCGACCGTAGATTTGCACCAGGTCTTCATCGGCGATCGCGGCACAGCCCTGACCGATGCGCTGGTGGCCAAACCTGCGCGTGCGGTGGGTGCCCTGCATATAGACGTGGGGCCCTTCACCTTCACCCACATCGGTGAGGTAAAAGAAAAACTTGATTGTCTTAAAGTCGTTGATATCGCAGTGGTAGACCCGCGCCGTTTTGATTTTGTCGGTCAGGGTGTTGGGAGCCGGAAACCCCCAAGACAATTCCCCTCGGAGGTAAATCGCAGGGTGATTGAGGTACTGGCTGGCTACCGCCAAAAGATAAGGATCGTGCCTGATCTTCTGATAGGCCTCACAGTCCTCATGGGCGTCTAGATAGCCCGCCGCCAGCAGCGGTTGGCCCAGCTCTTGCTCAAATTGGTCTCGGTGGCTGATGTAAAAGGGCTGGGCTGGGTTGCGGTTGGCGTAGCAGGGTGTCGTCTCGGCAAAGGCAAGCAGCTCTTGCAAGATGCTGGGTTGCAGCGAAAACCCGACGTAATAGCCGTTAGCCTGGATCAGTTTTGCCACCTGCCCCGGACTCTCTAGGGGGCAAGCGCCTTCGACTGCGTGAATGACCGTCGCACCGAACACCGCTGGGGGTAGGTAGTGGCCCTGCTGGGCCACCCACTCCCGGATTGCAATGAAGCGAGCCAGCCAGCTCATGATCAAAAATCTGGGATCACCCCAGAAAAGACGCAGAATAGACTGCATTTTTTGGGTCGTTCGCTGCAATAGCTTGAAGGCAGGAGCTTCCGCCGTCAGAAATGGAACGCGGGAAAAATTGGTAAGCATGTTGATTTAAATCACGAAAATACTATTCGCAACGCTTCACAGACCTAAAAATTATTGGCAACCGCAAAGAGCCGCAGCAGACATCAGCGACACCTGCAAATTCCTGGAATCCAGGCCTGCATCAATTTATAAAAATGGTGAGATGCCGGCAGCTAACCGACAATAAAAAAGTTTTGGCACCAGCTGAGCAGCCTGATATCAAAGACTTGACCGCCTAAAACATGATCGTTTCTTCACGCATGTATGACCTTGGCAAGGCTTTATTCTGGAGGAAGTAACTCAGCCTAACTAACAACACAACAGCATTTGATAATCTACGGAACACCTAATCTCTAACGATTTTCAGACCTCACCACTGGCCTGATGCCGCGAGTGCTTGCCCAATGTTAGCTAGACTGGGGGCTATAACTTGCGATCGCAAGAAAAGACTTCTCAAAATAGCCTTTGTTCGTAAGAACTTGATAAAGTGCGGCTCAAAAAACTTAGCCTCATAATAATTAGTGGCCCGTAGGCAAAAACCATTCTAAACAACCTATCGAGCGTAACATTGTGATTATTTGCGTCAAGTGGGCCAGACCCCTCACCGATCCAGACATTCCTAATTTGCGACAATTTATACCTCAAAGGCTTTCCTCGATACGGAGAAGCTGGTGCCGCACCGATCAATTAGGGGGTTGATGGTTGAGCCGGCCCGACTGGGCTGACATCTAGCACCGCTGGAGGGCGGGGGGCGGGGGGGCGATCGCCCCCCGCACCGCTTGGCCCTGGGGCTGGCTGCGACGCAGGCAGATTGTAAACCGCCTCCACCTGGTCGTTGGGGCGAGGGGTAGCCACAAACCGGTCTTCTTCAATCAGGTAAGTCACCACCTCGGCCCGCAGCGTGTTGCCCTGCTGGGTGACAACGACATTGCCGCTGAGCACAATGCGATCTTCATTGCTGAAATAATCGGCCTGGGCCGACGTGGCCTGAATGCCGCGAGTCGGGTAATCAATTTGCACATTGCCCCGAGCGGTAATGATGCCCGTGGCGGCATTGGCTTCCTGAATATCCGATCGCAGAGTAATCGTGCCCCCATCCTGCGCCTGGGCCGGTGCCCCACCGAGGGGAGCCAATGTTCCCCCGTCTAGGGCCACCGAAGCCCCCGCCACCGCTGCTACCATCCAAACCCAGCGAGACCCACGCACCATAGCCCAATACCCAGTTCTGTTGCGGTTTAATGCTTCCATAAGCCCCACAATCTTACTCCATCCCCCCGGCTCCCACGCCACGCCCCTAGCCCACTCCCCCATGCTGTCCACCCTCCCGCCCCAATAGACCCATTACCCCGTCACCCCCCTATCTCATCACCCCCCACCCCCCACTCCTCACCTCCCCCAACCCCCACGCTATCCTCAAAACACCCCTACCCCACCCCACCATGCCCACCGCCCCACCCCCTCACCACCCCCTCCAATTTGCCAGCGACAACTACTCCGGCATCTGCCCCGAGGCCCTGGACTATCTGCTGAAGGCCAACCAGGGAGATGTGCCCGCCTACGGCGACGACGAGTGGACCCAAAAGGCGGCAGACAAATTTCGCGAAACCTTTGAAATCGACTGTGAGGTATTTTTTGTCTTCAACGGCACCGCCGCAAATTCCCTCACCCTGGCCTCTCTATGCCAGTCGTACCACAGCGTGATTTGCCACGAGCTGGCCCATGTCGAAACCGACGAGTGCGGCGCACCCGAGTTTGCCAGCAATGGCTCTAAGCTATTGCTGGCAAAAGGAGACAACGGCAAACTCGACCCCGTTGATGTAGAACGCCTGATTTCTAAGCGCACCGACATCCACTACCCCAAACCCAAGGTAATTAGCCTCACCCAGGCGACCGAGGTGGGCACCCTCTACAGCACCGACGAGCTAGCCGCCCTCAGCGACCTAGCGCGCCACCACGGGCTGAAGGTGCACATGGACGGGGCGCGCTTTGCCAACGCCCTGGTGGCTTCAGACAAAACCCCGGCAGAGCTGACCTGGCAGGCTGGCATTGATGTGCTGTGCTGCTGCGGCACCAAAAACGGCATGGGCATTGGGGAAGCCATTCTCTTCTTTGACCGCGCCCTGGCCGAAGACTTTGCCTACCGCTGTAAGCAGGCGGGGCAGCTGTGCTCAAAGATGCGCTTTATTTCGGCCCCCTGGCTGGGGCTGTTAGAGACCGGTGCCTGGCTGCGCAACGCCGACCACGCCAACCGCATGGCCGCCTATCTAGAACAGCAGCTGCGGCAAATTCCCGAGCTAAACATTCTGTTTCCCCGCCAGGCCAATGGGGTGTTTGTGCAAATGCCCCAGGCGCTAACTGAGGAGCTATACCGCCGGGGCTGGCAGTTTTACACCTTTATTGGCAGTGACGGGGCTCGGCTGATGTGCGCCTGGAACACGACCACTGCGGCGATCGATGCGCTGGTGGGGGATATTAAGCAGGCATTGGCTCAGTAGAACCGTGAATGTTAAACGGGCAAGGTCGGATTGTAGGGTGCACCAAGAGTAGACGATTGCGGCTGGGTGTAGGGTAAAGAATTTTAGAGGGATCCCAATCTTTTGCTGCGCAAAACAGGAATTTAAACCAATCGCTCACCCATTGGGGGCATTCTTAAGGAAAACGCTGGGTAGTCTTCCGCTGGTCAGCGATCCTGATGAATTGTCACTATGATACCAAAACCATTTTCTGGTTCTATAAGGAGCTTCAGACGCCGTCGATTTATGCAACTTGCGGTAGCGTCAGGGGTCTTAACAACCTTGGCCACGACCTGCCGTCAATCGGCACGATCCCCTACTGGAGAAGCTGCGATCGATTTTGACCCAAAGTTTGACTGGCGACGGTTTGCGGGGGATGAGATTGGGCTACTGCTGGATGACCATCCCTGGACCAGCGGCATTCAGCCTTACTTGCCAGAATTTGAGGCCTTGACGGGCATCACCTTGAAGCCTCGCATGGTGGCGGAACCGGCGTACTTTGCTGAGATGGAAGCCATTCTGCGGGCTGACCCCGTGCAGGCGGATGCCTTTTTCCTGCCGATGGATTCGACGGCCTACCGTCTGTGGGGAGACGATCTGCTGCTACCGCTGACGCCGTTGCTGAACGACCCGACGCTGACGGCGGCTAGCTACAACCTGTTTGACTTCCCCGAAGGCTTTCGGCTGGCCGCCATGTATCCACCCAACAGCGGTAGCCAGCAGCTCTTTGGCATCCCCGCCACCTTTGAAGCGTATATTCTGTTCTATAACAAGCGCCTGGTGAATCAATTTTTGGCGGGTCGGGTGCCCCAAACCATGGCCGAGCTGGTGCAGGCCGCGACCGAGATCAACCAGAGCGGACAGGCGTTGGGGGCAGTCATGCGCGGGGTTAAGTCTGACGCCATTATCGATACGGTATCGGGAATTGTGCTCAACGGTTGGGGGGCTGAGCCGACCCCGCTGCCTTTTAACCTGTGGTTCGACGGCGACTGGCAACAGCCCTGCCTGAATGATCCTCGCATTGTCGAGGGGTTGACCACCTACGCCCGGCTGATGCAGGCGGGGCCAGCCAATATCAAACAAATGAACTGGCCCGAGGCCACCCAGCTCTTTCAGGCAGGGAAAGCGGCGTTTTACATTGATGCCAGCCTGTTTGGGCCAGACTTTGAGCAGCGGGACACCTCTGCGATCGCCGGTCAGGTCGGCTATACCGTGCTGCCTCGGGTTCACCAGCAGAGCCTGACGGGCCACTGGCTGTGGGGGCTCGGCATTCCCCGGCGGGCTCGCCAGCCCCAGGCGGCCTGGCTGTTTATTCAGTGGGCCACCAGCCAGGCGATGGAGGCTAAAATTGCCGTGGCAACGGGGGGGGCACCCCGGTTTTCGAGCTGGTTGACGCCGTCGGTCTACACCGAGGCTATTAATGTTGACTATGCCCTGGCCGTGCAAACCGCTATGCAAACCTCGCGCCCGACGGCGGTGCTGCACCCTAAATGGAACCAGGTGGCCCTGGCGATCGCGGCGACCATTCACGACATCTACGACGGGGTAGAGCCTGCCCTGGCCGCCGACCAGCTCCAGACCACCGTGCAGCAGCTGATGGCGGGCGAGGGGTCGCCATGATCAACCGTCTGCGGTGGTTTAAGACCATTCGGGCTCAGCTCATGCTGGGGTTTGGCATTATTTTGCTGCTGCACGGCATCAGCGCGGCCATTGGCTACGGCAGTTTGCAGCGGCTGCGGCACCGCAGCCAGACCACCCTCGACAATGCTGCGCAGCTGCGGGAGCTGAGCTTAGAGCTAAAAACCAACTTTTTGCTGGCGCGGCAGGCTGAGGAGGCCTATTTTGATACCTGGCAAGGGGGCAATATCGACGCCAACGCCCGGCTGCATGGGCAAACCAACCAGGCCTATTTGGCCCAGGCCCGCCAGAATTTAGCCGCTCTGAGGGAATTAGAAGCGCGAAACCCTGAGCTGACCGAAGAATTTACCCTGCTGGATTCGCTGTTTAACAACTACGAATCGGCCTTTGAAACCACCACTCGCCGCATTGAGGAGGACAGTCTGAACCATGAGGTTCACCAGCAGCTCAAGGAGTTGCTCGCCACCCTGCCCAACAGCCAGCGATCAGAGACCCTAAACCTGCGGATGCTGGTGTGGCAGCTGATGGCTGAGCAGCAGACCTACCTGAATACCCAAGACCCCGCCTATCTCGACGATCTGCAATCGGGACTGGATCAGCTGTCGGCAACGCTGGATCGGTTGCCAGCGGGAACGTTAGACCCTGAGGCCCAGGCGCTGGTGCAAACCTACATGCTCTCCCTCAATGCGCTGCTGTTTCTCGATCAGCAGGTGCAGGTTAACCGCATCATTGCGGCCAATATCAACCGAGACATCAACGAGATTATTCAAACCGTCAGCGATCGCTCCGCCGCCCGCTCGGCTCAGGCCCGCCTGGAACTAGCCAACACCGCCAACCAGAGCAGCGCCGCCCTGCTGGCCACGGCCTTAACCGCCCTGGCTCTGGCGATCTGGGCCAGCGTTTTGCTGGGGCGACGGATTATGACCCCCCTAACGCTGATGGCGATCGCCGCCGATCGCATTGCCCAGCAAGACCTGAGCCAGCCCCTGGCGATCGCAGGAGACAACGAATTTACGGCGGTGGCCCAGGCCTTTAACCATATGGTGAGCCAGCTGCGGCAAACCTTAGATACCCTAGAGCAACGGGTCGATCAGCGCACCGAGGCTCTGGCCACGGCAAATCAAGCGCTGCAAGATCAGGCCCACTCCTTAGAAGTTGCCCTTGAAAAACTACGCCACAGTGAGGCTGATTACCGGCTCCTGGTCAATCATCTCCATGCTGGGGTCGTTGTCCATGCCGCCGATACGAGCATTGTGATGTGTAACCACATGGCGGCGCAAATCCTGGGATTGCCAGCGGAGGTCATGATCGGCCACCGCACCGACCAGTCGACCTGGCCCATGGTGGATGAAACCGGCGCGACCTTGTCAGCAGAGCAGTATCCAGTCAATCAGGTGATCGCCCGCCAAAGCCCGCTACAAAACTACGTGTTGGGCATTTGCTCCCCCCAGCAGCAGCACTGTATTTGGGTTTTGGTCAACGCGTTTCCCACATTTGACGCGGCCCAGCGGCTGACCCAGGTGGTGGTGACCTTTATCGACATCAGCGATCGCAAATTAGCCGAAGAAGAACTGCGCCACCAGGCCCTGCACGATGCCCTCACCGGCCTGCCCAACCGCACCCTGTTCACCGAGCGCCTCGATCAGGCGGTGCAGCGGGTCAAGCGCTACCCAGACCAGCTGTTTGCCGTTTTATTTATCGACCTAGACCGCTTCAAGGTAATCAACGACAGTCTGGGCCATCTGGTGGGCGATCAGCTGCTGGTGCAAATTGCCCACATTCTGCAGCGCCACGTCAGGGCTAGCGATACTGTAGCCCGCCTGGGGGGCGATGAGTTTGTCATTTTGCTAGAGCAAATTGATAGTCTACACGAGGCCATCCAGGTGGTGGAGCGCATTCAGGGAGACATCAAAGCGCCGTTTACGCTGATGGGCCACATGGTCTTTACCTCCGCCAGCCTGGGCATTGCCCTATCTAGCCCCGACTACCACCGGGGCGAAGACATGCTGAGAGATGCCGACAACGCCATGTATCGGGCCAAGGCCGGGGGGCAGTCGTCTGGCTACGAAATTTTTAGCCCGGCTATGCACACCAGCGCGATCGCGCTGTTTGAGCTAGAAACCCATCTGCGCCAGGCCCTAGAGCGCCAAGACTTCATCCTCTACTATCAACCGATCGTCAGCTTGGCCAATCGGCAGCTGCTGGGGTTTGAGGCTCTGGTGCGGTGGGTGCATCCCCAGCGCGGGCTGATTGCCCCCGGCGAATTTATTCCCCTCGCCGAGGAAACGGGGCTGATCATTCCCCTCAGCGCCTGGATTTTTGAGACCGCCTGCCGCCAGATGGCCGATTGGCGGCAGCGGTTTCCGGTGGTCAAGGGGCTGACAATGAATGTGAATGTGGCGGCGGCGCATTTTGAGCAGCCCGATTTTTTTGAGCAGATCAAGGCCATTCTGGAACGGACATCGCTGCCAGCCATGAATTTGGGTCTAGAGGTGACCGAGAGTCTGCTGCTGCTGAACGTAAAGGGCGTGCTCTCGACGCTGTCGCACCTCCAGGCCCAGGGCATTGATATCAAAATTGATGACTTTGGCACTGGCTATTCATCCCTCAGCTATCTGAAGCAATTCCCCATCAATACCCTCAAGATTGACCAGTCGTTTGTCGAAAATATTGACGTTGACCACGACGACGTCAGCATTGTCAAAGCCATTATTCAGATTGCCAAGTCGCTGGGTATGACGGTGATCGCCGAAGGGGGCGAAACCGAATTTCAGATTGGCCGACTGGAGCAGCTGGGCTGTGACGCGTTTCAGGGCTACTGGATTGCGCCACCGCTGCCCTCTGACCAGATGGAAACGTTTATTCAGCAGCAAAGCCATAGGTCCGCCTAAACGGTTTCTAGAGTAAAGCCATAGAGCTGCCTAAACAGTTTCCATTGTCGGCGGGGGGGATTGTGGCCAGCGAGCGGCCAGAGTATGGTAGGGGGCAAGATAGCATCTCTCCTTAGATATATTTTGTTGATGCCCCCTTGTAATGAAAATACTGCTGCTAGAGGATGATCCATCCACCAGTGAGTTTCTAGCTGATACCCTGGCGACCCATCGCTACGCTGTCGATGCGATCGCCGACGGCGCTACCGGCCTCGATTTAGCCAGCTGCTGGCCCTACGATCTGCTGATTGTTGACTGGATGCTGCCCACCCTAGACGGTTTAGAGGTGTGTCGCCGCCTGCGGGCCCAGGGCAGCCGCACCCCCATTCTGATGCTGACGAGCAAGGCGGCCAGTGCCGACATTGTCGCCGGACTAGATGCTGGTGCCGACGACTATTTAGCCAAATCCTGCGATGCGGCACAGCTGCTGGCGCGGGTGCGGGCACTGCTGCGCCGCAGTAGCGCTGCCGCACCAATTCTGAGCTGGGGTGAGCTGCGCCTCGACCCGGCCCTGACCCAGGTGACCTACCGCCACCAGCCCATTGCCTGCCGCCCCAAAGAATACGAGCTACTCGAGCTGTTTTTGCGCCACCCCCAGCGGATGCTGACCCGCAGCGCCATTATCGATCACCTGTGGCCCATGGCCGACACCCCGGTCGAAGGCTCAGTCACCAACCTGATCAAAGACCTGCGCCAGCGGCTGAAGGCGGCGGGCCTGGTGGCCAGCCCCATTGAAACGGTTTATGGGCTGGGCTATCGGCTCAAGGCCGTGCCCCAAGACGAGCCCGAGGCTTCCTTAGCCCACCTGCCCAGCCCGCCCTCGCCCCGGCTAGATCGGGTGATGCAGCAGGCCACTCAGCGGTTTCGAGCCTCCCTTGAGCAGCGGCTGGGGGTCTTAGACGGAGCCATACAGGCCCTTACGGCTGGCACCTTTAGCCCCGAACAGCGGCAGTTGGCGATCGCCGAAGCCCACCGCCTGGCCGGAGGGCTGGGGCTGTTTGGCTATACTCAGGCATCGGCGGTGGCGGAGACGATCGAGCTGCTGCTGCGCACTGCGCCCCACCACCAGCTGCGGCCCCAGCTGACCGACCGACTGGAGCTGCTGAAGCGATCGCTGCTGCTTGCGGCGGGGGACGAGACGGTATCGCCTAGCTATGAAAGCCCCGGAGCAATGCCCTAGACTCCTTAAACCTCCTAGACCCCCTAGACTGATGCGATCTTAGCGGTCTGCCCACCCCATGCGCCTGCCTCGACTAAATCATCTGCCTCCCCCCCTACCGCTGCACTGGGTGCTAACGGTGCCGCTAGGGCTGGTTACGCTAGTGGCGATGGTGGTGGTGGGCTACCTGTCGGCGGGGCAAGGCCCCGATAGGGTGGGCCAAATTTTGCTGCTGTCGCTGCTCACCCTGGCCGGGGCGATCGCCCTCGGGGCCGTGCTCACCCAGGGGCTGCTGGCCCGCCTGCGGCTGTTTGCCCGGGTCAGCGGCGAGCTGGCGGCGGGCAATTTAGCCCAGCGGTTGCCCACCAACAGCCGCATTAGCGAATTTAACCACCTGGCTCGCTCCTTCAACCAGATGGCCGACCAGCTGCAGCAGTCGTTTCAGCGCATGCAGACCACCCTGACCGAGTCAGAGACTAAGTTCATCACCATTTTTCGCACCAGCCCTGACCCCATGGCCATTGCCACTCGGGAGGAAGGCCGCCTGCTGGATGTCAACCACAGCCTGCTGGAGTTTTTTGGCTACGACCGCGATGAGATGGTGGGGCTCACGGCCATCGAGCTCAACCTGTGGGTCGATCTGAGCCAGCGCGATCGCTACCGAACCCTGCTAGCGCAGCAGGGCCGGGTGCGCAATCTAGAGATTCAGGTCAAAACGAAGGCGGGCGAGGTCAAAACCGTGCTGCTCTCCGCCGAGGCCCAGCCCCTGGATGGACAGGACTGCCTGATTGTCACCCACCGCGACATCACCGATCGCCACCGGGCCGAAGCCGCCTTGCGCGAAAGCCAGCAGCAGCTGGCCCTGGCCCAGCGGGTGGCCCAGGTGGGCTACTGGGAATTTGACGTGGCCAGCCAAGCCGTCACCTGGTCAGAGATGACCTTTCGCAACTGGGGGCTTGAGCCCGCCTCGGCCCCCCCCACCTACGACGAGCTGCTGCAAAAGCTGCCGACCGAAGATCGCGATCGCCTCACCCAGCATTTAGAGACCGCCATTGCCGGGGGCCTGCCCTACCGGGTAGACCTGCGCCCCATCCACCCCGATGGCTCAGTTCACTACCTCGACGCCCGGGGGGAGCCGGTCTTCGACGACCAGGGGCGGGTGGTCAAGCTGGTGGGCGTCTCGATGGATATCACCGATCGCAAACAGGTGGAGCTAGCCCTTCAGGAGAGCGAAACCCGCTTTCGGCAGCTGGCCGACGCGGTACAGGAAGGCTTTTTCGTCTACGATACCGAGACCGCCCACTATGCCTACGTCAATTCGTCCTACTGGGAAATTCGAGGCATTGACCCTGACCCCAACCCTGGCCCCGACAGCGAAGCCCAATGGATCGCCGGCATTCACCCCGACGATCGCGATCGCGTCATCGCCGCCCTAGAGCAAGAGCGCCAGGGCGAAAACTTTGACCAAGAGTACCGCTACATTACCCCCAGCGGCGAGCTGCGCTGGCTGAGGTCAAAGGCCTTTCCCCTATGTGATGGCATGGGTCAAGTGGTGCGCGTGGTCGGTACCGTAGAAAATATCACCGAGAGCAAGCGCACCGAAGAAGCGCTCCGCCAGAGCGAAACCCGCTTTCGCAGCGCCTTTGACGACGCCCCCTACGGCATTTCGCTGGTGACAACCACCGGGCAGTTTGTGCTGGCCAACGCCTACTACTGCACCCTGCTGGGCTACACCGAGGCTGAGCTGCTGACGCTGACCTTCAAAGACATTACCCACCCCGACGACTGGGCCGAGGACTGGGCCGGATTTCAGCGCATGATGAGCGGCGTCGCCCGCACCTACGAAATCGAAAAACGCTACCTCACCAAGCAGGGGGAGGTGATTCCGGTGGTGATCAATGCGGCCCCGATCTACGATGCGGCGGGCAACCCGATCTACTCCGTCGGCCACGTGCAGGATATTCGCGATCGCCTGGCCATCGACCGCATGAAAGACGAGTTTATCTCCGTGGTCAGCCACGAGTTGCGCACCCCGATTACCGCCATTCAGGGGGCGCTGGCGCTGCTCGGGGCCGGGGTCTACGCCAACCGCCCTGAGAAGGCCCGCCGCATGCTCGACATTGCCATCAACAACAGCGATCGCCTGGTGCGTTTAGTGGACGATATTCTCAGCTTTGAGCGCCTCGAATCGGGCAAAGTGCAGCTCGAAAAAGAAGCCTGTCAGGTAGCCACCCTAATGTACCAGGCCATCGACAGTGTTCAGCCCCTGGCCGATCGCTCCGGCATTACCATCGCCCTCATGCCGCTAAATCTCACCCTGTGGGCCGCCCCCGACGGCCTCATTCAGGTGCTCACTAACCTGCTCAGTAACGCTATCAAGTTCTCGCGCCCAGGGGAAACGGTGTGGCTGAAGGCTGAAGCTGTGGGGGGTGGGGAGTGGGGGGTGGGGAGTGCGGACATAAGGGAGGTAAGGGAGGTAGGGCAAGTGACACCCTCACCCCCGACCCCCCCCCCCCCCCCCCCCCCACCCCCCCACCACCACCCCCACCACCCCACCCCCCGCCCCCCCCAC
>JAESGV010000125.1_pt1 | contig 112047 bp, 106 predicted proteins | sample 9269781 | NCBI WGS metagenome assembly JAESGV01 (sample SAMN15741586, study PRJNA653496) | algae metagenome | isolation source: Tildeniella torsiva UHER 1998/13D and co-occurring heterotrophs from... | place: Slovakia: Slovak Paradise National Park, Hrabusice, Kosice Region | collected 2000-01-01 | reverse complement strand
TTCAGGCGGGCTTGTTTGGATGCATCCATGAGGCTGACTACTAGCGCGAACAGTGCCCAAAGCTTAGCGCTCGTACCGCCATCCCAACATAAGCATTAATGCTCATTACATAACTGGGATGCACCCGATAAAAACAGAGTCAAAAGCACATTTTTCACACGCAGAAAAGAACATCAAGTTGTTTGCAAACAATTTTTAGATTCCAGCCTCAATACTTCAGTCATGTGGCGTGAAGAAGGTTATTGTTTGCGGAGTTCTGGCTACTTCGAAGAAGCACTTGTAGCATTCGACGAATCACTGAAAATTGACTCAAGCGATGCCAGCACCTGGTTTGGTCGAGGTAACACTTTGCGTAGTTTAAGGCGCTATGAAGAAGCAGTCTTATCTTATGACAAAGCAATAGGTATTTCTCCAGAATATGCTGCTACCTGGGGTAACAGAGGACATGTCTTGAACGAGTTAGGTCATTACCAAGAAGCGTTAAAATCTCATTACAAAGCATTGGCACTTGAGCCAGATGATATAGCTGTTTGGGGCGGGTTAGGTAATGTCTTTTTTAATTTAAATCGCAATCAAGACTCACTAGAATCTTTTGAAAAAGCATTAGAAATTGACCCAGACAATTCTGAGATTTGGAATGGTAAAGGTATGGCCTTACATCAACTATGTCGTTATGATGAAGCCATGACCTCCTACAACAGATCACTAGATATCAATTCGAGCAATGCTGCCACTTGGAACAATCGGGGTATAACCTTAGAAAAGCTTGGACAATATACCGAAGCTTTAGAGTCCTATGAAAGAGCGCTCTCGATTGAGCCTACTCTTACCTCTGCTATTAATAACAAAAGGAGTTTACTAAATAAAATTTAGCATCTCCTCCTTCAAAACTAATAGTGTCTTGACGGATGAATCGTCCAAGTTTTTCATCGTAGTAATGAACAGCTGTGTAGGTTAGGTGGTGCGATATTAAAACCTAACAAAACTAGCTCTGGCATTGGGTTCCATTGCATTTCACCTAACCTATCTCTAAAGTTTTATCAATCAATCAGGTCGTTTCATCATTGACTGTCCACCTATGCAGCTTAACGAAATTGTCCCCTGGGGCAGAACGCTGGATGAATACAGGTCAATGTTCAGCCTGTCAGAGACAGATTTAGACCTAAAAATTCTCGGCTGCGGCGATGGCCCGGCCAGCTTTAATGCTGAAATGACAAAGCTGGGGAAATCCGTTGTGTCGATCGACCCGGTGTATCAATTTTCTGCGGCGCAGATTGAGCAGCGAGTGCGAGACACCTACGACTCAATTGTTTCTCAGGTCAGGCAAAATGCTAGCCGCTACGTCTGGCAGACCTTTCGCGATGCCGATGCGTTGGGTCAGGCCCGCCTCAACGTCATGGAGACATTTTTGTCAGACTATGAAGCAGGGAAACCGGCAGGTCGATATTTGTGCCAGGCGCTGCCAAGCTTAGATTTCAACGACGACCAGTTTGAGCTGTGCCTGTGCTCCCATTTGCTATTTTTGTATGCTGAGCAGCTCTCGCTTGATTTCCACATGGTATCGATTCAAGAACTGCTGCGAGTTGCGATCGAAGTGCGGATTTTTCCGTTGATTCAGCTCAATTGTGAGCCCTATCCGCATTTGGACGTGGTTCTAGAAGAGTTGTCCAGGAAAGGCTACAGCGTCCAGATTGAGCCGGTCGCCTACGAGTTTCAAAAAGGTGGAAATAAAATGCTGAAGATTTGTCGATAGGCGTTGGCCTTTGGCCGGTCTTTCTCCCCTGGAGAGGCTGCGCCAACGACCATCGCTCCTTATTAAATACCGCCCACAAACCTGCCGGGGCTAAGGATGTGATTAGGATCGAACTGGGCTTTGATCGCCTTCATCACACTCAAAGCATTGCCGCTGTAGCCCCACACATCCACCAATTGTTTTAGGGAGCACGGTGCTTCCAGCAGAGTGAGGTAGCCGTGATTAAGGGTGCAGGCCGCCCGCAGTTCGTTTACCAAGTCCGCCGTGGCCACTGCGAGCCGCACCGTCCCAATACCGCTACCCGCATGGATGCGAGCCAGACAACTAGAGGGCAGTTGGTTGAGCCAAGCCACCGCCTGGGCCGGAGGTAGGCCCGCCTTAGCCACAATGGCCTCAGGTTGTTCCTCTGATTTAGGGAAGAGAGCATCGCGAGCTGTTGCCCAAATTTGCTCATCTTCTGCACCCTCTAACACCTTGGCAAATAGATCGGCTCCGATCATGGCCAAGAGGGCGTTGACCTGTTCGTCTACCCCCGGCGCAATGGATTGAAACTGGGCTAGTAGCGCAAAGGTTTCCCCATAGCCGAGGCGCACAGTCAATGCGGGTGACAATATATCGAGTGCCACTGGGGTGAGGGATGACAGACGCACAGCACTGACGAGGGCGTCAATTGCGCTGGCGGCTCCGGTGATGACTACGGTTTTAGCCTCATCTTGCCCTGGATAAAGACGAAACGTGAGCTGAGAAATGATGCCCAGGGTGCCATAGGAACCAGTGAGCAACTTCATCAGGTCGTAGCCCGCCACGTTTTTGACCACGCGCCCGCCTGCCTTGGCGATCGCCCCGTCATAGCGCACAAAGGAAATGCCGATCAGCATATCCCGCAGCCCGCCGTAGCGCTGGCGCAGGCTGCCGGTATCGGCGGTCGCAACAATTCCCCCTAGGGTCGCCTGGTCTGGATAGGCAGGATCCACAGCGAGAAACTGGTTGTGCTGGGCCAGCAGAGGGACTAAATCCGCCAATTTCACCCCAGCCTGGGCCGTGAGGGTCATATCCCCCACCGCATGGTCGATTACCTGGTTGAGTCGGGCCATACTTACAACGAGATCCATCCCTGAGCCCACACCGCCCCAGGACAGTTTGCTGCCGTTGCCGCAGGGGATTACCCGCCAGCCATGCTTGTGGGCGCAGGCCATCACCGCCGCAAGTTCGGCCTCGGTGGCGGGGTAAACAACGGCTTCTGGACGGAGGTATTCCGGTAGATGAAGAGAGGCGGGGGGGAGAATGCGATCGCCCTCTACAACCTCCCCCAAAGTTTCAGCAACGTTGGCCATACCCTAGTCGATGCTGATGGGGGTAGGGCCACTGCCAGAACTGGCAGGGGGCACGTTGGTGCGGATAGTGCGGAATTCAGCGTAGAGGCGATCGCGCCAGTCAAAGAAGGCTTTGTATTCGGGCACATCCGCAATGCCGGGGACACCCTTGCCGCCGATGCCCTCGGGCAGATCGACATACTGGGCGGTGGGGAACTTGAGATACATGGTGGCGGCGGCCACGGCAAAGTCAGCCAGGGTGGGTGTATCGCCCAGCAGGTAGGGACTGGTTTGCAGCATCAGCACCAGGGCTTCGAGATCCTGACGCAGGCCAGCAGTGGCAACTTTAATGTCGTCGGGGCCAAAGCCAACACCTGTACCCACCAGGTTGAGCAAATCGCCGGGCAGTGCGCCTACCAGGCTGCGCAGGGGCGCGGGGGTAAAGCTGGGCAGCAGCGCCGTGCGAAAGTTGGGGTGCTGCTTGAACGCGCCCACCATGACCACGCGGGCTTTGGAGACGATCGCCTCGTCGGCCCAGCTCTCTAGCGCCAGGCAGAGGCCCTTTTGCTTGGGATCGGTGGGGATTAGGGGGCGATCGGGGTAGGCTTTTTCGAGGTGCAGGGCGATCGCGGTCGAGTCAGGAATCACCTGCTCACCATCCTTGAGCACTGGCACCTGACGCTGGCCCGACATCTGAAACACCTCGACCTGGCCCACGCCGGGGGTCACTTCAACCTTGCGGTAGGGCACCTGCTTATAGTCGAGAATCAGCCGAATTTTTTCGGCAAAGGTGGAGGCTTCAAACTGGTACAGCTCTAGCATGGAAAATCCTTATTGGCCAGGTTCTTCAGCGGGCGGAGTGGGTACTGGTAAACCCGGTAACACTGTATCGCTATTTGCAGGCGCTGCACAGGCGGAATTAGTCGGCGGCTGGGTGGTGACGGTGACGGTTTCAAAGCCTGCGGTGGCCAGGAGTTGCCCGACCGTAACTTCGGCGCGACGATTGGCCTCGGCCAGCAGACCCTCGCTACAAGCGGCTTCCTCAATTTTGATTAGCGCTTCCTGCTGGGCTTTTTCTTGTAGCTCGGGGGCGGTGTCGGGGCCAAGGCCTAAAAAGCCTCGACTGTAGTCAAACACGTTCGATTTGCTGAGGTCGATTTTGCTGTCGAGAATTTTGGGCGGCGGCAGCGTGATTTGAATGGCACCATCGCCAATGACCTGAATATTCTCAGGTGTGAGTTCGGCCAGATCGACCCCGGCCCGCACTTCACCGTAGGCAATGTAAAGCAGATTGGTAGAGCCAATCACGTAGCCTGCCAGGGTGCGATCGCTCTTGGTGGGCACCACCGCCTCCATGGCAAAAATCGCCGTGGTCAGCTCGCTGGCTCCCCGCAATTGCTGCACAACGACAGAACGCACATCTACCTGCGGCTCCGCCGGGGCCGGGGTGAGCATGATGCGCACGCCTTCGAGGAAGCGATCGCCTGATCGCCAAAAGCCCACCCCCGCCGCGATGCCCACCAGCACCGCGCCGCCAATCAGCGCGTTGAAAACCGTGCGAACGGGGCGAAAGGGCGAAACTCCACGAGAGTCGCTTCGCGAACGCGTTTTTTTCTGCGGCACAGGCTGGGGCACCGGAATAGGCCAGGGATCTACCGGGTCAGCATAGCGCGGTGGAGCGGGCGGGGTGCGATCGGGCGGGGCAGGGCGCATAGGTGGCGGGGGGTTAAGCGGACGGGTGCTGGGCCAGTTTAATTGTACTGCACACCTCAATGGGCGTCCGGCGGCTGCCATCGGTGAACGGTTTGGGGCGCAGGTGAGCGGGTGGCAGCAGGGGTGCCGGTCATCGCGTCGTGAGCGTTATGCTGTGATTTCTCCATTGCTAAGTCATCGGTATCGGACTTGCGCCTAGGGCAAATACGTTACTGCTTCAATAGTGATAGCGACAGGCCAAAATGCGAATTTTGTCGTCTGTAACCTCGTAAACCAAGCGATGCTCTTGGGTAATGCGCCGTGACCAACAGCCATGAAGCTCATGTTTGAGCGGTTCTGGCTTGCCAGTGCCCGTAAACGGTGTACGCTGAATTTCTTTGATCAGCTTGATGATGCGAAGGGATGTCTTGCGATCCTGCTGAATCCACCAGGCCAAATCTTCAAAAGCGCTGCTGTCGAACTCAACGGGTTTCATTCCAACCCAAGCTCGGCGATGGCCGTATTAAAGGCGACCCCGGTGGAGCGTTTTCTGGCATCCAACAGCCGCTGGCGCATGGCTTCACTCTTGAGTAAATGCTGGGTTTCAAGCTCGCTCAAAATCTCCTGCCAAAGCTGGATGGAGAGGATAACACCCGTTACCTCACCCTGATCATCAGAGACATACTGCACTTGGGGATCAATCATGGCACTTAGCGATGCTCTATCTGTTTGCAGTTTAACAGCGGCTCCTGCGGTGGGGCCATCGCACTGCGAAGACCCCTACGGGGTATTTATTTGTCCTATGATCGCCCTATAGCTTACGGTAGATAGCCCATGCTGACTCGCTACATTCAAACAGCCATGCACAAAGCGGTCTACGAGCTGCTAGACGACCATACCTACTATGGTGAAATTCCGGCCTGCCCAGGTGTTTTGAGCAATGCCAACACTCTAGAAGCTTGCCGCGAGGAGCTACAAAGCGTGCTAGAAGAATGGCTCATTCTCGGATTGCGGCTCGGGCATACCCTCCCCGTTCTCGATGGCGTTGATATAAACCCTACAGCGGTTGAGGTAGCGTAATGCCTACCTTTGGCTCGATCAAGCGCAATGACTTGATCCGCTACCTGCGAATGCTTGGGTTTGAAGGGCCATACTCCGGCGGCAAACATCAGTTCATGGTTAAAGAAACACTCCGTCTGACCATCCCCAATCCCCATCAGGGAGAGATTAGCAAAGCACTTTTAGGAAAAATTCTTCGCCAGGCTGTGATCCGCCGCGAGGAATGGGAGAATTTACGGTAAATCGGTGCTGGCGGTGAGCACGTCGTACAAACCCCAGATTGCCATGGGGCGCATGTAGTGGCAGGCGCGGTAGGTGCCCAGGGCAGTAATCGCCTCGGGAGTGCGAAATTGCAGACCGTAGGCGTAGATTTGGTGGATCACGGAGTCTGCGATCGCCATCGCCTCTTCCCGCTTGCCCATCTGGGCAAAGAACGCCGCCAGACCAAAGTTGATGCCGATCCACACCTCCTGCTGGTGGGTGCTGTCGGGGTCTTCCGGGCTACCATCCGGTAACACGCCATTGGCCGCGCCGATCGCCAGCTTCAGCGTTGCCGCGCTAAAGTTGCCCAGCTGTGCGCCCTCAAACTTCTGCTGGGGGGGCCGTTCCTGGCTCTGCACCACCTGGTTAAATTTCACAAAACAAGCGTCGTAGATGGCGTCGAGGGCCGATAGGGTAAATTCATCCTCCACCAGATCTGGCAGGCCCAGGTGGCGCACCATAAACTGGCCGCAGAGCTGGTCTGCCATCACCACATCCGAGCCGCTGCCCGTATCTAGTCGGTAGTAGCGCCCGTTCCACAGTTTGGGGTGGTAGGCCTTAAGGCCGTTGTCGAGCCAGCGGCGGTACTGGCTGAGTAAGATCGGGGTGTTGCCGGGGGCGAGGTTGTGGTTGGTGAGGATGTCGGCGATCGCGATCGCCGCCTCCATGGCCCCTAGCCACAGCCCGCCGCAGTAGGCGCTAATGCCCTTGAGCTGCCAGTCGTCGAAGGTTTGGTCGGGGGCACCCTCGTTTTCGGGAATGCCGTCGCCGTCGCGATCGAACTGCTTGAGATATTGAAGAGTATCGACCACCGCTGGCCAGCAGTCTTTGAGAAAGTCTACATCCGTCGCCCCGGTGAACTGGTAAGCGCGGTAGACCTGGAGCACAAAGTCGCTGCCCAGGTCTTTCCACAGGTTGCAGTCTTGGTAGCTGGTGTAGTTGGTCTGCGCCCAGGGGTGCTCGTTGGGGGCACCGAGGTCGTGGGGGGTGGCTCCTTTCAGCTTGCGAATGGCGGGGGGATTTTCTAGCCCCATGGTGACGTAGTAGCCGATAATCCGTCGTCGCTCGTCCTGGGCGGGGATGGCGCGGGCAAAGGCGCGCAGCACGGCTTTCTCTAGCTCGGGCCACAGCAGCAGGGTGGCGAAACCGCCGTAGAGGCGCACGTCGAGGCTTTCGTACCAGCGGTAGTCGATGCACTCTAGCACCGCAAACTGGCCCACCGGGTCGGCCTCGGTGGTGGCACTCCACAGGGTGCCGCCGCTGGCCAGGTCATACAGCTCGTTAAACAGCGCCATTTTGAACCAGTCGGGCAGGTCGAACCGGTCAAAAATCGGCTGCTGCCAGGCGGTGATGTGCTGCTGCCAGGTTTTGTATTCGGTCAGGGCGTCGAAGGCGATCGCCCTCGCATTCCGCCCCGTCTTCCCGTAGAAATCGGTATAGCGGCGGAAGTTGTTGACCCCAGCGGCGAATTCGGTGACGGGCAAATCCCACGCCAGGGCAACGGGAATCTGGCGGGTTTCGCCGGGTTGTAGGGTAAAGCGCAGGGCGATCGCACCACCAATCTGCTCTCCTTCCTCCGCTGGCGACGTATCCAGCAGATTCATCAGCCGCCCCAGCTTGGCGAACGAATCCCACAGGTCGCGCCCGTCACCCGCCGGGTTCCAGCGCAGGTCATAGGAAACTTCTACATTGGGGTCGTCCAGCGCGGCGATGCACCACTGGCCGTCACCTTCCTTGGGATCGCCCTGCCAGGCTCCATCCATTACCAAAGCCTTGAGGCCATCGGCGTTGATGAACTGGTTAAAGTTGCCGGTGCTCTTGCCGAGCGCAGGCACGTAGTCGTAGTAGGGGCTGCCGTCATCGCGCAGCAGCACCTCGGGAGATTTTTGCGTGTTGGTGAACCAGCCCACCATGTTTTGCCAGCTCACCATGATGCTCAGGGTGATGGGGGTCGTGGTGGGGTTGTGGGCCGTCCATTCAAAGGCGACGGCGGGGTAACTGGCTTCTTTATAGTTGTCGGGCCAAATGGGCGAAATCTGTTCGCAGGTGATCTGGGCGCGAAAGACGTTTTCGTAGCGGTACCAGCTGCGGGGATACAGCGCGTGGTAGCTGCCCGTGGTGCGAGCTTTGGTCGATGCGGGATACCACGACCACGACGACAGCCTGTCATCCTCGGGCGGCTTGGTACTGAGGGCGTAGGCCTGGGTTCTGCCGCCCCCCTGCTCCCACAGGCTGAACTGACAGCCGGGGAAGCTTTGGAACACATGCTCGCCGCCATCCATGTGCCAGAGGTTGAAGTCGCCGTTGGGCGATCGCCCCACACACCCCGCCCCCATTCCGCCCAGGGGTGCCCCGTGGTCTGGGCCATTGTCGAGGTTGCTGGCGTAGCGCACTATATAGTGATGCTCCCAGGGCTGGCCGATCGGTCGCTGCCACGCCTGGGACGGAATTTGAGGGAGGGATGGGGTTTCAGTCATCCCAAAATCTTACCGGAGCGGGCTTAGTGGTGCAGAAAATTTATAGCAGTATCAGGTTCGTGAGATGAACAAGCCATTCTGTTACTCAATCTCGGCTCACAGGATGAGGTGTACGGAATAGTAGGGTTCCTGTATAGTCACCTGCCTTCGTTGGCGATTTGCTTGCTCAGCCACAGCACCGGCAGCAGCCCCACCAGAATGATCGCCAGCGCCGGGGCCGAGGCCTCGATCAGCCGCTCGTCGGCGGCGTACTGGTAGACCCGCACCGCCAGGGTATCGAAATTAAACGGGCGAATAATCAGCGTGGCGGGCAGCTCTTTCATCACATCCACAAACACCAGCATGGTGGCGGTGAGCAAGCTGCTGCCCAGCAGCGGGCGGTGAATTTTCATCAGGGTTTGGTTGGGGGTTTGGCCCAGGCTGCGGGCCGCATCGTCCAGCGAAGGCTTAATTTTGCCCAACCCCGCCTCGATCGCCCCAAAGCTCACCGCCAAAAACCGCACCAGGTAGGCAAACATCAGCGCAATAGTGGTGCCGCTGAGCAACAGCCCAGTGGAGAATCCAAACGTCTGCCGCATCCAGGCGTCGATCGCATTGTCAAACCGCGCCAGGGGAATCAGCGTGCCCACCGCAATCACCGCCCCCGGCACAGCGTAGCCCAGGTTGGCCCCCTGCACCGAGAGCTTAAGAAACGGCGTGCCATTGAGCCGCAGACCGTAGGCCATCACCAGCGCCAGCAGCACTGCTAGCACCGCCGCCAGCACCGCCAGCACTAGACTGTTAAACCCCAGCACCACAAAGTCGCCGTTGAGGGTGGCTTCGGCATTGCGCACCGTCATCCCCAGCAGCAGCCCGGTGGGGATAATCAACCCCAGCAGCACGGGAATGGCGCAGACCAGCCAGGCCCCTAAAGCCCGCAGCCCGCCCAGCCCGTAGCGCGACTGGGAAATGGTGCGGGCCATGCCCTGGTAGTAGCGGGCGCGACGGCGCGATCGCTGCTCAAGCACCACCAGCGCAAAGATAAACAGCAGCAGCACCGCCGACAGCTGCACCGCCGCCGGGCGATCGCCCATGCCAAACCAGGTGCGATAGATGCCCGTAGTAAAGGTCGAAACGCTGAAGTAGGCCACCGTACCAAAGTCGTTCAGGGTTTCCATCAGGGCCAGGGCGGTGCCAGCGGCGATCGCCGGGCGGGCCATGGGCAACGCCACCGCCCGAAAGCTTCGCCAGGGGCCGCAGCCCAGCGAGCGACTCGCCTCCAGCGTCGCGGTTGACTGTTCTAAAAACGCCACCCGCGCCAGCAGGTACACGTAGGGGTAGAGCGTCAGGCTAAAGAGTAGAATTGCACCCTCAATCGAGCGAATATTCGGAAACCAGTAGTCCGTCGCCCGCTGCCAGCCAAACAGGCCGCGCAGGGCCGTCTGCACCGGGCCAAAATACTCCAGCGTGTCGGTATAGACGTAGGCGAGAATGTAGGTCGGGGCCGCCAACGGCAGCAGCAGCAGCCACTCAAACCAGCGTCGGCCCCAAAATTGGCAGGTGCTCACCAGCCAGGCGGTGCTCACCCCGATCGCCAGCACCCCCACCCCCACCCCCACCATCAGCACCAGAGAGTTGCGAATGTACTCGGGCAGCACCGTGGTTGCCAGGTGCCCCCACGCATCGCTGGTGTTGGTGAATAGGCTGGCGAGAATGATTGCCACCGGCAGCAGCATCACCAGGGCGATCAGCCCGACGGCCAGCGTCCAGCCGTCGGGCCGTGGTAGTGAGGCTTTCCAGGGGGCACCGAGGGATTTCATAACCGGCAATTATTGCTACCCATTCCTTTTAGCATAGAACGAAACCCCGCCCACCCACCGCGTCACGATTAAAGCCGTCTTCTATAGCCAAAGAACGACTTTGGGGATGATCGGGGCCGCATATAGCCCGAGTTTTCGTTACTGAAGTATGCTTTGCAGAGAGTTCCTGCGGGGCCGGTTTGGCCCCCCAATAGCCAGGCGCGAATTTCGCCCCTCGCCCTACAGCGCCCCACTGCCCGTTGCCGATCTGACTATGGATATCCTCAACCTTTTAACCCGTCTGCTGCTGTGGCTTGGCATTGGCTACTTTCTGTGGTGGGTGCTGAAAAAATTTATTCCCGCCAACTTCTTGACCTGGTTTGGCGGAGCCATGATCTTGGCGCTGATTGCCGGGGCGTTTTTGTTCCCCGACGACAGCACTATCGGTGTATTTTGGCAGTTTTTGGTGTTTCCGCTGACGCCCTTGGGCGGGGCCATTACGCTACTGGCCCTATCCCTCAGCAATGGCATGAAAAAGGTGAACGGGCGCATGGTGACCGTGGCGCTGATGATCTTATTTTTTGCCAGCATGCCCCTGATTGCGCGGGCCTTAGTCAACCATTCTGAACAGTCGGTGCAGCGGGCCTACGCCAGCCAGCAGCGGCTGTGTAGCGACATTTGCCCTGCGATCGACCAGGTGCCCGTAGACCGGGCGGTATCCATTGTGGTGATTGGCGAAAACGCGGATGCCTACCGCCAGACCAACGCCCTCAACAGCCGCATTGATGCCGACAACCCTCTCGATCCGGTGCTGGTGGCCCGGTTAAACAGCGCCGCCAACGTCTACAGCCGCATTGGTGCGGCCCGCCCCTACGTAACCGTCACCGCCGGGCCACGGTTTGGCAGTGGCGAAGAGCAAGAACCCCTTCGGCAGGCGATTCGTCAGCAGCTGGTGGGCCGGGGCGTGCCCTCCGAGAGCATTAGGGTTGAAGACACGGGCACCGACATTCACGGCACGGTGGTTGACCAGCGGGATTTTTTGACCGAGCAGGGGTTGTTTACTGCGCCTGTGCGATCGGGCCGCTTTGACACGACCCGCACCAACCGCGACGCCAACCGGGTGGTGCTGGTGGCCCCCGCTTTAACCATGCGCCGCGCCGCTCTGGCCTTTGAGAATGAAGGCATTCAGGTGGTGGCGGCCCCCACTGAGCTGTACAGCACCCCCAATTTAGAAAACCGCGATACCCTGGCCAGCCTGGCCGACCTGGCCCCCAATGTCAACGCCCTGGTGCTGACAACGCGCTATTGGGGTGAGCTGTTGAGCGCGGTCTATTACTACCTGCGGGGCTGGCTGCCGCCCTTCAGCATGCAGTGGGAGCAGGTGGTTGAGACGATCTAGTGAGCGTTAGCAAGCTGGGGTTGGGGGTGTAGGGTTCAAGGGGTGGGGAGTAGGGGGTGGGGGGTTAGGGCTTTGCCGTAGACCTCGTACCCTATACCTAGAACCCTTTGCCAGGATTGGTCAGACAGTTGTAGCCCTTGCGGGCCGTCATCAATGCGGCCCTCCAAATTCGTCTAGGATAGGGGGGCAATTAGGGCGGATGTTATGGCGCGATCGCAGCTACAAAAACTGGGTACCTACCTCAACCCCCACTGGCGGCAGGCTGCCCTGGGGGTTGTTGCATTATTTATTGTGAATTTGGTCGGCGTGTGGATACCGCTGCTGATTCGCAACGGCATTGACGAATTGCAGGTCACCTTTAGCTTTAACCGGGTGATGTACTACGCCCTGCTGGTGCTGGTGCTGGCCTCGGTGATGTGGGTGATTCGCATGGTGTCGCGCATTACCCTGTTTGGGGTGGGCCGCCAGGTGGAGTTTGACCTCAAGCAGCGCATCTTTCAGCATCTGCTGAGCATGGAGCCCGCCTACTTTGGCCGCAACACCGCCGGGGAGCTGATCAGCCGCGCCACCAGCGATGTCGATAACATTCGCCGCCTGCTGGGGTTTGCCATTTTGAGCTTGGCCAACACGCTGTTTGCCTACGCCCTGACGGTGCCGGTGATGCTCTCGATTAGCGTGCGGCTGACGCTGATTTCGCTGATTGTCTACCCGCTGATGCTGGTGCTGGTGCAGACCTTTAGCGATCGCCTGCGCAACGAACAACTGATTGTGCAAGAGCGCCTCTCTGACCTCAGCGACCTGATTCAAGAAGACATGAGCGGCATTGCGCTGATCAAAATCTACGCCCAAGAAGAGAACGAGCGCCGCGCCTTTAACCGCCGCAACAGCAACTTGCTCGACGCCAACCTGAAGCTGGCCCGCACCCGCAACCTGCTGTTTCCGCTGCTGGGGGGGCTGGCCAGCATTAGCCTGCTAGTGATTTTGGCCACGGGGGCGGGGGCGATCGCCGACGGTGCACTTACGGTAGGCGATTTCGTCGCCCTGCTGCTGTACGTGGAGCGGCTGGTCTTCCCCACCGCGCTGCTGGGGTTCACCATTACCGCCTACCAGCGCGGCGAGGTCAGCATTAACCGGGTCGAAGAAATTCTCGATGCCGAACCCGAGGTGCAGACGGCACCCACCGCCATCCCCCTACCGCTGGAGCAGGTCAAGGGCAGCTTGGAAGCCCGCCACCTCAACTACGCCTACCCCGACGGCAAGGTTCCGGCGCTGGATGAGGTGAGCTTTAAGATTGCGCCGGGGGAACAGATCGCGATCGTTGGCCCGATTGGCTCGGGCAAATCGACGTTGGCCAACGCCCTGCCCCGCCTGCTCGACATCGGCCCCGGCCAGCTGTATCTCGATGGCTACGATGTGACGGAGCTGCCGTTGGCAGATCTGAGACGGGCGATCGCCTACGTGCCCCAAGACAGCTTTCTCTTCAGCACCAGCATCAACAACAACATCCGCTACGGCGAACCCCTGATGGAGTTCCTCGAGGTGCAGTACGCCGCCAAGCAGGCCCAGATGGATGAGGAGATTCAAAACTTTCCCCACCACTACGACACTATTGTGGGCGAGCGCGGCATTACCCTCTCGGGAGGGCAGCGGCAGCGCACCGCCCTCGCCCGCGCCCTGGTGGTCGATGCCCCCATTCTGGTGCTCGACGACGCCCTTTCCAGCGTTGACAACCGCACTGCCACGGCCATTCTCAACGCCCTCTCGGAGGGCACCCAGCAAAAGACGGTGCTGTTTATCTCGCACCAAATGTCTGCCGCCGCCACCGCCGATCGCATCTTTGTAATGGATAAGGGCCGCATTGTGCAGCAGGGCTGCCACCGCGACCTGGTGCAGCAGCCCGGCCTCTACCGCAACCTGTGGGAGCAGCACCAGCTGGAGTCTGTGTTGCAGTAGGGTCAGGCTGTTGGCCCCTGGCAACATGAGTTTCTATCCGCTTGCAAGAATAGGAGAAAGCTCGTTGCATCGGCGTGCTGCTTGTAGCAGCCCTCAGGAGGACTCACTATGACCATTCAGCTTGACCACACGATTGTATCGGCCCACAACCGAGACGCCTCAGCGCAGCTCCTCGCCGATCTGCTGGGTGTGCCCTGCGGTGCGGCACCCGAAGGGCCATTTTTTGCGGTCTATATCAACGACGGCTTGACCTTTGATTTCATTGAAACCGATCAGCCATTTCCCATTGAGCACTATTGCTTTCGGGTCGAGGAAGCCGAGTTCGATCGCATTCTGGCCAGAATTCAAGCCGCTGGAATTGACTATCGCAGCACGGTTCGCGGGGCTACCGATCGGCAGGTTAACACCGAATACGGTGGCCGACTGATCTACTGGAACGAACCCGAAGGGCATCAGTGGGAAGTGCTGACGGTCAGCTATGCCCGCCAGCCTGTACTACCTATCTAGCAACACAGCAGACAGAACGAAAGCGTTAGCTCAGCTAGTTTTAGGTGAATAGTGCTGTACCGAGGAGTGAACCATGGCTGCGATGGCTGGCAAAGTTGCGATCGTGACCGGGGCAAGTTCTGGCATTGGTCGGGCTACGGCGATCGCCTTTGGTCAGGCGGGCGCAACGGTGGTGGTGGTCGCTCGCCGCCCCAACAAGGGCGAGGAAACCGTTCAGCAGATCAAAGCGGCCCAAGGGGAGGCGACGTTTATTCAGGCCGATGTCACCCAGGCCTCAGACATTGAAGCGATGGTCAAACAGACCGTCGAAACCTACGGTCGCCTCGACTATGCCTTCAACAACGCCGGTTCGGGTACCTCGGGCAAACTGGCCGACCTCTCCGAAGCCGACTGGGATTTTGAAATCAACGCCAACCTTAAGTCGGTTTGGCTGTCAATGAAGTACGAAATCCCGGCCATGCAGCAGTCGGGTGGTGGAGCGATTGTAAATACCTCTTCCCAGGGTGCCCTGCTGGGGGTGGCCGGGTATGGGGCCTACGGAGCCGCCAAGGCAGGAGTCATTGCCCTGTCGCGAGCCGCAGCGGCAGAATATTCTGGCGATCGCATTCGCATCAACACCGTGAGCCCCGGCGCGGTCAAAACCGATCTCTGGGCCGCAGCCCCGCCTGAAATGCTCGATCAGGTCGCCGCTGGCATTCCGCTCCAGCGCATCGGCAGGCCAGAAGATATTGCCGAGGCCGTTGTCTGGCTGTGTTCTGAGGGGGCTGGGTTTGTGACCGGGCACAACCTCGTTGTGGATGGTGGATTCACCGCCGTGCAAAAGTAGACAGTCCAGGTCGCTGTAAATAGGATCGAACACTGTTTGTTGACCCATCAGAGCTATCAAGAAGAGGCTACTGGCTCGGTGTCGTGGATGAAGTGCAGTACAAGATATTCCTCATCAAAATAATTGCTGTCAATACAGGTGGCCTCCCGAGCTAGGCCAAAGGGCTCAAACCCGCGCGATCGGTAGAGGGCAGAAGCGGCGACGTTGCTCGCCGTAACGCTGAGCGTGAGCTGCCGCAAACCGTCAAGCCGTCGGGCGTGGGCGATCGCGCTATCAAGCAGTCTGGCCCCAACCCCTTGACCACGAAACTCTGGCAAAACGTACATGCTCCAGAGCGTACCAACATGAAGCCGCTTCAGTCGGGTCTCGCGCGAAAACCCGAGCATGCCGATGAGCTGGGGGCGATCGCTAAAAGCCCCAAAAACACCGCCACCAGCATCGTTATTGGTGTGCAGTCGATCGGCGAAATCGGCCAGCGAGAGCCGCGCTTCCTGCTCATAGCTAGACACAAAAGCTGTTGGCGATTCCCTCAGGGCGTAGAGACGCAAATCGCGATAGGCCACGAGATCTTCAGAGGTTAGCAATCGTATTTCCATAGCTACAGGTTAGACATGACGATTCCTCACCTACTTTTCAGTACCTTTACTGCCCCCTCGGCCCATAAACTGCCCGTGAATGCTCACCGCATAGGGCACCAGATAGGTTAGCCCCGCAGAGATCCAGCGGGAGCGAGTCATGGTGTTGGTTCGCACTGCCGCACCGTGGTTAATGACAAACAGCAGGGTGCCAATGACCAGGGCAACGCGCAACCCGCGCACTGCCAGGTAGGGGGTGACTAGCGCTGTCAGGTAACCTTTCGTTGCCTCCATGGTACCGATGCCTGTAGAGATGCTTCATAAGTAGAACCCCTCTCCGATGGGAGAGGGGTAGGGAGAGGGCTAGTCCTTCAAACTAGCAGGACTTAGGACACCAACTCCTTAGTCAGATTCTCTTCCCACTTGCGTGGGGGGCTGGCGCGGCGAATGTTGCGCCAGATTTGGGTGGAGGCCAGGGTGCCATCGGCTATTGCGACTGAGACCTGGTTTATGCCCTGCTTGAGGTCGCCGATCGCAAAAATGCGATCGTGGGTGGTTTGGCACATGGTGTTGGTCACCAAGTTCTCGCCCTCCCACTCGAGGCTAGGAATTCCCTTGAGATATTGGTTGTGGTAGATCGAACCCATGTTGATTAGGCCGGTGGTGGCTTCAACCACGGTGCCATCGGTTAGCTCTACGCCGCTCATCTTGTGATGCTCGCCCAGAAACTTAGCGATCGGTGCTTCGTAGAGGGGATAGCCGTAGTCGGCTAGCTTGGCCCGCATCTCGTCGCCGACGGTGCAGAGGCCGTGGGTAAGCACCGAAATGTAGGGGGTAAACCAGTCGAGCACAAAGGCGGCGTTGATCTGTGACTCTTTGCCGGCAATCAGCACCGCTTTTTGATCCCACATGTCAAAGCCGTCGCAGATCATGCAGACGTGCAGGGTATAGCCTGCGTAATCGTAGACATTCTGCATATCGTCGAGTTCGGGCAGCACATCAATTACACCCGAGGCGGCGATTAAATACTTGGTGCGAAATACGGGGTACATGCTGTCGGTTTTGCCCACTTTGACCTGTACCGCTAGCTGGTCGCCCTCATCGACTACATCTTCGACATAGCCACGGAGGTAGTCTGCGCCCCAATCCACCGCCTGCTGAACGCCGTGGTTGAGCATTTCGCGCCCAGGGGTATCGGGGTCAACGCCGACGACGTTGCGCACCTCTTGCATCCACAGCGATCGCCCCTTGCCCTTTTCAATCACCAGGCATTTAAGGCCGTAGCGAGCCAGGTAAATAGCTGCCGACAACCCTCCCATACCACCGCCGACAACGATGGCGTCGTAAACCTGGTCGGTGCGTTCGTGGAGATTTTTGCGAGAGAGTTTCATAGCGGCAATTGAGCGAAAGGACTGCAACAGAGCCTAGGCGACGAAAGGCCATGCCTCTAGGCTAAAAGGTTTTGCCAGAATCGAGATGAGAATAGACAGAGACTTTAATGAGCAAAGTCCATACCGTTTTAGATGATGCCCAGCTCCGACTGGCCCGATCTAAAAAGGCAAAGGGGATTGTGCAATCCCCTTTGCCTAACACTCACTGAGGGTGAGACAGAGGGCAATTAGCCCACGAAGGCCAAGCGGGGCTCAGAAACACCGGCAGACTCGGTACCCTTTAGGTAGGCCAACATGGTGTCAGCATCAGAGACCTCGAAGGGGTCGATGGGGCAGTTGTCGCCGAAGTCGGGCTCCACAAAGATTTTCTCGATGGTGCCGTCGTTGGCGAGCATAGAGTAGCGCCAAGAGCGCATGCCAAAGCCCAGATTAGATTTGTCAACCAGCATGCCCATCTTGCGGGTAAATTCGCCGTTGCCGTCGGGCAGTAGGAAGACGTTCTTCGCGCCTACCTTTTGGCCCCACTGGAACATCACAAAGGCATCGTTCACAGAGACACAGATAATGGTGTCAACGCCGTGGGCCTTGAACTCTTCGTACAGCTCTTCGTAGCGGGGCAGGTGGTTAGAGGAGCAGGTGGGGGTAAACGCGCCGGGCAGAGAGAACACCACAACCTTCTTGCCAGCAAAAATATCGCTGGTGGTCAGGTCTTGCCAGCGGTAGGGGTTTGGCCCGCCCACAGACTCATCCCGCACGCGGGTCTTAAACGTAACGTCGGGTACCTGCCCAGTAGCAACCATAGCAACCATAATTACCTCATTCGTAGTTCTACAACAGTTAACTGCGTTTCCAGCCGTTGCTTCTTAACCCAGAATAATTCCGAGTTAAGAAATCTTCAATAAGTATAGTAACTCAAAAATCTGATCTTTTGTAAAGTCAGAGCAATTCTTAGATGAGAATGCTACTCTATTAAGGACAAGCTATCATAGTCTGTTGAGCCTTTGCCTGGGTTGGGTGGGGCCGTTGTAACGTGGAGTTCCGGAGCCAGGGAAAATGTTGTCCCAAGCCGATCAAATCGTCACCGTGCTTAAGTCTCGGGGGTTGCGCGTTACCCCTCAGCGATTTGCCGTGTATGCTAACCTGCTGGGCCGCTGCGACCACCCCACCGCCGATGACATTCTTCACGATCTAAATCTAGAGGCTCCAACCTCGTCTCAGGCGACGGTGTACAGCTCGCTGCAAGCGCTGCGGGGGGCAAACTTGGTTCGCGAGGTGCTGCTCGAAGAGGGTGTCTGCCGCTACGACGCCAATGTGGGGCCTCACCATCACTTTCGCTGCCAGGGCTGTGGGGCGATCGCCGATATTCCTTGGGAAACCCTGTCTAGCCTCAACCTACAAACCCTCAGCCCCCGCTGGCAGGTTGAAGGCTATGAGGTAACGGTGCGCGGGCTGTGCGATCGCTGCCAATCCGAGTAGGGCAATTTTAGATTTGCGATTTTGGATTTTGGATTGGGCGATCGGCACAAGCGATAAACTGCTGCTAGGCAAGCCTTAGACTATTGGGGCTGCCCGCTCCAAAATCGCAAATCCAAAATCTAAAATTGGTATAAACCTATGACTGACCCTGCCCCGATCACCAGCGCCTGGCAGCTCAAACCCTGGTGGTATCAGCCCTGGTCGATTGTGCTGACGGGGGTTGCGATCGTAGGCGGCAGCTGGCTGCTGCTCCATCGCCTCTGGCTCACTGGCCTAATGTCTATTCCCATTGGCGTGTGGATGGGCTTTTTCTTGCTACTCTGGCCTCGCCTCATGAGAGACGCGGGCTATTTAGACGCTGCGCACAGTGATCAGCAGTCCCACTAAAATCTGAATTTAACCAAACCATCGCCTCATTTAGACGGAGTCCGCTGGGTAGCCAACCGGGTTCTTTAAGTCGAGCGAGGGCTACCCATAATTTCGCTCAGCAGATGACCCACCATAGCTAGCCCTGGCCCAATGGGGCTGTCAGCCCATTGCAGCAGGGCCGCTACCCGGTTTGACTGGGGGGCGGAGTCGGGGGGCACATTGCCGAGGGGCGGGTTGAGGGTAAAGACGAGCTGGCTAAACTGTGGCCCCGGCAGACTAGAGAGAGCGGTGAACAACTGCATGCGCTTCGCGGAGCGTTCCCTTTCGGAATCGCGGGCTGGCTTTGGGCCAGCAGAGAGATCGGCAAAGAGCTTATCGTGATTTCTAGCTAGCGCTGCGCCAGCATAGCGGGGAACCTGCCTCGGCTCAGAGTCCTCGGTTGAGGGGGGCCGGGCGGCATTAGGTCGTGGTGGGCTGGCCCAGGCATCCTGCTTTTGCTCAGGTGTTGGCGACAGGGTCTCGACCGCCCGGCGGATGCCTTTCACTACATCAACGAAGGCGGCATCGTGGTTAGGCCAGTCCACCACAGGCTTGCCATCCTTCGGCAGCACCTGCAATTTGTCAAAAGGTGCGCCCTTCCAGTCGGTGGGCGTGAGAATGATAGGAATTACCCTAGCAGCGCCGTTTTGGTGGCGCTGCATGGCTCGCTGCATTTCTTTGCCATAGCAGAAATCAGAATTCATGAACCGAGGACTGATCAGCAGCAAAATAATATCCGCCGCATCCAGAGCTTCGCGAATCTGGTCATTCCACTCGGTGCCAGCTTCAATTTGTCGGTCTTGCCAAGGGGAAATCTTATCCTGCCGCTTCAAAAGCGCTAGGTGGTCTTCGAGTTCTTGCTTGAAAACTTCATCTCGATGGGAATAGGAAATAAACAGGCTGAGCGGCTGAGGAGGCATAGACAAGCAAGCGGAGCGGTTGCCCCCTACTATAGCCTGACGGCTAGGGCCACTCTACCTCGGCTACCGCCACTAAAACGGCAGTTTCTTCTTGCTGGCTTTTTCGCTATCGTAGTCGAGTTCCTTCAGCTTTTTCATAATGCGGCTGAAATACTCTTGCATGTAGTCTTCGAGGGTGGTGATTTCGTCTTTGGGAATGCCGAAGACCTGATACACCTCGTCCATAGGGGCATCAAGGGGTTGACTGCCCGCGACCACTTCTACAAAGGCGAGGCGATCGGCAAAATTCCAGCCCCACTGAAAGAACTGCGCCACTTTGCGAATGGCTCGCAGCAGATCGAGGGAAATGCGGGAGACTCTGGCCTCTTGGCCGCACTTGCGCTCGCACAGGCGCATAATTTCGTAGGCTCCCCAGGCGCGGGTACCGGCCAGGGGAAAGCTGCGGTTTTCTGTTTCGGGCACCGATAGGGCCTTCACCGCAAACCGAGCGATGTCCTGGGTATCCATGTAGGCGATGGGGGCAGCTTCACCCATGACCCAGATCGGCTGCTTTTCGAGAATGGGAATGGCGTACTGACCAATCAGCCCCTGGAGAAAGCCGCAGGGCTGCAAAATGGTGTAATTGAGCCCTGACTCCGCCAAAAACTTCTCGGTGCAGCGCTTAACGTTCATCAGCGGCACATGGGGAAACTTTTCGGAGTTAAGAATTGAGAAAAAGATGAACCGCTTAACGCCTGCGTCGCGGGTGGCGTTGATGAGGTTGACCTTGCCCTGCCAGTCAACCTGCATGACCGACTCCGAGGGTCGGGCTGTAGACGCATCGATGACTGCATCAACACCCTCAAGCGCAGGGAGCAGGGTGGCGGGCTTGGAGAGGTTTCCCCGCACCAGCTCTACCCCCCACTCGCGCAGAAAGGCGGCTCGCTGGGCGCTCCTCACCAGGCAGCGAACTTCGTGCCCCTCATCCAGGGCACGGCGAGCAATTTGCCTGCCAAGGGTGCCAGTAGCGCCAACAACCAATACTTTCATGAGGGAATTGATACAAAAGTTTAACTTCCTCTAAGAATATCAGATGGCTCCACCAGATACACCCCCGGAGTCAAATCTACTCTTCGCCGCCCTGCACCCGCAGCATTAGAAACCCAATCCCCAGGCCCAATAGGGTCAGGGTAAAGATAATGATCGCCGTATTGAAAATTTCGCCGCCCATACGCTCTCCTTCCACAGCACTATAGTAATTGAGCCAGTTGCCCGGCCCGCCGGGGAATGGCTTATCCCCTGGCCGCCCTCATTTTAGACCAGATTGGTATCACCCCCTGCGCTATGACTGCCCCCACAACTTCGGTGTCGAGCCTGTCTTTGCCCCGCTCCCGACTGGCGATTACCCTGGGCGACCCGGCGGGCATTAGCCCTGAAGTCATCCTCAAGGCGCTGGGAGCGAAGGATTGGTCGGCGATCGCCGATATCACCCTGCTGGGGACGCGATCGCTCCTGCACCAAACCCTTGCAGCCCTTCAGCAGTCTTCCTACGCCGGGCCACTCCCCGACCTAGACTCCCTAGATTTTGTGGAGATCCCGCCGCCGCTGCTTTTAGAAACGGTGACCTTGGGTCAGCCCAGCGCCGCTACCGGGGCAGCCAGTTTTGCTTACCTGCAAACCGCCATCCAGGGAGCGATCGCGGGGCAGTACGATGCGATCGTCACCGGGCCGATCGCTAAATCGGCTTGGAAAGCTGCCGGGCACCACTATCCTGGCCAGACGGAACTTTTGGCTGAGGGGGCCAAAGCCGAGCGCTTCGGCATGGCCTTTGTGGCCCAGTCGCCCCACACCGGCTGGTGGCTGCGCGCCCTCTTGGCCACCACCCACATTTCCCTGCGCCAGGTGCCCGAGGCGCTGACACCAGCGCTACTGACCCAAAAGCTCGACCTGCTCATCCACAGTCTGAAACAAGACTTTGGTCTGACCCAGCCCCGCATTGCCGTGGCAGGCCTCAATCCCCACAGCGGCGAAGGCGGGCAACTGGGCCGCGAAGAGGTGGACTGGCTGATCCCCTGGCTGGAGGCCCAGCGCCAGCGCTATCCCCAGGTGCAGATCGATGGCCCAATTCCTCCCGATACGATGTGGGTGCGCCCTGGGCAGGCCTGGTTTGGCACCGAGGGCAGGGCGCTGGCAACGGCTCACGACGCCTACCTGGCTCTCTATCACGATCAGGGTCTGATTCCGGTGAAGCTGATGGCCTTTGACCGCGCGGTGAATACAACTGTGGGACTGTCCTTTGTGCGCACCTCCCCAGACCACGGCACGGCGTTCGATATCGCCGGGCAGGGAATCGCCGATGCCAATAGCATGGTGGCGGCGATGGAGGTAGCGATGGCGGTTGTGAAGAGTCGGGGATGAGGGATATAGGGAAGGTGGGGGAGTTTTGAGTGATTAATTTTGAGTGTTGAGTTTTTGATACGGGGCATGAATTCAAAATTCAAAACTTAGACCTGAGTTGTCTAGCCTATCTTCTATGTAGTGTGCGGTAGCGGTCTAAGTTAATGGCATCTGCGGTGTGTATGGCGACTTCTAACGACCTCTACGACCAGCTCCACCGACTCGATGGCCAGGGCTATGGGGCGTACAAGGCGCTCAAGGGAGAGTACGACTTTGGGGAATTTGTGCTGCACATTGACCATGTGCAGGGAGACCCCTTTGCGGCTCCGAGTCGGGTGCGGGTGGTGGTGCCCCAGGTGGTGGCGGGGTTTCCCAAGAGCTTGTGGAAATTGCCCTGTCGGGCGATCGCATTGGCTGACTACCTCACTCGTGAATTTTACCGAGCGACTCAGGCTCGCCAGCGCCCGTCAGGTTCGGGCAAAAGCGGGCTAATTGGCATTGTGCGCCCTAGCCAGGCCATGCTCAATCGCAGTGCCGCCAGGGTGACGGGGGAGGCAGTGGAGCTGCGGTTCACCTTGGGGTTACCGGCCTTTGGGCGGCGGATCGCGGGGCGGCAGGCGGCGGAGCTGCTGTGTCAGGCTATACCCGATCTGGTTGGGAAGACCTTGTTTTACAGTGCGCTGGATGGGGCACAAATTCAGCACCATGCCGATACAGCTGAGGATGCGGAGGAGCTGCGATCGCAGCTCTTTGCCCACAACCTAGTCGCATTCATAGCCGATGGCGCAATTTTGCCCCGGCGCAGCGGTGTGGATGAGCATCCACTGACGGATCAGGCGATTCCCTTCGAAGCTCCTGAATCGCTGCGGGTGACACTGCGCTGTCCCCACGCAGGGGAGGTGACGGGCTTGGGCATTCCCCAGGGCATTACGCTGATTGTGGGGGGCGGCTACCACGGCAAATCGACTCTGCTGCGGGCGATCGAGTCGGGGGTATACAACCACATTCCCGGCGACGGGCGGCACCAGGTGGTGACGGATCGGTTGGCGGTTAAGGTGCGGGCGGAGGATGGTCGCAGCATTGCGGGGGTAAATATTTCACCGTTTATTGGCAGTCTGCCCCAAGGGAAATCGACCCAGAATTTCTCAACGCCCAACGCCAGCGGCAGCACTTCCCAGGCGGCCAACATCATTGAGGCGATCGAGGCGGGGGCAACGGCCATGCTGGTGGATGAAGACACCTCAGCAACCAACTTCATGATTCGCGATCGCCGCATGCAGGCCCTAATTGCCAAGAACCGCGAGCCGATTACCCCTTTCATCGACAAGGTGCGGCAGCTCTACACCGACTACGGCATCTCGACGGTGCTGGTGATGGGGGGCAGCGGCGACTACTTTGATGTGGCCGACACCGTGATCGCCATGGACGAATTTTGTCCTCAGGATGTGACTGAGCGGGCCAAGGCGATCGCGACAGAGTTTAAGACAGAGCGCGATCGCGAAGGTGGTCTGTCCTTTGGCACCCTCACACCCCGCACCATTCAGCCCGACAGCATTGACCCCAGCAAAGGCCGTCACAGCGTCAAACTCAGGGCAAGGGATGTTGACCAGCTCCAGATTGGCACCGAAGCTATTGACCTGTCGGCGGTAGAGCAACTGGTGGAGCCGGGGCAGGTGCGGGCGATCGCGGCGGCGATCGTCTACGCCCAGCGCTACCACATGACGACGAAGACTCCTCTGGCTGAGGCGATCGCCGCCGTCATGACCGACCTAGAGCAGTACGGCCTAGATAGCTTGACCGAGTGGCCCATGGGAGACTTGGTGACCTTCCGGGGCCTAGAGCTGGCGGCGGCCATCAACCGACTGCGCACCCTCCGCACCCATTAGCAATGCCCCCTATTCGGCCCATCGCAATGCCGTAGTGGCCGATGGCTTTTTGGCTTGGCTGATTTGGGTAAGAATGCGTTCTAAATGTCGCCCCGCACAGGGGTCAGAAAAGTGTTCTAGGGCGTGGGCGCGAGCATTTTCGCCAAGCCGCTGGCGCAGCGCATCATCGTGCCACAGTCGATCGATCGCTTCAGTCATGCTCTCAACGGAGTTGGGCTCCACTAGCCACCCCGTTTCGCCATGGATAATATAGTCTTCAACACCATAGGCGTTGGTCACAATCAGCGGACGGCCCATCATCATCGACTCGACCAGGGTGACTTGCCCCGCCGCCGTCACCCCCTCTTTGGGCTGGAGCGGCACAATATTAAGTCTGGCCTGCTGAGCCAGGCGCAGGCATTCGGCTTTACTAATGCCAAAGGGCAGTTCAACTTGCTGCGGGATCGTCATGCCTTCCACAGCGGTTTCCCCGGTAGCTACTACGGTTTTGATATTAAGCGTTTGAACCGCGTTAAATAATGTTGAAAAGTCGCGATGGGCCGACCCCAGGGACGCAATAAACGGAGCCTGGTAGTCTTCTTCGTAGTCGATGGCAATGTCGGGTACCTGGTAGGGCACAAACTCAAAGCGATCGGCGGGTATCCCCAACCACTGGCTGTAGATCTCGATTTCTTTGCGGGTGTGCACCACAAAATAATCAACCTGATTGAGGCTGATCTGGGCCAACTTTTGCCGCAGACCTGGTCTACAGGTACCCACATTAAATAGCCAGGCCACCACAGGCTTGTGAGAAAATCTCAGCTTTTGCTGTAGACCCACTGCCGAAGCCACTTGGGGAAAGACGGTAATAATGCCATCGGCGTCGGAGTTGAGGGCGTCAGCCGCCTGCCTCATGTAGACCAGCCAATCGTCAATAGGCGTAAATTTAGACTTGCGATCGTGCCATTTTGGCAGGGGTTTTTGTCGCGGAATAAGCTGAAACCTGTGCTCATCTCCCGGCACAAAGGGCTCTAGCCAGTTAGCGGTATCAATATTATCAATATCAAAAAATGGTGCAGCGATCGCCCATTTCATGGTCACAACCTCATTGGGAAGCAGCAAGAAAATTTATCGATACTCAGCTATAACTCTCAAGATATTGACTTAAGCTTATCAGGCAAAACACCTGACAGGCCTTCCGTTGAGTTACGTTTGAGCTAGACTCTCGTGGCAGGTATTGGCGGTTTAATACCAGAGCATCGTGCAGGCTATCACAGCATCAAGCATGGTTTCCCCACTGGTGTGACAGGTCTCCATTAAAGTGAGGCTCCACTCCCGTATCAGCACCTACTCGATCTATCTGACTGCTCCAAAGCGATAGAGGCTAGGGATTCGGTCAAAATCTTTACTGAGCGCCTATCGTTAGCTACTATAGCGTTCCTCAGCTGGCTGAGGAACGCTATAGATTGAACCCGTCTAGAGAAATGCAGCTCTTTAAGGGCAATCTGCCGATAAAAATAGAGGATAGGGGATGTAGATCAGTCTCTACATTCCCTATCCTCTGCGTTAGTGTGTTGCCCTAGCCTGGGCGCCTTAGCAATGGCCAAGCCATCATCGGATGTGCGAGTTTTTGATGATGCCCACTGGCCTAGGCAAGTCATCAAACGGGTCGTGCCCGTATGACCATCGGTCGGTCTGGCGTCACGCTGCTAGCGACCCGCTGCAGCAATCGAGACACCTGCTCAATATGCTGCTCACTGGTGTGGTTTTCCAGATAGTGCTGGTACGCGGCCTCTGCTCTCGCCGTTGCTTCCTCAGGATGGCCCAGGACGTGGACAATAGCGGCTTTTAGCTCTTCGGGAGAGTCGGGTTGTACGCCCCATACAAGACCCTTCTCAGCCATTTCTGTGGCTAAGCCCACGGTTTTGGTAATAATTACCGGTCTGCGGCAGGCCATGGCTTCCATCAACACCGTTAGGCCAGCGGCGTAGGTGTTGTCGATTAGGCTAATTACGGCAATATCGGCACTACGGTAGAGATCGCGCAACTCAACCCAGTCGAAATACCGCATTTCCATATTTTGGGGCGGTGGTTCAGGAATTCTGCACTGCGTCTTAGAGGTGGCGTTAGGCGATACAGCACAGACTTTGACGTCTAGATCTAACTGGTGAGTAGCTTTCGCGAGGGTGATATAGTCTCGTTGTTCTAACCCAGCGCTGGCAATCAGTGGACGATGCTTTTCTATCGTGCCAGGTGCGGGGTAAAAGAACTGTTTATCGGTTTGCTCGGCCAAACAGGTCACGCCATCCTCAGACAGGTTGAGCATGTCTCTCAGGGTTTGAACCTTGAGAGCTGTGTTCACAGTGAATGCATTTATACTGCGATGCAGCTGAAACCACTTGAGCAGCAGCTTAGGCCGCGACCGTTCTGGACACATGACGTTGACAACCAGCCGGGGGCAATCTTTCTTGAACGATGCGAGCAGAGCTAGGGGCAGACCACTATCTTCGCCGCAGCAGTAAATCACGTCATCGGAGGTGGTCTGGGCTAAGACCTGTCTTGCAAGAGCCCAATGGTGCGGTCTACCAATGAGTTTAGAGAGGAGTTTATCGAGGCCATTAACCAGACTGTCATCGTCAAAATCTGGCTGATGGACTTGAGCATTGAGTCTTTCTTTGAGCTGCCATATGGTGTGCCGTGGCCCTTGCTCTAGGGCGGCGCGGGTGACGAAATGATCAAAATCAAACTTCGTGCTGGTTAAAATATGGAATTTTGAAGTGCTGGTTTGGCTATTTGAGGATGTCATGGTGGATTGACCATAGAAATTTGTAGTGTAAGCAGTGGTATTTAATGCGATCGCATCTTTCTGAGCAGCTTTAAACGTCTCAAAAAGGCGATTCTTCAGGCCCGTCAAAAAGATTTCTCAGAGACTGAGTATGCATCGAATGGCCTATCTCAGATCTATGGTCTATGGCTATATAAATAGGTATTTCAGCCGCCAGTTCAGCGTAGAAAGTAAACCCCATGGCTCGGTGCCTCCAAAGATACTCAGTCACTACCCTTCGCGTGAGGGCTAGCATGATCAACTACTACAGGATTGCTTGAGTCTCTGCCAAAGGTATCATGCTTACTGCGCGAGGCCATGGTGGTACTTACGTAGAAAACGCAATCTTAATCATTCTCGGAAGGCCTAAGCGTTTTATAAAGCTCTTATGTTGCATTCCCCCGGCCTTCAAGGGGTTTAAGCCGGTGTAATCCAGCTGTTGAGGCGAGCTAGGGATATTTTCTCAATTTCCAGTAAAGCGGTCGTCATTTCTACATCCGTAGAATTGCGTAGTCTATCCATAAAGTTCTCTAAAATTGAAGTTTTGGTGTGCCCCGCCACCGCCAAGATAAAGGGAAAGCCAAACTTAACCTTGTACTGCTGGTTAAGGGCTTGAAATTGGTGATATTCCTCGGCGGTGAGGCTGGTGAGCCCGGCTTGGCTCTGCTCTGACACCGAGGCTTCGGCCATGGCAACCCTTGTGCCTAGATCAGGGTGGGCATTGATTAAGGTCATCTGGTCTGCGAGAGTCATGGCTCGCACGACGGCTACCATGTTCTGGTGCAGGTCGGCCACGGAGGGGAAGGGTCGCAGGGGCCAGACCTGGGCGGCGATCGCAGGCGTTTCCTCAAAGGTGGGGCCAAGGTTGGCCACGAAGTCGGCCTCGGTCATGGCATTGAGCTGGGCTAGTGAGTAAGGCATGGGTGGATGGGCGGTGTTCTGAGCGGGTAGGTGGGTTAGGTGGGTTATGCACCGTACCAGATGGCCTCGATCGCAGCGGCCACATCCCTGGGTTCTGCGCCAGCATCGAGCCGCAGGGTGATGTGGCCTAGCTTTCGCCCAGGACGGATGGCTTTGTTGTACCAGTACAGGGTGGCCCCAGGCCGTTGTTTCAGGGTCTCTAGCTTCTGGTAGTGGCTGGCTTCAGATTCGTCTAGCCCCAGCAGGTTGACCATCACGGCCTGGGAGCAGTTGAGCGCAGTGGGGCCGAGGGGGCGATCGCTCACCGCCCGCAGCTGTTGCTCAAATTGGGAGGTCGTGCAGGCATCTAGGGTGTAGTGGCCCGAGTTGTGGGTGCGGGGGGCAATTTCGTTGATCAGCACCCGGTCGTCCGAGGTGAGAAAGCATTCAACACCGACGATGCCTACTAGCTGTAGCTCTTCGACCAGGGTGCGGGCAATGCCCTCCATGCGACTGGCTACCCCGTCCCTAACCCTGGCCGGGGCAAAGACGCGGCGGCAGATCTGCTCAACCTGCTGGGTTTCTACGGTGGGGTACACCACAACCTCTCCCCTGGTAGAGCGGGCCACCATGATGGCTAACTCCTGCTGAAAGGGCACAAATTCTTCAAGCAGCACGGGGGCGTGGTCGAGCCTATCCCAGGTAGCGCTGAGCTGAGCCGCGTCTTTAATAACCGAGGTGCCATAGCCGTCGTAGCCCAGACGGCGGGTTTTCATCACGAGAGGAAAGCCGATGGCCTCGGCCTGGGCGGCAAGTTCGGCGTTGCTTTCGTGGCCGTCTAAAAAGTCGTAGCGGGGGTTGGGTAGGCCAATACGCTCAAAAAATTCTCGCTGGTGGCGCTTGTCGAGCACCAGGGCCAGCACATCGAGCCCTGGACGAAAAACGGTGCCCTGCTGGGCCAGCGCCTGGAGCCCCTCACAGTCAATAAACTCGTTCTCAAAGGTAATGACGTCGCTCTGGGCCGCTAGGGATGTTGTGGCAGCCACGTCAGCGACGGGGGCGAGGATAGTGGATTGGGCGATCGCCACAGCAGGATCGGTATTCTGAGGCGTCTGCACCACCAGCTCTAGGCCCAGCTTCTGCGCCGCTGGCCCCAGCATCCAGGCGAGCTGCCCGCCACCGATGACGCCGACTCGCTGGATTGCCCTGGGAGTTACCTGCTCCATGGTGTGTTTCCGCTGTGCAAACCCACATTATCCCACGGAGGCTAGCCGACCTGGCTCATGCGGCGGATTTTGAGCACGTCGGCCATTTTGCGAATTTGCCCGAAGGTTTGTTCGAGGTGGGCGTGGTCTTTGACGTCGAGCCCCAAATCGATCTCGGCGGTTTGGCCGGGGAAGGTTTTGACCTGGGCCTTGTGAACGTTAATTTGCAGGTCTGACAGGTGGGAGAGAATGTCTTTGAGCACGCCCACGCGGTCGATGACCTCAATGCGCACCTCCACCGGGTAGGTCTGGCGAGTACCGTTGTGCTCGCTACAGTTCCAGCTGACGGGAATAATGCGATCACCCGGTATATCGGCTAAATTTGGACAGCCCTGGCGGTGGATGGCAATCCCTCGGCTGCCCAGGGAGACACTGCCCATAATTGGCTCGCCGGGCAGCGGGTTACAGCAGCCCGCAATGTGGTGCACCAAACCCTCGATCCCCAAAATGGGGGCTTTGGAGGGGGCAGGGCGGTGGCGGCTGGTGACGGCCCCGGCTAAAAATTGGTCAGAATCTTGCAGCGACGACTCGGGCGACAGCACCTCTAGGGGCTGCTTGGCCTTGACGGCCTCCCGCAGGCGGTTGACAAAGGAATTGAGCGTTACCTCGCCGTAGCCCAGCCCCGCCAGAAAATCGTCAACGCTCTGATAGTTGCAGCGCTCGGCGGCCAGCTGGGCCGGCCCAGACTTGAGCAGGGCATCGAAGCCGCTGCGGCCCAGCTCTTTTTCGAGCATGTCGCGGCCCCGAGCGATGTTTTCGTCGCGGTGCGATCGCTTATACCACTGGCGAATGCGGTTGCGGGCACTGGGGGTGACGACAAAATTGAGCCAGTCGAGGCTGGGGTGGCTGTTTTTTTGGATGATGATTTCGACAATATCGCCATTTTCCAGCGGCGTGTCGAGGGTGACGATGCGGCCATTTACCCTGGCCCCAGCGCAGTGGTTGCCCACCTCGGTGTGAATGCGGTAGGCAAAATCTACGGAAGTTGCGCCCCGGCTCAGGGGCACCACATCGCCGTCGGGGGTGAAGACGTAGACATCTTCGTCAAACAGGTTGCCCTTGACGTTTTCGAGAAATTCTTTGGCGTCTTTGAGGTCGTTTTGCCACTCCAGCAGCTGACGCAGCCAGGTAAATTTTTCGTCGTCAGCGTTGATGCGGGTGTTAGTGGAAGCGCCGGTTTCTTTGTACTTCCAGTGGGCGGCGATGCCGTACTCTGCAATGTGGTGCATTTCGAGGGTGCGAATCTGCACCTCAATGGGCTTACCCTTGGGGCCAATGACCACCGTGTGTAGCGACTGGTAGCGGTTGGGCTTGGGCAGGCCAATGTAGTCTTTGAACCGGCCGGGAATGGGACGAAAGGCGTCGTGGACAATGGCCAGGGCGCGGTAGCAGTCTTCGTTGCTGCCCACAATCAGGCGAATGGCGGCGATGTCGTAGATTTCGCTGAAATCTTTTTGCTGCCGCTCCATTTTGCGGTAGATGCTGTAAAGATGCTTGGGGCGACTGTTGACATCGACCACCTGAATCTCTGCCTGGTGCATGCGCTGGCGCAGGGTTTCGGCCACTTGCACCAGCCGCGCCTCGCGATCGGCCCGCTTTTCGGTAACGTGGCGCTGCATTTGGCGGTAGGCGTCGGGCTCTAAATATTTAAACGACAGATCTTCCAGTTCCCACTTAAAGCGACCGATCCCCAATCGGTTGGCCAGGGGGGCAAAGATCTCCATGGTTTCGCGAGCGATGCGGCGGCGTTTTTCGTCGCTGAGGTGCTCCAGGGTGCGCATGTTATGGAGGCGATCGGCCAGCTTCACCACAATCACCCGAATGTCTTGGGCCATGGCCAAAAACATGCGGCGAAAATTTTCGGCCTGGCGCTCGGTTTTGCTCTCAAAATTAAATTTCGACAGCTTGGTGACCCCTTCCACCAGCTGCCGCACCTCATCGCCAAAATGGCCCTCCAGTTCTTCGGGGGTGATGTCGGTGTCTTCGACAATGTCGTGGAGAAAGCCAGAGGCAATCATGGCGCTGTCGCCGCCCAGATCGCGCAGCAGCCCGGCTACGGCAATGGGGTGACAAATGTAGGGCTCGCCCGAGGCGCGATACTGGCCTTTGTGTAGGGTGTAGGCAAACTCAAAGGCCTGGCACACCAGCAGGTTGTTAGATTTATCTTCGGGGTCGTGGGCCGGGTCATCATGACTGTCATCGTGGTGGGTTAGCACGCAGGTCTCGAGCCAACCGGGCAGGGTGCAGTCATCGGGTAGGGGAGGATGAACTGTTGCAGTCATAAGGGTGCCAGTGACCTATCAGGGATTGCGGGTGGACTTGAAAAATGTCAAAAACAGGAATTTGTATTTGAACACTGTAGTTAAGGCTCGGCAAGACTCAAAGAGATGAATTGTGAATAAAATAGGATCGCCCTACGACATAGGAGGACGTCTACCGGTCTATATAAATTAGGGTAAAAAAAAGCAAACAGAAATCGTACAAACGTTCTGTCAATAGGCCCAGGTAATGGAGCTACAACAAAGTAGCGCGCCGCGATAGAGATAACCTACACCATAACTTTGAGGAAAATCGCATCTACTACCCAGGCCGCAATAAATACTTAAGGCTGACAGGGGGTTGATGGATAGTTATGTATTAACCTTAACATTTGTCCCCGATAAGGGGAATCAGCAATTTATCTCTAGCTATCGTAAAACATTGACAAGCCGCTACCAATACGGCCCTGAGGGGGTGATCTATCCATGAAGAATGCCCTGGAAACGCTGCGATCGCACCTCCAAACCCTGGTAGATCTAGCCCAGACGGCCAACCCCGACGGGCACGCGCTACAGGCCCAGTTTTTGCTGGCTCAGCAACACTTTCAGCACCAGATGCTGCCCCTGGGAGACGATCTGCCCAGCGCCCAGCCCGTGCTGACCGAAATCAACCGCACCCTGCGGCTGCTGGCGATGGATGTCGCCTTTTTGCAGGCGGCCCGCCAGTCCACCACGGCCCAGCAGCGGCAGCGGCAAATGGTTGAAAAACTGGGTCAACTGCTGAACTTTTGCGAGGCTCTGGCGCTGGCGATCGCCAACGAGGTCTAACGCCCCAGCCCAGGTGGTTTAATATTAGGGGTTCGTTGGATTGATGGTTGGGAGTAGGTGCTTTGTATCAGTGCCCTAAGGAAGGGGAAATTGAACTGCAAGACAGCCAGCTAGCGCCGGAGCTGGCGGTCAAGGCTTGTCCGAGCTGTGGCGGCGCGTGGATTCCGCCGGAGAACTATGTCACCTGGCAACAGCAGCAAATTGACCCTGAACAGCCGGTCAAAGTGACGGTGCTGCCCCTCTCGCTCAGCACCTCGTTTCAGCCCGCCGCGCTGGATAACCGGGCCGCCCTGTGCCCCGACTGTCGCAGCTACCTGGTGCGAGGGCGCATTACCCTCCAGCAGGGGTCGTTTTATGTGGAGCGCTGCCCCAACTGCACCGGCATCTGGTGCGATGGCGGCGAGTGGGAGATCTTGCAGCAGCTGGAGTTGCAGGCCCACATCGACTATATTTTTTCTGCCGATTGGCAAGCCCAGGTGCGCGAGCTAGAGCACAGCGAGCGAGAAAAACTGGCCACCATCGACAAGCTGGGGCCAGATATTGCCCAGCGCGTGTTTGAGCTGGCCGAACTGCTGGAGCAGCACCCTAATGGGGATTTTGGGGTGGCGTACTTAATGCGACGAGTCGATCAATGAGTGGGTGGGTAAATGTGTAGGTGGGTAGGTGAGTAACCCCCAACCCAACCCCATCACCTACTCACCTACATCACCCACCCACCTACACCCACCTGCACTCACTCCATGCCCGACTCCCTCCTCGCCCTCGAAAGCTTCTCGGTCACTTATCCAGGCCAGGATGAGCGCGCGGTGGATCGGGTGTCCCTAGGCCTATCGCCGGGGGAAAAGCTGGGACTGGTGGGCGAGAGCGGCTGCGGCAAGAGCACCCTGGGGCGGGCGGCGCTGCGGCTGTTGCCCAAGGCCACGGAGTTGCAGGGGCGGGTGTGGTTTAACGGCGAGTCGGTGCTCGACTTTAGCCCCCAGCGGCTACGGCAGTTTCGAGGGGAGGCGATCGCCCTGGTTTTCCAAGACCCGATGACGCGGCTGAACCCGCTGATGACCATTGGCGACCACTGTATTGAGACCCTGCAAGCCCACCGCACTGAGGTATCCCACAGCGAGGCCAAGGCGCGGGCGATCGCGGTACTGGAAAAAGTCAACATTCCCGCCAGCCGCTTTGGCCAGTACCCCCACGAGTTTAGCGGCGGCATGCGCCAGCGGGTGGCGATCGCCCTGGCGATGATTCTAGAGCCCAAGCTAATCATCGCCGACGAGCCCACCACCAGTCTGGACGTGACGGTGTCGGCCCAGATTCTCGACGAGCTGACTCGGCTGTGCGACGAGCTGGGCACGGCGCTGGTGCTGATTTCCCACGATCTGTCGCTGGTGGCGGAATACTGCGATCGCGTCGCCGTCATGTACCAGGGGCGCGTGGTGGAGGAGGGCACGGCGGCTACGGTGTTTCAAAACCCTCAAGATGCCTACACGCGATCGCTGGTGGAATCGGCCCTGCAAATGCAGCAGGCCGAGGGGCTGTTCTACAACGCCACCGCCGTGGAACCCATTTTGCGGCTGACGGACGTCAAACAGCACTACACCCTAGAGGCCAACCCGATCGCCCGGCTGTTGGGCGGTCAGGAGTCTAAGGTGATCAAGGCGGTGGACGGGGTAACGCTGGAGATTTACCCCGGCGAGGTGGTGGGCTTGGTGGGCGAGTCGGGCTGCGGCAAAAGCACCCTGTCGCGCACGATTCTGCAACTGGTGAAGCCCACCGCCGGGCAGGTAGAGTTTTGCGGCACCGACCTCACCACCCTCTCCCGCGAGGCCATACGGCAGCAGCGGCGACAGCTGCAAATGGTGTTTCAAGACCCCCACGCCTGCCTTAACCCGATGATGACCGTGGGCAAAAGCATCGCCGACCCGCTGCTGATCCACGGTCTTGCCACGGTCAATGAGGCCGAAAAGCAGGCCCACGACATGCTCGCCCGCGTCAGCCTCAACCCCACCGCCGACTACTTCAACCGCTTTCCCGGCGATCTGTCGGGGGGGCAGCAGCAGCGAGTGGCGATCGCCCGCGCGCTGATCACCCACCCTAAGCTGGTGATCTGCGACGAGCCGGTGAGTATGCTTGACGCCACGGTGCAGACCCAGGTACTCGACCTGATGATCGCCCTCAAGCACGAGTTTGATCTCACCTATCTATTTATTACCCACGACCTGTGGGTGGCGCGGTTTATGTGCGATCGCATCGCCGTCATGCAGCAGGGCAAAATTGTAGAAATTGCCCCTACTAAAACGCTGTTTGAATCACCCCAGCATCCCTACACCCAAACCCTCTTGCAATCGGCTCCGGTGCTAGCTAGGGAAGCCTAAACAACCAGATTTCTGAGCAGAATCTAGGCTAAAAACCTCGGCAAAAAACGATAGCCTTAGATGCGAGTAGGATGCCTCCATGAGGGAGTGCGATTTACCAAACTGGGGTTTGGCCTTGGCCCCAGAAGCCGTCGTATTTGGTGACGGTGATGTCGCCCAGCACTTGAGTTTGGCAGGCAAGGCGCAGGTCGCGGGCGGGGTCGTGGGGAGGGAGCGATCGCCGCGCCTTGTCTTTACCAATTGGTCGCTGAGACCTCACCCTCGATCGCCACCGCGCAGGTACCGCAGGTGCCAAGACTGCGGCAGTTGATCACCTTCGCCTGGCCGTTGTAGAGCTCGACGCCATGGGCCAGCAAAACCTGGCGCAGGTTGGCTCCGGCCTCGCACTGAATGGTCTTTCCCTGGGCGGTGACGGTGGGCATGGCATTTCCTGGCGGACAAAGAATATCTACGTTTTATAACGCGATCGCCCCGCTTCTCTCAAGCAGGCCCGAGCCAGAGCTTACTCTAGATAACTGTGACACCATAACGAGACTACCTAGGGCACTACTGGCTATGGCTGAGCGCAATTGCACCCCCCTTCAGATCTATGACACCACCCTGCGCGACGGGGCGCAGCGGGAGGGGCTAGCCCTGTCGATCGAAGACAAGCTACGGATTGCGCGACGGCTCGATGCCCTGGGCGTGCCCTTTATCGAGGGCGGCTGGCCGGGGGCTAACCCCAAAGATGTGCAGTTCTTCTGGCAGCTAAAAGAAACACCCCTCACCCAGGCCAGCATCACCGCCTTTTGCTCGACCCGCCGCCCCGGCAAAGTCGCCGCCGAAGAGCCAATGCTGCAGCCGGTGCTGGCGGCCGGCACTGAGTGGATTACGCTGTTTGGCAAATCGTGGGATCTGCACGTCACCACCGGCTTGCAGACCACCCTGGCCGAAAACCTGGCCATGATCGACGACACCATTCGCTACTTTCGCAGCCAGGGTCGTCGGATCATCTACGACGCCGAGCACTGGTTTGACGGCTACAAGGCCAACCCCGACTACGCTCTAGAAACCCTCGAAGCGGCGGTAAACGCTGGGGCCGAATGGCTAGCGCTGTGCGACACCAACGGCGGCACCTTACCTCACGAGGTCGGCGCGATTGTGACTGCCGTGAACACCTGGCTTCAACAGTTCCCAGCCCCCCAACCCCAGTTGGGCATTCACACCCACAATGACAGCGGCACGGCAGTAGCCAACGCCATGGCGGCGGTGGCAGCAGGGGCCACCATGGTGCAGGGCACGATCAACGGCTATGGCGAGCGCTGCGGCAACGCCAACCTCTGCACGCTGATCCCTAACCTGCAAATCAAGCTGGGCTACCCCTGCATTGCCCCGGCCCGGCTGGAGACCCTGTCCGAGACCAGCCGCTTTATCAGCGAAGTGGTAAACCTGGCCCCCGACGACCACGCCCCCTACGTGGGGCGATCGGCCTTTGCCCATAAGGGCGGCATCCACGTCAGTGCCGTGGAGCGCGAGCCCAAGACCTACGAGCACATCGACCCGGCCACGGTCGGCAACAGCCGCCGCATTGTAGTGTCGGATCAGGCGGGGCTGAGCAATGTGCTAGTCAAGGCCCGCAGCTTTGGCCTAGAGCTAGACCGCCACAACCCAGCCTCGCGCCAGCTGCTCACCCGGCTCAAAACCTTGGAGCACGAGGGCTACCAGTTTGAGGCCGCCGAGGCCAGCTTTGAGCTGCTAATGCGTGAGGCGCTGGGCGATCGCCCCCGCTTCTTTGACCTCAAAGGCTTTTACATCAACTGCCAGCACCAGGGCAACGGCAGCGACCACAGCAGCCAATCCCTGGCTACGATCAAAGTCATGGTAGGCGATGAAGAAATTCTGGCGGCGGCGGCGGGCAATGGGCCAGTGGCGGCGCTGGATACGGCCTTGCGGAAGGCGCTGCTGACCTTTTATCCAGCGATCGCCAACTTTCACCTCTCTGACTACAAGGTGCGGATTATCGACAGCGGCGCAGGCACGGCGGCGAAAACGCGGGTGCTGGTGGAGTCGGGCAACGGAGCCCAGCGCTGGACGACCCTGGGGGTTTCGACCAACATTATCGAAGCCTCGTACCAGGCCGTCACCGAAGGGCTGGAGTACGGTTTGATGATGGAGACGGCACGGCCCCACTGTGCGATCGGCGGCGAAATCGATCGGTTTGACGCGGATGTGGCCCTGCAAAAGACCCGTGAAACGGCTCTGGCTAAGCTCAAGCAGGAGTTGGGTTTTGAGTAGGTTCAGCTTTGAGCGTGACTTTTGATGTGGCTAACTTGCGATCGCAAAAAAACGCAGATCAGACAAATCTGATCTGCGTTTAAGCTAATGCGCTTTCAACAGCGGTTAGGCCGCCTAGGGTGCTTGCAGTAGCGCTTGGATAGAACACTTTTCTAGCAAGCCCGCCAAGGAACCATCGTTGCGAACCACCGCTAGGGCTTGAATCTTCTGGGTTTCCAGGGTTTGAATCACCTCCATGAGGGGGCGATCGGCAACCACTGTCTTGATGTTAGAGGCCGACTCCATAATGGCCGCCACCGGGGTATTGGCCCACTGCTCACGGGGAATCTGCCGCAGAGCATCGACCAGCACCGTGCCCACCAGAGCACCAGTTTCGTCGGCTACCAAGAACTTACGCCAAGCCGAAGGAGCTGCCAGTAAGGCATCATCCGCAAACTCTCGCAAAGAGACACTGGCACTGACTACTGGACTGTCCGCTGCGATCGCATCCTCAGCAGTCAATCCTGCCAACCGCCCCTGCACCTCGCCATACTGAGCGCTGCGGTTCGCGTTTTGCAGCATAAAGAGGCCAATCAGCAGTGTCCAAATGCTGCCCACGGGGCTCAGACCTACCACGGAAGCGGCCCCCAGGGCGATCGCGCTCCAGCCAATTACCTGGCCCATGCGGCTGGCAAACACCAGACCTTTGTAGGGCTGACCCGTAATCTTCCAAACAATCGACTTCAGCACGTTGCCGCCATCTAGGGGCAGACCGGGGATGAGGTTAAAGGCACCCAGCGCCAGGTTGATGTAGGCCAGAAGTCCAACGATTCCGGCGATCGGGCCAGAGAGGGGCAAGACCAGCCCGGCGACAGAGAACAGACCAAACAGAGCAAAGCTGACCAGAGGGCCTGCGATCGCCACCCAAAACGCCCCCTTCGGCGTTTCAGACTCTTTCTCTAGGGCAGCCAAACCACCAAACAAAAACAGCGTAATCGAGTTCACCCCGATGCCCTGCTTCATCGCCGCAAAGCTGTGTCCCAGCTCGTGGGCCAGCACTGAGGCAAACAGCATCAGCGCCGCCCCCAGCCCCAGCACCCAGGGCAACGCCCCAGCCAGGTAGGGGAACGCCGCCGCCAAACCACTGCCGTACTGCCACGTCACCAGCGACAGCACCAAAAACCAAGACACATTTACATAAAAGGGAATGCCAAATAGATTACCTACCCGTAAGTTGCCATTCATAGGGCACCTCGTAATTAAAACCTGAGGACAGAGGCGTAACCTTGCAACGCATTCCCTATCCAATGACCTCATTGTAACGAACTGTTAACGAGCCTCTAATCTGCCGAAGGTGGGGAGAACCGAAGGATGGGGGGCGGGTTGGCGTAGGGGAGTGGGTGGATGGGTAGTGGGTGGATGGGTAGTGGGTGGATGAGTGTAGCAAGTTCCAGAACCCCTCACTCCCTACCCCTCACCCCCTACCCCGGCACGTAGGCCAAGATCTCCCTCCCGATCGCCACATAGTCCTGCCACCCCAGTTCAGCCTTGGGGTCTTTAACGTCGTACACTGCCGTACCGGCCAGGGCTGCTTTTTGAAAAACGGCATAGCGACTAATGCCCCCCTCCAGCAGCGGGAGCCCGGTGGTGGTGAGCATGGCTCTGACCTCGGCCCCGGCTCGACTGGGGTAGGGCGGAATCATCGTCAGCAAAATGCGGTAGGGGGCAATGGGCAGCCCGGCCAGGTGCTGCACCATCAGCGCCAGGGCATCGAGGGCCAGAATGTCGGGGGTGGTGGGCAAGATCAGCAGGTCGCAGGAGGCGGCCAGCAGGGCCAGATCGTCGGCAATGGGGCGGGCCTGGGTATCGATCACCACGTGGCCGTGGGGGGTGGGGAGTTCCCTTGCCTGCCATTGGTCAACCACTACAAAGGGCAGCTCGCCTCGGCTAGCCCAGGCCAGGGCCGACTGGTTGGGGTCGGCGTCGATTAGCAAAGTTTCGGCGTAGCCCTGCAAAAAGGCCGCCAGATGAATGGCGGTGGTGGTTTTGCCCACGCCTCCTTTAAAGCTGGCTACGGTCACAATCATAGGCTGGGGGTTGGGCCGGCGCGGGGCTTCGGCCTGGCTGTTCTAAACCAGAGACTGACACCATTGTCAGGGTTGCCCTGGTTGCTATCAAGGGAGAGATACCAGTGCCTGTAAGGGTAGCGCTAGTCCGGCCTTACGCAGCGTTATCGAGAGGCCACCAGCACTACGCCCCCCATAATCAACCCCAGCCCCACCAGCCGCCCAAAGGAGAGGTCTTCTTTAAAGACAACCACGCCAATAATGACCGAGGCAAAATAAATTAGCGAAGCCGACGGAGCCGCCACGCTGAGGTTGACTCGCGTCAGCAGCAGAATGTAGGTAATCGCCCCGACCCCGTAGGCGGCCAGGCCCGCCAGCAGAGCGGGCGTTGTGGCAATGCTCAAAATGTGGCTGAGGGCGTTGGCACCGGTGACTTTTCCCAACTGCAAGGCCCCCAGCTTGAGAAAAAGCTGACCACAGGAGCTAGCAATGACCGAAATCAACAGCAGAGTAAATTCTTGGGGGGTCACGGCATGTCCTCGGCGCAGATTAGGGCTACAGATTGAACAACGTCAGCCAGAGGCGTATGGTAGCGAACTTAGGGGCCAAAGAAAACTCACCCAACTGCGAAGCTGATTTCCTCAAGCTACGATAGAAGGCACTGCATAGCCCCCTGAATTATGACTGGTAAGACCCTGCTGGTAGGGCTGCGTGCCGACCAGTTTCGCCACCCCCTCGATCTCGAAGCCACCCGTGCTCTGAAGCAGCTGCCGGGGCTCGATGTGATGGTGCGTATGGCCCTGGCTCCCCTAGCGGAGCGGTTCTTTCACCTCGACCACTTGGCCTCAAGTTTGCAGGTGAGCGATCGCCAGCTGCCCGACCTACACCAGGCGTTGGTCGAAGCCTGCCGCATTCTCGACCTAGAGGTGCCCCAGCTCTACGTGCGCCAAAACCCGGTACCCAACGCCTACACCTTTGCCATGCGGGGCGAGCAGCCCTTCATAGTCATTCACACGGCGCTGATCGAACTGCTGACGCCTGAAGAGACCCAAGCGGTGATCGCCCACGAACTGGGCCACTTGAAGTGCGAGCACAGCGTATATCTCACTCTGGCAAACCTGATCACGATGGCGGCCAGCCAGCTGCCCCTGGGCGAGGTGCTGGCCCAGAATTTGCAGAATCAGCTGATGGAGTGGGTGCGCTGTGCCGAGTTTACCTGCGATCGCGCCGCCCTGCTCGTCGCCCAAGACCCCCGCGTTGTCGCCTCACTGCTGATGAAACTCTGCGGCGGCTCGCCCTCGCTGGTCAATCAGCTCAATGTCGATGCCTTTATCGACCAGGCCCGCGCCTACGACAGCCTCAGCGATGACGCCATCGGTGAGGCCCTCAAGCAGGTGCGCACCCAGGGGCTCACCCATCCGGTGCCTGTGCTGCGCGCCCGAGAAATCGATCGCTGGGCCAGCACCAATGATTACTACCAGCTAGTTAAACGCCCCGCAGTTGAGTATAATGAGAGCGCATCCAAGGGCGGATGGCGGAATTGGTAGACGCACCACACTCAAAATGTGGCGACTTCGGTTGTGCGAGTTCGAGTCTCGCTCCGCCCATTGGTTAACTTTAGACTGCGATGGTGAGCATGGGCTGAGGCGTCTCAAGAACCGTCGGGTTCTGGCCGTCAGCAGTGTTGAGCTAGCCATTTACACCAGGGCGATGATTCTGTTTTAGGGTTTAAAGCGCAGCTTTGTTGACCCTAGAGCACCCCACCTATGCCCGATGATATTGGCCCTTTTCTTGTAGGCGTTGCCCTGCTGGTGCTGTACCTGGGTTGGTCGGCGGCCACAGAAATGGGCACGCGCTGGCCCTGGCGGAAGTAATAGGGGGTTCGATAGATGCTGCCGAGGCGTCTGGGTTGCCCAGACGATCGCGCGTTGAAACCTAACGCTGGGCATCAAAAAAACGGGGATTGTAGCTCTGATAGCAGATCCAACTGGGTAGATGTCGTGGACTAGGGCTGAGTCTATTGGCCTTAGAGGTCTATGGGGCCAATCATCTATCCATTAATTGAGGAGGTCTACCGTGACCCAGCCCACAGAACAACTGCCCCAGTCGCCGCCGAGTTCGGGGCCGGGAAATAAAATCGCTGAATTTTTTGATTTTGCGGGCCATCGCACCAACTTTCGCACCGAGTCGCTGGCGGGGCTGACCACCTTCGTCACGATGGCCTACATCTTGATTGTCAACCCAGCTATTTTGTCGAATGCGATCTTTCTCAACGAGTCGGGAGATCTGTTTGGGGAACTGGTGATGGCCACGGGGCTGTCTTCAGCGCTGGCCACGCTGGTGATGGCGCTCTACGCCAAGCTGCCCTTTGCCCTGGCTCCTGGCATGGGCATTAATGCTTACTTTGCCTTTACGGTGGTGCTGGGCCTGGGGATTGACTGGCGGGTGGCCCTGGCAGCGGTGCTGATTGAGGGGATTATTTTCATCCTCATGACCATTTCCAATGTGCGTAGCAAGATTGTGGAGGCCATTCCCGATGCAGTGAAGCATGCCACTACGGCGGGGATCGGTCTGTTTATTGCCTACATCGCACTTAAGGGAGCGGGCATTATTGTGCCCTCGGAGGCGACGTTTACGGCATTGGGCAATCTACGATCGCCCCAAACGGCTATGGCCCTGCTCGGTCTGACTATCACGGCAGCGCTGTTTTCTCGGCGGGTGACGGGGGCGCTGCTATGGGGCATTTTGGGAACCTCGGTGCTGGCTTGGGTTTTAGGCGTGTCGCCCTGGCCAACGGGGCTGATGGCGGTGCCCCCGGCCCCGGTCGATCTCTTTGGTCAGGCCTTTGTCGGGCTGGGAGAACTGTTTCGCATCAATTTTTGGCAAATGGTGAGCATTGTCTTCGTGTTCCTGTTTGTAGATCTGTTTGACACCATTGGTACCCTGACTGGGCTGGGCTCTAAGGCTGGCTATATCGACAGTGATGGCCATTTTCCTGGGGTCGAAAAGGCGTTTATGGCCGATGCCGTAGGCACCACCGCCGGGGCCGTGCTGGGCACTTCGACGGTGACGACTTACATTGAGTCGGCATCGGGTATTTCTGAGGGTGGGCGCAGCGGGTTTACAGCCCTGGTGGTCGCGGTACTGTTTTTGGCCTCGGTGCTGTTTATTCCTCTATTGCAGGGCATTCCGGCCTTTGCCACCGCCCCCGCGCTGATTATTGTGGGGGTGCTGATGATGTCGGCGGCCAAAAATATCGACTGGGATGAACCCGCCGATGCGATCGCCGCTTTTCTGACCATCATCATGATGCCCCTGGCATTCTCCATTGCTGAAGGTCTGGCGATGGGGCTGATTGCCTACCCGCTGGTCAAAGCCTTCCAGGGCAAAACCTCACAGACCAGCATCGGCATGTGGATCTTGGCCGCTATCTTCCTGCTGCGCTATATCTTCGTCGCAGGCGGCTAGGGACAAATCCTAATACCAAATCCGAGTCACGCAACCCTGATTCGAAACCAGTACCTCGTAGGGAGCACTGCAGTGCAATGCCCCTACAAACCGGGGGTATACAGATAGGATTTGGTATAAGAAGGCGTTTGAAAAGCGATTTGGTGTAGCGTTATTCCCCTACTGATCCTGCCTGCCCTCTTAAAAGGGGGGTAATGCAGAGAGGTCTTAAGAGCCCCCTTTTCAAGGGGGCAGCGCAGCGGGGGATCTTGATTTTGCGGCGTGGTAGCGATCCCCCCTGCCCCCCTTGAAAAGGGGGGGTAAGCAGTCCCTTACTTCAACGCGTCGAAGGTGTCGCCCAGGGCGGCGGTCAGAGTTTGGCGGGTCTGGGCGTGGGCCGCTTGCTCAGCCTGCAATTGTTGGGTGAGGTCTTGGCATTGCTGCACCAACCCGTCGAGCCGCTCCTGTAACCCCTGGAGCGAGCTGACGGTAGACAAATCTTTCTCCAGAACGGCACCGGGGTCAGCGTCGAGGCGCTGCTGAAGGGCGTCGATCTGGGCCTGAAATTCTGCTGCCTCTTCGCGCCGCTGACGGGCTTCAGTCTCGTAGAGGCGACGCCAGTTGGCGGCACTGTTGTAGGCCTGGTCGCGCTCTTTTTGGGTGTCGGCCAGCTGCCGCTGGAGGGTGCGCACCTCTGTAATCCACTGAGTCAGGTCTTGGGACATGGCGGTTACCAGAACAATGGCCAGAACTAAGGGGCAGCCCTGGGGCTAATACAGCAGCCGGGTGAGAATGCCCGGCGCTGGCAGCACAATCATAACCAACAGTGTCAAGGCCACTAGCCCCAGCAGGTCGCGGCGATCGTCTAGCTCGCTGACATCGTTGAGGGCGGGCTGATCCGCCGCTGGAATAAAGAACAGCAAAATCGCCCAGATCATCAGCTCGGGGTGTACCAGGGCGAGGCCAAACACCAGCAGCCGGGCCACCTGGCCCACGATGCCGCCGATGCGCTGGCCGTACATAGCGTGGACGATGTGGCCGCCGTCGAGCTGGCCCACGGGCATGAGATTGAGGGCGGTGACGACTAAGCCGAGGCAACCTGCGATCGCGATCGGGTGCAGGTGAATCGCCTCATCGGCCCCCACCGCTGACCCCAGCACCAGCTTCGAGAGCAGGGTCAGCATCAAGGATGCCTTGGGGTCTAAGGCTTCAAAGTTCAGCAGGCTAGCGCCGGTTTCGGGAATGGGCACGATGGTGGACTGGCTCAGCCCCCACAGCAGCAGCGGCACCGCCACCACTAGGCCCGCCAGCGGCCCGGCAATACCCACATCGAACAGGGCGCGGCGATTGGGCACGGGCGACTTCATCTGAATAAACGCTCCCAAGGTGCCCAAGAAAAACGGCACCGGAATGAAGTAGGGCAGGGTGACCTGCATCTTATAGCGGCGAGCCGCCAGATAGTGGCCCATCTCGTGACAGCCAAGAATAACCAGCAGCCCTAGAGCGTAGGGCAAGCCCTGCAAAATCAGCGCGGGCGCAGCCTGGAGCTGTTCTTCGGTAACGCCTGCCAGGTAGGTGCCCACCGCTGTGGTGGTAAACAGGGTGACCAGCAGCAGGCCCAGGGCCAGACCAGGGCGGGTCAGGGTTTGGGTGCCGCAATCGCCCTTTTCCACCTGGGGGTTGGGCACCAGAGCAAACACTGGCTTGCCCTGGAGACCTTCTTGAAAGAGTACGAGAAAGCGATCGCCAAAGTGGCGGCGAATATTCTCCCGCACGGTGTCGTAGGCCACGGTGGGTGTCGATCGCAGCTGCCCCCGGCAGATCATCGCCTGGGGGCGGTACTCAATGTTTTGCAGATAATACACCGACCAGGGAAAGCAGCCCTGAAGCATCGCTTCTTCATCTTTGTCGATGGGGCGAAGGGCGGGTTTGGGGGGCGGCGTCAGCGGTGATTTAGACTCGCCCGCCTCGGCCTCGGGTTTGGCGGGCTGGGGCACAATGCGCCCTTTTTGAATCAGCGCCCAGTAGAGAATTGGGCAGGCAATAAACAGACCCAGCAGCAGCGCGGTGGGGGCAGGCTCTTCGTTGCCGTGAACCATCACCCAGGCGGTCAAAATAAACGCTGGCAACATCATCACCAGCCACAGCAGCCCCACGGGGGTACGGGTGATGCGGCTAACGCTGCGCTGAAGCAGCACATAGGTCAGCAGACCAAGAACTATAAGCCAGAAAAACACCATCGAATAGCCAGTGGAGTGCAACGATCGAAGCCAGAATCACCGCTTTTAGGCGGTTGATTCAACGAAATTAGCCCAGGCGACGGGGGCGCGATTCAGCTAGTATAGGCGTTTCAACGGTTTTTCTCACCCCTTACCCGTCTCCATGACAGCAGCTTCAGCGCCGGTTTCATCCCCCAGCCCCAAGGCTCCGCGCCCGGTGTTTGACACCGTCTATGCGTTCCCCCCCAACCGCGACACCCAGGGAGCTACTGCTTACTTCATTGTAAACAACACAGCTGAGGGGCTGCCCGCCAATCTACTCATCGATGCCCCGGCCTGGGATGAGGAAAATCGCGCCTGGCTGGCGGCCCAGGGTGGCGTGCAACGGCTGTTCATTACCCACCGGGGCGGAATCGGTCGGGCCGCGACAATCCAAAAAGCCCTGGGCTGCGAAGTGGTGATTCAGGAACAAGAGGCCTACCTCCTGCCCGATACCCCCACCACTGCGTTTCACCACCAGTTTGAGTTTGGCCCTGGGCTAGAAGCCTTTTGGACTCCGGGCCACTCGCCGGGGTCAGCCTGCCTCTACTACCGTGCCTACGGCGGCGTGCTGTTTACGGGGCGGCACCTGCTGCCCAGCCGAACCGGTAAGCCAGAGCCCCTGCGCCTGTCTAAAACTTTCCACTGGCCCCGGCAGCTCCAGCAGGTGGAGGCGCTGAAAAACCGCTTTTCTGCCGATACCCTGGCCCATATCTGTCCGGGCGCTAGCACGGGCTTTTTGCGGGGGCAGCGCACCATCGATCGCGCCTATGAACGACTTCAGCAGATCAATATCGAGACCTATCGAGGGGTGCAGCCGCTGCTTTGAGGTCAATGTATCGAGCCGAACATCCCTCCGCAATTCGGGCCAGTTTTTGCGGCTCTAGCATCCCCTAGCGGCCATTCTGTGGCACTCTGGGAGGTGGATGTGCGATCGCCCAAGATCGGCCCAAGTCGTCGCTACACCCTTTATTTTTAAGCACCGGCAACCATTGAGCCCAGGCTATGCAAACGCTTCCCAATCCCGTTTCCCAGGTTTCTGCTAGCACCTTTGACCCCTTCGACACCACCATTCACCGCCGCAAAACTCGCCCGGTGCCCGTGGGCAGCATTACCATCGGCGGCGGTCACCCGGTGGTGGTGCAGTCGATGATCAACGAAGACACCCTGGATATCAAGGGCTCTGCCGCCGCCATTCGCCGCCTACACGAGATCGGCTGCGAAATTGTGCGCGTCACCGTGCCCAGCATGGCCCACGCCAAGGCCCTGGCCGACATTCGCAAGATTCTAGAAGACACCTACCAGCCCGTGCCCCTGGTGGCCGACGTGCACCACAACGGCATGAAGATCGCCTTGGAGGTAGCCAAGCATGTCGATAAGGTGCGCATCAACCCCGGCCTCTATGTGTTTGAAAAGCCCCAGGCGGGCCGCACCGGCTACTCCCAAACCGAATTTGAAGACATTGGTACCAAGATTCGCGAAACCCTGGAGCCACTGGTGGTCTCCCTGCGCGATCAGGGTAAGTCGATGCGGATTGGCGTTAACCACGGCTCGCTGGCCGAGCGCATGCTGTTTACCTACGGCGACACCCCCGAGGGCATGGTGGAGAGCGCCCTGGAGTTTATCCGCATCTGCGAATCCCTCGACTTTCGCAACCTGGTAATTTCGCTCAAGGCGTCGCGGGTGCCGGTGATGGTCGCCGCCTACCGGCTGATGTGCCACCGCATGGACGAACTGGGCATGGACTACCCGCTGCATCTGGGGGTGACCGAAGCGGGTGATGGCGAGTATGGCCGAATCAAATCTACCGCTGGCATTGGCACCCTGCTGGCCCAGGGCATTGGCGACACCATTCGCGTCTCGCTGACTGAAGCACCGGAGAAAGAAATTCCCGTGTGCTACAGCATTTTGCAGGCGCTGGGCCTACGCAAAACCATGGTGGAGTATGTGGCCTGCCCCTCCTGTGGGCGCACTTTGTTTAACCTCGAAGACGTGCTCCACGAAGTGCGCGAGGCCACCAAGCACCTCACCGGATTAGACATTGCGGTGATGGGCTGCATTGTCAACGGGCCGGGCGAAATGGCCGATGCCGACTACGGCTACGTGGGCAAAACCCCTGGCTACATCTCGCTGTACCGGGGCCGCGACGAGATTAAGAAGGTGCCGGAAGATCAGGGCGTGGCAGAACTGATCAATTTGATCAAAGCCGATGGCCGCTGGGTAGAGCCCTAAGGGCAACAGAGCAAGGTCTTAGGAACCCCCTTAAAAAGGGGCGGCGAAGCGGGGGGATCTTGACTCTGCGGCGTGATGGGGATCCCCCTGCCCCCTTGAAAAAGGGGGTGGGTGAGACGGTCGGTAACAGAGGTGTAGCGTCCTGCCCTAGCTGCGAAACAGGCGGGTATACAGCGCCTCGTGCTGCATCGTGGCCAGCGATGTACCCCAGCTGCTGAGGAAGAGTTCGTCGAGGGCTTGGGTGGCAAGGGCGCGATCGCCCGCCTCTTCCAGCATGGGGTACAGCTCCAGCAGCATCTCCTGCCCCACGGTCTGCCCCAGGGGAATGAGTTTCACGGCACTGGTCACCAGGTTTGCGGCCCAGCTGTGCAGGTAGCCCAGCACCGCCGACGAGGCATCAATTTCCCACCGGGCCGCAAGTAGGGCAAAGGCGACGGCAAAGTTGCAGGGGCTGCCCGCCGCGCTAAACCAGGGCTTGAGATCGGGGTGTAGATGGCTGCCCATGCGTACCAGGGCGCGGCCCATATCCCAGCTCTGCTGGCGGGTCTCTTCGCTGTCGCGGAGGGCGGAGAGATCTTGGTTGAGGCGGGCGATCGCATCCACCGTGACAACCCCCTGGTGACAGCCCAAACCGGCCTGGAGCGCAGCGTGGTGGACGAGCCCCACAGCGGCACCGTCGAGGATGACGAGGCCGTAGGTGAGTTCTTGGGTAAGCCAGTGCAGCATATCGTTAGCGGTCGCGATCGCACCCTGCTCGACCAGGGTTTCTAGCCCTTCAGAATAGCTGTAGGCCCCCACCGGCAGCGCCGGGCTGGTGAGCTGTAGCAGCCGCAGCAGGCCCTGGGCCTTAGTTGTGGTCATGGCCGTGGCTAGGGGAATGACTGTGGATTGTAGAGCGGTAGGCCCCTGCCTCGGGCTCAAAGGGCAAGGTGTCGGTCGAGAGTTCTAAGCCACCTAGCTGGTGCAGCAGGGCTTCAAGCACGGGGTCGGGCTCTAGCTTAAGGTGGTCTGGGGCCAGCTCTAGGGAAACATGGCGATTGCCCAGGTGGTAGGCCGCCCGCAGCAGGTCGAAGCTCAAGTGGGCCTTGACCACGACGACGGGCTCTGGCTTAGCCACAATGCCGATCACCGTGTCAGCTTCGCCGCCCAGTCGGTCGCCCCCGCGCAGCACGGTGCCGCGCGGTAGATTGAGGTAAATCGGGGTGCCATCGTCTGCGGTGAAGCGGTGGCGCGATTTGGCGCGATCGCTGGCCGTCAGCGACAGGGTGGCTACCGCAGGGGCATCCGAATCGGGAGGCAGGATACGATTAACAGTCAGCAAAACAGCTCAGAGGGAGAATAGGGAGCCAGCAACTAAATCGTTTTACCATAGCAGGCGGATATACCGTTCAATACGATAGTGATAAACCTGGTATAGATGTCATACGGTTTGTGGCCCAGGCTGGCCCACGGCTGTCTTTATTTCCCTGTCCTTAACCTCCCCCTATGTCCGATATTGCCCTCAAAAGTGTGTTTATTTTTCTGCTAATTGTGGCCAACGGGGTGTTTTCGGGAGCCGAAATTGCCCTGGTGTCGGCCCGCAAAGCCCGCCTAGAGCACCAGGCCCGGCGGGGCAATGCCAAGGCGCGGCTGGCGCTTAAACTGGCCAACAACCCCAACGACTTTCTATCGACGGCGCAGATTGGGATTACGCTGATTGGCATTCTCAGCGGTGCCCTGGGGGGGGCCACCGTAGCCACCAGTCTGAGCCAGGCGCTTAGCCAGGTTCCCGCTCTGGCCCCCTACAGCGATGTGCTCGGGTTGGCGATTGTAGTGGGGCTAATTACTTACCTATCGCTGGTGGTGGGCGAACTGGTGCCCAAACGCATTGCCCTTAGCTATCCCGAAACGATCGCCTGTCAGGTCGCTGGGCCGATGAAGAGCCTGTCTCAACTGGTAACCCCTTTTGTAGTGCTGCTGGGCATGTCCACGAGCTTTCTAGTCAAGCTTATGGGCCTCAACGACCGACCTGACGCCGCTATTACCGAAGAAGAACTGCGCCTGCTAATCGACCAAGGTACCGAAGCGGGCACCTTTGAGGTGGCCGAGCAGGAAATGATGGGCCGAGTGCTGCAACTGGGCGATCGCCCCATTCGCGCGATTATGACCCCCCGCACCGACATTGAATGGCTGAATGTCGATGCCTCCTTTGCTGAGCACAGCGAACTGGTCATGCAGAGCGCTCACTCCCACTTTCCGGTGTGCAACGACAGCATTGATGACTGCGTTGGGGTGGTGTCGCTCAAAGCGCTGCTGCCCAACTACCTCAGCCAGAACACTGAGCCGACAGCGCTCCTCAACCTGGTACAGCCGCCGCTGTTTGTGGCCGAGAGCACCTATGTACTCAAGGTGCTAGAGCTGTTTAAGTCGTCGGGTACCCACTTTGCCATGGTGCTCGACGAATACGGCGGCGTCGAGGGGCTAGTCACCCTCAACGATGTGGTGGAGGCGATCGTAGGCGACCTGCCCTCCCTAGAAGATGCCGACGACCCGATGATGACCCAGCGGGACGATGGCTCATGGCTGCTCGACGGCCTGCTGCCGGTGGATGACCTTAAAGACCTGCTCAAACGCGAAGAGCTAACCGAAGACGAAGACAACTACCACACCCTAGCGGGCTTTATGATTCGCCACATGGGCCGCATTCCCAGTGCGGGCGACTCCTTTGAGTGGGAGGGGCTGCGCTTTGAGGTGGTCGATATGGACGGTCGCCGGGTGGATAAGGTGCTGCTAGAAAACTTGTCGCTGAGATCGGAGCTGTCGGCAACGGGTGAGGAGGATGGGGAGATGGAGGGATGAGGAATAGTTTTGAGTGTTTAATTTTGAGTTTTGAGTTTTTGGCTCAAATATAAACTCAAAACTTAAAATTCAAACCTTAGAACATTCCCATTTCACCCCGCCCCGTCTCTTTCTAGCTGGCGCTGCTCCCGCGCCAGGGCCATTTCGGTGGCCATCTCCCGGCCTAAAAAGTAGTTCAGGAAGGTGCGGATGACAGCAATCAGCGCCAGTTTGATCAGGTCTTGGGTGGTGGGTGCCACGGTGGTGGATAGAATATCGGCCCCCAGCTGAAACTCTAGGGCGAGGGCCAGCCACAGCCCAAACCTCAGCCGCACCTGGTTGAAGGGAAATTCGTCGCCCCGGTGCCGACGAGTCAGGCGGGCGGCTAGGAGGGCAGTTTTGAACAGCCCGACCACGACGCACAGCACCGAAATTGCCTCTAGGCAAAACGTGGTGAGGAGGACAATCTCTTCTAGCAGCTGTTCTAAAGGCTCAACCACGGCAACCAACCCATGTCAAACCTCAAGATTATCAGGATGGCTGCCGGTGTCGGTATTGGGCGATCGCTAGGAAATATTCACGACGGGAACTAGGTCGTCTAAAAAGGCGAGGGGGTTAGCCATAGTGGCGGCAAAGCCGAGAATGCCGCGATCGCGATGTTCGTACAGCAAATTCCCCTGCCTATCAAACAAAAACGTGCCGCCTCGCTGGGTCAAGTAAGCGGCGTTGGGCACGTAGGTGCTCCAGTGACTCAACACCTCGGTCATGTTGCGCAGGCGCAGAGTTGCTAGTTCTATGGGGCGCTGAAAGCCGCTGCCGCCGACAAGGTTAAAGGCTTTGCCGGTCAGCGGCGGCAGCGGCCCAGCTTTGACGGTTTCGTCGTCGCCGATGAGCTGGGGTGCCGTGCGATCGCCCGTGTAGCCCCGCAGCACTTCCCGCAGTGTCCCTGGACTAGCGATACCCGCACACATCAGCATCAGGTTGAGCCAGGCGGCTTGCCCCGCCTTCAATCCCGGCGGATTAAAGGTAAGTCCCTGGTAAAGACCCAACTCGCGGTGCAGGGCGGCGGTCTCATCGACAAAGAGAGCGTCTGCGGGGAAACCGGTGTAGCTGCAAAATTTTTGGCCGGAGGGGCGATCGCCGATGCCTACCGCCCGCACGGCGATCCCTCGCTGGCGCAGGGTGTCGGCCTCGCGCTGCAACCACCAGGCGTACTCCAAGCTGTCGAAATCGCCGAGCTGAGGCCACACCAGCACCAAAGTCTGGGCTGACCCTTCACAGCTGCTCAGCAGGGGCGCTGTTTCTCCGTCGCTCACCCGCTGCCGCTGGGTTTGGGCCAAAATCTCGTAGATGCTCATTAAGCTGTACCTGGGCGATGGTTTGAAAATGCTGTTTCGGACGGTAGGCACTGCCTATCCTACGGCAGCGCATTCACCCGCCCACCCATTTACCCACTTACTCATCCACCCCTTCGCTCTACTCAAAGCCGCGATCGCGCCACGGGGTTGGGTCTACACATACGCCGTGGACATACAGCCCCCAGTGCAGGTGTGGCCCGGTGGCTGCGCCTGTGCTACCCACGGCCCCAACCACCTGCCCCGGCTGCACCATCGCCCCTTCGCTGACGTCGATGCGGCTGAGGTGAATCATGATGCTGAGCAGTCCCTGCCCGTGGTCAATGCCGACGGTGTTGCCGTGCAGCTCAAACCCGTCAGATAGCCGCCCCACCAGGGCAATCCGTCCGGCGGCGGGGGATACTACGGGGGAGCCTGTGGGGGAGGCGTAGTCGAGACCCCGATGGTAATAGTCTTGGGCAAAAACGCCGTTGTAATAGCGGCGCACGCCGTACTGGGTGCTGGTACGGCCCTGGTTGGGGCGTACCAGCGGCCCATTCCAGTAGCGTTCGGGGCTGACGATATTCTTAAAGGCGGCGACCCGGTCAAACTCGTGTTGGGTGCCCAGGTCGCTCTGGCCGGGCGACAGGGTAATGCGCTGGGTGGGGAAGTTTCGGTTTTTGAGGCCCACCGCCAGGTTGCGGGTTTCTTCCGTGCCGATTACCCGAATCACCATGCGACCGGGAGGGTTCAGCGGGCTGGTGGGCACCAGCGCCCGAAAGCGGTTGCCGCCGATGGGGAAGGTGGGGTATTCGAGGCTGTCATTGACCGTTACCTTGGGGGGCGTCGTTGTGGACGGATCCCTGGGGATGACGATGACGGAGATGGTGTCGCCCAGCTCTGGCGCCGTGGGGTTGAGCACCACATCGTAGGCCTGGGCTGGACGACTCAGCAGCACGGCCAGTGAGCCTGCGGCGGTGGCGGCCAGCAGCGATCGCCGGGTCAGCAAAGAAATCTCTCGGTTCGGCTCCATAGCTCTGTCCTCTCTCGATGGTCTCTATAGTAGACGCTGCTTTAGGAGGAAGGATGCCAAAACTCAGCGGGATTTCCCAGGACAGGCGGCTCGAACCATCGAGCTAACGCTCAATTACTCTTGGTTAGCCTTGGCGTCTTTAACGGCGGCGTAAAACAAGACCCCCACCAGCGGCACACAGAGGCCGAGGATGACTGTGGTGGGCACCGTGCCCCAGTCGGGGCTACCGGAGGATAGCTCAAAGATAGAGCCCACTGCGGCGATCGCAGCAATGCAGGAACCAGCCAACAATAGGCCACTCTTGGGGGTCACAGGGTTTCTCCTAAACGGCTAAGGGGGCCAATCTCCTGGCCCTAACGGGGCAGCATACCACGGCCCTAACGCGCTCTAACGCAACTATTGGGCTGCGATCGGCTGCACGTCCTTAGAGTAAAAGCCGTTCTTCTGAAGCTCTTGGTTGAGGGCCAAGGCATTCTCAACCCGGTCCACAAACAGCACCCCAGCCAGGTGATCCATCTCGTGGAGAATACAGCGGGCCAGCAGGTCGGTGGCCTGGAGTTTTTTGGGGCGACCGTTCTCGTCTTTGTAGGCCACTTCTAGCGCCGCCGGGCGAATTACATCGAGGTAGACGCCAGGAATGCTGAGGCAGCCCTCCTGCCCAGTGGCAATGTCTTTAGAAACTTTGACGATTTGGGGATTGATCAGCACTAAAGGCTGGTTGGCCGCATCTTCGGGGTCGATATCGACCACCAGCAGCTGCTTGTTGACCGCCACCTGGGGCGCTGCCAAACCAATGCCGTCGGCACTGTACATGGTTTGCAGCATTTCCTTCACCAGGGCGCGAATTTCGTCATCGACCTTGGCCACCCGCTTAGCGGGCTGGCGCAGCACGCGATCGCCCAGGGTGTGAATTTCCAGAGGCGGCGGCTTGAGCTTGGTTTTTTCGACTTGAATGGCGGCGGGCATAGGGATGGGGTCCAGGGTGATCTAGGGTTATGTATCTATCCTAACAACACAGACTCACTTCGACATAGCGGTTAACCGCAGCCGGGTCAGTCTCCTTCGGGCAAGATGGGTTTGGCCTCAACGGTGACATCCACCGCCGTGATGTCGATGGTGCCTTCTTCTGCCACCCGCGAGAACCCTTCCAGTTCGGTGTGCAGCGGGGTGCCGCAGTTGAGGCATCGGGTCTCAGCCCCCTTGATGCCGGTCAGTGGGGTAGAGCACACCGGGCAGGAAGCCTGCACCAGGTTGCGCCGCAGCCAAAACCGCAGCCCAATGAACCCCAGCACCGGGGCCGCCAGCAGCAGCACCACCAGCACCGCCAGCGATTTCACCAGCCAGCCCAGGCCGACGGCCCCCAGCAGCCAGATCACCCCAATCAGGGTGAGCCAGCAGCCCAGGCCCGAAAAGTTAAGTTGCACTTGTCTAGAGCTATTTGGGTTCACAGGGGCATTCTCCGCACGGCACTGGCAGGGGCTGAAAACGTCTGGGTCAAGCCCTAACCTTAGTTTTCTATTCTATCGCTACGCTACCGAATAGCTGGCCAGAGCCCGCTCCAGGTGTTGGGCCAGGGCCACAGTCCCAAAGGCCGCCAGCGCTTCCTGCCGCAGCCACGCCCCCTGGCAGCGAGGGTCATGGCCCGCCAGCATCTCAATGCAGGCAGCGGCGACGGCCTGGGGATCGCGGTGGGGCACGCGCCAGCCGAGGCGTCCGTCTTGCAGGGGGTCAGCGGAACCGTCCTGGTCACCGGAGAGCACCGGCACACCGCAGGCCATCGCTTCCAGATAGACAATGCCAAAGCCCTCTTGGGAGGGCATGACGTAGGCATCGGCCAGGCGATAGTGAGCCACCAAGTCCTGGGTGGGCACAAACCCGGCAAACACAACACGATCGCTCATCCCCATCTCCTCCGCCAACACCGCCAGCCGGGGTTGGTCATCACCCCGGCCAATCACCAGGTATTTCACCGTGGGCACGGCGGCGGCAATGGCAGGCAGCGCTCGAATCGTCACATCCACGCCTTTATAAATATCCCCCGACCACAGGCGGGCCACGGTCATGATCACCCGGCAGTCGGCCAGACCGTAAGCCTCTACCAGATCCGGGTCGGCGGGGCCGGGGCTAAAGCGATCGCCATCCACCGCGCAGGGAACCATGAACGCCCTATCCGGGTCTAGACCATTGGCAGCGCAAGCGCGATCGCGGCTGTAGCGGCTGTTGGCCCAAATCCAGTCGGCCTGGCGCAGCGCCTGTTGCTCTCGATTGGGCAGTGGCTCCCACACCTCCTTGCCGTAGATCATCACGGTGTAGGGCAGCCTCAGCCAACGGCAGAGGGTTGAGACCAAGGGCAGCAGCAGCACGTGGCCACAGACTACCTGGCGAGGGCGGTGGAGAATCAGATGCTTTAGCAGTGCCGCCACCAGCCGGGCTCGCCCCACCGCTGGTGATGCCGATGCCAGGTAGTGAAATCGCAGGGGGGAGCGATCGTAGGGGTTGAGGCAGTCTGGCCCATCCCGCAGCAAAAAAACATCGGCGGGGACAGGGTTAGGCTGCTCTAGGTAAGCCGCCAAAACATCCTTCACGTAGGACTGAATGCCCCCCTCCCAAGAAAAAATTTCGAGGAAGACAAAGACCAGCGATCCCTGCGCTCCAGAGGCAGCGGGTAGGTTGGTGGTTGAACCCATGAGAAGACAGCACAACAATCGCCAAGTGCCCTCTAGGCTACCCAAAACAGCCCTCTAGGCTCAGGCTAACGATTCTCTGTCCTGGGGATATCGAGTCTAGTAGGTCGGAAAAGTGCCGTACTTGACGATAGACAGGCAGTTGCGGCCATCCTTTGAGCGATGGTAGGTCACCTTGTCGGCCAGGCGGCGCAGCAAAAACCAGCCGTAACCGCTCTCGAGCAGTTCGCCGGGCTGGGGTTCGGGCAATAGCTCTGGATTGAAGGGGTCGCCGTGATCCCAGATGCGAATTTCAACGCAGTCGGCGGCTAGGGAGAGGTCGATATCAATGTCGGTGTCGGCGGGCAAGTGGGCGTGGGCGTGGCGCACCGCGTTGGTAAAGCCTTCGGTCAGGGCCAGGGCGAGGCGATCGCAGTGGTTGCTCACCCAAGCCGACTCCCCTTCTAGAGAGCGGCAGGTATCGCGAAACCAGCGCTGCACCTGGGCTACGACATCCAGCTTGCTAGCCACCTGTAGGTGTTCTTGTCTGAGTTCTTGTCTAGTGCCCACCCGTGCCATAGCCACTCCTGTATCAACGCCTACCAGATCCCCTAAACGTAGCTTAGCGAAAGAGTACGCTCCCAGCAAAAAGACCTGCGTAAAACGATACAGTTCTACGCAGGTCTTGAATAACAAACAGAATTGGCTGCCTAGAACAGGCCTAGGGTCAGCGATTCTTGAATAGGGAAGGTGGCCCCAATTCCCAGCCAGAGGGTCACAGCCGTGCCAAACAAGAACATGGTGGTGGCCAAAGGACGGCGGAAAGGGTTTTGGAACTTATTGATGTTCTCAATGAAGGGCACCAGCATCAGCCCCAGGGGAATGGCGGTCATTGCGCCAATACCCAGCAGCTTGCTCGGCACAATCCGCAGAATCTGGAAGGTAGGGTACAGATACCACTCCGGCAGAATCTCTAGCGGGGTGGCGAAGGGGTCAGCGGGCTCACCCACCAGGGCCGGGTCTAGCACAGCCAGCCCAACACAGCAGGCAATGGTGCCCAAAATTACCACGGGGAAAATGTACAGCAGGTCGTTGGGCCAGGCGGGTTCGCCGTAGTAGTTGTGGCCCATGCCCTGCTTGAGCAAGTCTCTTAACTTAGGATCGCTTAGATCCGGTTTTTTAATGGTCGCCATTGAAAAAACTTCTCCTGTTACAGCCAGTTGGGCCAGGCCCAAAGTCTAAACCATTCAGCCGGGGCAATCGGTATAGCCGAAACCAAACGTCATGCCCCCAAAACACTTGCCCAGGAGCCTGCCTCAGCAACGGCTCCCCTCGTATCTCAGACCCTAGAGAGGGCCAGAGATACCCTGCTTGCGAATCATCAGGAAGTGCAGCAGCATGAACACCGCGATCGCCCAGGGCAGAACGAAGGTGTGCAGACTGTAAAAACGGGTCAGCGTCGATTGACCAACGGCCTCGCCGCCGCGCATCAGCTCAACCACGGTAGAGCCCACCACAGGAATGGCACCGGGCACCCCAGACACAATCTTCACCGCCCAGTAGCCCACCTGATCCCAGGGGAGGGAGTAGCCGGTAACGCCAAAGGTCACAGTGATGACGGCCAGCACCACGCCGGTTACCCAGGTCAGCTCACGGGGCTTCTTGAAGCCGCCGGTGAGGTACACCCGAAACACGTGGAGAATCATCATCAGCACCATCATGCTGGCCGACCAGCGGTGGATAGACCGAATCAGCCAGCCGAAGTTGACGTCGGTCATTAGGTACTGCACAGAACTGAATGCTTCAGTGACCGTGGGTTTGTAGTAGAAGGTCATCGCAAACCCAGTGGCAAACTGGATCAGGAAGCAGGTCAGGGTAATGCCACCCAGGCAATAGAAAATATTGACGTGGGGTGGCACATACTTGCTAGAGATGTCATCGGCCAGGGCCTGAATCTCTAGCCGCTCGTTAAACCATTGGAAGGCCTTAGAGTCGGTAACTTGCTTAGTAAACATGAAGCGGGTAACTCTATATATTCAATAATTGCCGTCAATGAAAAATGTAACATAGCCGTAATGGCAACGCTAAATTCTCTGTCTTAAATTCTAAGGCCTGGGGCGCATCCTGCCATCCCCAGAATAGGCTACTCGGGCAAAAGGCTCACCCCAGGCTACAAACCAGCTTCGAGAGACAAATGAGGTTCCTGCTATAGTTCCGCAACATTCTGTTACATTGTCTCGACTGTGGGGTGGAACTAGAGCTAGGGAGTAGCTGACGGCAGAGCCTGTCGCAACAGATAGAGGCCCGCTAGTTTTGTCGGTTGGGCGCAATCCGTAAAAAAATGATCAGAATAAACTAATGTGAAGCGCTGACCGAATGGCTGAGGATATCGTTGATCCTTAACCCAGGCCCCCCGCGGGCTAGAAACGCTGGTCAACACCTGATTTTCAACCCTCAATTCACTGCCTGCCTCTGCCCTGCGTTTATGATCAAACCCCTGTTGCGTCTTTCAATTCTCAGCCTTTGCCTGATCGGGTTAGTGGTTGGCGGGGTGTCCGCAGGCCCAGCCCTGGCCCTCACCGAAGAGCAAAATTTGGTGGCAGAGGTGTGGCGCATTGTGAACCGAGCCTACGTAGACGAGACGTTTAACCACCAAAACTGGTGGTTTACCCGCCAGCGGGCTCTAGATCGCGCCCTGGCCAGTCGAGACGATACCTACCAGGCAATTCAGGACATGCTGGCTGGGCTAGAAGATCCCTACACCCGGCTGCTGCCCCCCGAGCAGTATCGCAGTTTGCAGACCAGTACCGCTGGGGCGTTAACCGGGGTAGGGCTGCAAATTTCTAAGGATGAGCAACCCGGCTGGCTGCGGGTAATTGCCCCGATCGAAGGCTCTCCGGCGGAGCAGGCGGGCATTCAACCCCAGGATGTGGTGCTGGAGATCGACGGCGTCGCTACGACAGAATTGACTTTGGATGAGGCGGCTGCCCGGATGCGAGGCCAGCGCGGCACCACCGTTACTCTGCAACTGCTTGGCCCTGACGAGACCACCACCCGCCAGGTTTCTCTGACCCGCGATGTGATTACCCTCAATCCTGTAGTGGCGGCGCTAAAGACAACGCCAGCGGGACAGCGGGTGGGCTATCTGCGGCTGAGCCAGTTCAACGGCAACGCCTCGGAGAAAGTGGCCGCCGCGATTCGCAATTTGGCCGACCAGGGAGCGGAGGGCTACCTGCTCGACCTGCGCAACAACCCCGGCGGGCTGTTGCAGTCGGGCATCGAAATTGCCCGGCTGTGGCTGCCCGAAGGCACCATTGTCTTTACGGTTAACCGCCAGGGCATTTTAGATAGCTTCGAGGCCTTTGGTCAGGCGATTACCGATGCGCCCCTCGTGGTGCTGGTCAACGAAGGCACCGCCAGCGCCAGCGAAATTTTGGCCGGGGCGCTGCAAGACAATGGCCGGGCTACCTTGGTGGGAAGCACCACCTTTGGCAAGGGGCTAATTCAGTCGCTGTTTGACCTGTCGGATGGGGCCGGGCTGGCGGTGACGGTGGCCAAGTACGAAACCCCGGCTCACCACGACATCAATAAATTGGGGATTAAACCCGATCGCATCGTTGACAGCGTGCCCCTCAACCGCGACACCGTGGCCACCGATGCCGACCCCCAGTATCTGGCAGCATTAGAAATGCTCAGCCAAGCCAAGGTACTGGCCAGTGCGTCCTGAATCCTTGCCCCAGGAAGGGCCGCTCAAGGCTAGCCGCTCGTACCACGACCCGCTCCACGGGGCGATTACGCTCCATGCCAGCGACCCCGATGAGGCATTGCTGACCCAGCTCATTGACACGCCGACCTTTCAGCGGCTGCGGCGGATTCGCCAGCTCGGCCCGGCGAGCCTTACCTTTCACGGGGCGGAAAGCTCGCGGTTTACCCATTCCCTGGGGGTGATGGCGATCGCTCGTCGCGCCTTTGACCAGATCCAGCGGCGCTACCCGGAGCTGGCCCCCCACCGGGCCACGGTGCTAGTGGCGGCCCTGCTCCACGACATTGGCCACGGCCCCTTTAGCCACACCGCAGAAGAGGTGTTTGGCCTCCAACACGAGCACTGGACCCGCCGCATGATTGGCGAGCTGCCGGAAATTCACGATGCCCTGGAGGCGCACTCGAAGGGGCTAGCGGCAGCGGTGGATCAGGTCTACACCCACGAGCACCCCGTTGCGCTGGTGTGGCAGTTGGTCTCCAGTCAGCTGGACTGCGATCGCCTCGACTACCTACTGCGCGACAGCTACTTTACCGGAGCTAGCTATGGCCAGCTCGACCTCGATCGCATTCTCATGGCTCTGCGGTTTGAGCTAGTGAGCGGTCGCTTGGTGGTGGCTCACAAGGGCTTGTCTGCGATCGAGCACTACCTGGTGGTGCGCCACTTTATGTATGTGCAGGTATACAACCACCCCAAAAATATCGCCGTCACCTGGCTGCTAGAGCGAGCCTTTGAGCGAGCCCGCTCTGACTTGCACGTGGGCAAGCTAGAGGCCGATCCGACGGTGACGGCCTGGCTGCTAACGCCCGATCACCCCCTATCGTTGGAGACTTACCTGGCCGGGGACGACATTGTCTTTACCTACCATCTCCAGCGGTGGCGACACAGCCCCGACCCACTGCTGGCCGACCTGTGCCGCCGCTACCTCGATCGCGACCTGCTCAAGACCCTGGAGGTCACCCGACTCTCGGTAGATCAGCAGAATGACTTTCTCCATGCCGTTCGTACCCATTTAGAGCAGCAGGGCTACAGCGGCGAGCACTACAGCGGCCTGCGCCGCACCTGGAGCCGTGGTTACACCACTTATAACGAGGGCATTTTTCTCCACAGCGACAACGCCTTTGTGGATATCAAAGACCTATCGGCCCTGGTGCAGGCCCTCAGCCAGCCCTACGAGCGCACCTGGCTACTCTACCCGCGAGAAATTCACCCATGGCTGCGGCAAACCTGGGCGAGCTACAGCCCCGCCGCATCGGAGGCCGAGTAGGCCTGCCCAGCATTATTGTGGCAACGGTTCAATGGGCTGCCGCTGCGGGATTGGTGGAATCAACTCCACCAGTGCTAAAAGCGTTAGGCTCAAGGGCCACAAAAAATACTGCAAAAACAGCACCGAGTTGAAATAGAGAAATACCATCATCACCAGGGCAGCGCAAGCCAAAATACTGACTTTTTCCGTCAAAAAACTTAGATAAATAAGCCCCATCAGCAACAGCATGGGCAGCTTGGCTTTGAGACCCACCACCCAGGGCAAATTCTGCGAAAATATCACATCCAGAGAAGGAGCAGCTTCAATATGGGAACTGCCCGCCCGAGTCGCTGAAAAAAGAATAGATTTGACAAAGCCTTCAACATCCCAAATCAAGAAAGGCAGCGACGTTAAAACTGGGATGCTCAGAATAATTAAAAGACCGAGACCCACCTCGCTGATCCGCTTAGTTTTGGCTGCCGTCTTCCAGAGGTAAACGAGGTAGAGCGGTAGCAGAAAGATGGCAATCTGCTTGATTCCCAAAGACAGGCTAAAGGCAAGTAGTGCCCATCTCACTCGATTTTTGAGCAGCAGCAGGGAGAGTAGGAGAAAGAAGACGGCGGCAAACTCAAGGTGATGAACCCGCGTAATGTAGACGCTCCAACGCCCTAATAAAAGAATGCCAGCGGCAGCAAAGCCAAACAGCCATAGGCCCCGAACGTAGAAAAACCTCAACACCAGGGCAACTATCCCTATGTGACATAAAAATGACAGGGGACGCCATAGATAGAGCCAGTCTAAAAACTCTGGAAAGCCAAGTTTATGAAGCAGGGCAGAGACCAGATAGGCCAGCGGAAAGTAAGTTGCGTACTTGTCGTTAGCCCGCATGTCGCTGGCTAAAACCCTGGAGTAGGGGTTTTCTCCGCCAATAATTCTTTTGCCTTCTAGCCAAATGTAGTAAATGTCTTGACCCATCAAATCAGCGGCGGGCGTGAACCAAAAGCTAATATGCATCAGCAGGCCCGCAACCAGCAACAGCAAGAGCGTGAGCCAATATCGTTTATCCCATCTGCGCAATCCTGGCATGGCAAACTCCTGACTCCGGATGATTGTGATTAATTGAATCACTACTCTGAGCGCCCAATCGGTTTAGGCCTTACCTCTGGGCTGAGCCGACTGGCGATCGCATGTTGAGCTGTTTAGCCCACGCTGGGCATAGCTTGGGAAAATAATCGCTAACCGGCCTCGCCCCTACATGTGGGGGATATTGTTTTCTATCTTTATCAAGAATCGCTAGATGTAGGCCGACAGATCCGCTAACCTAAGGGTCAGACTGAGTATTCTGGGCAAGATTTTTCTAGCCGCCGGGACGCTCAAAATGGTAAAATTGTACTAACGAGCTGCTGCGCCATGTCCTTTGTTGGTCTCCACGTCCACAGTGCCTATAGCCTGCTCGATGGGGCCAGTCAGTTGCCCCAGCTAGTGGAGCGGGCTAAGGAGCTGGGCATGCCCGCGATCGCCCTCACTGACCACGGGGTGATGTACGGTGCGATCGAGCTGATCAAGGTGTGCAAAGGAGCGGGCATCAAGCCGATCATCGGCAACGAGATGTACCTGATCAACGGCGACATTGCGCAGCAGCAGCGCCGCCCCCGCTACCACCAGGTGGTATTGGCCAAAAATACCCAGGGCTACAAAAACCTGGTTAAGCTCACCACTATCTCCCACCTACAGGGTGTGCAGGGCAAGGGCATTTTTTCGCGCCCCTGCATCAACAAAGACTTGCTAGAGCAGTACCACGAGGGGCTGATCGTCACCAGCGCCTGCCTCGGTGGCGAAGTACCCCAGGCGATCTTGCAGAAGCGGCCCGATGTGGCTCGCAAGGTTGCCCAGTGGTACAAAGACCTGTTTGGCGCAGACTACTACCTCGAAATTCAGGACCACGGCTCCCCCGAAGACCGAGTGGTGAATGTGGAGCTGCTGAAGATCGCCCGCGAGATGGATATAAAAGTCATCTGCACCAACGACTCCCACTACATCTCCTGCAACGATGTGGAGGCCCACGACGCGCTGCTCTGCATTCAGACTGGCAAGCTGCTGACCGAAGACAAGCGGCTGCGCTACAGCGGCACCGAATACCTCAAGTCTGCCGACGAGATGCGCCTGTTGTTCCGCGATCACATTGAGCCGGAGGTGATTGAGGAATCGATCGCTAACACCCTCGAAGTCGCTGACAAAATTGAGGACTACACCGGCATCCTCGGCCAGTCGCGCATTCCCGACTTCCCCATCCCGCCAGAGTTCAACGAAGATGCCGGGGCCTACATGGGGCATGTGGCGCGGGAGGGGCTGGTCAAGCGCATGAAAGTGGCCAGCTATGGGGAGATTGAGCAGGAGTACCGCGATCGCCTCGAGTACGAGATCGAGATGATGATCCAGATGGGCTTCCCCACCTACTTTCTAGTCGTGTGGGACTACATTCGCTTCGCCCGCGACAACAACATCCCCGTCGGCCCCGGTCGCGGCTCGGCAGCGGGGTCCCTGGTGGCCTACGCCATGGAAATCACCAACATCGACCCCATCCACCACGGCCTGCTGTTCGAGCGCTTCCTCAACCCCGAGCGCAAGTCGATGCCGGATATTGACACCGACTTCTGCATCGATCGCCGCGACGAGGTGATCAAATACGTCACCCGCCGCTATGGCGAGGAGCGAGTGGCCCAGATCATTACCTTCAACCGTATGACCTCTAAGGCGGTGCTGAAGGACGTAGCCCGGGTGCTGGATATTCCCTACGCCGAGTCGGATCGGATGGCGAAACTGATTCCGGTGGCGCGGGGCAAACCCACCAAGCTGAAGGTGATGATCTCCGATGACACCCCCGCGCCGGAGTTCAAAGAAAAGTACGACAACGACCCCCCAACCCGCCGCTGGATCGACATGGCCCTGCGCATCGAGGGCACCAACAAAACCTTCGGCATGCACGCCGCCGGGGTGGTGATCTCCAAAGACCCCCTCGACGAAATTGTGCCCCTGCAGCGCAACAACGATGGCCAGGTGATCACCCAGTACTACATGGAAGACGTGGAAGCGCTGGGCCTGCTGAAGATGGACTTTTTGGGCCTGCGCAACCTGACCATGATCCAAAAAACCTTGGAGCTAATTGAGGCGACCCACGGCACCAAAATTGACCCCGACGACCTGCCCATGGATGACCCTGCCACCTACAAGCTGCTGGAGCGAGGCGATCTGGGCGGCGTCTTTCAGCTTGAGTCTTCCGGCATGCGCCAGATCGTGAAGGACCTCAAGCCCTCGGGTTTGGAGGATATTTCTTCGGTGCTGGCTCTCTATCGGCCGGGGCCACTGGATGCGGGGCTGATTCCGAAATTTATCAACCGCAAGCACGGGCGCGAGAAAATCGACTTTGCCGACGAAATTTTGAAGCCGATTCTCAGCGAGACCTACGGCATCATGGTCTACCAGGAGCAGATCATGAAGATCGCCCAGGATATGGGCGGCTACTCCCTCGGCCAGGCCGACCTGCTGCGGCGGGCCATGGGTAAAAAGAAAATGTCGGAAATGCTCAAGCACCAGGAGAACTTCGTCAGCGGTGCGATGCAGAAAGGCGTCGGCAAAAAAGTGGCGACAGAACTTTGGGATCAGATGGTAAAGTTCGCCGAATACTGCCTCAGCGCCGACACGGAACTGCTGACGCTGGAATATGGCCCCCTCACCATCGGCGAAATTGTGGCGAAGCGCATCCCCTGCTCAGTCTTTAGCGTGGATGAGCAGGGCTATGTGTATACCCAGCCCGTGGCCCAGTGGCACGATCGCGGCCAGCAAGAAGTGTTTGAATACCACCTCGATGACGGCACCACGATTCGCGCCACCGCTGACCACCAATTTATGACCGAGACGGGAGAGATGGTTGCGATCGACGAAATCTTTCAGCGTGGGCTAGAGTTGAAGCAAGTCGAAGCTCCCCGCCCCGCTGTGCTTAGTCGAATTAAAAGATGAAAAGGCATTTATCTCATACTATTACTAGGGCATTGTCGAGGGCCCATGAAATGTGAGGCCATTGAAAATATATAAGCAATGATTTGGTGTTCAAAAGTTTTGTGTTTACACTCAGTCTATTGAATAAAGCAAAAGCCACTTTAAACTAATGAAAATCTTTCTTTATATGTAAGCTTTTATGCGAATCTCTTTGTATTTAGCGCAATGCACAATAGTTAACTCTGGGAACACTTTGCCATGAGAAAAGATCGATTAACTGACTACTTGTTTATTGATGAAGCAATGCTTCGACGTTACACCGATCAAATTTCAAATCGCTTTATTGAAGAAGAAAATCACTCCTGGTCAATGTCGGCTTCTTTAACTGGCCCAAAGCTAGAATCTTCTAGGAATAAGCAAAGGCGTGAACTCAATACCTATGAGCGTATTGCTCTGCTGCAAACCCATCTTGAAGATACAGATGATTTGTCTACTGAGCGACCTCGTTCACTTAAAGAACTTCGTGGAACCTCATTTCCGCCTCCTCGATTTATCCGCGAAACGACGGATGCGATAAAAGTCATAGTTCCGACATCTCACCTTACCTCTGTAGAGGGACTTTCAAGCTTTGCTGTTTGGATCTCTGATCCAGACAAAGACCTCTATTCCAATGTGGAGTGGAATTGGATTGGAACGTTTTTATATCTGACAGAAGTGCATTGGGATAACCTCGAGTTTGACACTGTTTTCTCGGGTTGCTCAGCTCTTCGCATGATTGTCAATGCTGCTATCGGAAGTGATTTATTGGATCGTAGCTCTAGCAAGGTTTTCAATGAATTTGAGCCGTTTGGGCGTGGTTCCTATGAGCATCCTATTCAAAAACTTGAGAGGATTGGTGCAACAATTAGTGATCGTCGAAAAATCACTACTTTATACCGTAAACGTTATATGACTGACGAACAATGCTATACCGTCAACGATAATCAGCGTCGTGTAAATGATCTTTTGGCATATCCCATCTTCATCGCAGCTACCAATTAAATCCCTGGAAATACTAGGAACAGCATGAAAATCTTGTCTTTGTAAAGATAGGAATTATTTCTTGAGTTCAGTTCTCGTTGGCGTTATATCTGTTCTATTTTTTGTTTATAAGTTATTGCTGTCAAAGGAATGTCAGGAACTAGCTCCTATCTCTTATCAGCCTCAAGCTTGACTTGCCAGAGCATAGACCTAGTCTTAAGAAGGCGATCTCCGCTATCCAAAACCTTTCAGCCCTAGATACGGATGAAGAGGCATTCACTCAACCCTGGCTGATCTCCACTTGTGTACCACTGTTTTAGAGTCATATTCTGAAGACAGGGTGGATACGATCAACCAGTTTACTGAAGAGCTACCGGACTAGAGATTTATCATGCTGATATGAGAACATTTGTAAAGAAGGCGGATGTCATGCTTCAAACAGTTGAAGGAGTTTATCGCAACGGCAAAGTAGAGCTACTCGAAGTTCCGGCAGCATCGGAAGGAATGCGCGTGATTGTGACTTTCTTGGAAAGTTCAGAGGAATTAACGGTTTCTGTTAGCAAGCCAGATTCGTCTGTGAATTTGGCAAGCCGAGGAATTAGCCCTGAGCAGGCGGCAAATCTGCGATCGCGCCTCCAAACCTTTGCCGAAGACTGGGACAGCCCCGAAATGGATGTCTACGATGAGCTATAGCCGTGGCGACATTGTTCTTGTTCTATTCCCAAACTCCAATATGAGAACCGCAAAACGCCGCCCTGCTTTGGTCGTTCAAGCTACCGAACTGAACACAGGACTGTCACAACTGATTATGGCCATGATCAGCAGCAATATGAGGCGAGTTGGCCATCCGAGTCGAGTGGAGGTTCAGCTCAACAATGCTGAAGCTAGCCAAAGTGGACTGCTCACCAATTCAGTAATCATGACGGATAACTTAGCGACAGTTTTAGAAGCAGAAATTGATCGTAAACTAGGCGTCTGGTCAGACATGCTAGCCGTTGACCTTGCGCTGTGCCACACATTAGGAATTGGTCGGTAATCAGTGTATTCAGTAGTTTTGCAGTGAAATAGGGGTTAGCCGTGGTCAAAATCGTTAGTCGTCAATCCCTGGGAGTGCAGCCCGTCTACGACATCGGGGTGGGCCACGATCACAACTTTTTGCTGGCCGATGGTCAGGTGGCCGCTAACTGCTTCAACAAGTCGCACTCTACCGCCTACGGGTTTGTCACCTTCCAGACCGCCTATCTGAAGGCCAACTACCCGGTGGAGTACATGGCGGCGCTGCTGACCTCCAACAGCGGCGACCAGGACAAGGTGCAGATGCACATCGGCAACTGCATCGCCATGGGCATCGAGGTGCTGCCGCCGGATGTCAACCGATCGCTGGTTGATTTCACCCCCGAAGATAAAAGCATTTTGTTTGGACTCTCAGCGGTGCGCAACGTGGGGCTGGGGGCGATCGAATGCATTCTGAAAAACCGTGAGGCAGATGGGCCGTTTAAGTCGCTGGCGGAGCTGTGCGATCGCGTCGACCTGCACTCCGTCAACCGCCGCGCCCTAGAATCGCTGATTTTGGCTGGGGCGCTGGATAAGCTGGACCCCAACCGCAACCAGCTGATGCAGGATCTGGAGCTGGTGATCGACTGGGCTCAGGGCCGGGCGAAGGACCGCGAGATTGGCCAGGGCAACCTGTTCGACATGATGCTGGGGGGCGGCGATGCCCAGAGCGCCACGCCTTCGGCGGGCTATGAAACCGCGCCCAAGGCACCGCTGGTGGCCGACTTTGAGGCCCAGGAAAAGCTGCGGCAGGAGAAAGAACTGCTGGGCTTCTATATTTCTGACCATCCGCTCAAGTCGGTGCAGCGGTCGGCGCGGGTGCTGGCCCCGATTAACCTGGCGGAGCTGCACGAGCAGCCGGATAACGTGACCCTGAGCGCGATCGTGATTTTGGCCAGCGTCAAGCCGGTGGTGACCAAGAAGGGCGATCGCATGGCAATCGTTCAGCTCGAAGACCTGACCGGGCAGTCGGAAGCCGTGGTTTTCCCTAAATCCTTTGAGCGCATTGGGCAGTACATTGTCGCCGATAAGCGGCTGATGATTTGGGGCAAGGTCGATCGCCGCGACGATCGCGTGCAGTTCATCATTGACGATGCCGAATCGATCGAAGACGTGCGTATGGTGATGGTGGAGCTAGACCCGCGCCTGGCGGGCGACATTGAGCAGCAGCACCGCCTGCGCAACGTGATTCGCAACAACCAGGGAGATGACCCCAAGTATGCGCGGGTGCCGGTGATTGCGGTGATTGGCGGCAGCCAGCAGCGGCAGTTCGTGCGGCTGGGGGCACAGTTTCGCGTCAAGGATCCTGAGGCAGCGGTGACGGCTCTGGTGAATGCTAATTTCCAGGCTAAGGCGACGCCCCTGATTAGCGCCTGATCTTGGGGAGAGACCCGGTTCCTTTTGCACGTACCCGATCGACTTGGCGTTGCACAGAAGGAACCGGGTCTCTTAAGCCGATTGCAAGTTCAGGGCTATACAGCCAGCGCAATGCCAAATACAACCGCGCAAAACAGACTCACGATCGCCATCAGTCCGGCAGGCATGAATTTGTTGGTTTTGCGGAAGCGCAGGCCAAAGACGATGAGAAGCGCGATCGCCAGGCAGACAGCTAACCCTATCCCAGCGCTGTAGCTGTTTCTCAAGGCGATCCACCAGGCGATCAGTAGGGCAGCACCGCTGATCAGTCCAGAGATCAGGGAAGGTTTGCTGCGGGCTTTCACATAGCCCATAACGCCTCCAGCCAGCACTAGCACGGCATAGAGCAAGAGCACCCAGGGGGCGATCGCCACGATTAAAAAGAGCATATCCGCACGTCAGCAACGTCTTGCCTTAAGCGTACGCCTTAATCGACCTCCTCGCGATCGTTCCAGGGGGCAAACACGGGCAGCAGCAGCAATCCTGGCAAGGCGGCGAGCAGCGTAATCCCAAAGAATAGGGGCCAGCCCTGCTGAGTAGCCCCGCCCAAGGCGGGTGTTGCGGCAATGCTGGGGTTGCTCTGCACAAACTGTTGCAGGCGTTGGGCAAGTTCACCACTGGCGGGGCCGGCAATCAGATCGCGTCCCACCGCCATCAGACTGGAGAGCAGGGCAAACTGGGTGGCCGAAAAGCGAGCATTACACAGGCTCATCAGAAAACCGACAAAGCCCGCTGTCCCCAGCCCGGCGCAAAAGTTTTCGACGTTGATAGCCAGCACCATGACCAGGTAGTTTTTGCCGACGATCGCCAGGATCAGATAGCCCAGGTTGCTCAGCGCCTGAAGCCCACCGAAAATCCACAGGGAGCGGTTGATGCCCAACTGGCTGAGGGCTGCCCCGCCCGCCAGGGTGCCAACGATGGTGGCCACCAACCCCAGCCCCTGACGAATCGTGCCAATGTCAGTATCTGAAAAGCCCAACCCCTGGTCGCCCAGAAAGGGAATGGCCATTTTCGCCGTCAGGTTGTCGCCCAGCTTGTAGAGCAGAATGAACAGCACCACGGCGATCGTTCGCTGCACCCCCAGGCGGCTAAAAAACTCGCCAAAGGGCTGCACCACCGCCTGTTTCAGCGAGTCGGGCGGGTGCACGGTGCGCACTGGCTCCGGTGCCCACAGCGAGACCAGCACCCCCAGCCCCATCAGCCCGGCCATTGTCCCGTAGACCCAGGGCCAGGTGATGCGATCGGCCAAAATAAAGGCCAGCGCCCCGGTCAGCAAAATGGCGATGCGGTAGCCCAAGACGTAGGTGGCGGCACCAGCCCCCATTTCGCGCTCTTCGAGCACATCGGTGCGGTAGGCATCGATGGCGATATCTTGGGTGGCGCTGAGGAAGGTAATTCCCAGGGCGATCAGGGCGACGAGCTGTAACGCCGAGGCCGGGGTGGGTGAGGGGCCAGCAGCGATCGCGGCCATCTGTAGGGCGAGAATGGCGATCGTCACCACGAGCCCCAGTTGCCCAATCACCATCCAGCCCCGCCGTCGGCCCAGGCGGGGGGGCACAAAGCGATCTAACAGGGGCGACCACAGAAATTTGAGGGAGTAGGGCAGGCTAATCAGGCTAAACCAGCCGATGGTTCTCAGGTCTAGCTGGGCTTTGGTCATCCAGCCCCGAAAGGCGTCATCCATGAGGGCGTAGGGTAGCCCTGAGGCGATGCCCAATAGCAGAATGGCCGCCATCTTGCGGCTTTGGAAAACCCGAACCAGAGACTGAGTAGCTTTCACAATATCGCAGGCCAGAGGAGTAGAGCTGACATTAGAGCCAGATACTAGCAGATTAGGGTTGCTTAACCTTGCGTATCTAGCCAGTGTTATAGCAACTGCTCAAGGCGTTGTAACAGTCGTGGGCCAGTCAGTCTACCAGAGCTATATCAAGCTAGTGCAACTTCCATAACAAATAAATCTATCTACCTAACGTTCGAGATCACCGAACTCAGACAACTCCAGCTACCAATCAATATCCCCCAAAGTTCCGGTATATTGCGCTTACCAGGTTTAATTAGGGCATAAACTTTTCAGCATTTGGAATCAAACAATAATGGTTATATTATTATTCTTTTTGTTAAATATATCCTTTTACGCGCCTATCTATTCTTCAACTACAACTTCGACAAAATGAAAGATACCCATTTACAATAATCATCTTTTGCATCTACCTTTATTTGAAAATCTTTCCTCTCGCAAAGAGATTTGAATGCAAGTTGATACGCTTTTCTTTCAAGACTATCAACATATAGGACTTCTACCCCAGACTGCCTCTTAGTTTCGGCTTCATTCTTAAGTTGCTCAATAAATTTTTGAGCCTCAGCATGTAAGATATTTTCCTGATCATTGAACTCAGTGCTCTGAATTCTGATAACTCCTTGATTTGCAGGAAAGTCTATTATTATAACTTTTCTTGGAATTCCATGAAAAACTTTCTCTTCTGGTGACTCTAGTTCTAGATGTTCAGGAAATTGTTTTATATAAGAATCTGTCCCGTGAAGGAAAAGTTCTACGACATCAACAAAATCTTGGGATTCATCGGGTGTAGGAAGGTAGTAATCATGCTCCACTGCATTTCGCAGGCGATTTATTTTTCCGATTATACGAGGGCCTATCACACCACATTTCACGCAGAATTCAAGTTTCTGCGGGAAGGTGAGTCTTTGTCCCTAACTTTGAATGTACAATTCCAAATGCCTCAGACAATATGTCCACTTGAAAGTGTAAAGATCGCTTCGCATTAGAAAGAGAATTTACGCATGTTCTGTCCGAACTAGGATCATTCAAGTCTGCTTGGGCATAGCCTAGATATGTCCTTGGGTTTGATCCTTCAGAAATAGGCAAACGTATGGTTGTAACACTAGAAAAATCACACTCACTATAGTCTCTGGGATCAAACATATTAGAGAATTGAAATTTATAACTTGCTGCCTAACAATCTTATTAGAGAGATGATTTTCACATATTATCCTGATTTAGGCAGGTGGGCTGAAAACTTCCACATATTGTCCCTGTTTAGGTAGATAAGCCGATACTTTCTGTATATTATTCCGGTCTAAATAGATCACAAGAGACTTTCAGCATATCTTCAACCATAGTGTCCAAGGTCGTCGTACGATAGCAACCCAATGGAACTTGCACCCACCAATTTGGCCACATACTCCGCAAAGGTCAAATCGGTAGATTCAGTGGCGGCAATTCACGCATGGCTATGCATCGGCTAATTCCAATCCGTTGGCAAGTCGGCGGGGAGGGGGGATTGGCTCACCTCTTGAATAGTGCGGCGGCGGATTTCTAGAATTTGGCCAATTTCGCGGGCAAAGCTGGGCTGGCGATCGATCATCTGGTTGACCACCGTGGCGTCAATCATCATCACCTCCAGATCTTCCACAGCGGTGACCGAGACAATGCTGGGTTCGCCCGAAAACAGCGCCATTTCGCCAAAGAACTCGCCCCCCTTGAGGGGCAGCACCTCCACCTCGTGGCCAGCGGCATCACTGGTGGTCATTACCGCGTGGCCCGAGACGATGATGTAGAGGGCATCGCCCGTGTAGCCCTGGCGCACCACCGTTTCGCCAGCGGCAAAGTGCTGGAGGTTAATGCCCTCGGAGGAAACTTGCAGGTTTTCTTGGGCCTTGTTGAGGGGCACAAAGGCGGGCAGCGAGCTGAGGCTGTCGGTGAACTTTTTGGAGGTGTTTTTGGCCTCGGTAGTGGGGCCGTGGTAGTGGTAGACCGTGCGAATGGGGAAGGGAATGGAGAGGTTGTTGCGCTGGGCGGCATACCAAACGCGGGTCATGAAGCGATCGCGAATATCCTCCAGCTCCCCGTAGTCGCGAATGAAGAACTTGACCTCGTAGGTGACGGCAAAATCGTCGTAGGAGAGGGTGAAAATTTTGGGCTCGGGCTCGGCCAAAATGCCCTGGGTTTCGAGCGCCGTGCTTTTGAGCACCTGGCGGGCCAGGTTGGGCGGATCGTTGTAGGAAAAGCCGATGCGAATGCGCTCGGCGTGGAGCTGAAAGGGCTGGTTGAAGTTGCGAATGGTTTCGCCGCTGATCACCTTGTGGGGAATCACCACCATCTCGCTCTCCAGGGTTTGTAGGCGAATCGCCCGCCAGTTGATGTCGATTACCTGACCCACTACCCCGCCCACGTGCAGCCAATCGCCCACCGAAAAGGGGCGCTCAAACAGCAGGGCAATGCCCGACATCACGCTACCCAGAGTATCTTGCAGGGCCAAACCAATGACGATGGAGCTGACCCCCAGGGCCGTCACCAGCCCGGCCAGATCGGCGTTCCATACCGTGGCCAGCACGATCGCAGTGCCCAGCAAAATCAGAAACAGCCGGGCTAGGTCGATCAGCAGCTTAGGGACGCGCGATCGCCACGTCCCCACCTGGGCCTGCTCAAACAGCAGCACATTCAGCAGCGACAGCGCCCCGTGGATCACCACCACCCAGAGCAGGGTTTCGACGGTTTTGACCAGGCGGGCATCGCCGCTGAGGTTGAGCAAATGCTGCATAAACAGCAAAAACACCAGCACCGGCAAAATCAGGTTGCGCACCAGGCGCAGGGTGCTGGCTAGGGCTTTGCCGCGCCGTTTGAGCCGATGGATGACTTCCCCCAGCAGCACCGACATAATGGCAAAGCCGAGGACGAGGGCGATCGCCCAAATCCAGGTATCCGGTTGGGTGGCGGCGGTGTTCATGGGCGGGTGAGCTCCTCAGCATCCACGGGCAGACGGGTACTTTTTAGCCGCCAGGCGGGCAGCTTGCCGCTGCCGTTGGCGTCTAGATCGCCCACTGGCTCAAACTGGTAGAGGTCGTAGAGGCGCTGGTGCACCCCCTCCGACACTAAAATGCCGCCGGGGGGGGCGTGGTCTCGTAGGGCGCTGGCCAGGTTGATGGTGTCGCCCCAGACGTCGTAGATCACCTTGTTGCGGCCCACAATGCCTGCCACCACATCCCCAGAGTTGATACCAATCTGCACATTCAGCTGAAAGCCCCGCTCCAGGTTAAACCGGCGCACAATGCCCAGCAGGTCGAGGCCAAAGTCGATCGCCCGCTTGTCGTGGTCCAGATAGGGCACCGACAGGCCGCACACCGTCAGGTAGCTGTCGCCGATGGTTTTAATTTTTTCCATGCCGTAGCGATCGCCCGCTTCGTCAAAGGCGCCAATTAGGTCATTCAAAATCGAGACCGACTCGTAGGCGCTAAGGGCCGCCGACAGCTTGGCAAACCCGGTCAGGTCGGCGAACAGCACCGCCACGTTGGAGAGATCTTCGGCGATATTTTTCTCGCCTCGCTGCAGGCGCTTGGCGATCGCCGCCGGAAACACGCTCAGCAGCAGCTGCTCGTTTTCATGGTTTTTTTGCTCCACCAGGTTGGTCTGGGTGCGCAGGCTCCGCACCATAGCGTTGAAGGATTGGCCCAGTTCACCAAACTCATCCTCGGTCTCCAGGGCGGCAATGGTGTCTAGCTCGCCGGTAGCCACCTTACGGGCGCTGTCAATCAGCTTTTGAATGGGCCGCACAAACAGGTGGGCCAGCCCCATGGCCAGCACCGTCACCAGCAGCAGCAGCAGGGTGGCCGACACCAAGATTTGCCGTCTAAAGGAGTAGATGGGGGCGTAGGCTTCCGCTAGATCTATCTCAGCTAGAACCGCCCAGTCGAGCCCCTCAATCTCCAGGGGTGCGTAGGAGCTTAAAACCGAAATTCCCCGGTAGTCGTCGATGATTTGGGTGCCTATTTGCCCGTTGAGCGCCTGATCGACGGCCTGGGTTTCGACCTGCTGCTGCAAAATTGAGGTGCCGTACTGCTCAATGCGGGCGATGTCGTCGTCTTTGACCCCGATCGCCCGCAAACTGTCGGCGTAGCCCGCCGGATCCTGCACCAAAAAGCGCGACACCGATCGCATCAGCCCGTCGCTGCCCACCAGGTAGGTTTCGCCGGTTTCACCCAGGCCGTCGCTTTCCCACTTCTGGTTGCCGGTCATGACGGCGTTGATTTCGTTCACCGGCAGCTGAAACGCCAGCACCCCAATCAGCTGCGACTGGTCAAAAATCGGCGCGGCAATAAATACGGCGGGCGCACCGTAGGAGGGAGTATAGGGCTCAAAGTCTTCAATCCAGGCGTAGTCGCGTTCCTTGGAGGTCTGCACCCGCTCCGCCAGGCGGGCCAGGTTGCTGTCTTTATAGGGGCCGGTTTGCAGATTGCTGATGAAGTCGGTTTCTTTAAACACCGTGTAGACAATGTTGCCGTCGGGGTCGATCAGAAACATGTCGTAGTAGCCAAATTTTTCGATAATGTTGCGAAAAATTGGGTGATAGCGGGCGTGGATAGCGCTGTAGTCGCTGCCGTCGGTGGCCTGGGTGAGCCGATGTTTTTGGCCCACGGGGTTGGGGTTGGCGGCAATGTAGTGGTATTGCAGGTAGCGGCTGGCGGTGGTTTGGGGCGTGTAGGACTGCAAAATGGGGGTGCCCTCTTCCACCTTGTCCAAACGAGCCAGCAAGACCTCTTGATAGTATTGGGCGATCGCTCCCCCAGCCTGGGGCGGCACCGCAACGGTGTCTAGCTCTTTTAGGGCGGCCTCAAACTCCTGCATGGCGCTGACAATGGCCGGGTTCTCGCTCAGGGTTTGGGTGTGGTGGCGAGTGGTCTTAAAGTACGACTCGATCTGGTAGGCCTTAGAGGCCCGCACGCTGGTGAGCTGGCTAAAGACGCGATCGGTCAGGTTGGTCTGGCCGCTGCGGTAGCCCAGGTAGGCGGTAACTAGGGTGGAAAACCCGCTCACCGCTAGCAGCATCAGAATGAGCTTGGACTTAATGCTCAGTTGGTTCAGCGATCGCATAAAAACAGGGCCGTTGGCCCACCATTTGCTCTGAAGAGCTAGCAGCCCGCATTGTAGAAGACGGTAGCCGTCAATACTGTAGTCATTCAGGCAGAACAGCCGCCCTAGCCCTGGGCCGGGCACCATGGGGCCGCAAAAAAACCTGCGGCATATTCACCTAAGCGGGGTTTACCCCAGACGAGACCAAGGAACTGCCCCACGACATTACGAACTATTTAGGGAGCAGGGCGATCGGGGCTCAGCCCTAGCTCGGCGCAGTGATCGTTATTGATATCGCCGTTGGCCATACGGGTGTTGCAAAACCGCGCGGTGCTGAGGTCGGTGCGGTTGAGGTTGGCATCCCGCAGGTCGGCATTGGTGAAAATGGCCCCAGCCATCTGGGCATCGCGCATCAGAGCCTGGCGCAGGTCGGCCCCGGTGAAGTCGGCCCCCGCTAGCTGAGCACCAATGAAGTCAGCCCGAAAAAATTGACCGTTGGTCAATGTCACGTTGGTTAAATCAGTGGCCGACAGACTGGCATGGTTAAACACGGCTCCATCTAGGCTGCTGCCGCTGAGGTCGCTGCCGTACCAGTTGCTATCGCGGGCTTCGGCACGCTCTAAATTGACATTAGCAGCATTCACATCCCGCAGTTGGCTGCCGGTGAGGGTGGCCTGGCCGAGATTGGCCCCCGCCAGGTTCGCTCCCGACAGGTCAGCGCCGCTGAGCACCGCCTGTTGCAGGTTGGCCTGGCTCAGGTCGGCCTGGGTCAACTGGGCTCGGGGCAGGCGGGCCTGGCGCAGATTGGCCCCCGCCAGGTTGGCGTTGGTCAAGTCGGCATCTTCGAGGTTAGCGCGGGTAAGCACAACGCCGCTGAGGTCGCAGGCGATGCAGATACGGCTAATCAGCAGCTGCCGTAGGGGGTCGTTGGCGACACCGGGTAAGGCCAGGGCCAGGGTGAGGCCAACCGCTGCGGCTACCCCCGTGGGCCGGAGATTTCGGCGTGGGTCGGTGTGGTGGGCCATGGCGTGCGATTCCGGTAGGTTTGGCTTAAAGATCTAAGATCAAGTTTATAGATTGCCTCTACAATGTGTCAGCATCTTCTGGCCCGCTGGTTCCCAAAGCCAGTGAGCATGCTGGTTATCACCGCCTAGGCAGTCGAGATGCTGCTGCTCGCTCTCGGTAGTTTGACGTCATGGCATCGACACCGGCTTCATCGACTCTGAGTTCTCGTCACCGGCAGCGCCCTGGGCCCAGCCAGGTTAAACCTTGGGAATGGTTTTGGCTAACGCTGTGGGTGCTCTTGCTCACCGGGTCGGGAATATTTTGCGGCTGGGCGCTGCTCTGGCTGACGCGGATTCCGCCGCTGCCCGACTGTGAGCAGATTACCCCCTTTCATTCGGCCAGCGATCTGCTGTACTGCGCCAAGGCCCAGGCCCGCACGGGAGAGCCCAACAACCTGGTGCAGTCGGTGTTGCTGACCGCCAACTGGCCCAAAACCCACGCCAACTACGACGACTCCCAAGAAATTTTAAAGGATGCCTCAGAGCAGATCTTGGTGCTGGCCAACCGCTGGGCCCAGGCAGGTAAGCTCGACGATGCGGTGGCTCTAGCCGATCAAATTCCGCTGAATACGCCGCTGCGCAAGTCGGCCCAGTCGGTGATTTTTGAGTGGCAGCAAGATTGGGAGCAGGGCCAGGCCATTGAGGCCAAGCTCAAGCCCGCCCTAGCCGCCAGCGATTGGGAGCTGGCCAAAACCCATCTGCAAGAGTTCAAAACCCTCAAGAGTGACTACTGGCTAACGACGCGATACGTGTTTTGGCAGCGGCAGTTTCAGGTGGAGCACCAGGGGTGGGATCAACTCTTGCAGGCCCGCGAGCTGGCCAAGACTAACCAGATTGAGAGTTTGCGCCAGGCGGTAGTGCTGGCTCGCGCCATCGACCTGCGCAGCCAGGTGTGGCAGGCGGCGGAAAGCGATGTCGATCGCTGGAGTAAGACCGTGCTGGATGTGGCCCTCCAGCGCTGGGAGGTGGGCGATCGACCCGGAGCCCTAGAGCTGGCCAGAGTAGTGCCTCCTACCCCCGATCTGGCCCCCGAGGCCCAGGCGCTGCTGGCCCTCAGCCATGCCCAAACCCTCGCTCGCCAGGCTGAGCCCGTGGGTGAGGGCCTGGCCCCGCGCTACAGCCACCTATTTGGGCTGATGGAAGCCGTCAGCGCCGTCAATCAGCTCCCGGCGAACAGTCCCTACGCGGCAGCTGACCTATCCTCAAAAGAGCAGTGGGGCGAACAGCTCACCGATCTGAGGCAGCTGAAGTTTAGCGATATGGTAGCCAGGCTAGGGCAGCAAACCACCTACGAATGGGCGATCCGTCAGGCCCAGCGCGTCGAAGTGGGCCGACCCCGCCGCATTCAGGGGCAGACGCTAATTGCCCAGTGGCAGTTCAACCTCCAGCGCATTGAAGACCGCCCGATTTTGACCGAGGCCCGCAGTCTGGCCCGACCCGGCACCGTTGCGGCACTGCAATCCGCCATGGCCAAGGCCAGTGAGGTCGAGCTGGGTCGCGCCCTGCGGGTAGAGGCTCAAACCCTGGTCGCCGAGTGGCAGCAAGAAATTCAGGTGATCGAAGACCGGCCCATTCTCGATGCGGCGGTGGCCCTGGCCAATCAGGGCAAGCTTCCCGAGGCGATCGCCGAGGCCAACAAAATCCAGCCTAGCCGCGCCCTCCACAGCCGCGCCCAAGGGCTGGTGCAGGAGTGGACGGCCACCATTCAAATTGCCGAAGACAAGCCGATTTTGGACGAGGCCAAGGATCTGGCCTACGGCGGCAGCCTGTCGGCGGCGATCAATCTGGCTAGCCAGATTGGGCCAGGGCGAGCCCTCTATGATGAGGCCAGGGCGGCGATCGCCCTCTGGACCGCTGAGCGAGCCTACATCTGGTCGATCTGGGAGGCCGAGGGTCGCTCCGTACCCGGCGGCGGTAGCGCCTCAGATGACAGCCCTTCCACCGAGCCCCAATGACGACGGCCCCCCTGCGACTCATGCTGGTAGACGAAGACCCGGTATTTCGCCTGGGCCTGCGCATCTGGCTGGAGCAAACCGCTGGCTATACCGTAGTGGCCGAAGCCACCCAGGCCGACGATGCCCTGGCGATCTTGGCCAGCCGTGCCAGCCTAGGGACGCTTCCCGCAGCGCCTTCCGACTGGGCTCCAGAGCCCGCCCCGGATTGGGTCGATGCCTGGTCAGCCCAGGAACCCAGCCCTCGCCCCGACCTTGATCTGGTGATTCTCGATTTGGGCCTGGGGGCGGGTCGCCCCGACCAGCTGCCGGGGCTGCGCCTCTGTGCCGACATTAAAGGGCGCTACCCGACGCTGCCAGTGCTGGTGCTCAGCGCCCAGACCGAACCGGTGCTGGCCGCCGCCGCCCGCCAGCTGGGGGCCGATGGATTTGGCGCTCGCAGCATGGCCGTAGCCGAGCTGGGTCGGCTGATTGAACAACTGGTCGCCCCTGGGCCTCAGCCAGCCAGCAGCCTGCACCCGATCGCAGGCGGTCAGCGCCCCCCAGTCACAATGCGGGAGAACGACGCTGCTGGAACAGGTTCACCGGTACCCAATGCCCTCGCGGCGCTGCGTATCAGTATGCGGCGATCGTCGGTGCAGCAGATTGAGGCGGTGATGGCCCAGATCGAGGCCGAACGGCGGCGGGGGCGCGGCTCACTGCTGGCGGAGGCGGTGCTGGCGGGGCGCTATCGCGAACTGCGGGCCGCTCGCTGGCTGGTGCGGCGGCTGCTGGCTACCCCGAGCTTCTCTGACCAGTGGCCACCTACTGATCGCCCCGTGGTTCGTGCCCCATCAGAGTCACGGGAGCTAACGCCCCCCTGGGTGGGCGGAGGGCCGCCGGGGTCGCCGCCTACCAGGGTTAGACCTCTACCGGGGCCGAGGGATGCCCTGGCGGTAGCCACCGCAGATCGCCTGGCCCTCAACCAGGGCGACCTGGCCACCCTGGTGTTTGAGCGGGTGTTTCGCAAGCTCCAGGGGCTGCTCGACAACACCAGCAATGTGCCGCTCGAGTCCGACATTTTGCGCGACGACAAAAAGCGGGAGCTGCTCTACCTGGTGCTGCGCAAAGTGGAGGATGCCCTCGAACACCTGCGCGAGGCGGGGGTGCTGCCGGGGCAGCTGACCGAGAAAAGCACCCTGGTGCTGCACGACCTGTGGCAGGCCACCGTCACCGATTTCTTTGGCCGCTACTACACCCTCCAGATCGATACCCTAGAGCAGCCCGTGGTGCCCACCCTGCTGACCGAGGCCCCGGTGGTGCAAGCGGCAATCTTAGACCGGCTGCCCCTGGTGCCGATGCTGCTGGGGCATCTGCTGTTTAACGAGTCGATGGTGGTGGACGGCAGCCTCTACGCAGCCGCCACGCCCCAGGCGATGGCCCGCAGCCAGGAGCTGCTTGAGCACCTGCTGATTCAGCTGGCCAACGCCGTGGTGCAGCCGCTGCTCAACCATTTCGCCGACGTGGAGCTGATGAAGAAAAACCTCTACCACCGCCGCCTGATCACCAGCCGCGACATCGAGCGCTTTCGCAATGACCTCTCCTGGCGCTACCGCTGGGATGGGCTAATCAACGAACCTCGAGCGATTTTTGAGAGCCAGCATCGGCTGTTTGGCTTTACCGAGCGGGGCATTCAGTACCAGACAATCTACGCGCCCCGGCGGGAGGAGCTGGAGCAGCTCTCGGGCCTCCAGCGGGCGGTGACCCTGGCGGTGGAAGCTCGCGATGCGATCGCCCCCCGGTTTCGCTCAGCGGTTTCACTGGTGGGCAGCGGCATTGTCTACGTGCTCACCGACGTAATTGGCCGCGGCATCGGGCTGATTGGGCGCGGCATTTTGCGCGGGGTGGGCGGAGCCTGGCGCGACCCCCGCTACCGCCGCGATGCCCAAGAGAGCAACCTGCGAGACTAAACCCTGCCCGATCGATAGCACAGGGGCTTTGTTCCCGCAGCCGACCAGGGCTGGAATAGCAATCGCTCTAAGGGGTCATACAAAATTCACTTTTTTTTGGGACAATCAGCAAGTGAAAGCTGCTAATGGGGGATTTATCCCCAATCCTGCTCAAAAACTCCCGGATTCGTAGGGGCATACCGCTGCACAGCGTTACCTTTTTGAGTGGAGATTATTGAATTCGGATTTAGTATTAGCTGCTAGAGTTTGCCAACTCACCCCGACTGGGCTGGTAGAGTGTTGCAGGGTCGTTTGCGGTAAGAAGATGTCGTCGGTTTGCTGGCTTTTCTACCTAATCAAGTAAGGAGTTAATCCCCGCCTATGAAGTCGAGCTTGGCGCTGTTTGCTGAGCCTGTTCTGGCCAATGCCAGACGGCTACTGTGGTTGAGCCTCTGGCTGCTGTGTATACCGATGGCGGTATACGTTGTTGCCCTTGACTACGGTCATAGCCTGGGGATACTGCAATGGGCCTTACTGGCCGTTTCGCTGATTGGTCTGGTGATTATCAACGCCGAAACCGCCGTGGTGATCTACAGTAGCCGTCGGTCTAACCCCTGGTTCGATCGGGGGCTGCTCCAGCGCTGGTGCCGGGTGCGGCGACGGCGACGAGCGTCATCCCTGGCGCTGCCATCTGGGGTGCCAGAGTCGCTGCCGCCCCAGGGAGCCCTGCCCTTAGTTTCGCTGCCCCTGGGGTCAGAGCCCCAAGTCTCAGAGCCCTTAGTTTCGGTACCCTTTGTCTCGGTTGTGGTAGCGGCCTACCTGCCCAACGAGCAAGACATTATTGAAGACACCCTGCTCCACTGGTTGACCCAGGTGACGCCGCCGACCCAGGGGTGGGAAATTATTTTGGCCTACAACACTCCCACCCGGCTGCCGGTAGAAGACCGCTTGCAGGCGCTAGCGCGGCGCTACCCGGCCCTGGTGCTGCTGCCCGTGCCCCACAGCCACTCTAAGGCCGAAAACCTCAACGCCGCCCTTCAGGTGGCGGCGGGGGAGATGACGGGTATCTTTGACGCCGACCACCACCCGGCGGCCGATTGCCTCAGTCGGGCCTGGGCCTGGCTGTACCAGGGGCGCTACGACGTGGTGCAGGGGCGCAACATTATTCGCAACGCCAGAGACAGCTGGTTGACCCAGCTGATTGCCGTGGAGTTTGAGTGCATCTATGGGATCAGCCACTACGGGCGATCGCTGCTGGCCGACACCGCCCTGTTTGGCGGCTCTAACGGCTACTGGCGCACCTCAACCCTGCGCCACCTGGGCTTTCACCACACCCGCCTGACCGAAGACATTGACGTGACGGTGCGGGGCCTGCTGGGAGGCTGTCGCCTGGTGCATGACCCGGCGATTGTCACCACCGAGCTGGCCCCCGACAACCTGCGGGGTCTGTGGTTGCAGCGCCAGCGGTGGAGCCAGGGCTGGCTAGAGGTGGCGGGGCTGCACTTGGGCCGGGTGGCGCGATCGCCCCGCCTAGACGCCGTGCAAAAGCCCTACTGGGTGCTGATGCTGCTGTTTAGCCAGTTCTTTTACCCGCTGGTGTGGCAGGTGGTGCCAATGCTGCTCAGCATTCACCTCAGCGGCCGCGATCGCGACCTCAATTTCGAAAACCTCAACCTGGTGCTGATGGGCTTACTCACCCTCAGCGTGGTGCTGCAAGTGGCGGTGGCCATGGTGCTGCGGCCCAAGCAGTCGTCCTATACCCGCCGCCACGGGGTGCTCTACTGTGTGCTGTCGCCGGTTTACTTTTGGCTCAAGGCGCTAATTGGCATGGTGGCGGTGGTCAACCACCTTAGCGGCAGTCGGGTTTGGCACGTCACCGCCCGCACTAAGAGTAAGCCCAATCGGTGGATGGTGGCCCTGCGAGGGGCGAAATAGTGAGACTACAACAAGGGGCTTAAGCCCCTTGCTAGGCCGCGAACTATGGCAGTTGTAGAAAACCAAACAATCAGATCTTTACAGTGGAGAAACGCCGAAATCGAGGCTGCCTAAAATGGGAGAAAGCCGAGCTGTAAAAAGACATGGAAAGTAAATGGATTAGCCGTAACGAAATTTGCCTTTTCTCCGAATCTTTCGGTACTCCAGACGATCCACCCATCTTATTAATCATGGGAGCGATGGCTTCAGCCGTGTGGTGGCCAGAGGATTTCTGCTCTCAGTTGGCGGCTTTAGGACGCTATGTGATTCGTTACGATCATCGAGACACTGGGCGATCGACCAGTTACGAGCCAGGGCACATTCACTATTCTGTAGAAGATCTGGCGGACGATGCTTTTTGCATTCTCGATGGCTATGAACTTCAGAGCGCTCATCTAGTAGGGATGTCATTGGGAGGATTCTTGGCTCAACTCATGGCGCTCAAGTATCCTCAACGCGTCAAAAGTATGACGCTAGTTGCCTCGGAACGTTTGGCTGACAGCGATCCAACAATGCCAGGAATCGACCCATCTGTCCTTGAATATCATACGAAAGCCAGTGAACTGGATTGGGCAAACCGTGAGGCTGTGATTGACTATCAGATTGGTGCGTGGCAGCTGCTTTCCGGTTCAGCCCATCCCTTTGATGAGTCAGCCATCCGTGAATTAGCTGAGGCTGACTTCGATCGCACCCCCAACCTCATGACGACCTTCAATCACGTCTTGCTTCAGGGTGGAGAACAATGGTTTAACCGCCTTCACGAAATCGCTGTGCCAACTCTGATTATTCATGGCACAGAAGATTGTGTTTTACCCTATGCCCATGGCTTGGCATTGCAGGCAGAAATCCAGGGGGCTGTATTGCTACCGTTAGTCGGAACAGGGCATGAACTGCATCGCGATGACTGGTCTGTTGTTCTTGACGCTATAGGGAAGCAGACTGAATCGCAGTGAGATATAGCCATACAAAAAACCCTTTTCTTTAGTTGAGAAAAGGGTTTTTTCAATGCAAGACTAAGATTGTTTCTAGGTAGTCATGGCTCAGGGGCCTAAGCACGCTTGAGGAGATTCATAACTAGGGACACAGCGAAGATGGCCAGGAAAATGTAGAACAAAATTTGGGCAATGCCTGCGGCGGTGCCAGCTACGCCACTAAACCCAAAGAACGCAGCAACCAAAGCTACAACTAGGAAAATCAGCGCGTAACGCAGCATGGGGGTTCTCCAAAAATGGAATAGGAACTCAATTGCTTCGACTGATGCGACCATTATCGAGATAGGCGAGATGCGGCACATCTCCCCTGCGGTCACTCTTGATCTCTAGTGAATGGCGTAGGCAAAAACGATCGAGATCTATCCCCATAGAGAGGCGGGATTGCTGGGTACAAGTACGAATCCAGAATTCTACCTCTCTAGTAGGGGCCTGGTTGACCGACAAAAGTTTATGGCTCTCACCCCCCAACCCCTCTCCCAGAGGGCGAGGGGATCCGACCCACTTTTCCGGTTCCCTCTCCCGAGGGGAAAGGGCTAAGGAGAGGGCTTTCAGGGATCTGGCTAACAAGTTTTGTCAGTCAATCAGAGTAGAGGCAAATGGTCGTTTGCCCCTGCCCAAATTCATGCCGCCGTTTAATAGCGCCGAGGGGCTAGCGAGATTGAAAATTGTTCTGCACCATTCGGCCATCGCTACGGGCTGCCACCCGGTCTAATTCTTCCAGTTCTCCCGCATCCAGTCGCCAGTCCAGGGCACCGATATTTTGCTGGGCCTGAACGAGGGTTTTGGCCCCAGGAATGGGCAGGGTGCCTTTGCAAATGCACCAGTTAAGGGCCACCTGGGCCGAGGTTTTTTGACGGTGGGCGGCGATCGCCCCTAGCACCTCCAGCAGCGGCTGAATTTTGGGCAGCAGTCGGCGAAACAGCAGCCCCCGCAGGCCAGGGGGAAACGGCCCCTGAGCCGAGTACTTGCCCGTCAGCAATCCCAGCGCCAGGGGGCTGTAGGCGATCAGGCGAATGCCCAGCTCATCGCAGAGAGCCTTCAGGCCCAGCTCGGTGACTGGGTAGGTGGACAGCAGCGAATATTGCACTTGCAGCGTGGCGATCGCCAGTCCCCGGTCTTGCAACCGCTGGTGGGCGAGCCTGAGCCGCTTGGGGCCAAAGTTCGACAGGCCAATCGCCCGCGCCTGTCCCTGAACGCACAGATCCATCAGCCCATCCAAAAATGGGCCTTCCTGCCAGGGGGCGTAGTTGGCGGTAGACCAGTGCATTTGGGCCAGGTCGATGGGGCGACCCAGCCGCTCGACGGAGGCAGTTCCCGCTTTGACCACCGACCTGGCGGTGAGCCGCCAGGGGTAGGCGGCTAGCTTCGTCGCTAGGCAGAGGGAATCTCGATTTTGCCCTGTGTAGCTCTGGGCAAACTGCCCCAGCAACACTTCGCTGCGACCATTCAGCCGCCCGGTGCCGTAGGAGTCACCGCTGTCAAACAGGGTAACGCCGTGGCTGAGGCAGTAATCAAACACCTGGTGCAGCTCGCCATCCATGGTGGGGTCGTAGCCCCACAGCAGCCGGTTGCCCCAGGCCCAGGTGCCGCAGCCCATCTCGGGCAGAGGCAGAGGCGATCGCAGATCCGGTGCAAAACTCGTCATGGGGTGCGCCAAGGGAAACGGCCATCTCCCATTATTCCAGGCCGGGTCACTCCAGCAGCCGTTCGACCACCGGGGGAGGCAGCTCGCGGGCCAGGTGCAGCCGAAAGGGCTCGGCGCTGACCGCCTCGACGTAGGCGGCGCTCAAAAAAGGTCGATACTCTTCCTGCTGGCTCAGGTACACCCGGCTAAAGGCCACCACCAGCGATTTATTGACCCCTTGGGTCGAGGCGATCGCTTCCTCTACACCCTGCTCAAAGGCGTCGTCGAGGTACAAAAAGCGGCTGGCTAATTTCGTAAAGTCGGGGCCGTGGGAGGTGTTTTCGCCCAGATATAGGTAGCGGTGGTGCCCCCGCAGCCAGGTAAACGCCGCCACCTGCTGGGGCACCACCGGAGCAACCAGATCGACCTCGCCGCCAAACAGCATCGTCGGCACTGAAACCTGGGCCATGCCTCGGGGGCCAAACAGGTTAGACACCGTGGCAAAGGCCATCACCAGCTTGACGCGATCGTCCTTAGTGCCCTGGCGCAGGCGCTCTATCACGGCGGCATCGCTCTGCAACTCTAGGGCACGGCACTCTAGCACCATGGCGGCGTCGAGCAGCAGGTTGGCGGCGGGGTCGCAGCGCTGGGCCAAGCGCTCAAAGTCAATCGTGGCACCGCCGACGGCCAGCGCCGTGTAGCCGCCAAAGGAGTGCCCGACCGCCGCCACTCGGCTGACATCGAGCCGCCCCCCAAAGGTGGTGGCGTTAAGACGCTCTAGCTCGTCGAGCAAAAAGCTGATGTCGAGGGGGCGATCGAGGAAGTCTTTCGCCTTAAAGGTTTCGTGGTCTAGCCCAGTGAGTAGGGCCTGCTTTTGGGTGCTGTTGCTGCCCACATGCTCGGGCAGGGCCACCGCAAACCCGTGGGAGGCCGCGTGGGCCGCCAGCGCAAAGAAAGAAGTACGGCTGTCGCCCAACCCGTGGGAGAGCACCACTACGGGCAGGGGGCCGTCTAGGGCAGCTAAATTTTGGGGCAAAAAGACATCGGCGGCGTAGGTGCGGCTGCGGCTGGCATCCACCAAAGTCAGCGATACCTGGCGACTGCCGTAGGGGCCGGGCTGGGTGAGGTCGGGCAGGGCAGCCAGGTCAAAGGATGGCTCTTGCATTGCGGCGGCTTCTGACTGCTGCTTGATAGCGGCCACAATGGCGCGGGTGGCCCCGGCCTCAGCCCGCACCTGGCGGGCTACGGTCAAGCCCTGGGCGACATCAATTTGCAGACTGCTGGTGGGAAAGTGGCGCACGATATCGAGCAGTGAAATCTCGCCATCCTCGGCGGCGGCAGCGACGATCGCAGCCCGCAGCGCCTGGCGACCGTTGAGCCCGGCCTCGGTCTGGGCAAGCTTGCCCAAAAATTGCAGGCTGCGATCGCCCATGGGGCTGTCAAACCACTGGGAAATGGGCACCACGTTCACCGCTCGTCCGCGAGACAGCGCGGCACGCAACCCCTGCTGCTGGGCTGGGTTGAGCCGCCGCAAGAAGGGAGCCAGCTGCGAGTCAACGGTGCCGGTTTCGGCAAAGGTGACCAATGACTCGGTAGGTATGGAGCGGCTAAAGAGGCCAAACTGGAGCACCACGCTCTCTGCCGCCCGCAGCGGTAGGGCGGTGGCCAATGCTACCCCTAGCCCCAGCGCTAGGGCAGAGAGAATCTTGAACGGGCGGTGGCGAAGCAGCATAGGGCAACGGGCAGCAAAGGATGCTGGCATTTTCGCCTAGAACTCTGGGGAAAATCTATGAAACGAAAACAATCCTTCCTGACAAGATCTAGCCCTCTCCCTAAATCCCTCTCCCAAGCTGGGAGAGGGACTTTGAAAGGTTTTCCGGCTCCCCTCTCCTGCCTGGGAGAGGGGGTGGGGGAGAGGGCTAGGATTTTGCGATCTACTGAACCTACGCGATCGCTAAAGCCCCAGCGACAATTCTTGCTGAATCGAGTCTCGGTTGGCCAAATCGACGCCTTCGTGGTGCAGCAGCCATTGTTTGCGCTCTAGGCCGCCTGCGTAGCCGGTGAGCTGGCCGTTGGCGCCAACGACGCGGTGGCAGGGCAGGGCGATCGCCACAGGGTTGAGCGAGTTGGCCATGCCCACGGCTCGGTAGGCTGTGGGTTTGCCAAGTTTCGCCGCTAGTTCGCCGTAGGTGGCCACTGTGCCAGCGGGGATTTGGCGCAGTGCTAGCCACACCTGCTGCTGAAAGGCGGTGCCCCCTGGGTTGACGGGCACGGGGTCGAAACTGTGCAGGTCGCCAGCTAGGTAGGCGTCGAGGCGATCGCTAAAGCCCTGGGGGTTGGTGCAGGGAGTGAGGGTGACTGCTGCGAACCGCTTGTGGAGCAGGGTCAGCAGGCGAGGTTTATAGTCGGCAAAGTCGAGGGCGCAGAGCGATGCACCGTCGGAGACTAGCAAAATGTCGCCGATCGCAGAGGGTAGGGTGTCAATCCAGAGTTCGGTGGGTGCGGGCATTTTGGCAAGCTCGATGGGCCGATGCAGGCATTCAATTTAAGATGCTGCGGCGTGCAATCGGCAATTTGCTCTTTGAACGTATTGCACGGCTGTGCCACTTCGCTTTACAGCGGCATCAATATATTAAACAGCTGTGCCACTTCACTTTACAGCGACCTCAATACGCTAAACAGCTGTGCCACTTTGCTTTACATCGGCCTCTGTAAGCTAAACAGCTGTGCCACTTCGCTATACACCGGCCTCTGCAAGCTATGCAGCTGTGCCAGTTTGCTTTACGGCGGTCTTAATTTGTTAAACGGGCTGCTCAGCAGGCCAAGTTGCGGGGGTAGGGGGTTTGGTGTTGGCGATCGCAGCCTCCAATGGCAAGGGTTTATGCCATCGGAGGCTGGCGGGGTGCGCTACTCAATCAGCACGGTTTTGGTGGCGATCGCCATCCAGATGGTGCCTGTTGGGGAGGTTGCGCCGATGGTGTCGCTGGTGGGCGGCACGGGGATGGGGTCGCTCCAGTCGTTGGGGTCGGTGTAGCCGAGGGCGTGGAGGATTTTGATGGTGCGGTCTATGCCTGCGAGGCTGCCGTAGAGCATGTGACGCACCCGCTCTGGACGAATTTGGGGGGTGCTGCGTGAAGACGGCGGCAGGTTAGATGCGCCGCTGGCATCGGGTTCGAGATATTCAAACATGGGTTCTGTTTCCTTTGTGGATGGAAAGAAACAGAACGCGAAAACCCTAGCCACCCGCAGCTGAAGTGCAAACTGAGGGGGCTAGGGTACGATGAGCCTAGCCTCGCAATCTGCGTGCAAGATTTGCGGGGTTAGCTGTCTGTCGGTGTTAACGGCACCGACCGGCAGCGCTAAGATTTTCGAGTTCTGGGTGGTCACCGCTCTGGCTGAACGGCTTAATGTAAGAGGATAATGGTGCGATCGCTTCCCGTCAACCGTAGTAGTAAAGTCAAGCCAAAACAATTACTTTTAGTGAATTAAATAACTTTTCAGTCTCTAATGTATTAATTGGAAGAGAACTGAGATAATCCCAAATAGTATCATTGGCATCAAAACATTTAAAGAAACGAGCATTTATACTAGGTAGCTAATTATTATGAGCAAACTTATTAATGATCTGCAAGGTTTGTATAGACGTGAGAATCGACGCGAAAAGTTTGAATTACTGGTTTGCAGGCTTGTTCAGCACTCCGAAACAGATCTCGATCTAAAGGATGTCGTTGAAGAGGATCTTCAAAACATCTCTAAGCAATGGTTTTTCACTAGCGCAGATATAGAGCAAAAGTCAAGTTGTCTATGTAGCCAAGGCGAAGCTGAAGGTGAAGAAATTAAATACGTTACTTACATCAAAAACCGTTTGAATGGGAATGTTGCTCGAATTGGATCAACATGCATTGCTAAATTTGGCGACGACAATCCAATCGCAAAAGAAGCTGACATTCTTGTGCGATTAATGAAGAACAATTCCGTCAGAGTAAGTGTTGAATTGGCTGAACTGATGGCCAAACAGGAGGTTATCACACAGCTAGAATTAGCTTTAATCAAAGAATTAGGCCGAAAAAGAAAGTTAGAACAGGATTCAATCAATGTCCTCTCGGTGCTTAAGGCAAAGATTGCCATTGAAAAAATTCCACCGACTGTTACTGATTTTTCAAATTGGATCGCGGATTTTAGGAGAAAAAATCCGGAGAACCCAGAATTCATCAGTCCTTTTGACAATAAGAAAGTTGTCGTGTCTGAGCGATTAATAGATGAATATAGAGAATTGAGGAAAAAACTCTTGGTTGCAGATGCATCTGAACATGAGAAGCAAACAGTTGTAAGAGTGTTAGGAGCGTTCTACAGTCAAAAGTTAATGGAAAACAATATAGATTTAGAGCCTACTAGAGAACGCCCTAATCTTGAGCAATGTCAACTTGATAAGTTTCAAGTGAATCGATGCAATGCGGATGAAATGATCCAGGCTGCAGAGCTAAAAGTTCAAAATTATATTGGCTCTCGAAATGAAAACATTATTGTGGAAAAAGAAACTTATACCAAGTTAAGCGTACTTTTAGATGCGTATCATAGATTCAATCACGTGTCGTATAATATTGATCTTTTGGATGGCATTCAGGAAAGTATCGCACGACTCGAACTAGAAATAGAAAAGTTACCGTCCTTAATAAGCAGATCCCTTGAGAAATCCGAGAAAGACTTGAAAGATATTCTATCCAAAAATATTGACGATTTGGAGATTGAAACTAGGCAAAAGCACGATACTTTCTGGCAAGAGCTTCAACAAGTAAAGGGCAAATTTGCTAATGAGCTCAAAAAAATGCTTGCCGAGAGCAAAAAACTACTAAGTAGATCTAAAGCGGAACTTATACAACTAACAAGTGAAAAAGAAGACCTAATTACTCAACATGCTTCAGCCATTGAAGATCTCGAAGCAGATATTTGGAGTGCTATTAATGATAAAGATAGTAGAATAAATTCAATAAGGGAAGGCACAGAAGAACACCGATACGTTATTGATAGACTGAATGATGAACTCGAAGAGCTTAAAGCAAATTCAAGAAGAGAGATTGAAAGCTTAAAGTCGATTAATAAAAGATTAACTACTGCCACTGCTGATGCCATCACTGGACTCGATAAAAATATTACCGATACAAAACAACAGTTAGAGGAAATCAAGAAGAAGTCTGATGTTGAGTGGTGGCTTACAATGGCTCTAGTACTTTGTTTTGTTTCCGCTTTTTATTGGATGCTTGACACTCGGTTGAACCGTTTGGAAATAAACAGAAATCAGAGAAATAATCCGGCATCGCAACAATTACCTTGACTATTTTGCTTGCATTTCAAAATTCAGATATAGGATTCTGCAGCAGAAAGATTCGGAATTAAACTTAATAGATTACTGACAGAAGATGGGGAAAAACTTTGCAATTTGCATTGGCATCAACAAGTACAACTACTTGAAAGACCTTGGTTTTGCCAAGCGGGATGCAGAATTAATGCAGGACTATTTTTTGAAGGAAGCGAACTTTGAAAAGGTATATTACTTTGCGGAGGATGCTCTTTCCATAAAGCAAGACTACGGTAATGATCTTGAAGCATTACCTCGTTTTACTAATCTTATGCGATTTTTACGAGTCCGTTTTGAAAAACCCTTTTTGTCTTCAGGAGATAGCTTTTGGTTTTTCTTTGCGGGACATGGTTTACGTTATCAAGAGCGAGACTATTTAATGCCTGGTGATGCTGATCCAGGTAACGTAGGTCAAACAAGTATATCCATTAATTACATTACGGAAAGGTTAAGGTGTTGTGGTGCAGGCAATGTAATTTTATTGATAGATGCTTGTCGGGACCAAGGCCGTCGAAACGGATTAGGAATTGGCTCAGAACGACCGAAAGGTGTCATAACTATATTCTCATGTAGCCCTAATGAATCTTCTTACGAAATAGAAGAACTGAGGCAAGGATCTTTTACTTACGTTTTGTTGACTGCATTGCGTCTTCAAGGAGAGAAAAATTGTGCAACAGTAGAGCGATTAGATAATTATTTATTGAATAATGTTCCGGCTTTAAACCAAAAGTATAGAAAACCCTCTCAAACACCTTATACTATTGTTGAGCCAAGGATAAAGTCACATCTTGTCTTACTGCCTGAGCAAGCAACGGAGCTTGATATTTTAACTCTTAAAGAAGATGCAAAAGATGCAGAACTAGAGGGAAATATTGAGCAAGCTGAAGACTTATGGAAAAGAGTTCTAGCTATACAACCTTCTGACCAATCCGCCTTTAAGGGCTTGAAAAGAATTTGGTCAAATTCTCGATCGATAAACTTTAAAGTTGAAGCCAAAGAACCTCGTGATCTAGAAACAAGAACTGAAGTTACCCTGCACACTAATTTAGATGATGGATTAAAACCACATCCGTCACCTTTTACTTCTATTTCAAGTTCGAGACTTCCGGTTCAAATAGTAAGACTAAATAACAAAGGCGAAGAATTAGAGCATTGGAAAACTCAAGTAATTTGTTATGTAGAAGACTTGGGAAACCGTGTTTCATTAGAGCTAGTAAGTATTTCGGGTGGCTCTTTTATGATGGGTTCGCTTCAGGGTGAGCGAGGTCGGACTAATCGCGAAGAGCCCCAACATAATGTAGTAATAAAGCCTTTCTGGCTAGGACGATATCCGATCACCCAGATTCAATGGAATGCAGTATCATTTTTGCCTAAAGTAAATCAAGAATTAGAAGCTAGTCCTGCTAAATTCAAAGGTAAAGATCGGCCTGTAGAATGTGTAAGCTGGTGTGAGGCTATAGAATTTTGTGAGCGCCTTAGTCGCTATACAGGACGTAAGTATCGCCTGCCAAGTGAATCTGAATGGGAGTATGCCTGTCGAGCAACAACAACAACTCCCTTTCATTTTGGAGAAACGATTAGAACAGCTGAAGCTAACTATCATGGTAATTACCGCTATGGACATGGTTCATTAGGAGAATATCGCCAATCAACAAATGTAGTTCAAGAGTTTACCTACGCTAATATGTTTGGCTTATCAGATATGCATGGCAACGTTCTTGAGTGGTGCCAGGATGTATGGCATGAGAACTATAATGGAGCACCTACGGATGGAATAGCATGGACAACTGGAGGTGATAGTTCTTCTCGCGTGACCCGTGGCGGATCTTGGAGCAGTGATCCTATTGCTTGTCGCTCTGCATATCGTAACCAGGCAAACATCGATTGCCAAGACGATGCCCTAGGCTTTCGTGTTGCCGTTTCCGTTTTGTAATACAAGGTTTTTTGCGGGCAAATATAAGATTTTCTGCCTTGAGTTTATGCAGTTTCTGTGTTTTGAAAGCTTTTTATCAGGAGAAGAGGAAAGCCAATTAGAGATAAAATTGTATTTTGCTAAGCCGTAATTTAACCATCGAATAGATTGAATTAATGATGTTAGAAGATTTAACAATTTGGGTATTCGTTGAAAAAGAAGAACTAGTTGAATTTCCTATCGTTGAAGGTAGGCGTTCAAGCGAAGATATGGGCGGAGGATACGATCAACAACCCAACATCATCTCTGAGAGAATTAACCGTATTCTAAAAAAAGAGCGTATACCACTGGATGCTCAGGCTCTTAAGTCACAGATGAACGGGCTAATGCAAGTCGTGGGGGATTTATTTGCTCAGGCAGAGCAAAGCCGCGAAATGCATTTAGATGAAGTAACTCTTTCTGTTGAGGTCAATGCAGAGGGGCAAATCGGAATTGCTGGCAATGGAGGTAAACTTGGTAACACTGGAGGGATTACAATGAAGTTTACCCGTAGGCCTTAGTAGTTAATCATTAGCTAATATAGGTTGGGTGAAGAGTCCGCACAACTCAACACCCCTGATAGTTTTCTTATCCAACAACCTAACCCTAAGCGCACAAATTCCTTCACCCATCCATGCGCGATCGCCGCACCCAGACTCCAGCGGCCACCTACGCCTTTTGCTACAATTTTAGTCAAATACAGTATTCTCTGAAGGGTTATGTATGCGGTCAATTGAGCAGCTGACTGAAGAAATACTGTCCTTGCCGAGTGCATCGAGAGCACTGCTTGCCGATAAGTTAGTCGAAAGCCTAGAATTTGACACCGACCCAGCTATTCAAGCCGTTTGGGTAACTGAAGCCAAACGACGGAGAGACGAAATCCGAGATGGTTCTGTGCAACCAATTTCAGGTGAAGACGCCCTGGCGCAGGTCAGACGGCTGATTGAACCATGAGATATGTGTTCCACGTAAGTTTCCCTACGGCGTTCTTTACACGGTTGAACAAGACTACATTCTAATTTTGGCGGTTATGCATTGCAGTCGTGAGCCTAGCTACTGGAAACGCCGCCAGTAATTGAAGCTAATAGTTTTGTTACCCAACAACCTACCCTAAGCACACAAATTCCTTCACCCCATCTACGCGCGATCGCCGCGCTGCTCCTCAAAGGTATTAGCTGCCAAATTTTCACCTAATCTGCCATAAGAAGTACCAAACCGAGAGCTTGCCGCCAACAACAAGTTAGCTGGCTCAGTACTCAGTAATTGTTTATCCTAAAACTAGAAGATGCACACCATCCTCGAGGTACTGGATGCACATAATCCTTGGCGGTACTGGCAACGTTGGTTCAGCCGTAGCACGGGCACTCCTCAACCGTCGTGAACCCGTTCTTATTGTCACTCGCAATCCCTCAAAAGCCGAGGCATTGCGCCGAGACGGAGCCGACATTGCAGTGGCCGATGTGCACGATGTAGAAACGCTGCGGGCTATCTTTCGTCAAGGTCAGCGGTTGTTTTTACTCAATCCGCCCGCCGCTCCTTCCCGTGATGTAGCTGCTGAAGAGCGACGCAGTTTAGCCGCCATTTTGAGCGCGATCGATGGCTCAGGTTTGCAAAAAATTGTAGCCGAATCAACCTATGGAGCCCAACCTGGAGAGCGCATAGGCGACTTAGGTGTGCTCTATGAAATGGAGCAGGCACTAGCCACCCAACCCATTCCCACAGCGATTATTCGAGCCGCTTACTACATGAGCAACTGGTGCGCATCTCTACAATCAGCGCGCGAACAGGGAATCGTGCAGATGCTTTATCCAGCAGATTTCAAATTGCCGATGGTTGCTCCATCAGATATCGGTGCGATCGCGGCTCGTCTCATGACCGAACCAATCGAGCAAACCGGGCTGCATTATGTCGAAGGTCCCGATCGCTATTCGTCCCAAGATGTAGCCGCTGCATTTGCGACAGCGCTAGGTCGTCCCGTTTCTGCTGAATCCATTCCTCGCGACCAATGGTTGGTAATGTTCAAAAGCATAAACTTCTCAAACGAGGCCGCTGAATCTTTCGCTAATATGACAGCAGCAACACTCGATGAAACATTCCCAGATGTAGACTCTGTCGAACGAGGGCCGACCTCACTGCGCCACTATCTCTCGCGAGTGGTGCAATCAAGCGATTGTAAATAAGATCATTGAAAGTCTGTATCCAAACGCTAGTCAGCTAACAACTATATTGCAGTTATTGCATGAAACAGATCAATTTTCTTTAGTTGCTCTAGGTTGGGTGAAACGCTGCGCAACCCCAACTCCCCTGATAGTTGTCCTACCAAATAATCTACCCTAAGCGCACAAATTTCTTTATCTATCCTTTCTCCTCAGGGAGACGCTGAGTGCAAAGCACAGGCTGCGCGAACGCAAACGCTAGCTCAACCCAATCTACGAGATCCACCCATTCACCCCTTACCCCTACCGATCCTAACTAGGGGCAGGCACCCCATAGAGTTCTTCAATCAGCGCCAAATCCCAGTAAGAGGCCTCGATCTTGTGGCCATCGAGGTCGCGCACAAAGCAGCCGTAGTAGGGCTCACCGTAGTCGGGTCGGGGGCCAGGGGGGCCGTCGTCCTGAGCTCCGGCGGCGATCGCCGCCTCGTAGAAGGCATGCACCGACTCTTTAGTAGGGGCGACAAACCCAATGTGGGTGCCGTTGCCCACGGTGGCGGTCTGGTTGTCGTGGGGCAACCCAATCCAGAATTCGGGATAGACCTTGCCGTAGGCCACCACCCCAGGGTGCTCCACAATGCGCTTACAGCCCAGGGTGGGCAAAACGCGATCGTAAAAGGCTACGGCCTTGTCAAAATCGTTAGTGCCCAGGGAAATGTGGGACAGAATGCTCGGGTTATCGGTCGCCATAGGAAAACCTTAGAGTTCTGCGGGAGCAAATCACCATAATAGTTCAGACATACTAACCTCTCTTCAGAGTTAATTAACGTTGAAGATTTAGTCGGGGCCGCGATCGCAGATAGCATCGTACCCCTGCCCCACAAACTGAATAAGGCAAAAGCCATTGCCGAAGGGATCGGCCATGAGCGCAATCTTGCCCCAGGCGGTCTGCTGAATAGGCGACTCCTGCACCGCTCCCGCCGCAACGGCGCGATTCGTTACCGCTTCAATGTTGTCTACAACAAAATCCAGGTGTACAGGAGTCCAGTGGCGGTCAAATCGGCGCTGCTCGGCGGTCTGCGGCGATATCTGAGAGCCCGCTTCTTTTTGCAGCAGATAAATGCTTGAGGTAGCGCCCACCAGCTCAACGATGGTGTCGCCCAAGCGGCGACCCGGCTTGAGGTCAAAGGTATCGCCGTAGAACCGTTTCGCAACAGCCAGATCGCCTACGTCTATGTTGATCAAAACTTCCATAGCTGGATAATCCTTACTTGAGCAAAATGCGTCCCGTAGGCGGTGAGCCTTGGGATAGGACAACTTAGAAGCTTAGCCAAGCCCTTCCCGCAGCATGGTCAACGACCGATGCAGGTTGCTCTGGGCTTGGCACTCTAACCGTTCCCGAAAAAATTCAGCAGTAAAGATTGAGGGTCGATTTAGCAAGCTCTGAAGAATTTCAGCCCGCTTTTGGCGAAACCTATCCTCAGGTACCCAGTCGTACTCCTGCCGAATTTGAGCTTCATACTGGGTAAAGCGATCTACCCCTACCCCCAGAATGGCCAGATCAATATCCACGACGAAGCTCATATCTATGGTGCTTGGCGCTGCCTCGTGCTGCGTGACCAAAATCATGGTTTGGACAGATTGCTGAAGTAAACATCCCCCGCCCACGCTCTCAATTACCTGCGCTGCTAGCTCAGCACTGCGCGCTTCGTTGTCTGCCCCTCGGGTATCGTAAACGGCATCGTGGAACCAGAGAGCCAACTCCACGGCTGCTGGGTTTTCGGCCAGATCGTAGGCCCGGTCAAACCACTTAAAGCATTCGCCTAGGTGTTGCAGGGTATGGTAAGCCCGGTGAGGCTCGGTGTAGCGATCGCACAAATCCCAAAACACCTGCGGTTCAGGCTCTGGCAAGTTGAGCCTGCGCCACATCACAGACCAACGCTCTTGCAAATTTCCTGGCTTTTGTAAGCCCAGGTTTAGCGAATCTGTTGCCATGGGAGTTTTGAGATCTTCTTGATGTCTCAACCACCATAACTACGACTACAGCGAAGGGGGCGATCGCAGCTAGCCGCGATCGCCCCCTTCGTCATCGAGCCTAGATTAACTCAGTTCTAGCGCTTTTCAGTGCCTTGGTTAGGCGCACCCTCTGGGCCAGTAGCACTGCTGCCGCTTTCGGGCTTGGCATCTTCTTTAGCGTTGCTGGCTTCGTACATGCCGGTGTGGCGCTGGGTCTCATCAATGGGGGTGTTATACCCATCGCTAGACTCAGTAGTTGTAGTCTGCTGGTCGTTTTCGGTATTAGCCATGGTGGCGGTCTCCCAATGAGGTTATGCATGCATAGTAGTCAGTTCAGCCCCTCAAGCTGATCTCCCCAAGGATAGGGGTGGAGCAACCCATTAGAGAGAGATCAGGCGGCGCTGTGTCTCTACAACCAGATCAAATTCTTTCAGCGGACAAGGCTACGTGGGTTTCACAAACCGGGTTGGCACAAACTCGCCCCTGTCGATCGCCCCCAGCAGCGCCAGGGATAATCTCAGGGCTTCGGTGCGGGTGTCAACTCGGTGGGCGGCGGGCACAGACTGAAGCGCCCCAAGTTTTTGCAATCGGCTCAGAGTTTTACCCCGCGCCCCCACCAAAAATACTGGCCGTCCGGCGTATCGGGCATTCTCAATGGCGCTTTCCAGAGCTAAAGCCGCTGTCACGCCCAGGTGAGGCACATCCTGTAAGTCGAGAATTAGCACATCGTGGTTGGCCATGGTCATCTGCTCTTGGGAAATGGCCCGCGCCACGCCAAAAATCATCGGGCCGCTGAGGTGAAAGACTAAAATTCTCCCCTTAGCCCGGTCCATCAGCTCTTGATCTTCGGGGGTCATGGCCAGGTCGTCGTCAAAATCGGTAATGGTCTTCACATCAGACTGAAGCTTGCTGAGGCGATCGATGGTGAGAAGATTGGCAATAAACACACCAACCCCCACCGCCACAATCAAATCCACAAATACCGTGAGAAACATCACGCCATACATGATGGCCGTTCCCTTCCACGAGACCTGGTGGGCTCGCTTTAGAAAGCTCCAGTCCAAAATATCGAAGCCGACTTTAACCGCGATCGCCGCCAGCACCACTAGAGGAATAACGTTGGTCAAGGGCGCGGCCCACAGCACCACCACCAGCAAAATGCCCGCGCGCACTATGCCCGACAGTGCCGTTTTGCCTCCAGCCTGAATGTTGACCACCGTGCCCATGGTGGCTCCGGCCCCAGGCATGCCACCGAATAAACCCGACACCATGTTGCCGATGCCCTGGCCGATCAGCTCTTTGTTAGAGTCGTGCTGGGTGCGGGTAATGCTGTCGGCAATCATGGCTGTCAGCAGCGTGTCAATACAGCCCAGCATGCCGAGCACCAGACCATTTACCAGCATGGTTTGCACCTGACTGGGCTGAAAGGTAGGCCACCGCAGACTCGGCAACCCGGTGGGAATTTCGCCAATCAGCCGCAGCCCCGCATTGGGAAACAGCACCAGCGCTAGCAGCGTACCGCCGACTAGAACCAACAGTTGAGGCGGCACCCAGCGTTTAGACCGCTTGGGCACAAGAAACAGCACCGCCAGGGCAAACACCCCCAGCGCCACCTCGGTTGGGTTGAGGGTACTCACCATCTCAGGCAGGTTAGCCAGGGTACTGACCACGCCGCCCTTGGGGGTGGCATGGCCCAGCAACGGCCCCAGTTGCAGAATGATCAGAAGAATGCCGATCCCCGACATAAAGCCGGAGATAACGGTGTAAGGCATGATTGTGATGTAGCGGCCCAGTTTGAGAAAACCAAACAATATTTGGAATGCTCCGGCCAGCATCACTACGGTAAAGGCCATGGCCATGCCGTTTTCGGGGTCAGCGGCGATGAGCTGAGCAATGACGGCGGTAAACACTACGGTCACTGGCCCGGTGGGTTCTGATATGAGCGTTGGCGTGCCCCCAAACAGCGCCGCAAAGAAGCCCACTATAACGGCCCCGTATAGACCCGAGGCCGCCCCAGCCCCCGAGGCCACCCCAAAAGCCAGGGCTAGCGGCAGGGCAATCACCGCAGCGGTGACGCCCCCAAAAATATCTCCCCGCACATTGCGAAAGTGGATCGGGTTTGTGATGCCCATCGCCAGCACCTGAATCCTTATTGAAGATGGTTAGCGGCTTGTTAACGACAGCAAGAGCCAGGGAATCGACGCGTTGACCATCCGTCAACTCCCTGGCTCTCAATACTACAGTTGGCGATGTGTCCTGATCTAGGCTTCAGCAACCACCACTTTTTTGCGGGGGAAAAAGTGCTTGAGCTGGACAGTCACCAAGGCAGTAATCAGGGTGCCAGCGGCGATCGCCACAATATAGAGCCCCACATTCTCCACCGCGTTCGGAATCGCCAGCACAAAAATGCCGCCGTGGGGGGCTCGCAGAGTGCAGCCAAAGGCCATCGACAGCGCCCCAGTCACCGCCGACCCGGCAATGCAGGCGGGCAAAATTCGCAGCGGGTCATTGGCCGCAAAGGGAATTGCCCCCTCGGTAATAAAGGAGATACCCAGCACCGAGGCCACCTTGCCCGCCTCCTGCTCCGCCTGGTTAAAGTGCTTTTTAGAGACAAAGGTGGCTATGGCCAATCCCAAAGGAGGCGTCATGCCCGCCGCCATCACCGCCGCCATCGGCGCGTAGATGTTGGTGGCCAGTAGCCCCACCGCGAAGGTGTAGGCCGCCTTGTTCACCGGGCCGCCCATGTCCACCGCCATCATGGCTCCTAAAATCAGCCCGAGCAGCACGGCGTTGGTGCCGCTCAGCCCTTCCAGGTAGGTGGTCATGCCATCCATAATGAACCGCACTGGTGCACCAAAGACGTAGACCAGCAGCAGCCCCACCACCAGCGTCGCCAGCAGGGGGATCACCAACACCGGCTTCAGCCCCTCAAAGTTAGTGGGCAGGTTGACCTTGTCGCGCACAAACTTGGCTACATAACCCGCGAGAAAGCCCGCGAGAATGCCGCCGAGGAAGCCCATGCCCAGGTTGGCGGCCAGCATGCCGCCGATTAAACCGGGGGCAATACCGGGGCGATCGGCAATGGAAAAGGCTATAAAGCCCGACAGCACTGGCACAATTAGCGCAAAGGCCGCACCGCCGCCAATCTGCATCAGTGCATCTCCAAAGGTACCCTCTTCCGGGTTAATGCCAAACACAAAAGAAAGCGCGATGATCAGGCCGCCCGCCACAATCACCGGCAGCATATAGCTGACCCCGGTCAGCAGGTGCTTATAGGGGCCAGAGCGACTTGCGGAGCGCTCGGCCTTGGCTCGGTTGACTTCGTCCACATAGCTGCCCGAGCCGCCGCTGCCGCCGCCCCCGGCCACAGGCGCATCCATTGCCGCCGTCACGACGTCGGCCCCATTGTGAATCGCTGCTTTAGTCGAGGTTTCGTACAATCGCTTGCCGCCAAAGCGTGACAGGTCTACGTGGGTATCGGCAGCTACGATCACCGCATCGGCGCGGGCAATTTCCTCATCGGTGAGGGCATTTTGCGAACCAACGGAACCCTGGGTTTCGACCTTGATGTCGTGGCCTAGCTTGAGGGCTCCCTGCTTGAGGGCTTCGGCGGCCATAAAGGTGTGGGCAATGCCCGTGGGGCAGGAGGTAATGCCTACAAAGAATTTGCTAGCTGGGGCGGCGATGGGGAGGGCTACGGCTCCCGCCCCACCCCCACGATCCCCTGGCAGGGGATCGTGGGGGTGGGGCGTGGTCTTGATTGCCCCCAGACTGGGGACGTGCCCCACCAGGGCCACAGCGCTTTGAACCACCATTTCGGTGTTGCGAATGGCTTCGCTGGTAGAGACGGCGTAGACGGGTTTGTTGTGGAAGCGATCGCGCTCCACCGGCCCATCCGCCCCCACAATCACCACGTCGGCTTGCTGAATGTCATCGGGGCTGAGGGCCGTAACGACAGCGCCCCCCTGGGCCTCGGTCACAATCTCGTGGCCCATCGCCTGGGCGGTGCGCCTGAGGGCCTCTGCCGCCATCTGGGTATGGGCCTCGCCAGCGGCACTGGCGGTAACGGCAACAATTTTGGTCATGGGCTTGTTTGGGTAGAAGGGTTAAAAGTGAATGGGTAAGGGGTAAGGAGGCGTAGGGTGCATTCGCGGCCAGTTAATCCAGGCGTTCGTCAGGCCAATTTCGAGCTGCAATGCAACAATTAACGCCATCCTTGGAATGCTGACGGCTTGTGGCACGGTCTACAAACGGTGCATTGCTTCGCGAATGCACCCTACGGGGATCAACTCACCTCCTGCACGGTGACTAGGTGCCGCATGGCGTGAATCTGTTCCATGGGTGGCAGTCGCGGGCCGATCTGGCCCAGCGCCCCCATCGAAAAAGCCGTGGCCAGAGTCGCACAGGCCCGCAGCGATTCGCCGCCCAGCAACCCCGCCACCGTGCCCGCCACCATGGCATCGCCCGCGCCGACAGTGCTTTTGATCTCAACTACTGGGGGCTGGGCGTGGAAGGCCTGGGTGCGATCGATAAACAATGCCCCATCCCCCCCCATCGACACCACCACATAGCGAATGCCCGATTCAATCAGCTCACGGGCAGCGGCCACGATCGCACCATGACTCTCCAGGCGGGTGTTCAGCACCTCCTCCAGTTCCACCCGGTTGGGCTTGATCAAATCGGGCTTGGCGGGCAGGCCAAAGCGCAGGGCGTCGCCGCTGGTGTCGAGAATTACGGTTTTGCCCTGGGCCTTAAGGGGACCGATCAGTTCGTCATAGATGTCGTTGGACAGGCCTGCGGGCACGCTGCCCGAAAAGACAAACCAGTCGCAGCTCCCGGTCAGGGCATGCACCACATTCCGCAGGCCATCGACATCCTGGTGGGTGGGCGATTGGCCGGGATAGTTGATGTCGGTGACTTGCCCCTGGGCCTCATCCACAATCTTGATGTTGACGCGGGTTTCACCGGGCAGATTGACGAAGTGGTCGTCAATGCCCTTTTGATGAAAAAGCGTCTTAAATAGGGCGTTATTCTCCCGCCCTAAAAAACCCGTGACGCTGATCTTGTGGCCTGCTTCAGCCAAGAAGGAAGCCACGTTCACGCCCTTACCGCCCGCGTCGTCTTGCTTCCAATCGACCCGGTTCACCGCATCGACCCGAAAGTTTGGAATCGAGACAGTCTGGTCGATCGCCGGATTCAGCGTCACCGTAGCAATCCGTTGCGCTTTTGGGGGGTGGGTCATAGCGCCCTGACCTCCTCGGCGGTGCGACAGGCGATCGCCTTCTGCGCCAGCCGCTTCATCTGCTTCATCGACGCGCCCCGCAACCGCGCTTTGACCTTCGGAATGCTGGGGATATCCATGCTCAGCTCTTTCACCCCCAGCCCGGCGAGGATCATCGCCCCCTGAGGCTCTCCGGCTAACCCACCACAGACGCCGACCCACTTGCCCGCCAGCTTCGCCCCCTGCACCGTCTGGTAGATCGCCCGCAGCACGGCGGGGTGCAGGGCATCGGCCTGTTTGGCCAGGGTGGGGTGACCCCGATCCATCGCCAGGAGGTACTGGGTGAGGTCGTTGGTGCCCACCGAGAAGAAATCCACCTCCTGGGCAAACTCCGCCGCCATCAGCACGGCGCTGGGCACCTCGACCATCATGCCGATTTCCACCGGAGGGCCGTCGATCGCCGCCCGCACCGACTCCAGCACGGTCTTCGCCACACGAATATCCTCCAGCGTGGCAATCATCGGGAACATGATACGAATGTAACCGCCGCGAGCCGCCCGCAGAATCGCCCGCAGCTGTGTCTCGAACAGATCGGTGCGTTCCAAGCAGAGGCGAATTCCCCGAATGCCGAGAAATGGATTTTCTTCGGCGGGCTGGTTGAGGTAGGGCACGTGCTTGTCACCGCCAATATCCAGCGTGCGCACGATCAACGGCAGACCGTTGAGGGCTTCGGTCATCTGACGCAGCGCGTCGTACTGTTCCTCTTCGCTAGGGGGTGCAGTGCGGTTAAGAAACAGAAATTCTGTGCGCAGCAGCCCCACCCCTTCGCCCCCGGCATTCACAGCCGGGGCGGCTTCCGCTGGCCCGCCGATGTTGGCAACCACCTCAATGCGGTGGCCATCGGTGGTGATGGCAGGCTGGAACCGGGTTTGCTGCTCCACATCGCGCAGCTGGGCGCGCTCCGCCTGGGCCTGCCGCGCCTTCTCCAAATCCGCCTCGGTTGGATTTGCGTAGAGCTGGCCTTTATCGCCGTCGAGAATGGCGATCGCCCCCTCCGGCAGATCGAGAATTCCGGTGCCAGCACCAGCCACAGCGGGAATGTTGAGCGATCGCGCAATAATCGCCGTGTGCGAGGTCGCCCCGCCCGCCGCCGTGCAGAACCCGTGAATTTTGGCTGGGTCTAGCCCCGCCGTATCCGACGGAGCCAGATCGTCAGCAATTAGAATCACGGGATGATCGGGCAGACCCACCCCTGCATCGCCAGCACCCACCAGCCGCGCCAGCACCCGCTGGCCCACGTCGCGCACATCCGCCGCCCGCCCCGATAGCACGGGATCGGCCAGCGCCTCCAGTTCCTTGGCCTTGGCCTCAATCACCTGCTGCCAGGCCCAGGGCGCGCTGTGGTTGGGCGGAATCCGGTTCAACGCCTCCTGCTGTAGCTCAGGATCGGCCAAAAACTCCCGGTGGGCCTGGAAGATTGCGGCTTTAGCCTTGCCAGAACGTTCTTTGATGGTGGTGTAGAGGTCGGTTAAATCAATGTCGGCGAGGGCGATCGCATCCCTTAACCGATCCTGCTCTGCCACCGCATCCATAGCGGTCTCGGCAAACTCTAGTTTCGTATGGCGGAAGCGGTGCAAGGGGGCAATGGCTAACCCTGGGGATGCTGCCACCCCAGCTATAGCAGGGCTCTCCAAGCCCAAGGCAGGCAATTCCAGCGCCGGACTGGTCGCCGCTTCCTCCTCTTCCTCTAGCCCGTCCTCTACTGCCTGCTGCAACGCGTTCAGCGCTTGAGTCGCATCGCTGCCCTTAGCCAGCACCCGCACCACGCCATCGCGCTCAACCCCCAGCTTCAGCAGCGACATCAGGCTTTTGCCGTTAGCCACCTGGTCGCCGTAGCGCACCCGCACCTCGGCACTAAAGGATTTCGCCAAATCGGCAAACACTGTGGCGGGCCGAGCGTGCAGCCCCGTCGGCGCGTCGATGGTGACATCCACAAACTGGTCAAAGCCCTCGGTATCAAGTCCTTTGCTGCTGGGGGAGGACTTGCCGGTGAGGCGATCGCAAATCACCTGCGCGTCCTCGGTCTCCACCAGCGCCTGCACCGCCGCCGGGTCATCCAGCACGTGGGTCAAGTTGGTGAGAATCTGCAAGTGCTCGTCCGACTTCGCCGCAATGCCCACCACCAGCCGCACCACCTCGCCGGGGTTCCACTCTACCCCAGCAGGGATTTGTAGCACCGCAATCCCCGTTGTCACAATCAGGTCGCGCTGGGCGGGCTGCCCGTGGGGAATGGCAATGCTGTTGCCCAGGTAGGTGTTGGCCTGGGTCTCCCGCGCCAGCATGCTAGCAACGTAGCCCGACTGAATGCGACCACTGGCCACCAGCAATTCTCCCGCCTGACGAATCGCATCTTCTTTGCTGCGGGCAGTGGCCTTAAGCCGCACATCCTGCGGTGTTAGGTTAATCATTCAGCGGTCTCTCGTTGGGACAATTAAGCAAACGTAAACGCACAAAACCGGCCCAGAATTCTAATGTTTCCTGGCTAGAACTCGACGATTGTAGGGCGCTTTTTCTATGTCTTAATTGTTCAAGACTGGAGGAAATCTAGGGAGGGTTTGTCATATTTCCTTAGACATCACTTAAAGATTTGTAGCGAACCTGGACGACTAAACTAAATTTACTTTTCGCAACATATTGAAGCAAAACGTTTAGGGTTACTCCCTAGCTTGACGTAATATGCAGGTCTAGAAAACCCCCATGCCCCTGGGGTGATCTTCAAAATGTATCCCTGCATACAGTACACATTCAGAGAGAATTTTATAAGTGAGCTGATTGAAAGTCGCGGTAGAACTGGCTCTTGCTGGGCTGTTTTATCCCATTGAACTGAATCAAGTACATCAAGCGTTAAACTGCGGCCTTACCTATGCAAGACGTACAACTGGAACCAGTACTCACCCTTGAAACAGTGCCTGAAGAGCTTCAGGTCGAGGCAAAGGGGGTTTCTCTGCGAGATGTCACCAAAAGCTACGGCTCGTTCACTGCTGTTCAAAATATTACCCTCGACATTGCCGCCGGGTCATATACCTGTTTATTAGGCCCCAGTGGCTGTGGCAAAACCACCACCATGCGAATGATTGCGGGTCACGAAGATATTTCCAAGGGCGACATCTACATCGGCGAGACGCGCATTAACGACATTCCGGCCACCCAGCGCAACACCGCCATGATGTTTCAAAACTACGCCCTATTCCCCCACAAAACCGTGTGGGATAACGTCGATTTTGGCCTCAAAATGCGCGGCATGACCCAAGCAGATCGGCAGCATCGCGTAGGCGAAATGCTAGAGGTGGTGGGGTTGAGCAGCTTTAGCGATCGCAAACCCGCCCAGCTCAGCGGCGGCCAGCAGCAGCGGGTTGCCCTCGCCCGCGCCCTCGTCACTCGACCCCAGGTGCTGATGCTCGACGAGCCCCTCAGCGCCCTCGACGAATCGCTGCGGGTGAAAACTCGCGGTGAACTTCGCAAGCTCCAGCGTCAGTTCGGCATGACCTTTATTCAAGTCACCCACAACCAGGACGAAGCCTACTCCCTATCCGACCAAATTGTGGTGATGGACGACGGTCGGGTAGACCAGGTCGGCACCCCCGCCGAGATCTTCTCCAAACCTCTGTCAAGATTTGTGGCCCGCTTTACCGGCGACAACAACATCTTCCCAGGCACCGTCACCAGCGCCGTACAAGACACCAATGGCCAGCTCATCCAGCTCGATGTCCCCTCCCTGGGCACCCTGCTGTGCATCGGCGACTACGCCCAGGTGGGTACCGAAGCCGCCTGCTGCATTCGCGCCGATCTCATGCAGATCAAATCCCTCACCGAGGCCGAAACAACCGCCTGCGGCCCAGCCACCAACCGCCTCACCGCTCGCATTACCGCTGTAGAGTTTACCGGCTACGTCACCCGCGTCTCCCTGGTGCTTGAGCGCAGCGGCGTGGAAGTGTTGTACAAAGCCCGTACCCCCGACTGGCTCACCACTACCTTCGAAGAAGGGCAGGTGGTGGTGCTTGACTGGGCCGCCGCCGACTGCGTGTATCTGCCCCACTAGCTCTGGGCAAGGCATCGCCAGCGTTCTCCTCCTACCATTTTCTCAACCATTCGTTGTTACTGAATTGCTAACCATGGGTAAGTTTTCTCGCCGCCAAGTGATTCGCACCAGCCTCGCCGCTGGCGCTTTTCTCACCGCCACCCGCTGCGCCGCCCCCTCCGGCACCCCAAATAACCCGGCCCCCGGCCCCCAGGTCAACACCAACCAAACCAAAGATGTCACCCTGCGGCTGATTGGCACTGGCGTATCGCAAATCAACGACATCCGCGACAAAGCCCAGGAAGACCTAGGCTTTAAGTTCGACATGCGGGCCCTCAGCACCGAAGAAAACAATCAAATCGCCATTACCCAGCCCGGTCAGTACGACATCTTCGACGGCGAATACTTCAGCCTCCCCCTGGTGGTACCCTCCGGCAACCTCCAGCCCATCGACATCAAACGCATCACCAACTACGACAAAATTGTGTCGTTCTTTAGAACTGGCGAGTTCAAAGGCATGCCGGTCGAAACCTCCCAGGGCACTGCTCCCTTCAAGGTGCAGTATCTCACCGGGCCTGACTCCAGCGAGTTTTCGGCTACCCCCACCGACTACGCCACCCTGATTCCCTTCCAGTACAACGCCGACACCCTGGGCTACCGCCCCGACCTGGTAGGCCGCACTATTGAGAGCTGGGGCGAGCTATTTAACGAAGAATTTAAGGGCAAAACCTCCATCCTCGACATTCCGCAAATCGGCATTATGGATGCCGCCATGGTGGCCGAGTCGCTCGGGCTCATGAGCTTTGCCGACAAGGGCAACATGACCAAGGCCGAAATTGACCAGATCATCGAAATTCTCAAAGAGCAAAAGGCCAACGGTCAGTTCCGCGCTTTTTGGAAGACCTTTGACGAGTCGGTCAACCTGATGAGTTCTGGGGAAGTGGTGCTGCAATCGATGTGGTCGCCAGCGGTGACGGCGGTGCAGTCCCAGGGCATTGAGTGCATCTACGCCCCCCTCAAGGAAGGCTATCGGGGCTGGGGCGGCGGCATTGGCCTCTCCAAAAACCTAGAGGGGGTCAACCTCGATGCCGCCTACGAGTACATCAACTGGATGCTCGACGGCTGGGTAGGCGCATTCCTTGGGCGGCAGGGCTACTACAGCGCCGCCCCCGAGACCGCCCGCAAGTTTATGTCTACCTCCGAGTGGGATTTTTGGTACGAGGGCAAGCCCGCCGCCGAAGACATCGTTGACCCCTTCGGCAAAACCCTGGCCAAGTCTGGCGTCAGTCGCGATGGCGGCTCCTTCGACGAGCGCTTTGGCAACATCGTCTGCTGGAACTCGACTATGGAAGAAAACACCTACCTCGTGCAGAAGTGGAACGAGTTTATTGCGTCGTAGATTCCGATCCCCCGGTTTCTTGATGCCGTGCGGCTCCCTCACCCTAAATCCCTCTCCCTAGGGGAGAGGGACTTTGAAGCGTTCCGGCTCCCCTCTCCCTGAGGGAGAGGGGCTGGGGGTCAGGGCCACAACCGAGGCAAGAACAAATAACCTTGGAATAACCTCCCATGTCTGAAACCTGGAAAAGCCTGAAGCCCTACGCGCTGATCACACCGCAGACCTTGGTCTTTCTAATGTTTTTGGTGTTTCCCATTCTGATGATTGGGGTAGTGAGCTTTTGGGAATTTAACGGCTACTCGATGACTCCGGCCTTTACCCTCGATAACTATCGAGGCATTTTGACCGATGTCACCTTTAAGACCTACCTGAATACCTTTAAATTCTTAGCTTTAACATGGCTGGCGACGCTGCTAATTGGCTACCCGGTGGCCTATTTTTTGGCGTTCCATGTACCGAAGCTGGAGTGGCAAATTCTGCTGTTTCTGGTCTGTACCATTCCCTTTTGGACATCGAATATTATCCGCATGATCTCCTGGGTGCCGCTGCTGGGGCGAGAGGGATTGGTTAACCAGGGACTCATGGGCGTTGGTCTGATCCAGGAGCCGCTACAGTTTTTGCTCTTCTCCGACTTCGCGGTGGTGCTGGGGATGGTGCACCTGTACATCATCTTTATGATTGCGCCAATTTTTAATAGCCTGATGCGGATCGAACGCTCCCTAGTGACCGCTGCCGAAGACCTTGGCGCGTCTGGTCTGCAAGTCTTTAAGGAAGTGATCTTGCCGCTGTCGGCTCCAGGTATTGCGATCGGTTCTATTTTTATCGTCACGCTGATCATGGGCGAGTTTGTGACGGTGCGGCTAATGGGTGGGGGACAATCAGCCTCCGTTGGCAAGCTAATTCAGACCCAGATTGGCAGTTTACAGTATCCCTTAGCGGCAGCGAATGCGATCGTGCTGCTGGCCGTGACGATGCTGATTATCGTTTCGATTCTACGAGTGCTAGATATTCGTAAGGAGTTGTAAGGATAGGCGATTTTGCTGCCGAGCAGAGTCGTTACTAAAGTAGCTCACTGAGGCAAAGCCTACGAAATTTCTCCTATCTAAAGTCAGTTCTAAAGTCAGTCTTTTTTGGGAAGTCTTTCTGAATTAGCTGTGTTCTTCAAGCGCAATCCACGGGAAACCCTACAGTCACCCCCCAGCCATTACCTATGCAAAAACGCTCACTGACCTATTACCTACTGCTGGCGTTCTTCTGTCTGTTCGTGCTGTTTCTCTACGGCCCGATGATCACCATTTTTATGCTGTCCATGCAGGGGCCAGAGGGCGGGTTGACCTTTCCGATGCGAGGCTTTAGCTTTTATTGGCTGGGGCAGGTATTTCAAGAGCAGCGAGTGGGCAATTTTATTGAGCCGTTTGTGCGATCGCTCATCCTTGGCATTGCCGTCATGGCCATTACGATTACGGCTTCGGTGCTTGCCAGCATGGGCTTTCGCCAGCGGTTCAAGGGATCCACGGTGATTTTCTACATGACCATCGCCAGTCTGATCGTGCCGAGCATCCTGGTTTCGTTGGGTATTGGCGTAGTGTTTCAGGTGATGGGCTGGCCCACTAACTGGTTTACCTCCGGCCTAGGGGCTCACCTAACCTGGACTTTGCCCATCGCATTTTTGATTATGCTAGGCATCTTCAACCGCTTTAACCCCTCCTACGAAGAGGCCGCTCGTGACCTGGGGGCCACCGATTCAAAAACCTTTTGGGAAATTGTAATGCCGCTGATTGCCCCCAGCTTACTGGGGGTAGGGCTGCTCACCTTCACCCTCTCCTACGACGAATTTACCCGCACGTCGCTGGTGTCAGGCCAGAGCAACACGCTGCCGCTGGAAATCTTTGGTATGACCACCAACGTTACGTCGCCCGCCCTCTACGCCCTGGGCACGTTGACGACCATTTTCTCGGCGTCGCTGATTTTAATTGCCTTCTTTGCCTACAACGCTGTGGTCAAGCGGCAGCGGGGTAAGGCATAAGGAAATTTGGGAATTGGGATTTTAGATTTTGGCGGAATGATTGGCAATGCCTGGGACGTCGAAATCCGGTAGCCCCTCCAAAATCTTAAAAATGTTTCCCCATTGCCTCATCTCCTAGCCCATGCTTCTACGATGGGCCAATGGACAAAGACACGTTTTTGAGTCTGCTGCGGCAGCACCGGGCGATCGCCGTTATCCGCGCCCCTGATCTCAATCGGGGGCTGGCCATGGCAGAAGCCGCCGCCGCCGGCGGTATTCACCTAATCGAGATTACCTGGAATAGCTTTCATCCTGGGGATTTGGTCAGCAAGCTCAGACACCGACTACCCCACTGCACCATCGGCATTGGCACAGCCCTATCTAAAGCCGATCTGAAAGCCGCTGCGAGCGCTGGGGCGCAGTTTTGCTTTTGCCCCCATACCGATCTGACAATCACTGGGCTGGCCCAAGAGATGGAAATTCCTATTGTGCCAGGTGCTCTAACGCCTAACGAAGTTGTTACCGCCTGGCACGCCAGAGCAACAGCCGTTAAGGTGTTTCCAGTTAACGCCGTGGGTGGAGCCAGCTATATCCGTAGCTTACAGGGGCCGCTACCTCACATTCCGCTGATCCCTACCGGTGGGATAACCGTTGAGAATGCCGGGGATATGCTGAAGGCGGGGGCGATCGCCGTTGGCCTCTCCACCAGCCTATTCCCCAAAACCGCCGTAGCTGAGCAAAACTGGGCCACCATTACAACTCTGGCGGCCCAGTTGGTAGAGACCCTGGCCAGTACAGACTCCTCGCGCTAACTGCCCAGTTTAAAGGCCTCCACGCTCAGGGCGTAGATCGCCCCAATCTTAAAACTGTTGATGCAGTCTAGCCAAACCGGTTTTGGCACCGTTTTTACCAGGGCTGGGTCGCGCCAGCGACGGCTATACACCAGCCAGCTGATCAGCTCTGCCCCCAGTACTAAAAACGCTGAGACAACTGTATCTTGGGTGGCGGCCTGGCCTGCAATTGACGCCAAAGACACCGCAAAAAAGTAGCCTAGCAGCAGGCTAATCAACACCAGCGAAACCCGCCGCCAGGGGTTAATCAACCACAGACTCAGCTGATCGCCCAGATCGTCAACAAGGGTACTTAAACGGGTGCGCTGCATGGGTTAACCCCTCAAAATGCCTCTGTAATCTCTAAACCGTGGGTCGATAACGGTTCGCTATGCCGCCAAGCGTTAAAACTCAGCTCGACAGGCGGGATGAAGTCCGCCCTGACGACAGACATACTCTAGCTGCTCGCCCTCTAGGTTCAGCGTCTTGGAAAAGTCTACTCCCTCTAGCACTGCGGTGGTCTCTGGCGCAGCGATCGCCGTCACAAAAGCATCATTGGGCGATCGCTCTGCCGTAAAAAACCGCGCTCCAGCTAGATTTACCTCAGCCAAATTCGCCCTTGCCAATACGGTTCCCTCCAGGTTGGCCCCCTCCAGGTTGGCCCCCTCCAGATTGGCATGGGTCAAATTAGCCCCTTGTAACCCACCATTACTTAGGTTAGCCTGCCGCAGGTTAGCGGCCGTCAAATCCGCCTCTTTCAAGTTGGCGTCAGTCAAATCCGCCTGGGTCAGATTTGCAGAGACCAGAGTCGCCCCTGCCAAGTAAGCCTGCCGCAGACGAGCGTTGACTAGTGTAGCCTGGCTCAGGTTGGCATCAGTCAGGTCGGCCCCTACCAAGCTGGTGCCGTTAAAGTTGCCATGGCTCACGTCTGCAGCAATCAACCAAGCGCTGCTGGCGTTGGCTCCAGAAAAATCGGCGTAGGCCGCTAGAGAATTGCTCAGGTTGGCCCGCAGCAAACTCGTGTTCCGAAAAACGGCGTGGCGGAGGTGGGCCGCTACAAAACTTGTCTCCGTTAGATCTGATCCACTAAAGTCAGTAATCCAATCGTCAAAGGTATCCGGACGGCCATCGGCACCGGGATCAAAAAATTTGGCCTTGCGAAACCGCGCCCCAAAAAGCATCCCATTGCGCCAGACAATGCCCGCTAGATGCTGCTGCTCTAGCATCAGAGTAAAGGCATCAGGACTTTCGATCACATAGCCCAAATTGGTACCGCTCAGGTCAACCTGGTTAAGGTTACCGCTGTGCAGCACTAAGATTTTATTCAGGGTACGCTTTACCGTGCGCTGCCGCAGCTGCGGAATCAATCGTTGCTCTGGAGGCAGAGCTATCAGATCGTTAGCCAGAGCCAGATTGAGTTGCTGCAAGTGAAGAACAGCCGGTGGCCCAAGGGTGACTAGGGCCTGCTGTAAGGTGTTGAGCAGGTCAGGGTCACCGCTCTGAGCCAGCATGTCTACCAGTAGTGGTATGGCGCGAGCATCTTGGCTGCTAGCTAAAGCCAAAGCGGCCGCTTGGCGATCGCTAAACGACGTGGCATTGCGGCTAAGATTTTCCACCAAGGCCAAAAACAGCGCATCCTTTTCTTGCCCCACGGGCGGCAGTCGTCGATCTAGCCACAGGCCCCCCAGCAAAGCTACTCCGGCCAAGGCCCATAGAACAGGCAAATGCCGCCGCCAGCCCTGCGGCCCCAGCACCGCCGCCGCCTCGGCTGGGGAGAGCACAATGGCAGTCAGGCCACCATACTCTTCCGTCGTCAACCCCTCTAGCGGTGTCGCCAGCAATGCAGAATCCCCTTCTCTAAAAGAAGGATGGCTATGACCATCAGCCCCAGGCAGATACCGAATCGGTACCTGCCCTCCCCGCAACAGCACAACCCGAGTTCCCGCTAAAGAATCGTACCAGGTCAACCGCGAACGGCTAGTCTGCCCGATGGCCCCTGCCCCCAACCCACAGGCGATCGCCAGCCCCCCTAACCACGGCAAACTGGGAAACGCTCCGCTGCCGAGCCATAGGCCATAGGCCGCTACCACGGGCACACCCCAACGCCCCACTTCCCGTACCAGGGTTGTCTGGATGCCGGGCACCGATCGGTCGATCGCCACGACTTGCAACCCCAGCCAAGCCTTCGGCCAGGTTTTACCCCGGCTAGCCAGGCTGTACAGCTGGCTAGCGACCAAGGCTGTTGGCAGCACCAGGGTACTAAACCACAGTACATTTGTCAGAAGAGGCACATCGGTAACTAGCCGCTGACGCGATAGGCCCAATGGGCGAGCAAGCGCCCTCTGAACCCCAGCCACTGCGGGGGTTAAAGGCACTACGGCCGTAGCAGAAGATCGCCGTACCACCTCTCCCAATCCCCAGGGTAGCGCCACAGTACTCACCAGCAGCCCAACTTCTAGCCCCCAAGCCGCTAAACGTCTCAGGGATAAACTGCGAACTGCCGACAGCTGTTCCCGCCCCCGCGCAGCAGCGACCTGGGCTGAAATCGGCTGAGAACGAGAGGTCGGTGCCATAGAGAACCCGAAACGATCCGGAGTCTGAACTTACCGGGGTTACCGAGCGATCGCCGCCAGATCAGCTGACCCCAATTTTTCAGCATAATTGCCTCTCATAATAGCGAAGGCCTCTCATTCCGGCGGCTTTTGGCCCCAATATCCCCCAGTATTTCAAATATTCATATAGAACCTAGGCACCTTGAAATCTGGCACATTTACTGTCACACCCTCCTGTATCTCTGGATACTATAGAGACATAGGAAAAACGCTCCTAAATGAGCAGGACACGCCATGAAAACTTTGATTAAATTCCTCAATCTGCCCGCCGCCGCCCTCACTTTGGCTCTGGGCACAGGTGTGGCCTCAGCTCAGCCCGTCGCCCAAACCCCTCTCACCCAGCCTGTGCAAGCCAACGGTTCTGTTAATCCTAGCCGTCCTTCCAACTGTGGCGTTCTAGGTGATGGCGCAGTTCAGATCTTGCAGGTCAATCAAGATTTTGCCGCCGTTGACATTGCTGTCAGCGGCACCAGTGGCCTTACCTTGCTCATTCAAGGCAGCAACGGCTTTAGCGAATGCCACACTGGCGGTGGTGGAGCTATCAATGCCCCAGGGTTGCTAAATCAAGGCACCTACTCTTTTTTCATTGGCAACAGCAGCCCGACTCCCACTAGCTACAACCTCACCATCCGCGAAAACTAACAAACCGCACTGTACATGCTATAAAAGCCTTACCCCAAGTTAATCTCCATTGACTTGGGGTAAGGCTTTTATAGCTATAGGTTAAATCCCATCTAAAGATAAAGAAACTGCCTTTTCCAACCTGTCTCTATAGTTCTGAGATTTAAGCAAATGACCTAATGAGAATAATTCAAGCCAACGCAATCAATACCTTCTCCGATTGCCCGTAGACATGGAAAAAAAACAACCCTCTCGACCTTAGGGGGTCGAGAGGGTTGTTAAAGAGGAACCTGGCATCGAGCTATTTTGACAAGGGGCAACCCCCTCACTATCTTCGCCGCA